>CAJDUA010000014.1_pt1 | contig 31737 bp, 28 predicted proteins | sample 7390011 | NCBI WGS metagenome assembly CAJDUA01 (sample SAMEA7055673, study PRJEB34461) | soil metagenome | biome: terrestrial ecosystem; feature: Peninsula; material: soil | place: Antarctica | collected 2016 | reverse complement strand
GCAACGTAGACGATGAAAGCCGTGAACAATGCCGACCAGATCGCGATCGGCAGCGCTTCGAAGCGGCCGCGCAAGCGCAAGGCCCAGTAGGCGACGATCCCGCCAACCAGGCCGAGCACACCGGAAACGATCGCGTAGCGGTCGAGATCCCAGTCGGTGAGCGCAAGCCCTACCGCGATCGGAATCGTCGACTGAAACACCATCGCCCCGGTGATGTTGCCGAGCGCGAGGCTGTCCTTGCCGTCCTTGACCCAAAAGAAGCTGTTCATCTTCTCCGGCAGCTCGGTGGCAAGGGGCGCCAGCACAAGCGAAAGCACAAGCGGCGCGATCCCGATGTCCTCGGCAACAGAGAGCAACTCCTCGACGAACAGGTGAGCACCGCCGACGATGGCAGCGAGTCCGAGTACGAGCTGGACGGCGACGATCCACCCGGGCGGATTGTCGCCCTCGGTGCGGTCCATATAGAGCGGGCCGATCGACTCCTCCTCTTGCACATCGCCGCCATCGTGCAAGGTCTGGCGCACGTAGACCCCGTAAGCGACAATGAACACGACCGCCAGCGGGATGTGAAGCGCCTCGGGCACCACCAACCCTGCCACTAGCCCGGCGGCGAAGAAGATAAGGAAGAAGATCAGGTCGCGGTCGAGCGTCTCCACGTGGGCGTCCAGCCTGCGACCGTGCTCGCGGCGCCCGGAGAAGATCAGGGCCGAGATCCCGACAAGCGCCATCGCGATCGTCGCCAGCAAGAACGGAGCGCCGATGATGGCGCCGATCGCGACGTCCTCGGAGCCCTTTGTGCCGCCAACGATGGCGACTATCGGGATCAGCGTTTCCGGCATCGCCGTGCCGACGGCTGCGAGCACGCTGCCGGTCGCGCCCTCACCGACGCCGAGCTTGTTTCCGGTCCACTCGATCGCGTTGGTGAAGATCAGTGCGCCACCGAGGATGACCCCGAACGCGACCGCAAGCAGGATGTAGTCCATCGAACGCCCCTACCCCATGCCAGGTACCGCTAGGCGTAAAAGAACGCGATTCCGAGAATCGCGTAGAGCGCCAGCAGCTGCACGCCCTCGAACCAGTTGGATTCGCCGTCATGGGTGATCACGTTGGCGACCATGATCGCGATCAGGATCCCCCCGAGCTCGAAGCCGTTGAAGACGAGCGGCATCGGCCCGACGCCAATGAAGAAAGACGCGATCACCAACACTGGAGCTACGAACAGCGCGATCTGCGCGCTGGAGCCGATCGCGATGTTGACCGCGAGGTCCATCTTGTTCTTGTAAGCGACGAGGATCGCCACCCAGTGCTCAGCCGCGTTGCCGACGATGGCAACGACGATGACGCCGATGAAGAACTCCGAGAGCCCGATCGACTCCGATGCCTCGCTTATCGAACCGACAAGCACCTCCGACATCACGCCAACGGCGATACCGGCGGCGAACAGCATGATCACCGAGCGGCGCACGCTCCAGCCGAAGCCCTCCTCGTCTTCTTGCTCGTAAGGCGGGTTGAAGATGTCCTTGTGCGTTCGCAGCGAAAAGTAGAGACCGGCGACGTAGGTACCGATGAGGACGATCGCAACCGCGAGCGAGAGGTTCTCGACGGTGGATCCGTAGTTGACGAACTCGGCATTCGGGCTCGGCAGGCCCACGCCCTCAACCAGCTCGAAGATCGCCGGCATAACCAGCGCTGCGGCCGCCAAAAACAGCATCGACGACTGGATTGTTGCCGCTTGCGGGCTGAAGGTCTGGCGCTCGTGCTTGATCCCGCCAACTAGCATCGCCGCGCCGAGCACGAGCAGTATGTTGCCGATTATCGAGCCCACGATCGAGGCCTTGACGACTTCCTGCAGGCCGGCGTTGAGGGCAAATAGAGCGATGATCAACTCGGGCGCGTTGCCGAACGTGACGTTGAGCAGACCGCCGATGCCGGGCCCGGACTTGGCCGCCAGCTCCTCGGTCGCCAGACCCATCAGCGCCGCCGTCGGAACGATGCCGAGCGCTGCGATGAAGAAGATCAGGGTCGGCGCCGCGTGCGCGATCTCGAGAACCACGGCAAGGGGAATGAACGGCGTCAGCAGATACGGCCATCCCTGTGCGCTGAAGAGGAACCCGACCACACCTCCCCGGCCATGTGCGTCGGCGGTCATCTAAACCCCAACTTTAGTCAGAGCAAGCCAGCAGGGCCCCGGCGCAAACCGCCGGAGCCCCTCTACGAACGTTTGCCTGGCGCCTGCTCGCTAGAGCTCGCTTGCGCAGGCGTTGATCTCCTCGGTAGTGGCCGCCTGCCCGATGCAGTCGAGGTACGCGTTGGGGTCCTGAGCGCCGGGTCCGGCGCCGGCGCCGCCTGCCGCCGGGTCCGGAGTCAGACCGGGAACGCCGCCGAGGCCACCGAGGCCACCGAGCGAGCTCGGGTCGATGCCGAACTGGCCGAGGAGATCTTCGATCGGCTGCGCGTCGGACGGCGCGCTGATCTCCTGTTCTTCGTTGACGCCACCGAGGCGCATCTCGAAGCCGACGTCGACGCTCTCTACACCCGCAGCATCGGCGTCCGGGATCGCGCTCGGGTCGATCGCGACCGTGAAGTCGAGCCCGCGTAGAATGTTGTCGTCGGCGCCCGAGTAGAGATCGAAGCTCGCCTCGGAAACCGCGTCTGAGACCTGCTGCAACTCCTCCTCGGTCGGAGCTGCCCCAGCAGCGTCTGGAACCGCCGTGCCGAGCTCGGCGAGGTCGGTGATCATCTGCTCGACGTCGACGGTGCCGCTGATGTGAACGGCGTCGGTGCCTTCGATGTCCTCGGTTCCCTCGTTGCTGAGGTCTCCGAGCCAGCCGGCGAAGTCGATGTCGCACGCTGCGGTGTCGGTAGCGCCCTGGGCCTGAAGCTGAGCCTCGCAACCCTGCGTGAACAATTCCCCGAACGACTGACCCTCACTTGATTCAGTTTGCTGCGCTGCAGCGCTGTCGGCCAGCTCCTTGAACTGGGCGAACGTCTGCGCGCCGACCTCGTAGGCGTTGCCGCCGTACTCGATGTAAGCGTTGTCCTCGGTCACCGTGACCGCGCCCTCAAAGCTCATGCTGGTGCCGGCCACCGAGAAATCGAGTGCGCCGGTCCAATCGAGCTGGGGGATTGTGTTCGGGTTCTCAGGGTCGCCCTGAAACGGGCCGGTGAGGCTGGCCTCAAAACTGCCGCCCTGCTCGCCCTCGGCGGATCCGTTCACAGACAGCGAAAGGTCACCGCTGGAGACGGTTTCGTCATTGGCAAAGGTCTCGTCGATCACGGTCTGGGGGTCGACGTCGCTCGAGTCGTCGCCGCCACAGCCGGCAACGACGGCCGGAATGCCCAGCGCCAAGGCCGAAGCCACGATCAACGTTCGAAAGCGGTTCAAGGTTTGTTTCTCCCTCGTAGTCGTGGGTGTGGAAAAGACGCGCGCCAGCGTAGCGAACCAGCATGAACGCGCCGGATCACTCATCCCCAGCCAATGCGAGCTCGAGCGCCGATCGTCACACTCAGCTTCCTCTGATGACGACGAGCCCCGCGGACGATCTCTATTCGGGCACTGTCGCGCAGGCGCGCGATTGGGCGCCAAACTTCACGAATGATCGACCAGCACCTCTCGAAAATCGAGGAGGAGGAAGCGGGAGGGCCGCTGGTCGAGGAGATCCCGATTGAGTAGCCCGCTCTCCAAATGTGGCGGGTGCGGGACCGAAAACCCCGAGCGCGCACGGTTTTGCATGAGCTGCGGCGCCGCACTGGCAAGCGCGTGCTCGCAGTGTGGGACCGAGAATCCGCCATTGGCGAAGTTCTGCATCGAATGCGGTAACACCCTTGCCGGTCGATCCGAGGGGGCCGAGGAGGCGCCGCTGGAGGAGCGCCGAAACGCGACTGTCATCTTCGCCGACCTCTCCGGCTACACCGCGGTTTCCGAGCGCCTGGACCCCGAACGGATGAAGTCGCTTGTCGACCGGGCGTTGCGCCGCCTCGCCGAAGAGGTCGATCGCTACGGCGGTACGATCGACAAGTACATCGGCGACAACGTTATGGGTGTCTTCGGCGCTCCGGTCGCTCATGAGGACGACCCCGAGCGGGCCGTACGCGCCGGCCTTGCGATGCAGGCGGCGATGGACGAGGTCAACGAGCACATCGCCGCCGACATCGAGGCGGAGTTCGCCCTGCGGGTCGGGATCAATTCGGGCGAGGTGCTGGCCGGGCGCATCGGCGATGGCTACACAGTCATCGGCGACGCCGTCAACGTCGCGGCGCGGCTCCAGGGCGCGGCGAAGCCGGGCACCGTGATCGTCGGCGAGGTCACCCAACGCCTTACGCGAGGCGCGATCGAGTACATCGAGCTCGAGCCGCTCGAGCTCAAGGGCAAGGCCCGGCCGGTCGCTGCCTGGGAGGCGGTGCGGGCGGTCGTTCGTGGCCGCACGTCGCGCGCTGCCCGGTTGAGCACACCGCTGGTGGGTCGCGGAGCTGAATCCGAGCAGCTGCTCTCGCTCTACGAGAGCGTCGCCCGCGAACGCCGGCCGCATTTGGTCACTGTGATCGGACCCGCCGGGGTCGGCAAATCGCGCCTCCTGCGAGAGCTGACGACGGAGGTTGGCAGGCGTGAGCCGCCGCCGGCAGTTCGCCTGGGAGGTTGCCCCGCTTACGGCACCGGGCTCTCCTATTGGGCGCTGGGCGAGATCGTTCGCGGAACCTTCGACATCGTCGACACCGACGACGCCGGCTCCGCCTGGCGCAAGCTGAGCCGCGGTGTCGCTGCGCTTTTCGAACAGGCACCGCCCTCCGGTGAATCGCTCGACCGTCTCGCGGCAGCGCTTGGACGGCCACTCGGGATCGAGCCCGCTCCCACGTCCGAGACGGACCTGCTCGAGCTCGAGGGACCCGAACAGATGCGCGACCGCCTCTTCTCTGCCGTTCGCACGATCATCGAAGCGGCGACGCGACAAAGCCCACTCGTGTTCGCAGTCGAAGACATTCACTGGGCCGACGAGGGCACGCTCGACCTGATCGAACACCTCACTCGCTGGACCCGCGGGCCGGTGCTGTTCGTTTGCCTGGCACGCGACGAGGTCCTCGACCGGCGCCCTGGATGGGGCAAGGAGCACGGCGCGGCGACGACGATCACGTTGGCGCCTTTGGCTCGCCAGCAGGCCCGGGATCTCGTGCTGGCGCTGACGCAGGGCTCGAGCCCTGCCGTGAGCGCGCCGGAGTTGATTGAGCAGGTCGCCGAGCGCTCCGGTGGCAACCCGCTGTTTGCCGAGGAGATGATCAACCGCATCGTCGAAGGCGGCTCGCCGGATTCGGACTCGTTGCCCGACACCGTTCACTCGGTGCTCGCCGCCCGCCTGGATTCGTTACCGCGCCCCGAGCGCCGCGTGCTGCAGGCCGCCGCGGTGGTAGGTCAGACTTTTTGGGAGGGCTCGCTTGATCCCGGCGACGAGGGAATCGACCTCGAAGCGGCGCTGGAAAGCCTGCAGGAACGCGATCTAATCGTCGCCACCGCGGGTAGCCGCCTCGCGGGAGAGCACGAATACGCGTTCAAGCATGTGCTGATTCGCGATGTCGCCTACTCGTTTTTGCCGAAAGCGGTGCGCGCTCGCCGGCATGCGGAGGTCGGAGCTTTCATCGAGGCCCGCGCCGCCGATCGCCCCGAGGGAGTCGTAGCGATGGTCGCCGAGCACTACGGCCGCGCCGCTGGTCTCGGTGGCGCCGCCGATCTCGAGCCGGGCGAGCTCGCCCGGATGCAGGCCTTGGCGACCTCCGCCGGCGAGGCCGCCGGTGACGCCTCGGCCGCTATTTATTCCAACCGCGAGGCGCAAGGCCAATACGAGACAGCGCTCTCTTTTGCCGCCGAAGTGGACCCGGTCGTGCGGGCGCGCGTCAACGAGAAGCTCGGCGACGTCGCTCTGCGCCTTGGGCGCGTCGAGCGGGCGGTCGCCGCCTGGGACCAGGCGATGGAGCACTACCGCGGCAACGAGGATCTCGAGCGGGTCGGCGATCTACACAGAAAGATCGGCGCCGGGCTCTGGCACAAGGGCAATCGCGAGGGCTCGATCGAGCACTACCAGCGTGGTATCGACCTACTCAAGGACGGACCGCCGTGCATCGAGCTCGTACGACTGTACGAGGAAGCTGCCTCGCTCTACATGCACACCGGTGACAACATGCTCGCGATCTACGCATCCGAGAAGGCGCTACGCCTGGCTGAGCGCCTCGACGAGGCCGCGGCGGCAAGTCGCGCACACGGCATCTTCGGGCGCGTCTTCGGACGCATCGGCGATTCGGCGCGCGCAAGAGAGAACCTCGAGCGCTCGGTCGAGCTCGCGCGCGAGAGCGATCCAGCCGAGGCGGTTAAGGCGCTATGCGCGCTCGGCTACCACCTCGAGGTCTCCGAGGCCGGCTACGGCGCCGCGCGGGAGGCATACACCGAAGCGCTCGAGCTCGCTCAGCGGATGGGCGACCTGCCGTCGCAGGTCGAAATTCACGCGGCGCTTGCGCAACTCGCCATCTACGGCGCCGACTGGGAGGAGGCCGAGGCCCAAACCGAGACATCGGCCTCGTTGGCCGAACGAGAGGGCCTCGACGGCAAGCTCTGCTTTCCGTACTCGATGCGCGGCGTGATGCTCTGGCATAACGGCGACCTCGATCGCGCAGCCGAAATGCTCTCCAGTGCCTGTGAGACCGCCGAGCAGGTCGGGCGCTCGGAGGTGGCATTTGAGTCGCTGTACTGGCTCGCGGTGGTCGCGCGCGACCGCGGTAGCCACGCCGACGCCGACCAGACTTTCGCTCGCACCCTCGATCTCTGCGAGCGCGCGGGGCTGATCGCACAATCGGTTGAGGCGACCGCGGCGCGCGCGGTCAACCTGGCGCTGTGGGGCCGAACCGAGGCGGCACGAGAGACCGCCGAGGAGGCCACCAGCCTCGCCGAGCGCCTGCGCTACCCGGTCGGCACGGCGGCAAGCCTCGAAGCCATGGGAGCCACGGCCAGTGATGAGCAGGAGAAGGCACGAACGCTTGCCGAGGCAGGGGCAGCCTGGCGGCGTCTCGGGCGGCCTGTGGATGCTGAGAGGTGTGCGGGGTTAGCTGCGGCGCTCGGGGGCGACTCGACGTCGCGTTGAAGCAAGCGGCCGTTTGGGGGGTGAAAGCCCTACGCCAGCCCCTCCTTCTCGTACTCGCGCAAAAAGCCCTCGAAAAGGCGCTTGTGGCCTTGCTCGTCGCGAAGGATGGCGATGATCATGTCTTGCGTGACCGGATCGATGCCGTCGGTTTCCTCGACCACGCGGCTATAGAACTCGATCGCACCCGTCTCTGCCTCGATCACACCCTTGATCACGTGGACGACGTCGACCTGGTCGGAGGGAGGCTGCAAGTAGGACTGCTCCGCGGAGAAATCTTCGGAGCCGGGCACGACGCCATAAAGCTCCTTGATTCGCGCCGCGAACTGCTGCGCGTGGCCAAGCTCCTCCTGAATGTCTGCCGCGAGCGACTCGCGGATCTCCATCGCGCGCACGCCGTCGGGGTTGATCGAGTTGGCGATATAGCTCATCACCGTCTCGATCTCCAACCAATATGCCTTCTTCAACAGCCCGATCACGTTGTCGCGCTGCTCGCTGTTGCCCTCGGCCATGATGTCTGCGCCTGAGGTAGCCGAATCAGTCAATTTGCCTCCTTGGTGGTCTGCGGTAGTACTGCCCCGCCGTCCGGGTCATGAAACGGCGTGCCCCAAATCTAACGGCCACTCGAAGCGGGCAATGCGGTCGGGCACGCAGCGATAACCTGGCGTCATGGCGACCTGGATCCTCACCGGCGGAATCGAGAACTTCCGCATCAACGTCGAGCGTGGCTTTGATGTCGTCGGCTTCAAGGAGCGACGCCGAAACCAGGCGCTGGAGTTTGAGCCTGGGGACGAGATCGTCTTCTACGTGACCAAGTACCTCGGCCCCGACAAGGAGCCACGAGGCCAAGCGTTTGGCGGAGTTGCCAGAGTGACCTCAGCGATGTTCGAGAACCGCGACGCGATCTGGCCGCAGCTCAAGAAGAAGAATCCAGAGGACTACCCGTGGCGCGTGGAGGCCGAGCCGGTGCTGGTACTCGACGAGGACGCATTCGTCTCCGCCGAGTCCTTGCTGGGTGAGCTCGAACACGTCCGCCGTTGGCCGGCCGACCATTGGCATCTCGCCTTCCAGGGCCAGCTGCGCACAGTTTCCGAGGGCGACGGGAAGCTGCTCGCCGAGCGGATGGCGGCGGCCGGCGCCGCGACCGTCGCGCGTTGATTCACGATCGCCACTTCAGCGTCGACGAGGCCAACGCGCTGCTCAGCCAGCTCGAGCCGAAACTGCGATCGCTGCGCGAGGCCCGTGACCGGCTCACCGACGCCGAAGCGCACGACGCCCTCGCGGGCGCCGCGCCGGGCAACGGCGGCGGCGAGCCCGGGCGCGAGGTCGGCGAGGGCTTCATCGCTGTGCGCAAACTGCTTGGCGAGATCAGCGAGATCGGCATCGTGTTGCGCGATATTGATCGCGGGCTGATCGATTTCCCAACCGTGCGTGCGGGTCGAGAGGTCTACCTCTGCTGGCAGCTCGACGAAGGCCCGATCGAGTTCTGGCATGAGATCGAGGCGGGCTACGGCGGGCGCGAGCCGCTGGAGTGACGGCGACCCGGACCGCCGGACTGGCGCCACGTTGTCGAAATCAGAGCTCCTCAGACGATTGATTGAGCCGGGACCATCAGCACAGACACTCTGCCTGGACGTTCGTTTTTAGTACCCGGCAGCTGCGGCCGCAGCCCGCACCAGCTCGCGATCGTGGGCGTAATCGAGCAGTTCGCCGGCGGCCTCGGCCGACAGCCAGCGCAACTCGTCGACCTCGTCGTTGACGCTGAACTCCTTCGCTGCATCGAGTGGTCGCATACTCCAGAAACGCACCACCTTCTCGCGCTGTCTGCGATCGCGATAACGCACCGGCTGGAGCTCCTCGCCGATCTCACAGCGAAGGCCGGTCTCCTCCTCGACCTCCCGCAGCGCCCCTTCCGACCATTCCTCGCCACGTTTGAGCTTGCCCTTGGGTAGCGACCAGTCGTCATAGCGCGGCCGATGCACGACCGCGATCTCCGGGCCGTCGGCGCCAGCGCGGACCACGACGCCGCCGCCGGCGCGGACCACGATCTCGCCATCGCCCGGGGCAGCGCGCTCAGCCATCAGCGGCGCGCTCCTCGGTAACGGTGAAGCCCTCCGCCGCGACGGCGGCGAGAACCTCACGACCGTGATCGGGACCGTCGGTTTGAAGGACGAGGCGAATCCCGGTCTCGCGCACGTGCAGATCGACGCCTTCGCGGATATGGACGACATCGAGAACGTTCGCGCCCTGTTCGGCGACGGTGCTGACCAGGCGCGCCAGGGCACCGGGCCGATCTGGCACGACCGTCGAGAACACCAGTCGCCTGCGGGCCGCGGTTTCGCCGAGGCGGATGCACTCGACGAGGCGAGCAGCGTCGACGTTGCCGCCCGACAACACCGCGCAGGTCTCCCCCTCCGCCGGCACTGAGACCTTGCCCGCAAGCAGCGCCGCAACCGCCGCCGCGCCCGCCCCCTCGACGACGAGCTTGGAGCGCTCCAACAACAGCACCATCGCCTGGGCGACATCGTCGTCGGAAACGGTGACGACCTCGTCGACGTGGGCAGCAACCAGCGGCTGCGTCAGCTCTCCCGGGCGTTTGATCGCGATCCCATCGCAGATCGTCTGCACCTTGCGTTCGCCGACGTGGCCCGCGGCCCAGTGCTTGTAGGGCGCGCACTGGTCGGATTGCACGCCGACGACGCGGCATTCGGGAATCCGATCCTTGGCTGCGATCGCGATCCCGGCCGCGAGCGCACCGCCTCCGATCGCGACGACCACCAGCCGAGTTTGCGGCGCGCCCTCGGCGATCTCGAGCCCGATTGTGCCCTGGCCGGCCAGCACGACCGGATCGTCGAAGGCGTGAATCAGCGTCGTTGCGTCGCTTTGGGCCGAGCCGCGGGCAGCACCGAGCGCGTCGTCGAAACCGCCGGGTACGAGCGTGACCTCGCCGCCGTAGGAGCGCACCGCCTCGACCTTCGCGATCGGCGCCTCTTCGGGCATGAACAGCACCGCGCGAGCACCACGCTCGCGCGCAGCAACGGCTACGGCCTGAGCGTGATTGCCGGCGCTTGCCGCGACGACCCCACGATCCAACTCTTCGTCGCTCAGCCGCGAGATCCGGTTGAACGCGCCGCGAACTTTGAATGAGCCGGTGCGCTGGAGATTCTCTGCCTTGAGCGTGACCGGCCCGCCGACGCGGCGTGAAATCTCGCCGGCAGCGACCAGCGGCGTTTGCCGGGCGAATCCGCGAATCGTCCGCGCCGCCTCCTCGATCTGCTCGATTCCAAGCGCAAGAGCTGCACCCCCGGTGGCCATCAGTGGGCTTTCCAGTACGGGGGTGCCCGAAGCTGCAAGGCCCAGGCGCCGGCCGCCAGGGACGCAGGCGGACTGCATGGCATCGCCACGGGGGCGGCCGAAGACGCCGCCGGCGAGGCGATCCGCGACCGCGGGTTGGGGTGCATCGCTGCTGGACGGCCCACAAAGGGCAGGCTACATCCGCTAGCGACCGCGCTCTCGCTGACACCGCGCGGTGGGATACTTGCTTCGTGGCGCTGCCCCCGGACCCGGCAGACCGGCGATCGTGACGACGGCGCGCTTTGCCAGGCGACCGCTCGAGACCCTGCTCGCCTGGCAGCGGCGCTACGGCAACGTCTTCACGACCCGCTTCCTACCCGCAGGCCCAGCATTTTCGCCCGCAGCGTTTCCTCGACGCTAAGACGGAGTCGTACACCTGGCTTGCCTTCGGCGGCGGCATCCGGCGCTGCATCGGAGCCGCGCTGGCGCAGGCCGAGATGGCGGAGGTGATCCGTTGCGTGGTCGAGGGCTTCGAGCTCAGCGCCGTCAAGCCCGTCTGCGACCCGGTCGTACTGCGCGGAGTCACATTGGCGCCTCGCCATGGGACAAAGGCGCGAGTAGAGCGGCGGCTGCCGACAGCGAGGCGACCTGCACGTGAACCCGCGCTGGCCGGGGGTGCTTAGCTCAGCCGAGGCACAGCCAGATCGGCGGCGGTGGGACCGGCAGGAGGCTTGGTCAGAATCTCCCGGCGGTAATCGCGGTACTCGCGCCAGGCGATCTGCAGCGAGGCCGCCGCCGGAATCGCGAGGATCGCGCCGACGACTCCGAACAAAGTCGAGCCGAAGAGCACGGCGACGAGGATGATGAACGCCTCCACCTGCACTGCCTTGCCCTGAATTCGCGGCTGGATCACGTAGTTCTCGACCTGTTGGTAGACGATCGCCCAGATCGACCAGACAATCACGCCGACTGGGAAGTTGACGAACAGCATCACGACCCCGATGCCGACAGCGGCGATCGTCGCGCCAACCACGGGGATCAAGTCGAAGAAGGCGACTATCAGTGCCAGCGGTCCGGCGAAGGGCGCGCCGAGGATGCTGAGCACGATGAAGGCGAAGACGCCCGCCAGTGTCGCCTGCAACAGGGCCCCACCGACGTAGTTGCCGACTGCATCGGCTATCCGCTTGAGCGTGCGCTCGATGCGCTCAGCTCGGTCGAGCGGCTGGCTCTTGACGAAAGTCGCCGCCCATCGCGGGCCGCCGCCGACCATGAAGACGCTGAGGATGAGGATCGTGATCGCGGCAAAGATCGAATTGACTACACCGACGCCGATGTCCTGAAGCAGGTTGGCGGCATCCCCGATCCGGCTTGGGAGGTCGTTGGCCGCGCTCTGGATCTCGCTCGTGAAGTCGTACTTGTCGTTGAGGTCGTTGAGCGTCTTGTTTTCGTTGACGAAATTCGTCACGTCCTGTGCGTACTGCGGAACGTTCTTGGCAAGGCTCTCAATCTGGCCGACAAGAGAAGGGATCAGCAGCGCGCCGATCGCGATCGGGATCAGTACAAGCGCGAGGTAGGAGATAGCGATCGCCAGCCCGCGCTTGCCGGTGCGGTGGTGCAGCACGTTGACGGGGCCCGCCATCGCGACCGCGATGAACGCTGCGATCACGAGCCAGGTGATCGGCTTTCGCAGCTGGACGATCACGTACAGGGCAATCGCAACGCCGACGACGATCAGGATCGCGCGCAAAGCGGCCCTGCCAAAAGGGTCGCGCGAGGACATCATGGCCATCACGGCCGCACCGCCTTCGCGGTGAGTTTCATCGCACCCATCTCGAGCCGCTATTCGGCGGCGGCGGCCGCTTTCCTCGCGGCACTCAGGCGGCGCGGGCGGCGACGACCGCGGCGGCGATGTGCACAGCGGCCGCGACTGGACCACCGGGCAGGTACTCGGCGCGCAGATCGCGGGCGAGCTCGTCGCTGGCGCCGGCGCCGCCGAGAAAGAGCCTGTGGCTCGCGGCGACGCCGGCGAGCGGGCCGTGCGCACGCTGAAATCGCTCGCTGTCGATCGCCGCGACGACGACGGCATCGGGCCGAAGCTCGGCCGCGGCGTCGGTCAGCGTCTGGGCCGGGGTGTCGCCGCCAAGAAAGGCGATGCGCCAGCCGCGATCGCGAAGCGCCAGCCCGAAGCAGACGAGGCCGAGATCGTGGCGCTCTGCGGGCGGACAGGCGAGCAACGCCAGCGGGCCGCCTCCAGCTCCCCAGCCCCGCGCGACCGCGAGCAGGCGCCCGCGCATGAACTCGGTGGCAAAGTGCTCCTGGGCGATCGACACCTCTTGGCGGGCCCACCCCTCGCCAATTTCAACCAGAGTCGGCAGGACAACGTCGGCCAGGACCGTGTCGAGCGAGAAGCGCGCGAACGAAGCGTCGAGGACTGCGTTGGCCCGGGTGTCGTCGAACGCCTTCAGCGAGCCGAGCAGCTCGGGCGTCGGCTCCGCTTGGACCGGGGATGCGGCGGACGCCGGTGCGCCAGCACCGACGTCCGCCTGATCTGGTGCGAGGGGCACCGCCGGTGCCACACCCTCGGAGGAAGGTGAGGCACGTCCCGCCTCGGTCGCACCAGTCCCGGTTCGCTCCGCGACATTGGGGGCTTCGCGGGCGAGTTTTGCGGCCTCTGAAGCCGCGAGACCCTGCGCGATGAGCGCCGTCATCTGGCGCACTCGGATCTCGTCGGCTTGCGAATACAGCCTGTAGCCGCCGCCCGTGCGGTCGGGCTCGAGCAGCGAGTAGCGACGCTCCCAGGCACGAAGTGTCTCGGGTCGGACGCCGACGCGGCGACTGAGCTCGCCGATCCGGACCCGAGGGCGGACAGAACCGACACTCTGCTCTTGCATTCGCTGGGCCATAGATGATACGCCGTAGCTTATACAAACATTGTGCGAATAGTCGTAACAAACATTGAACACCGATCGGGTAACCTAGATGGCAATGACCTCCCTGCTCGACCGCGGCCTCGACTTTGCGATCGTGCCCGGCTTCAGCCGGGTCGGCTATTCGGTGCGTAGCCGCAGATGGTCGAGCCAGCCGCAGTCCGGCGTCGCGGGCTCGACCGTGCTCGTCACCGGCGCCGGCGGCGGAATCGGGGCAGCCGCGTGCGAGCTCTTCGCCCGCGGTGGCGCCAACGTTCACATGCTCGTCCGAAATCGCGAGCGCGGCGAGAAGGCGCGAGCCGAGATTTCCAAGCGCAGCGGATCCGACGGCCTCAAGCTGGAGATCTGTGATGTCTCCAGCCTCGCCTCGGTGCGCGAGTTCGCCGCCAGGTTCGCCGCTGAGCACGACGAGGTCCACACGCTGGTGCACAACGCCGGCGTGATGCCGCCGGAGCGGACCACAACCGACGACGGCTTCGAGCTCGCCTTCGCCACCAACGTTCTCGGGCCCTTCTTGCTTACGGCGCTGATGCTGCCGACATTGCGTGCCGGCTCGCCCTCGCGGGTCATCAACGTTACCTCGGGCGGCATGTACGCGCAGAAGCTGCGTCCCGACGATCTGCAACTCGAGCGCGGAGACTATGACCCGACCAATGTCTATGCACACACCAAGCGCTGCGAGGTGATCCTCACCGAGCTCTGGGCCGAACGTCTGCGCGGCAGCGGCGTCGGTGTTCATTCGATGCATCCGGGCTGGGCCGACACCCCAGGCGTCCAGACCTCGCTGCCGCGCTTTCGCTCGGTGATGCGGCCGCTATTGCGAAACGCCGAGCAGGGCGCCGACACGATCGTCTGGCTCGCTGGAGCCTCCGAGCCGGCGCGGCAGCCGGGCCGCTTTTGGCACGACCGCGCCCCACGCTCCACTCACCGCGTTCCCTGGACGCGCGAGTCCGCGGCCGACCGCGCCCAGCTTTGGGCCGAATGCGTCCGCATGTCAGGACTGAGCGAAGCCGACCTCGATCCCGCCGTCACTGCGGCGGAGCACAGCTGATGGCCAATTACCGAGGTGAGATCGCCTCGAAACGCTCGGTTGAGGAAACGTTCGACTACATGGCCGACTTCACCTCGGTCACTGAGTGGGATCCGACAGCAGTCGAGGCGGAAATGCTCGGAGATGCCCCGGGGCAGGGCACGCGGTTTCGCGTGGTCGTTCGGATCGCCGGGCGCGACAACGAGTTCATCTACACGACGTTGGAGTACGAGCGCCCGACCCGTTTCGTCCTGCGAGCCGAGAGCTCGACGGTGATCTCCGAAGACACGGTCACGGTAAGCGCCGCCCCGAAAGGCGGCGCGAAGCTCGTCTATGACGCCGATCTTCGCCCCAAGGGCTTGATGAAGCTTGCCGATCCGGTGCTGGGGCTCTTGTTCAAACGGCTGGGCGACAACGCGGCCGACGGCCTGCGCCGCGTGCTCGGCCCCTGAGCGTTCCCGGTTAGAGTCGCTCGCAGCAAGCAAGCGAGCCAAGGGAACGGGTAGTCGATGAGCGAGCGGACCGAACACATGCCAGGCACCCCGAGCTGGGTGGATCACTCCTCCCCGTTCCCCTCGGCGGCGGCCGAGTTCTACTCGAGCCTGCTGGGTTGGAAGACCAAGGATGCGATGCCGCCCGACTCCGGCGGCGAATACCACATGGCCCGCGTGCGGGGGAAGGACGTCGCCGCTCTCAGCAGCCAGGCCGACGAGGGTGTGCCGACGACGTGGAACACCTATATCTCGGTCGCCAGCGCAGACGAGGCCGCCGCGAAGGCACTCGCCGCGGGCGGCAAGACGGTGACCGACCCCTTCGACGTCTTTGACGCCGGGCGCATGGCGGTCCTGCTCGACTCGGCCGGGGCGATGGTCATGGTCTGGGAGCCGAAGCGGATGATCGGTGCCGAACTCGTCAACGAGCCGGGTGCACTGTGTTGGGCCGAGCTGGTCACTGACGACGTCGAAGCTGCAGGCGCGTTCTACGGCGAGGTCTTCGGCTGGACGACCTCGACTATGGCCACGAATGGTGCCGACTACACGCTGTGGCACCTCGCCGAGGGCGAACCGCCGATTGGTGGGATGACTGCGATCAGCCCGGATCGCCACCCGCCAGACATTGCCCCGCATTGGTCGATCTGCTTCGCGGTAGCCGATACCGACGCCACAGCCGCGCGCTGCGCCGAGCTCGACGGCACCGTCGCGGTCGAGCCCTTCGACACCGATCAGGGACGCACGGCGATCCTCGTCGATCCGCAGGACGCGGGCTTCGCGGTAATCGCGCTGACGAACCCCGGCTGAACAGACGAACCCCGCGCGACTCAGAACGAACTAGAGCGTGCGAACGCCATATCGCGCGCGGGCCGTCGTCCATCTCCTCGGACTCGAACTCGACCTTGGCGCCGTCGGCGAGCACGCCGGCAACCTGGCTCTGATCGACGAATAGATCGGGCCCGCTTTCATCCGGAGTGATGAAACCGAGCCCCTTCTCGTGGTTGAACCACTTCACTGTTCCTGTCTGCATGTCCCTCCGGGACCGAGGTTCGAGCTCGGCCGCAGGCTATCCGGAAGGAGGCGAAATGCGTCAGGCCTCGGTCGGGCTCGCCACCGTTTCGGTCGGCTCCAGCGCTCCGCCGAGTTCGACGTGGGCGCGGCTGTCGCGGCCGCGAATCAGCGTCAGCGTCGCGATCAGGCCGAGCACCGCGATCCCCGAGCCGACCAGAAATGCGTCGCCGTAGCCATCGGTGAGGATCGCCGGCGTCGGCGCTCCGCCGGCGGCCGCAGCGCCGTCCTCGATCTGAGAGAAGGCGACGGTCGAAAGCACCGCGAGTCCTAGCGCGCCGCCGATCTGCTGCGAGGTGTTGATCAGGCCGCTGGCCAAACCGGCTTCGTGCTGCTCGACGCCCGAGACAGCCGCGATTGTCACCGGCACGAAAGCGAAGCCGAGGCCGGCAGCAGCGAGCAGCGAGGGACCGAGTACGTCGCCGAGAAAGCTGCCGTCAGGCGAGATCTGGCTGAACCAGACGAGGCCGGCCGCGATCAGCCCCATACCCGTGGCGAGGATCGGCTTGAAGCCAACCTTGGTCACGAGCTGCGAGGCCACCCCGGCGGCGAGGATGATCGTCACCGCCAACGGCAAGTAAGAAAGGCCTGCCTTGATCGCGCTGAAGCCGAGCACGTCTTGCATATACAGCGAGATGAAAAAGAACATCGAAAACAGAGAAGCACCGGTCAGCAAGCCGACGACGTTGGCTCCGGTGAGCGTGCGCAACCGAAAGATCCCGAAAGGCACCAACGGTGCGGACGCTCGGCTTTCGATCGCGACAAAGACGCCAAGCAGCACCAGAGCACCGCCGAGTAGGCCAATCGTCTGGCCCGAGCCCCAACCGGCATCCGGCGCCTCGACCAATCCATAGACGAGCAGCGCGAGCCCGGCCGTGACGCTGACCGCGCCGGCGACGTCGAAAGAACGATTCTTCGATTCGGCGCTGCTCTCGGCGATCAACCTCGGCGCCAGCACTGCGGCGGCGATACCAATCGGCACGTTGACCCACAGCACCCATTCCCAGCCGACGTACTCGGTCAGCACCCCGCCGAGCAGCACTCCCGCGGCCCCGCCGGAGCCGGCGACCGCGCCCCAGGCGCCCAGCGCCTTGTTTCGCTCGGCGCCGTCGCGAAAGGTCGTGGTGACGATCGAGAGCGCGGCGGGCGAAAGGATCGCGGCGCCCAGGCCCTGGACCGCCCGCGCGGCGATTAGAGCGGCATCTGACTCGGCGAAGCCGCCGGCAAGGGAGGCGAGTGCAAACAGGATCAGCCCGGCCATGAACACGCGTCGGCGTCCGAGCAGGTCGGCGAGGCGGCCGCCGAGCAACAGGAAGCCGCCGAAGGTGAGGACGTAGGCGTTGATCACCCAGGAGAGGTTGTCACCGGAGAAGCCGAGGTCGGCACCGATCGTCGGCAGTGCGACGTTGACGATCGAGGCGTCCAGAATGACGACGAACTGCGCCACGCACAGCAGCGCCAGCGCCTTCCATCTGCGGCTCTCGAACTCTCGTTGGTCTTCGCTCATCGGTCGTTCCTCCTGTGCGATCCGTTTTCAGGGTTATAATCGGAACTCGAGTTCCGGTTGGATCGCTGCACTATACGGAATTCGTGTTCCGTTTGACGAGGAGGGGCAGGATGGCAGTCGAGGCGACCACGGACGAGCAACACGCTGGACCCCCGACGCGACAGCGCGCGGACGCGCGGCGAAACCGCACCAAGTTGCTCGATGCCGCGCGCACGCATTTCGCCAGCCACGGCCTAGACGCACAAATCGATGAGATCGCTCGCCTGGCCGGAGTTGGCGTCGGCACGGTCTATCGCCATTTCCCGACCAAAGAGGATCTGCTTCAGGCCCTGACCGACGAACGCTTCGAGGGACTGGCGGCGGCGGCGCGCGAGGCGCTCGAAGTGGACGATCCATGGCAGGCCTTCGCCGGCTACATGACTTACTCGACCCGTGTGATGGCCGAGGACCGTGCGCTCTCCGAAGCGATGGACCAGCGTCCCGACCTCTGTAGCGAGGCCGCGAAACGCGTCGGCCTACTCGAGATCACCGGCGCCATCGTCGACCGCGCCCAGTTGAGCGGCCAACTTCGAGCCGACATCGTCGCCTGGGATGTGCCCAGCCTGGTCTGTGGCCTTGGCCGAGCGGTGCGCGTGCAGGGCGACGGGCGCCCGGCGATGAGCTGGGAGCGCCACCTCGAGATCATGCTCGCGGGCCTGCGCGCAGGCGATTAACGCTCCCGCAGTAGATACTGCGGCCTGTGCGCACCTGGCTCGCAACCGCCGACGAACTTCCCCTCGCTGCCGGCCTGCTGGGCGAGTTTCGCGACCACTACGGGCGCGATACGCCGACCGATGCCGACTTCCTCGACAGCGTCGAACGCATTGCCGCTGCCGGCAGCGGCGAGTACCTACTCGGGGCCACAGGCGATGATCAAGCAGTCGGCGTGATCCAATTGCGCTATCGCTGGAGCATCTGGACGTCGAGCGACGATGCGTGGATCGAAGATGTTTTCGTCCGCGCGAGCGCTCGTCACGCCGGGCTCGGCCGGGCGCTGATGGAGCTGGCGCTGCAAAGGGCGCAAGATCGCGGCTGCGCGCGGGTCGAGCTCGACGTCGACGAGGCCAACGCGCCCGCGTTGAAGCTCTACCGCGACCTCGGCTTCTCCGCCGAGATCAAGGCCGAAATGCGCAGCCTGATGATGGGCCGCCGGCTCGAGCGCTGACGATGGAGACGCTGACCCTCGCCCAGGCCACAGCTCGCCTCGAGCCCGTCGACACGCTCGGCATTCCGCTCGGTACCGGCCAACCGCCGGGCTTTATGGCCGCGCTCGGCGAACGCGACGACTGGACCGATCTGCGCATCTACGGCGCCCTGCTGCTCGCATGGTCTGAAGCCTTCAAGCACGCCAACGTCCATTACCTCTCCGGTTTCTTCGGCCCGGTCGAGCGTTCGCTTCGCGACAGCGGCGCCAACATCAGCTTTGCCCCCGCCGACTTTCGTCGCTTCGAGCCGCTGCTCGAACAACAGCGGCCGCGGGTGATGGCAACTGTCGCCGCGCCGCCCGATGGCGGCGGCTGGTGCAGCCTCTCGCTGCACGCCGGCGGCACCCGTCGCGAGCTCTCGCGCGCCGCCTCGGACCCCGAGCGTCTGCTCGTGGTCGAGGTCTCCCCCAACTTCCCGCACACCGCCGGCTTACCCCCCGAGCATCTGCATGCGATCCACGTCGACGAGATCGACATCTTGATCGAGTCCGATTCGCACCCTTTCGCGCTGCCCGAGCCCGAGCCGGCGGCGGCAGATGAGGCGATCGCCGCGCATGCCCGTCGCTTCGTGGCCGACGGATCCACACTCCAGACCGGCATCGGCGCGATTCCCTCGGCCATCGTCGCGCGCCTGGCCGAAGGCGAGGGCGGCGACTATGGCGTTCATTCGGAGATGTTCACCAACGGGCTGATGGCGCTCCACGAGGCCGGCAAGGTGACGAATCGCAAAGGCCAGTTCGACGGCGTGTCGGTAGCCACATTCGCGGGCGGCTCACCAGACCTCTACGAGTGGCTCGACGAGAACCCCGACGTCGCTTTCCTGCCCGTCGAGGTGATCAACTCGCCCGATGTCATCAGCCGCAATCGGCTGATGATCACGATCAACGCCGCGATCTCTGTCGACATCCATGGCCAGGTCGTCGCCGACACGATCGCGGGCAGTCAGTACTCGGGCATCGGCGGTCATGAGGACTTCATCTCCGGCGCGGCGCTGTCGCTCGAGGACCGCTCGCTGCTGTGCATGCCCTCGACGGTCACCATCGGCGGCGAGCTTCGCAGCCGGATCGTGCCCTTCTTCGAAGCCGGCACCGTGATCACGACGCCGCGCCACCAGGTCGACGTGATCATCACCGAGCACGGCGCCGCCGAGCTCCAGGGCCTCACCGTCCACCAGCGCGGCGACGCGCTTGCCGAGATCGCACACCCCGACTTTCGCGACGAGCTGCGCGGAGCCGCGGAGCGTGCATCACACGGTCGTGCCGCGCGGGGATGAGTCGCTCGCAAGCAGGAGCGGCCACTGGGCGCGTGACTGTCGCGAGCTCGGCGGGCGGCTGAAGTGATCGAAGCCGCGCTCTGGGGACTCGTCGGCGGGCTCGCGCTCGTCCTCGGTGCTCTCGTCGCCTTCGAGCTGAAACCCAGCCGGCGCACCATCGCCTACGTGATGGCGTTCGGATCAGGCGTGCTGATCAGCGCCATTGCCTATGACCTCACCGCGGAGGCCTTCAAGCTCGCCGGCGGCGACGCGGTCGGGATCGGCCTGGCCGCGGGCGCCCTCGTCTACGCCGGCCTCGACCACCTGATCGAGCGGCCGGCCGCCAATAAGCGGACCGACGCCGATCCGGGCGACGGCGCTCGCGGGATCGCCCTCGGTGCCCTGCTAGACGGAATCCCGGAGTCGGCTGCGATCGGCCTGACGTTGCTCGAAGGCGGAGGCGTCGGCGTCGCCTTCGTCGTCGCCGTCTTCATCTCCAATCTCCCGGAATCGATCTCCGCCTCAGCCGAGTTCGCCCGTGGCGGCCGTTCGCGAAAGTGGATCTTGAGGCTGTGGCTGGCGATCGCGGCAGCTTCGGCCGCTTCGGCGGCGATCGGCTACGGGCTACTGGGCGGCGGCTCGGGCTACCTGCAGGCCGTGGTCGACGCCTTCGCCGGCGGCGCCATCCTGACCATGCTCGCAACCTCGATGATGCCCAAGGCTTACGAGCAGGGCGGACGATCCGTGAGCATCGGCCTCGTCACTGTGATCGGTTTCGCCTTCGCCGCGGCGCTGACCTCGTTCGCGTAGGAGTCGAAACCAACTTGTTGCGAGGGTCGCCAGGAAGCGGTGGAATGCGGGCGGGTTGCCGTTCGTAGGGGTGCGCCTCGGACGCGAGCGGTTAGTCGAGGGCTCGACGCCTTTCGCTGTCATAGCCATAACAACGCGTCGAGCCCCGCCTACCCAACCGCGATGCTCCCCCCTCACTGCCGCCGTTCAACCCGGCTGAGGCAACCACAGCCCCGGCGGAGTCTTACTCTCAGCGGGCCGCGGTCTCGCTCTTGCTCTCGCTCGCCTCGCCGTCGAGCGCCGGCTCCGAATGGGCGGCGCGGTCTTCGTAGGCGGCACGAACGCGGGTGTCGGGCTCGGCAAGGACCTTGTCGGCCTTGAGCAGGCGGGCGATGCCCTCGCGGCCGCCGCGGGGCAACAGGTTCATCACCTTGCTGATCACGGCGCTCTCGCGCGGGACCCAGACGTCGAACTTTGGGTGCTCGAGTGCGGCGACGATCGCATCGGCGACATCCTCGGGCTCGATCGGCTTGATCGCGCGGGTCTCGGGCAGTCCAGAGCCGAGCTCGGTCTTCACTACCGCGGGCATCACGCAGGAGACTTCGATGTTGGTGCCGCGAAGCTCGGCACGGACAGCTTCCGAGACGCCGACGACGAAGTGCTTGGTGCCGCAGTAGGTGGCGCCGCCGGGAAAGCCGGCCTTGCCCGCCTGCGAAGCGATGTTGACGAGATGACCTGAGTTGCGCCGCTGCATCCGTGGCAGCGCCAGTTTCATCCCGAAGAGGACGCCGTGCACGTTGATGTCGATCATGCGCTCGGCGGTGCGGTCGTCCTCCTCGGCGAAGCGGCTCAGCGGCATGATGCCGGCGTTGTTGACCAGCACATCGAGAGAGCCGAGGCGCTCCTCGACCTGGTCGAGAAAGCCTTCGAATGAGTCACGGCGGGTGACGTCGAGCTCGAGCGCCAACGTCCCGCCACCGAGCTCGGATGCCGTTTGCTCGGCAAGCTCGCGGTCGAGGTCGCCAATCGCGACCTTTGCTCCCTTGCGAACCAGGGCCTGAGCGGTCGCCTTACCGATACCGCGCGCTCCTCCGGTGATCGCAACTACCTTGCCGTTGAGCGAACGCGGTTGCCGTGCCATCTAGGTCTCCTCCTGCTGGTTTTGCGACCCGCCGCACACGGGCGCGATACCGACGAGCCTACCGCTGGCCGGCTATGGGCCGCGCCGCCACCTGAGCGGGCTGGTTTTCCGGCCCCCGCCCTGAATAGGCTTGCCCGGCCGTGGGCACGATCGAGATGAAATCCGCATCGGCCGAAGCGCCGACCTACGGCCTCCCCGAGAGCGACCGGCGCCCCGAGCCTGCGTCGTTCAACCCGTGGCGGCGGATGGCCGAGGACATCCGCAGCGAGCGGCGCGCGCGCGTGCCATTCCCGCCGGGACGAACGAGGTTCGATATGCGCCGCACGCTGCAGATGGCCCACGATCCGCTGCCGATCCTGCTCTCGGCCTACGAGGACTTCGGTCCGATCTTCAGCCTGCGCCTGATGCATGCGCCGGTTGTATTCATGCTCGGGCCGGCCGCAAATCAGTACATCACCGTTTCTCACCCGCACAACTTCCATTGGCGCGAGGGCAGCTTCGGCGACCTCATCCCGCTGCTCGGTGACGGCCTGCTGACGATCGACGGCGGCTATCACGATCGCTCCCGGAGAATCATGACGCCCGCCTTTCATCGCGAGCAGATCGAGGCCTCGGTCGAGGTGATGGCAGCCGAAGCCGAGGCAGCGATTCCACATCTGGCGCCGGGTGACGTCGTCGACGTCTACGACTGGACCCGCAACCTGGCGATGCGGATCGCGATGCGGGCACTTCTCGGCCTCGATCCCGACGATGATGGCCGCGGCGCGACGGCAGCGACGCACTTCGAGCGAGCGCTGAGTTATTACGGCACCGACTACCACCTGCGCATGCTGCGCGGCCCGCACTCGCCGTGGCGGCGGCTGACGAGCTCGCGCCAAGTGCTCGACGAGATCGTCTACGCCGAGATCACCGACCGGCGCGCCCGCCCCGACGCCGGGCGCCTCGACATCCTCAGCCTGCTTTTGCAGGCATACGACGAGGACGGCTCGGCGCTCTCCGACGAGGAGGTCCGCGACCAGCTGATGACGCTGATGTTCGCCGGGCACGACACCACTACCTCGACGATCAGCTTCATGCTCTACGAGCTCGCTCGCCATCCGCATGTGGTTGACCGACTTCAAGCCGAGCAGGACGAAGTTCTCGGCGACCGGGCGCCGACCGCCGGCGAGCTCTTCGGCGCGATGCCGTATCTCGACACGGTCACCGACGAGGTACTTCGCCTCTATCCGCCCGCGTGGGTAGGGCCCCGGCGCGCGGTGCACGACTTCGAGTTTGGCGGCCACACGGTGCCGGCGGGAGCCCACGTCAGCTACTCGTCCTGGGCCAGCCATCGCATCCCTGAGGTCTTTCCCGAGCCCGAGGCGTTCATCCCAGAGCGCTTCACGCGCGAGCGCAAAGCAGCGCTCCCGCGCGGTGCCTATGTGCCTTTTGGCAGCGGCTCTAGGATCTGCATCGGCAAGCGCTTCGGCCAGACCGAGGTCAAGCTGCTGGCGACGATGCTGCTTCAGAAGCTCCGCTTCGAGCTGCTTCCGGGCCGGACGATGACGATCCGCCAGATGCCGACGCTGAGCCCGGACGGCGGGCTCGAGATGCGAGTGCGCGAGCGCGCGCTACCCGCTGAGCTGCGCTAGCTCCAAGCCCGACGCGCCGCGGTCGGCGGCCTGGTTGTCCAACGACACTGGCTCGCGTCAGCGACGCGGCCGGCGCTAGCGCAGCCGGGCGCGCTTGATGTAGCGCTTCAGGCTGCCCGAACTGGAGGCGGCAGTGCGCGAGGCGATGGCGACGAAGCGCACCCGCTTGCCGCGAACTCCGTAGGCGAACTTGCGCCCGCCGCCGGCGTCGCGAACGTAGAGGCGGGAGCTGAGCCTGCTTGCCTTGCCGCGCAGCTCACTCGACTTCATTCCCGGGCGAATGCCGTCGGCGCGATGCTTGCGCGAATTGCTGGCGACCAGGGCGACCTTGGCACGCTTGTCGAACACGGCGACGACCTCAGACTTCTTTGTCCGCTTCGGCCCGCCGCCCTTGCCTGCCTCGGCGCACCAGCGCCACACACGCGTGCGGCTGAACGGCTGGCCGGCACGACGCAGAACCGTCGCCGGCTTGTAGCCGAGCCGCAGACGCTTGGCGAACCCGCGCGCGGTGATGAAGCGCTTGCTCCAGCCCTTGCAGTCGACGCCCTTGGTCCCCTCGGCACGCTCCCACATCTGCAGGTAGGCCTCGGCGCCGCGGCCCATGTCGCGGACGATCTTTTTTCCGGCGAGCATCCTCAGGTCCTCGATCCAGTCGGGATAGAGGCCGTAGTGGGCAACGCCGTCGACGTTGATGTCGTAGACGCGCTCGCCCGATACCTGGCGATCGAGCGTCACCTTGCCGTCGTAGGACTTGAACGGATAGTTGACGGGATTGGTCACGCCGGCGCCGCGCGGGGCGCCCTGTGAGCCGAAGCCGTTGGCGTCGGCGCCATATCCGACGCCGAAGTACTGGTCCCCGGTCGCGGCATAGAAGTCACGCAGGTGGCGCCATTGGTCGACAAAGCTTTCTGAGTCCCCCGCGTAGGGCGTCACCAGGCCCCCGAGGCGGTAGATCCGCGGCAGCGCGTTGTCGGTGCTCCAGCTGTGCGAGGAGATGACGCCGGAGTAGTCCTTGGACTCGAGCACGTTGAGTGCCTGGTCGCGGCCGATGACGCTCTGGTGGTCGGGGTCGAAGATCACGTTCTTTTGCATCATCTTGCGAATCGCGTACTCGCCCAGCGTCGTCAGCCCACGCTGGTTGCAGTAGGGCCCACCGTCGTAGACAGGCAAGGTTCCGGGCGCGAGAAGGGTGTCGAGGCCGTTGCCGATCAGCGCATCCTGGGTCGGAACCTCGGCAGCGGTCGGGGCGCGATCGTGGTTTTCGGGATCGGCGCAGCCCTCGAGGTCCCAGAACTTACCGGTGTTGATGAAGTTGGCGGTGTTGGTGGCGGCGCCCGTGCTGCCGCCGTCGCCGGCCACCCCGGTGAGGCCGTTGTCGAACTTGTTGACGATTTCGAACTGGCGCAGTCCGAGCCCATAAAGCTTGTCGATCCAGAAGTCGATGTCGGCCTTGTTGCACTCGGGAAAGTCGTTTTTGACCGAGCAGCCGAACGGGTCCGAGACCTCCATCCCCAAGACGACGGCGAGCTTGCCCTTGTTGATCTGCTTTCGCGCCTGCGCGGGCGACTTGACGATCCGAAACCAGCCCTTGCCGGGGCCACCGCTTTGGGCATCGATGTAATCCTGAAGCTGCTTGATGCGCTCGATTTGCAAGAGCACGCTGTCCATCTCGTCACAGCTGTTCTGCTTGTACGGATAGACCTTGCAGAGAACGCTGTTTTCAACCATCAGGTTGACGTAGAGGCGAAGCCCGCCGCGATAGGCGCGCTCGAGCCAGCGGTAATAGAAGGACTCGTGGGTGAGCGAGTCGTAGGCGGGCCAATCCTTGAAGGTCGGCCAACCGGTCGTGTCGTGACATCGGGCCGGATTGCCGTAGAGCGCGTTCTCGAGCACGGCTGAACAGCCGTCCGGCTCGTGATCGGCGCAATCGACGAGGGCATAAGGAGCCCCGTATTTGTGCCACGGCCTGCCGCAGTGCGCCTTGCCGCCGAGAAACTCGAACGCCATCCCATGCATGTGGCTGTCGACGAGGCCGCTGACCTCGCCGTAGCTGGTCGGGCCCGTAGCCGGCGCGCCTTTGGCGTTGATCTTGACCTCCGGGTACCGCGGACAACCCTCGGCGGCGACGAGGACGAAAATCGCGCCAGCGTCGGTGCTCGCGGTTACGCCGGAAGCCTGCAGCGCGAGCGAGCGCCCGCTCGGCGCGTTGGTGACGGTGAAGCCGCCGCCGCGCTCGCTCAGCGTCCACTCCGCGTTCGGGCTCGGCTGGGAGGCCGGCGCGACGCCTTCGCCGTCGACCGCCATGAAGTCGCTGGCGGTGCCGTAGAAGAGGTATTCGCCCAGCGTCGTTGCCTGAAGTCGAAAGCGCTCGGCACCACCGACACTGGAGCTCGCCGCGTAGGCACCTCCGTCCTTGGCAAGGAACTCGCCCGAGGGCGCCTGCAGGGCGAAGCAGCCGTTGACGACCGAGTAGCGGGTGAGCTCGGCGGGTGCGGCCTGCGCCTGCGGCGCCGCGGCCATCAGGGCCAATGCGGTGGCGGCCACCGCGGCGAGCCCGCCGGGCAAGGCGAGCGATTGAGCGAGACGGGACGGCAGGACGGCGGACACCACTGGCGACGCTATCCGATCGCGTCGGCGCAGGCGCCGATCGACACGCACCTACCGTAGTGTGATTGCGCATGTCCAGCTCGAACGGTAACGACCGCTCGCTCTCGGTTGGCATCGTCGGCGCCGGCTTCGGCGGGGTCGGCATCGCGATCCGATTGCGCGAGGCAGGTATCGAGAACCTGACGATCTTCGAGCGCGGCGATTCGGTCGGCGGAGTCTGGCGCGCCAACACCTATCCGGGTGCGGCCTGCGACGTGCCCTCCCATCTCTACTCGTATTCCTTCGCCCCTGGCCATCGCTGGTCGCGCCGCTACGCGCCTCAGGCGGAGATCCAGAGCTACCTCGAGGAGGTCACCGACACCTTCGGCCTCCGGCCGCACCTAAGGCTCAACACGGAGGTCGTCGGCGCGGAGTTCGACGCCGCGACCGGGACGTGGTCGATCGAGACGGCCGCCGGCGACAACCATCGCTTCGACCTGCTCGTCACAGCCTGCGGCCAGCTGACGCGTCCCGCGACCCCCGCGATCGAAGGGCTCGATCAGTTCGAGGGTCCGGCGTTTCACTCGGCTGAGTGGGACCACGACCTCGATCTCGGCGGACGCCGTGTGGCCGTGCTCGGAACTGGCGCCAGCGCAATTCAGTTCGTCCCCGAGATCGCGCCCCTGGTTCGCGAGATGACCATCTACCAGCGCTCGCCGCCGTGGATCGTGCCCAAGCTCGACCGCTCGTATCCGCGCTGGGAACGACGTCTTTTCGAGCGCTTTCCCGCCCGGGTCGCCGCCAGCCGTGCCGGATTCTTCGCCTTCTTCGAGCTCGCCACCTACGCCTTCACCGGTCACCCGAAGATCTTCGCCCCGTTCAAGCGCATCGCCGAGCTCGAGCGCCGCCGCGTGCTGGTCGACCCAGAGCTGATTGCCAAGGCAACGCCCGACTACGAGATCGGCTGCAAGCGCATTCTGTTCACGAGCGATTGGTACCCGACGCTGACCCGCGCCAACGTCGAGCTTGTCGGCGGCACCGTGGAGCGCGTAACGGCAAACGGCGTCATCGGCGCCGACGGGATCGAGCGGGAGGCCGACACGATCATCTTCGGCACCGGATTTCACTCGCACAACTTCGTCGCTCCGATGGCGGTGCGCGGCCTCGATGGGCTAGAGCTAAACGAGTTCTGGGCGCAGCGTCCCGAGGCGTTTCTGGGGACGACGATCACCGGGTTTCCGAACATGTTCGTGCTCTACGGACCCAATACCAACCACGGCGCCGGCTCGGTGCCGTACACGCTCGAATCGCAGTTCAGCTACATCCTCGACGCCGCACGACGGCTGCAAGAAGGCGGTTATCGATACATCGAGGTGCGCCCCGAGGCACAGCAGCGCTGGCGCAAGGAGATGGAGCGGCGAAGCCGCGACACCGTCTGGACCTCGGGCGGCTGCAACAACTGGTACCTCAATGAAAAGGGCGAGAACACCAATAACTGGCCCGGTCCCTGGCTCGAGTACCGCCGCCGCACGCGAAAGATCGATCCCGCCGATTATCGCGTCGCCGTCTAATACGAGGCGAAACTTGCTACCGTCGCGTTGTCAAGGCTCGGGTATAGCGCCCGGGTAATCGTGCCAGCGCTCCTCGTTCTCGGTTTTCACCCCCGTGGTTCGCAAGCACAAGATCCATGGAGGACATACATGGCAACCGGAACAGTCAAATGGTTCAACCCCGACAAGGGCTTCGGCTTCATCACCCCCGATGACGGTTCGAAGGACCTGTTCGTGCACCAGAGCGCGATCAACGGCGAGGGCTTTCGCTCGCTGAACGAGGGTGACAAGGTCACCTTCGAGTCGGAGGACAGCGACAAGGGTCCGCGCGCGGCGAACGTCTCCGCGACCTAAGTCCCGCCGTATCGGACTTGGAAAGAGCCCTCGCTTTTGGCGGGGGCTCTTTTCGTTGTGGCGGGGGCGAGGACGCAAAGCGCTTGGCGACTTGTTATGTCAATGGCAGAACAACGCGTCGAGCAGAGCGACGCCCTCTTGCTCAGATGGAAGCGCCCTCGAGCTCGAGCAACGTGCGTTTGCGCTCGATCCCACCGCTGTAGCCGGTGAGTGAGCCGTCGGCCCCGATCACGCGGTGACACGGCACGACTATCGAGATCGGGTTGCGGCCATTGGCCGTGCCGACCGCCCGCGCTGCACCTGCTCGGCCAATGCGCCGCGCGAGCTCGGCATAGGTGATGGTTTCGCCGAAGGCGATCGCCGCCAGCGCGTTCCAGACGCGACGCTGAAACGAGGAGCCCGCGGGCGCCCGCTCGAGATCGAACTCCCGGCGCCTGCCGGCGAAGTACTCGCCAAGCTGAGATCGCGCGGCGTCGAAGGCGCCGTCGTCACGCTGCCACGAGTCGGCGAGCGTCGGCGCTCGCGGTCCTCGCTGGAAATGCAAGCCGCTGAGGCGCTCGCCATCGCCAAGTAACAGCAGGTCGCCAATCGGGCTCTCGATCGTGGTGTAAAGCGTCGTCCTCATCGCGGTGGCTTTCATGGTGATGAAACGGCGGCGCCACCGAGAATGTGAGCCGGCCAGCTATCTTCGCGCCCATGGCCCTGAGGGCAGACGGAGACATCGGGGCGCGCCACGTTCGGGTGCTGGCAGCCGGCGGGACGATCTCGATGACGGGTGAGGCGGGCGGCGCCACGCCCGGTCTCGACGCCGCCGCGCTTGTCGCCTCGATCCCCAGCCTCGCCGCCCATGAGGGCCTCGAGGCCGAGACGATCTCCAATGTGCCCAGCACCCATCTCACCCTCGACGACCAGCTGCGCATCTGTCGCGCCGCCCGTGACGCGGCGCGCCGCGGCGTCGGAGTCGTCGTCACCCACGGCACCGACACGCTGGAAGAGACGGCGATGCTCTGCGACGTCATCCACGACGCCGAGGCGCCGATCGTCTTCACCGGCGCGATTCGCACGGCCTCTGCGCCGGGCGCCGACGGCCCCGCAAACGCAGTCGACGCGGTCAGTGTAGCCGCCAGCGAGGCGGCCGCCGGGATGGGGGTTCTGGTCTGCTTCGGCGGCGAGATTCATCACGCTCGCTGCGCCCGCAAAACCGACACGACTTCGCTGGTCGCTTTCTCCTCGCCGCAGACGGGTCCGCTCGGCCGTGTCACCGAAGGCCATCCGACGATCTGGTCGAGGATCCCGCGCAATGCGCCGCTCGACCCGCCACACCTCAACGGCCGGGTCTTCGTCATCCCGACGGGCGCGGGCGACGACGGAACCTTGGCGCACGCGGCGCTTGACACCGAGCCCGACGGCGTCGTCATCGCGACTTTGGGTGCCGGCCACCTGGCGCCGCCGCTGCTCGAGCTCTGGGCCGCCGCCGCCGAGCGGATCCCAGTGATCGCCTATTGCCGACCCGAGCGCGGCGTCATCCTCAGCGCCACCTACGGCTATCGCGGCTCTGAGCGCGATCTGCGCGAGACCGGAATCATTCCCGCCGGCTTTCTCTCACCGCAGGCGGCGCGGATGAAGCTTCTCGCCTGCCTCGCCTCCGGCCTCTCGATCGACGAGATCCGCTGGGCCTTTCACCAAGACGACGGCTGAGCCACGAGTCGGGCGGAATCCGCGATGAAAGTCGACTTTGGCACCTATCACGCGACCGTCGACGCGGCGGCCCACTCCGCCCGCCAGGCGCAGCGCGACGGCTATGACGGCTGGTGGGCCTTCGAAACGCAGATCGATCCCTTTCTCGGCTGCGCCGTCGCGGCCGAGCGCACCGAGAGCATCGAGATCGGCACGGCGATCGTCGTCGCCTTTGCTCGTAACCCGATGACGGTCGCGCTGCAGGCAAACGACGTACAAGCGCTCTCGGGGGGGCGCTTCACGCTCGGTCTCGGCTCCCAGATCAAGCCCCACATCGAGCGCCGTTACTCGATGCAGTGGTCGAAACCGGCCGCGCGCATGCGTGAGTTCATCCTCGCGATCCGCGCGATCTGGGACACCTGGGGAACCGGGGCCCCGCTCGACTTCCAGGGCGACTTCTACACGCACACATTGATGGCGCCCTTTTTCGACCCTGGCCCGAATGCCCACGGCAACCCGAAGATCCTGCTCGCGGCCGTCGGGCCCCTGATGACAGAGGCCGCGGGCGAGGTCGCCGACGGCGTCCTATGCCACGGATTCTCGACCGAGCGCTACAGCGCGAGGCTACGATGCCGGCGCTCGAGCGCGGCTTCGCCAAATCCGGACGCACGATCGAGGGCTTCGAGATCACGGCGCCGGCGTTCGTTGTCGCCCGCGACTCAGATGAAGACATCGCCGAAGGCGTGCAGTTCGTCAAGCAGCAGATCGCCTTCTACGGCTCGACGCCCGCCTGCCGCCCGGTGCTCGAGCTGCATGGCTGGGGCGAGCTCCAGGACGAGCTCAAGGCGATGACCAAGCGAGGCCAGTGGGACAGAATGAGCGAGCTCATCGACGATGAGGTGCTGCACACGTTTGCCGTCGTCGGCACTCCTGAGGAGGCGTTCGCCGAGATCGCCAAGCGCTACGGCGACATCGCCACCCGGATCACACTGCCGCTACCGCCCGAGCGCGACGAAGCACGCTGGGCAGGGCTGTTCGAATCGCTGCGAGCTTGACGCGGCTGTCAGACCCTCCCCAACTCGTCCAGAAGCGGACACCTAACTCCCGCCTGACTCCTCTCGGTCCGATGGCTGAGGCATGGAGCTGCAACGTACGTCCACCACCTTCCGCCGACTCGTCCTCGCGCTCGGCGGCCTGTCGATCCTCGCCGCCGCCTGGATCTTGATGTCAAGCAGCGCTCAGGCTCGACTCGACATCAGCGCCTACGTCGATGCGGGTCAGCCCAAATCGGGCGCTGCACCACGCAAGGCTTATAAGCACAAGCACCCTTCGGCGCGCGACCAAGCCTCCAAGCAGTCGGACGACCATGTCGCGGGCAAGCCCGACCCGAAGCTGGCCGAGGTTCGCAACGCCGCCGGCGAGCCGCTCGAAATCGAGGACGACACATGCGAGGCCAACATGGCAATCGCGGCCAACCAGGGCCTGCGCCTTCCCTCCGGCTGGGAGCTTCACTGTGTCGGCCCCGGCCTCGACTGGGAGAGCAACTCGCATTGGGGTGTCACCTGCCGTTACGACGAATGCCCCGAGGGTGCCGGCCCCTACGTATCGATCTCCAATCCCACGTACTACGTGGTTGCCCACGAGCTCTGCCACGCCAACTTCGGCGACGACGAGGCGATGGCCGACAACTGCGCCGCCGAGCGCGGCGCCTCGCTGGCAATCAGCCCGTACCGCTAGCGCGGTCGAACCGCTGTGCGTTCAAAACGGTGAAGCCTTGAAGGCGCCCGTTCAGCCGGCGCTTTCCAGGACCTGGACCTTCACCGGGCGGCCGGTCGCCAAGGCCTTCAACTCGAAACTCAGCCGTTGGCGTGAGACGTCGTAGTCGAAGTCACGAATCGTGCGCACGGTGCCCCCGGCGCTCAGCGTAAGCGTGCGCGGGCGCTGCACGCCCGCGATCACGACCTCGTATTCCCGAGCCTCGGGCCGGCCCGGGTAACGGCCGCGGGAACGTCCGATCTCGAGCGTCCCCCCTGCCCCGGTTTCGCGCCAACGAAACCCTGTGCGCGCGAACTCACCGT
>CAJDUA010000016.1_pt1 | contig 33122 bp, 31 predicted proteins | sample 7390011 | NCBI WGS metagenome assembly CAJDUA01 (sample SAMEA7055673, study PRJEB34461) | soil metagenome | biome: terrestrial ecosystem; feature: Peninsula; material: soil | place: Antarctica | collected 2016 | reverse complement strand
CGGTCAGACATGGACGCCCGCTGAGGTGGCCATCGCGCGCTCGGCGGCGCGGCGCTCAGCCGCCCCGAGCACGCTCTCGAGCTGGACCAAGTTGTTGAAGGTGCCTTTCGCCAGCACCGTGCCCTCGCGGTCGAGCGCGACGGCGAACGGGCTTCCCGGGATCTCGAGCTCGCTCCACACAGCGGTTTCGACCTCCTCTTCGAATCTCTGCACGGCGACCATCGGGTCGTTGGCCAGGGTCGAGATCGACGGCTCGAGCGAGCGGCAGACATGGCAGCCGTCGGAAACGAACACGGCCAAGGCGAGCGAGGCTTCAGGCTCGAACTCGAAGCGCCCGACGACGCTCGTGCGCGAGCCGAGCTGCGGCCCCTCTTCGGCGATCTCGAGCGCACCCTCGGGGCCGATGCGCAAGCGAAGCATCCCGACCTCTCGCGCCAGCGCCATGACGACGACGGCGAGACCGACACAGCCCAGCAAGGCGGCAACGAGGCCGATGCCGAGCCACTCGTCGGTGCTGAGATTGCGGCTCGGCAGGGAGGTGAGCGCGGCGAAGGCGCCGGCCAGCAGCGCGTTGCGGGCTACCGCCGGCCAGCTCACGGTCGAGCGGGCGCCGAAGCAGGCGCAAGGGGCGCCGGCATGGCCGCTTAAGATCGCACCGATCATCGTCAGCGCGAACATCGCCATCAGCATCGCGGCAAGCCAAGCTGCGAGCTCGAAGCCGGCGATCACTCCAATAGCGAGGGCGAGCTCGGTTGCGATCAAAAATGGGAACGCAACACCCTGCGCTCGGCGATCGACGATCCCGAAGCTGGACAGGGCCGCGCGGCTACGCCCAGGCGCAGCCAACTTGGCAAGGCTGGCGCCTGCCAAGACTCCCCCGAGGATCAATCGTCCCGCTACCTCGAGCACGCGCTCAACCTAGCAATCGCCCGTAAACGAGAACCGCCGCCGGCGAGCGCCGGCGGCGGTCTGGCTCGTGCCTGGCGGCTGCTGCGAGTGCCAGGCTCTGCGCTACTTCTGACCGACGATCTTCACCTTCTCGCAGCTGGACGAGATCGTGTCCTTGGAATCGCCAATTACCGAATCGGTGCCGGAACCGCAATTGACCTTGTCCACACCCTGACCCTGCAACTTGATCGTGTCGTTGCCGGTGCCGCCGCTGACCTTGTCGTTGCTCGAGCCGGCACGGATGACGTCGTTGCCGTCGTCGCCATTGATCCGGGTCTAGGCCCATGCCAACTCCCCAGAATCCATTCGTAGTGACCAAGCGACCCTAACCGGCCCAAGCAGCGGAAATCAACCCCCAAGGGGAAGGTTAGTGCGGCGTTGCCCACGCGGGCGCTCAGCCGATTGCAACCATGCGCTCGATCGGGATCCGTGCCCGCTCGGCGATCTCCGGCGCCACCTTGACCTCGACCTTGAGATCACGTAGCGAGTCGCGCACCTTCGGCAGCGTGATCATCTTCATGTACTTGCAGAACGCCATCCGGTTGGCCTCGATCAGATTCGCCCGCGGCGCTGCCTGCTGCAGCGGGTAAAGCATGCCGTTCTCGGTCGCGACGATGAATTCTCCCTCGGGATGAGTCTGGACGTGCTCGAGCATCCCTGAGGTCGAGAGCCGGAGACGTCGCCCGCGGCGACGTACTCCATCGCCTGGGTCGAGCACCCGCACTCGGGATGGATCAGGAACTCGGCTTCCGGGTGTTCGGCTCGCATCGCGTCGATGTCGGCGGGCTTGATCCCGGCGTGCACATGGCATTCGCCGTCCCACACGTGGAAGCGGGCTCGGAGTTCCGGATCATCGATCAGACCCGTCTCGCGCTCGACGAAAGCGCCGAGCCACATGTCGGGGCCGAACAGGATCTCCTGGCCGCGGCCGTGCTCCGACCAGATGTGCTCAACCACCTGAACTGCGTTCGAGGACGTGCAGCAGTAGTCGGTCTCGGCCTTGACCTCGGCTGAGGTGTTGACGTACATGACCACGACCGCGCCAGGATGCTCGCCCTTCCAAGCACGAAGCTGGCCGGCGTTGATCGAGTCTGAAAGCGAACAGCCTGCGTCCGGGTCGGGGATCAGCACTTTCTTCTCAGGCGAGAGGATCGATGCCGTCTCCGCCATGAAGTGCACGCCGCAAAAGACGATCACCTCGGCGTCGGTGGAAGCCGCTTCGCGCGAGAGCCCGAGCGAGTCGCCCATGTGGTCGGCGACGTCTTGAACCTCTGGCACCTGATAGTTGTGGGCGAGGATGACCGCGTTTCTCTCGGCCGCAAGCGAGCGGACCTCGTCGGAAAGACGTGCGATCTCATCTCGCGAAAGCTCCGCGCTCGTAATCGGTTGAAGTGTCGGCAGCTGCTGCACTAGCGCCATCCTCCTTCGTATGTTCGCTTCCTGGGAGCCGGTCCGTTGACCGCCATCAGTGAGAGCGAATGAACTGGCACACAGTTTACTGAGCTGGATGCCTGAGCTTCCCGAAGTCGAGATAACCGCCCGGCGACTGAACTCGGCGCTGGACGGCGCCGAGGTCGAGTCGGTGCTGACCCCGGGGATGGTTGCGGTCAAGAGCTTCAGTCCGCCGATAACCGAAATCGCCGGCAAGAGCTTCGTTGGCGTACGGCGGATCGGCAAGATGTTCGTCGTCGATCTCACTGGCGATCTGTCGCTGCTGGTCCATCTCATGTCCGCGGGCCGGCTTCAGGTCTTCGACAAGCGAGCCACGTTGAAGGACCGCCGTTCCCGGATCCTGATCCGGCTCAGCGACGGCCGCGAACTGCGTCTGCGCGAGTTCGGCACCAAGCAGCGCGCCTGGGGCAAGTTGATGGCGACGCCTGAGATCGAGGCTGACGAGATGGTCGCAACACTCGGCCCCGAGACCTGGCCGGCGCCGCCATTGCCCGAGCTGGCGAAGGCGATCGCCCTGCCGCGTCATCTGCATCCGCTGCTGCGTGACCAGCGCGTCGTCTCGGGCATCGGCAGATCCTGGGTCGACGAGGTTCTCTGGGAGGCGATGCTGCCTCCGTTCAAGAAAGGCAAGGACCTCACCGAGGATGAGGTCGAGCGGCTGCACGGAGGCCTCGCTGTCCTGGGGTCGGCGATCGACGAATACGAGAAGGTGATCGGCGACCAGGTGCCCGACAAGCTGCCGATGCCGCTCAAGGTGCACCGTCTTGAGGGCGAGCCATGTCCGCGCTGTGAGACGACGATCGAGGCCGTCTACTTCGCCGAGCACCAGACCAACTACTGCCCGCAATGTCAAACCGGCGGGCGCGTGCTCGCCGACCGTCGGCTCTCGAGGGTGTTGAGGTAAGACGCTGGGCGCTGCGCTGCTTCTTGTCGCCAGCTTGAGGACGACCACGCGCCCGCCGCCGGTCAGGCTGGTTCGAGCAGCAGGCTGAGGTCGAGCGCCGGCGCCGAGTGGGTGAGCGCACCGATCGAGATCAGATCGACTCCGGTAGCCGCGATCTCGGCGACGTTGACAAGCGTGATCCCCCCCGAAGCCTCTAGCAGCGCGCCGCTGTTAGCCGCGTCGCGCGCGGCGACCGCGGCACGCAGATCTGATTGCTCCATGTTGTCCAAGAGCAGACGTGCAGCGCCGACCGCCAAGGCCTGGGCGACCTCGCCGGCATCGCGGCACTCGACCTCGAGCTCGAGCTCGGGGTGAGCGGCATGCGCGAGCTCGACCGCGCGCTCGAGCCCGCCCGCGATCGCGATGTGGTTCTCCTTGATCAGGATTGCGTCATGGAGGCCGATTCGGTGGTTCGTGGCGCCACCGGCCGCCACCGCGGCCTTCTCCAGCACGCGCAGGCCAGGCGTCGTCTTGCGCGTATCGAGAATTACGGCACCGGTTTCGGCGACGCGCTCGACGAATTTAGCCGTCAACGTCGCGATCCCGGAGAGATGGCCGAGCAAGTTGAGCGCGGTGCGCTCGCCGGCGAGCAGGGCGCGGGCCGAGCCGTTGACCGTGGCCACGGCTGCGGGCACGCCGTCGCGCCACCGCGCCTCGGGCTCGAGCACCTCGAAGTTCTCGGCCCCGCTCTGGGCGAACGCTTCGCGCGCTGCATCGAGCCCGAAGACGATCCCGGCTTGCTTCTGCACGATTCGCGCTCTTGCTTCGGCGCCGGATGGGACTATCGCCTCCGAAGTGATGTCGCCGGGGCCGATGTCCTCCGCGAGGGCTCGGGCGACAAGCTCGCGCAGCATCTCGCGCGCGCCGCCGCCCCCTTCGTGCCCGCTCAATTTGCCCTCGGGAACACGGCCATCGTCGCGGTGAAGCCGTGAAGGAAGTTGCGTCCTCCAACGGGCCCGATCTCGCCGGCGCAAAAAAAGCCCCCCGAAGGCGCGCCGAGGGCATCGTCGAGCGCGCCTGCATCGTGATCGGGCACGTCGAACATGTTCGAGCCGCGGCCGTTGCAGGTGAAAAGCAGCGCGCCGGCAGCGCCTTCGTCACCGAGCGCCAGCGATTGCGCTCGCAACACCTCACGTAGATCAGCGTCGGCGGTGGCCCCGTCGCGCACATGCATGCGCACGGTCTGACCGACCCGGACTCGATCTCCCACGGCCAGGGTGCCCTTGTCGGGATCGGCGCCGATGATCGGCCGCACGAGGAAGTCACCGCGCTCGTAGTCGGGTTGGTTCTCGTCGATGACGATCCCGAGCATCAGCCCTTCGGCCGCCAGTCGCTGCTCTTGGCTGTCGAGGCCCCCGATCGCATCGCGCAGGCGCGAGATTGCCGGCTGCGAGGCGAGCTCTTCGATGACGTTGCCGTGCGAGGAGGTGATCGTCATCTCGGGGCCGACCGGCGTCGCACCCTGCGACACGCATGGCACCATTGCCACACCCTCGAGCGAACATGCGACGGCGCCACCATGCAAAACCTCGCCGTCGCGAAAGAGCACCGCGGAGCCGCCGGCGGCGGCGCTCGACAGGCCGCCGAGGATCGGCATTCCCGGGCGTCGCTCATTGAGTAGGCGAAGCAGGGCCTCGACGCTGAATGTGTAGGGATCGGCGAGCAGCACAAGCGCGTCGCCGAGCTCGTCGACCTCGGGAAGCCCGTTGAGGGTGACGCCCCCGTCGGCGGGCTCGACCTCGAAATGGTGAGTGTGGATTCTCGCGTCCGGCGCCGAGAGGGCCCACACGACCGCGCCCGGCCCGGACTCGAGCTCGCGTCCGGCACCGAGCACGCCGCCGGCACCGCAGCCGATTAGCGAGCGAGGGGCAAGCCGGGCGTGGACCCCGGAGAGGATCGTCTTCGCATGACCGAGATGAGGCGCGGCGGCGAAGACAATCGCCAGGTCGCAGTCGGCACCACCCAGCCCTGACGCCGCCGAGTCGGCGGCAGCGACGAACGCCTCAACCGGATCGAGCTCGTCAGAGACGCCTACTGCGATGACGACTGCCATTTCGGCTAACGGTACCGCCGGCTATCAGCGGTCGCGCGCGACCGAGAGCAGATACTCGCGGATGAATCCGTCGAGGTCGCCGTCGAGAACGCGGTTGGCGTCGCCGACCTCCATTCCGGTCCGGTGGTCTTTCACCCGGGTCGAGGGATGAAGCGTGTAGCTGCGGATCTGCGAGCCCCACTCGACGGCCTTTTGCTCGCCGCGTTCGACGGCCAGTTGCTCGGCGCGCTTTCGCTCCTCCTCCTGCAACAGCCGCGACTGCAACAGCTTCATCGCCGTCGCCTTGTTCTGGAGCTGGGAGCGCTCGTTTTGGCATTGGACGACGATCCCCGTGGGCATGTGGGTGATCCGCACGGCAGAGTCGGTCTTGTTGACGTGCTGGCCGCCGGCCCCGGAGGCCCGATAGGTATCGATGCGCAGATCCTCCTCGTCGATCTCGATGTTGACGGTGTCGTCGACGAGCGGCGCAACATCCACTTGGGCGAAGGCGGTGTGGCGGCGCGACTGTGAGTCGAAGGGCGAGATTCGCACCAGCCGATGGACGCCACGCTCGGCGGCAAAGAGGCCGTAGGCGTTGTCGCCCTGGGCGATGAAGGTCGCGGACTTGATCCCGGCTTCCTCTCCCTCCGAGGCCTCTTTCATCTCGGCGCTGAAACCGCGGCGCTCGGCCCAGCGCAGGTACATGCGCACCAGCATCTCGGCCCAGTCCTGGGAGTCGGTGCCGCCGGCGCCGGCGCGGACAGTGACCACCGCGTCGCCGCCGTCGTACTCACCGGCGAATAGGCGCGCCTCCTCGAGCTCGCCGAGACGCGATTCGACCGATGCGAGTTGGGAGTCGAGCTCGTCGGCGAGCCCTGGATCCTCGTCTGCCATCTCGCCAAGCTCGCCGAGGTCGCCGGCCTCTGCCTCGAGCGCGCGAAAGGTCTCTAGGCGTTTCTGCGCCCGGGCGTGAGCAGCCGAAGTCCTGGCCGCCCGTTCCTGGTCGTCCCAGAAACCGGGCGCGCCCATCTCCCCCTCGAGCTCGCTTATCTGTGCTTCGAGCCCTGCCGGGTCAAAGGTAGTCCGAGAGCAGGGTCAAGCCCTGCCGGATCTCGGCGATCCGCGCGCTAACGGCCTCCTTCGCAGGTGCATCCGCCATCAGCCGCAGCGTACAGCCCGGCCGGGGTCCTACTTGCGCTTGCGCTTCTTGACCTTCCAGGAGAACGTGGCTGCCTCGGCCTCGACGTTGCCGGCGAGATCGGTGGCGACCACCGAGAACTGATGGCGGCGCCGCTTCACCCGCCGGGAGAATGGCGAGGTGCATGGCCTCTGCTTACCATCAAGCGTGCAGGCAAACGTCGAAGTCTCGTCAGCGCTGAACGCGAACTTGGCACGGCGCTTGAATGTCTTCGCCTTGGGGTGCGAATCTATCTTCGTCGTCGGTGCCTTGGTGTCGGCGCCGCCGCCGTTCCCGCCGCTGCCGTCAGCGCTGCCGACCACGTCGACCCCGGCGACACCCAGGATCCCCTGGCGCAGGCTCGAGCGTATCGGGTCGTCGGCGACTCGCCCGTACACCCCCGGCTTGTTCGGCCGGGCGCAGCCTTCGCCGAAGCTGGTGTCGCCGACGAGGCGGGCGCCGCCGGTGGGCCGGGGGACAACCAGGGGGCCGCCGCTGTCACCCTGGCACGTGTCCTTGCCGCCGGCTGGGTAGACACCGGCGCAGACCATTGTCGACGGCGCGAAGGTAAATCCCGAGCCCGGCCCGTAGACGCTGGGCTGGGAGCAGATCGAGTCGGCGATGATCGAGATCTGGGCGAAGCGCAGGGTGTCGCTCGACGGTCCACCCTCGCTGGTTGCGCCCCAGCCGGTGATGAACGCCGGCTGGTCGGCGTTCCAGAGTGCGCGCTCGTCTGCGCCGGCGATCTTGATCGGCGCCGCGGGCGCGGGCGCAGAGGTCGCAAGCGTGAGGAAGACGACATCCCATTCTGAGGTGTCGCAGCTGTAGAGGCCGTCGCCGTCACCGGTTGATTGAGCCGTGGCGATTCCGGTGCCGCTCGGGCCACCTGCCTCGAAGTAATAGATCTCGGAAACGGGGATCTCTGCGCCGGCGGTCGACGACAGTGTGGAACGCCCTGTGATCACGCTGAAGTCGCTCGCGGGAAAATCAAATCCATCGAGCGGCGTGCACCTGATCGGGCTAACGAAGTTGTAGACGCAATGCGCTGCGGTGATCACGACATTCGGCGCCACCAATGAGCCACCGCAAAAATAGCGGTCGAAGCCGCTCGTCGCGCCCGGACTGGCGAGCGCTACCTGCCATGGCCACTGCTCGATCGTCGTCGTCTGACCGCCGACGATGCGTGTTCCAGCGCGGTCGTCGGGACCGGTGGCCTGGGCATACGACGAGGTCGAGAGAATCGCCGAGACGACGATCAACAAGGCGACAAACCTTGAGCGTGAGCGCATCGTGCCAGGATGACGGATATTGCGCGCAAACGCGCTGGTCAAAGGTCGCAAGAGCAATCAGCCGCGATCGACCGGGATCGCCTCGATCGCGTCGACGATCGAGCCGAAGTCCTGGCGCCAGCGATAGACCTTGCCCTCGCGCAGCTCGAAGAGTGCGCCGAAGGGCGCTTCGTCGGCGAGTTCGCCGGCCTCGATCCAAAGCCATTGACGGCGAGCGGCGACGGCGACGTGGCGAGCTCCCACCTCGCGCATCTCGTCGACCTCGACGCGGGAGCGGAGGTGCCCGTCGTCGCTCGGCTGCGCCCAGGCGACGACCTCGGCGATGCCCCGCTTGGGCCCGCGCTGTCCGATCGCCTCGACCTCGGGATCGAGCTCGGCCGCGACGGCATGCTCGTCCCGGTCGCGCAGAGCATCGAGCAGGCGTGCTACGACAGCTTGGTTTTCCGCCATCACGCCAGGCTAGCCAGCGCGAACCACAGCGGGGGCCCGCACGACCCCGCTGAACCCACAACCTGGGGCGGGTGACTCAGCGCCGGCTCAGGCGCCGTGGCACTTCTTGTACTTCTTACCCGAACCGCACCAGCAGGGATCGTTTCGCCCGACCTTGTCGTGGTCTTCCTTGACCACCGTGGCGGGATTGACGCCGCCGTTGCCGGTTGTCGCAGGCGCGGAGGCAGCGGCGGCGGAACCAGCCGTCCCGGTTATGCCGGAAGCTACGGCTGGCGCAGCCGCCGCCTGATTGAGCGCCGAGGGCTGGTCGGGGCCGCCGCCTGCGTACTGCATCTCGCGCTCCGACTTGCGGTTCTCGCCGAACATCTGCTCTGCCTGGGCCGGCTCGATGTTGACCTCGACGTGGAAGATGACGCGGATGAACTCCTCCCAGATCGAGGCCATCAGGTCGCGGAACATCGTGAAGCCCTCGTTCTTGTAGGCCACGAGGGGGTCGATCTGGGCGAAGCCACGCAGGTGGATGCCCTCGCGCAAATAGTCCATCTCGTAGAGATGCTCGCGCCAGCGGTTGTCGATGATCTGGAGCAGGATCTGGCGCTCGAGGTAACGCATCAGGTCCTCGCCGAACTCATCCTCGCGGCGGCTGTAGGCGGCAACCGCGTCCGCGGTGAGCAGCTCATCTATCTGATCGCGGCTCGAGCTCTGCTGCGGGTCGAGATCGGAGACTGAAACCTGCAGCGGCCATAGGCCGCCGGCATGGCCTTCGAGGCCGGCGAGGTCCCAGTCCTCGAAGATCTCGCCGGGCGTGTACTCCTCGACGATGCGCGCGACGACCGCCTCGAGCTCCCCATGGGCGACGTCGGACATGTCGCGGCCCTCGAGGATCTCGCGTCGGTACTTGTAGACGACTCGCCGCTGCTCGTTCATGACGTCGTCGTACTCGAGCACGCGCTTTCTAATCAAGAAGTTCTGCTGCTCGACCTTCTTCTGTGCGTTCTCGATCGTTTTCGTCAGCATCTTCGCCTCGAGCGGGAACTCCTGGCCGTCCTCGTCGACCGGACCGAGGCGGTCGAGGATCTTGTAGATACGTTCCCCGGCGAAGAGCCGGATCAGGTCGTCCTCGGCAGATAAGAAGAAGCGCGACTCGCCCGGATCGCCCTGGCGCCCGGAGCGGCCGCGAAGCTGGTTGTCGATGCGCCGCGACTCGTGGCGCTCGGTGCCGAGGATGAACAGGCCGCCGAGGTCGCGAACCTTGTCGCCCTCGGCCTCGGTCTGCGGCTTGAAGCGCTCGGTGTGGTCGGCCAGTTCGGTCTGCCAACTCTCGTCGCCGGGCTTGACGCCGAGATTTCGCAGCTCGGCTATCGCCAGCATCTCGGGATCACCGCCGAGCTTGATGTCGACGCCGCGACCGGCCATGTTGGTCGCGATCGTGACCGCGCCGAGCCGGCCCGCTTGAGCCACGGTTTCGCCCTCGCGCTGGGCGTACTCGGGCTTGGCGTTGAGCACGGCGTGCTCGATCCCGGCGCGCTTGAGCTCCTCCGAGAGCATCTCGGAGATCTCGACTGAGATCGTGCCGACGAGTGCCGGCTGACCAGATTCGTGGCGGGCTTTCAGCTCGTTGACTACAGCCGACCACTTGCCGCCCTTGGTCTTGTAGATCTGGTCGTTGTGGTCGGCACGAACCATCGGCCGATGAGTCGGGATCTCGACCACAGCGATCTCGTAGATCTTCATGAACTCGGTCGCCTCGGTGAGGGCGGTGCCGGTCATGCCGCTGAGCTTGTCGTAGAGGCGGAAGTAGTTCTGCAGCGTGATCGTCGCGAGCGTCTGATTCTCCTCGCGAATTCGCACGCCCTCCTTCGCCTCGATCGCTTGGTGCAGGCCGTCCGACCAGCGACGCCCGTCGAGGATGCGCCCGGTGAACTCGTCGATGATCTTGACCTCGTTGTCGATCACGGCGTAGTCGATGTCCTTCTTGAACAGCGACTCAGCCTTGAGCGACTGGATCAGGTGGTTGACCAGCGTGCCGTGCTCGGAGAGGTAAAGATTCTCGATCCCGAGGAACTTCTCCGCCTTCTCGACCCCAGCCTCTGTCGGTGCGACGGTTTTATGTTTCTCATCGAACTCGTAATCGTGGGTCGCCTCGGAGGTGTCGCGCGACTCGCCGAGCGATTTCAGTTTCACCTGCATCTCCTCGCCAACCATTTGCTTGGAGAGGCGGGCGAAGGTGTAGTAGGTGTCGGCGGCCTGCTCGGGGCGGCCCGAGATGATCAGCGGCGTCCGAGCCTCGTCGATGAGGATGTTGTCGACCTCGTCGACGATGGCGAAGGCGTGCTTTCGCTGCACGCATTCCTCGAGCGTGCTCGCCATGTTGTCGCGCAAGTAGTCGAAGCCGAACTCCGAGTTGGTTCCGTAAGTGACGTCGCAGGCGTAATGCGCGCGCCGCTGGGCCGGGTTCATCTCCGACTGGATGACGCCCACGGTGACGCCGAGAATGTCGAAGATCGGCTTCATCCAGAGGGCGTCGCGGCGGGCGAGATAGTCGTTGACCGTGATCAGGTGGACCGGGTCGCCGGCGAGCGTGTTGAGAAAGACGGCGCAGGTCGCGGTCAGCGTCTTGCCCTCGCCGGTGCGCATCTCGGCGATCGCGCCGGAATCGAGGACCATGGCGCCGATCATCTGCACGTCGAAGTGGCGCTGGCCGAGCGCACGCTTACCGGCCTCACGACAGAGCGCAAACGCCTCAGGGATGAGGTCGTCGGTCGACTCGTCGACCTCGCGGGCACGCGTTCGAAGCTCATCGGCGCGCTCGCGGATCTCAGAATCTTCAAGCAGCTCGAGCTCGGGCTCATAACGGTTGATCGAGTCAACGCGCCGCTCGTACTCCTTCAGCTTCTTGCCCTCGCCGACGCGAAGGGCGCGATCGATGATTCCGCGTGCCATCAGATCATGGACTCCACGGCCTCGCGTGCGCGGGGGCGCGCGAGACCGAGCTGGGCGTGGCCGGCGGACGAAGCCCATGCTGGGGGGCATGGACGAGTCCCGACGGGTGCGACCCAGCGACGGTAGCCGTGCGTCATCCGCGTGCGTGATGTCGTGGGATCACTCATTTAGTTTCAGGGTAGCCGGATGGCCCCGGCGGAGCTGGGCTCAGGGGGCGATCAGGCCTCGCGCCTACGTAGGCGCCCCATGACGCGCCGGGTGCGGGCGCGGCCCCGTCGCTTCTCGCGATAGCGCTTGACCTGGCGGCGGATGTCTTCGGCGAGCTCGTGCACCGAGTGGATCATCTCGGGCGATGCCTCGCGTGCGCGCAGCGTCGTGCCCTTGAGGTAGAGGGTCGCCTCGGCGACCTCCTTGTTGGTTATCGAGGGATTGCGCTCCTCGTAGACCTCGATCTCGAGCCGAGCGAGCTCGGAAACCTGCTTCGCCACCCTCGCAAATCGCTTGGAAATGTGCTCACGAAGCTCGTCCGTCACTTCCATGTTCCGGCCCCTGACTTCGACTCGCATATTCGTCTCCTCGCTCGAGAGCTGCTGTCAAACATGGTACGCCTCGCGGACCGGGGCGCCAAACGAATGAGCGAACACGGCCGCACGGACTTCGCTGCATCCGGCCGCCCGAATGGCCCGGGCGCAGGCCGAGAGCGTTGCGCCGGTGGTGAGCACATCGTCGACCACGAGTGCACGGGCTGGTGGGGCTGCGATGCAACGGACATCGGGCGGCGCCCCGAGCCTCGCCTCGCGACAGCGCCCGACCTGGCGCGGACCGTCGCCGCGCGCGAGACAGGCCGCGCGCTCGAGCCCCGCCGCTTCGGCGAAGGAAGCCGCGATCAGCTCGGCGGCGTCGAAACCGCGCAAACGCCGTCGCGCCGGAGCGCAGGGCACGGCGAGGACCGTCATCCCGTGCGCCGCCCGGGGAGCGCATCGAGCGATCGCCTCGCCCGCGACAAGCGCGAGCGGGAGCCGACCTTGGAACTTCAGCGCCGAAATCAGCCCTCTTGCCACTCCTTCGTAGGCGGCAGCGAAGCGGACGACCCCTAGGCTGGGCACTTGCGCGGCACCTGGCCGCGCCCGCGCGAGTTCGCGCGTACACAGCGAACACAGAGATTCCGTCATCGCACATGGTCGCGCGCAGATGGCGCAGCGCGGCGGAGCGAGAAGTGTCGTCAGCGCCTTGGTCATCGCCCGCCAGTCCATCTCGAAAGCGTGGCGGCAGGAGGTGCGCGCGTGGCGCGCGAAGTGAGCCGAAAGGTGCTCGGAAGGTAGTCCAGACGCTACTTCAGCCGAACACGACCCGCTCGACGGCGCCGACGTCAGCGTCGCAGCCGATCACCGCGGGCGCCTTGCCCAGCGCCGTGTCGGGGTCCTTGAGCCCGTGGCCCGTGAGCACGCAGACGATTGTCTGCGGCGTCGCAGCCCCTGCGACCGTCGGCAACCCATGAGCAAGGATGCCGGCAACCGATGCCGCCGAGGCCGGCTCGCAGAACACGCCCTCGCGCGAGGCGAGCAGACGGTAGGCATCGAGGATCTGCTCGTCGGAGACTGCCTCGACCCGTCCACGCGACGAGGTGAAGGCAGTCATCGCCTCTTCCCACCGCGCCGGGTTGCCGATGCGAATCGCCGACGCGACCGTCTCCGGGTTGGCGACCGGCTTGCCAAGCACCAGCGGCGCCGCTCCTTCGGCCTGAAAGCCGTAGAGGACCGGGACGTCGCCGACGTCAGTGAACCCGCGCGACCAAGCGGTGACGTTGCCGGCGTTGCCGACCGGGATTGCCAGCGCGTCTGGCGCCGCGCCGAGCTCCTCTACGACCTCGTATGCGGCCGTCTTCTGACCCTCGATCCGATACGGGTTGACCGAGTTGACCAGCTCGATCGGATGGTCATGGGCGAGCTTGCGAACGATCTCCAGCGCTTGGTCGAAGTTGCCGCGCAGGGCGACGACGCGGGCGCCGTGCATCAGCGCCTGGGCGAGCTTGCCGATCGCGATCCTGCCCTCCGGCACGATCACGGCGCCGCGCAGACCGGCGCGCGCCGCATAGGCCGCGGCGCTTGCCGCGGTGTTCCCGGTCGAAGCGCAGATCACCGCTTCGGCCCCGCGCCCGGCGGCGCGCGAAACGGCGACGGTCATGCCGCGATCTTTGAAGCTGCCCGTCGGGTTGGCGCCCTCGAGCTTGAGCAAGACGCGTGCGCCAACGCGGTCCGAGATCACAGGGGCCTCGACCAGCGGCGTAGATCCCTCGTTCAGGGTCACCACCGGATCGCCAGGTTCAAGCGAGAGGCGGTCGCGAAATCGCTCGATCAGCGGTTGCGGCATCAGGCGAACTCTTCTTCGATCACGCGAATCGCCCGCGGCGCCGAGCGCAAAAACTCGAGCCGACCGAGCTCATCGAGTGCGGCGTAGAAGCTGCTCTCCGAGCATTCGTGGAGGACCATGACCAAGCGAGCGTCGTCGCCGAGGCCGCGTTGGGCCAGGCTCAGAACCGAGATCTCGTTGCGCCCGAGCACGTCGGCGATCTGAGCCAGCACTCCGGGACGGTCGGCCACCTCCATGTGCAGATAGAAGGACGAACTGACGTCGCGAATGATTTCGAGCTCGCGCCTGGTCTCGTGCACAGGCGCCTTGCCGGCCAGGATTGAAACGACGTCACCGAGAACCGCGGTCGCCGTCTGAACGCCACCGGCGCCCGGCCCCGACATCGTCACCTCCGTGATCGCCGGCGCCTCGACCATCACGGCGTTGAACGGGCCACCGATCGGGGCCAACGGGTGACCGCTGTAAAGAAAGCAGGGGAAGACGCGGACGCTGAGACCACCTTCGCGGAGCTCGGCAACACCGAGCAGCTTCAGCGAGAGGCCGAGCTCCTTGGCGTAGGCGAGATCGTCGGGCTGGATCTCGGTGATGCCCTCGTAGGAGACGTCGTCGAGGCTGACAGGACTGTGGAAAGCAAGCCGGGCGAGAATCGCCATCTTCGCCGCGGCGTCGGCGCCGCCAACGTCGGCCGTCGGATCAGCCTCGGCGTAGCCGAGTTCCTGCGCGCGGGCGAGCACGTCCGCATAGGGGGCACCGGTTGTCGCCATCTCGGTGAGGATGAAGTTGGTCGTCCCGTTGACGATCCCGAATACCTTTGTGATCTCGGTCGCAGCAAGGCTTTCCTGGATCACGCGGATCACGGGCACGACGCCGGCGACGGCTGCCTCGAAGCGAAGCTGAACGCCGCTGGCTCGCGCCGCGGCGAACAGCTCCTCGCCGTGCTGGGCGACGAGCTGCTTGTTCGCCGTGACGACGTGCTTGCCCGCCTGAAGCGCACGCGTCACATATTCGCGCGCGGGGTCGGTTCCACCGATCAGCTCGACGACGATGTCGGAGGCTCTGAGGATTTGATCGAAGTCACCCTCGGAGCGGCGCAGCACACCTGTGATCTCGGCCTGCCTGCCTGAAGCCGCTGCGATGGCCTGCCCGCTGTCGGCGACCAGCTCTGCGAACGCCCCGCCGACCGTTCCCCGCCCGAGGAGACCTATGCGCGCCACCCCCTCGGCTTCGCCTCCGGGGGTATCTCGGTGCTTGGGGACCTCAGACATCGCGGGAGAGCAGGTCGTCGTAGGTTTCCCGGCGCACGACGAGCCTTGCCTCGCCGTCCTTGCAAAAGACGACGGGCGGGCGGCGAACGCCGTTGTAGTTGTTTGCCATCGCGTGACCGTAGGCGCCGGTCGCCGGGGTGACGAGCACGTCGCCAGGCTGCGGCGCGGCCAGAGCGGCGTCGCGAATGAGAACGTCACTCGACTCACAATGCATGCCCGCGATCGAGACGGTGGTGTCGGCCACTTCGGCTGCGCGATTGGCGAGCAGCGCCTCGTAGCGAGCGCCGTAGAGCATCGGGCGAAGGTTGTCCGACATGCCTCCATCGACGGCAACGTAAGTTCGGACCCCTGGTATCTCTTTCACCGTGCCGACGCTATATGCAGTGATCCCTGAGTTGCCGGTGAGCGAGCGTCCCGGCTCGATCAGGATCCGTGGGACCGGGTCGAATACACGCTCGACACCGCTGACCTTGGTCTCGACATAGGCCTCTATCGATGGCGGCTCGTCGGCGGCCGTGTAGGCGATTCCGAGGCCACCTCCGATGTTGAGTAGACGGCAGTCGTCGCCGGCGAGGGTGCCCAGCGCCTCGATCGCGTTCACGTACGGCTCGAGTTCGAAGATCTGCGAGCCGATGTGGGCGTGCAGGCCGACGAGGCGAAGGTGGTCGGCGGCGCGAACCTCATCTACCGCTCGCGCGGCGAGGCCGTCCTCGAGGCCAAAGCCGAATTTGGAGTCGAGCTGGCCAGTCTGGATATTGGAATGAGTGTCAGGCCTGATCCCTGGGGTGACGCGGATGAGCACGTCCTGACTGCGGCCGGCCTCGGCGCAGATCGCATCGAGGCGTCCGACCTCGTCGAATGAGTCGCAGATGATGTGGCCGACGCCCGACTCGACGGCGTAATTGAGCTCGGCCGCGCTTTTGTTGTTTCCGTGCACGTGGATCCGCGCTGGCTCGAACCCGGCCGCGAGCGCGGCGTACAGCTCACCACCAGATGCGACGTCAACGGAGAGTCCCTCCTCGGCGAATGTCCGGTAGACCGCCGTGATCGGCGCCGCTTTGCTCGCGAACAGGACTTCGAAGTCGTTGCTGCGAGCACGAAACGCGGTGAGGTAGGCGCGGGCGCGCCAGCGCAGATCGTCCTCGGAGTAGATGTAGACCGGAGTGCCGAACTCGCTGGTCAGCTCGACCACGTCGCAGCCGCCAACCTCGAGGTGGCCCGCCTCGTTGACACGGCTTCCGATTGGAAGCACAGCTGAGCCGCTGACCGGGTCCGGCGCAGGTGGCCTGGCTGCATCTGTTTTAGCTTCCCTGGCGCTCATCGAGCGACGGATTGTGACGGGGCGAAGCCTCCGGGCGCGGGCGGTAGCTAGCTTGCGCAACCTGATGAGCAGACGGTGGCTACCAGCTCCCCTCACGCCAACCGCGAGCGCGGAGCACGAGGGCAGGCCCTACCTGCTGTGGCTGCCGCAGTCGCCGCCGCCGTGGCCGGGAATGGTGATCATCCACGGCGCCGGTTCGCAGAAGTCCAATCACGCCGATTTCGCCCGGGCCTGTGCCGGCAACGGCTGGGCGGCGCTCGCCTACGACCAGCGCGGCCACGGCGAGTCCGGCGACGAGATGTCGCCGGCGGCAGTCACCGACGCTGCGCGCATGGCCCGTCTGCTCGCCGCACAGGACGGCGTCGATTCCGAGCGAATCTGCGTTCGCGGTTCGAGCATGGGCGGTTTCGTCGCAATCCACGCCGCGGCGACATCGGGTGCGATCGCGGGAGTAATCGCCATCTGCCCGGCAGGAGAGGAACACCTCCTGCGCGGTCTGCGCCAGGAGACGCTCGAGATCCGCGCCGGCGAACAGGCGCGTGCCGACCTCGCAGCCTGGCTCGAAGAGCACGATCTTCGCGACGCCGTCGAGCTCATGGCAGCGAAGCCGCTGATCCTGATCCACGCTGCCGGCGACGAACGCATCCCGAGCGATTTCTCACAAGAGCTCTTCGAGCGCGCGAGCGGTCCGCGCAAACTGGTCCTGCTACCGGGAGGGCACCATCGCTCCGCCCAACACGACGGGGAACTTCAAGGGATGGCTTTGCGCTGGATGACGCGAGCGCTTAACGGTTGAACGAGCGCCATCCGCGCGGGCAAGCTGTACTCGCTGGTATCCGCCGAGTAGGACCCGCGAGAGCTACAGCCCGCCCACCTGGTCGCCCAGGTTCGCATTGCCGAGCGGCGCGTCGACACCGTTGAGAACGTCGTCGACCGGGGCCGTGATCGGATCCGTCGCATCGCCCAAGGGAAGATCCGCGCCAAGATCGGAGCCCACGTTGTCGACCCCGTCGACGATATCGCCGACCGGACCCGACGACCCACCCACGTCGGTTGCTGCAGGGGGGGCGGCGGCGGGCGCAGCGAAAGCGGTTGGTGCGGTGGGGTTTTCGGGGCTGCCCGAGGGCGGATCGCCGGGCGCGCCGGCGCTGTCGCCGCCACCACCACCGGCTGCGGTGCCCGGGCCCCCGGTCGCCGGGGCGAGAGCAGTCGGCGCGGCGGCTTTTGCCGCTACCGCGGCGGGCGCCGCGAACAGAGCCGCCGCGACAGCCTCCGGCGCCTCAGACCCGGTCACGCCGACAACCGCTGTGCCGGCAGCGCCGTCACCGCCAACCGGCAGGCCGTTGAAGCCTACGTACCCGGCGAGCGCGCCGAAAACGATCACAGCGCCGACGATAAAGGCGGTGCCTGCTGTGCCTCCCGCGAGGTAGGCGCGAAGATTGAAGTTTCGGTTCTTGGCGGGCCTTGGTTCTGCGAGCGTGCTCATCTGTCTCCAACGCAGGCACGCCCGAACTTCGGGCGTTCCGCTTGGTCTCATCGCCAAGAGACTACGCCAGCCGTAGCGCGCGGTCTAGAGGTATCCGAGTGGATCGACGGCGGCGCCGTTGATCCGGATCTCGAAATGCAGGTGATCGCCGAAGCAGCTGCCCGTGCAACCGACGTAACCGATCACCTCACCGCTGTCGACGCTGGCTCCGACGCTGGTCGCGTAGCTCGACTGGTGCGCGTAGCAAGACGAGAGCCCCCCACCGTGATCAACGCAGGTGTAGTTGCCGTACCCGGAGGTGGGCGCGGCGAGCACAACGTTGCCGGCTTTGGTCGCGCGGATAGGAGTGCCGGTCGGAACCGCGATGTCGATTCCTTCATGGATTCGTCCCCAACGCGGACCGAAGGGCGAAACGACGGGGCCGTTGACGGGCCAGATGAAGCCCGAGCTGCCGCCCTGGATCGGCCCTGCCGGAAGTGGCGCCACGGTCGAGGACTCGGGCGAAGTTGCCGCCTGAAGCTGGGCCTGGATGTCGTCCTGGATTTCGCCGATGTCGCCCTCGAGCTCCTCGATGTTCGTCTTGGTCGCATCGAGCGCGGCAGCCTTCTGATCGCGGACCGAAGCGAGTTCTGCCTCGCGGGCCTCGAGCTGGACTCGGGTGCGTTCGAGCTCGGCCTTCTTCGCCTCGATCTCGTCGCGGGCGTCCTCGATGCGTGCGATGGTGCTGCGGCTCAGATTGCGCAAGCCGCGCACGCGACCGACGATCGACGCGTCTTGGTCTTGGATTCGCTGCAGGTACTCGTAGCGCGATACGAGATCGTCGAAGCCGTCGGACTCGAGCATCACCGTGAGCACGTCGGGCTCGCCGGAGCGATAGATCGCGACGAGGCGGTTTCGCAGCACGCCGAGGGAGCGATGCAGGCGGCCGGCGAGTGCATCGAGGCGCTTGCGCTCAGCCCGCAAGCGGGCCTGGACCTCCTCAAGCTCGGCCTGCACGATCGCCTCTCGGTTGCGAAGCACGGCGACCTCGGCGGAGAGCTGGCTGACCTGGTCGCTGTAACGCTGCAGCTCGGTCGAAAGCACGCCCTCCTTTTCCTTCTCGGTGTCGAGCTGGGCCTCCTTGGAGTCGAGCTCCGACTGCAGATCCTGGCCGCTGGCGACATTGACCGCGAGCAGCACACAGAACATGGCAGAGGCCAACGCGAGCGCGAATAGCGCCCGGCGTCGGTTGCTGGAAGTCACGTTCTCGACGTTCATCGCTTCGTTCGCCTACGGAGTTAGCTGACGGGCTCGCGCTCTTGCAAGCGCTAGGTCCGGATCGATCCGAGCCATTCGCCCCCGATGGAGTGGGTCCCCCGTTCCAACCGGCTGATTCCCGGTCGAACTCGGCGAAGCTCCCGCAGGGTAACAGCAGGATGGCGGCATTCGCCACCGGCCCGCGTTGCAGCGAAGCGCTCTGCAACGCGGTTTTCAGGCGACTGCGGTCGTGGCTCAGGCGGGGCTGGAGTCGACCGCGGCGCTGCGGCGTCGTGCTGGGCTGCACCGGGCGGATGACGTTCTCGGCGAACTGACGGCAACTCGCCTTGAAGGCGAGTTGTTCCTCATTCGGCTACCTCCTCGACGAGCTCCCGATTGACTGGTCAGTCAACGGCCGCTGAAATCATATCTCTCGAATCGGGCGGTGGGCCGGATGCGGTCCGGTCGCGCCGTTGGGTTGTGTGTTCTAAGTTGCCGCGGTGCTCAAAAGCGTCCTCTCCTTCCTTTCCGCCGTCGGTCATTGGCTATGGCGCCACAAGCTGGTGGTGCTGGTAGCCGGGCTAATCACCGTCGCAGGCGCCGCCGCTGCTGTGTACGCGCTCAACGACGACAACGGTGACGACAAAGCCCGGGTCGAGGCACCCGCGCCCGAGGTAATCGTCCGCGAGGTGCCGATTCCCGAGGACACAGACGACCTCGGATTTCCCGCCTTCGCCACGAAGAACACAACCCGCGTCGCGGGGCCGGACCCGATCTCCGACGCCGCTGCAGTCGCGCTTGCTGTGTTCCCGTCCACCGGCGGCGTGGCGGGGCCGAGTGCTGTGACCCTGGTGGACGTCGACGATTGGCAGTCGGGCCTGGCTGCGTCATCATTGGTTGCCGCGCCCGTCGGCGCTCCGATTCTCGTAACCGAATCGGGCGAGGTGCCCGCGATCACTTCGAGTGCGATCAGGGCGCTCGGCCCGGAGGGCTCCTCCGAAACCGCGGGACGCCAGATCTTCACCGTCGGTGCTGCCGCAAAGCCCGACGGCTTTGACTCGCTCGAGGTCGAGGGTGCCAATTCGGCTGAGCTCGCCGCCGGAATCGACGAGCTTCGCGAACGCCTCGCCGGCAAGCCGGATCACATTGTCCTCGTCAGCTCCGACGAGCCGGCGCTGGCGATGCCCGCCGCCGCCTGGGCCGCGCGCTCCGGCGATCCGGTGCTCTTCGTTCAGCGCGAGAGCGTGCCGGCACCAACCGTCGAAGCCCTCGAACGCTATAAGGACGTGCCGGTGTTCGTGCTCGGCCCGGAGTCGGCGATTGAGGCGAAGACGATGAAGGAGATCAAGAAGCTGGCACCCTCGGCAACGCGAATCGGCGCCGAAGATGCCACCGAGAACTCGGTCGAGTTCGCGCGCTACACCGAAGGCACGTTCGGCTGGGACATCAACGATCCTGGTCATGGCTTCGTCCTTGCCAACACCACGCGCCCGCTCGACGCCGGGGTCGCCTCGCCGCTATCGGCGAGCGGCACCTGGGGCCCGCTGCTGGTAACCGAGTCGGCCGGGACCTTGCCGGCACCGCTTCGCGGCTATCTGCTCGACCTCAAGCCGGGCTATGCCGACGATCCCACGCGCGCCCTCTACAACCACATCTGGCTCGTCGGCGACACCTCCGCGATCTCGGTCGACTTCCAGGCCCAGGTGGATGAGATCGCCGAGGTCGCGCCGGTAACGTCCGGCTCGGGCAGCGAGGATGTCGCGGTGCCACCCGGCACGCTCGAGGGCGATCCGACACCCGGCCCCACCGACAAGCCCGGTAACAACTCCTCAAGCGACGCGGATGCCGCCAACGCAGACGACGGCAACAAATGAGCGAAAGCGAACGACCCGACCGCCTCTCAGGCCGTGAGATCACGGTCGAAGACGTGCGTGCGCTAGCCGGCCCGGCTACCCCTCACTTCTCGCTACAGATTCGAAATCGCATCGAGCGCCTGATCGTGAGCCTGCCGGCAGACCATGCTGCCCGGCTCGAGGGCGAGCGCCAGATCGCCCGCCTGACCGAGCTCGCCCACCATTCCGGGGAACCCCGGAGCGCCGGGTGACTACTACGGCCGAAAGCGGTTCGGCGCGAAACGGCTTCAATCGCACCGGCAAGCTTCTCCAGCCAGCCGCGCTGGCGCGTGCCGAGGAGCGTGGGCTCAACGACGCCGGCTACCTCGATCTGCTCGAGGGCGAGCTCGAGTCGACCGGCAGGACCCAGGATCTGATGGTGACCCGGCTCGTGCCGGCGATCTACGAGCGCTATTGGCGGCCGGCGCTGGGCCGCGCTTTCAAGGGTTTCACCGGACCAGGCATGTCGGAGGAGATCAGGATCGCGCGCCTGCTACTCGGCCTTGGTGAGGGCGACACGGTGCTCGACGTCGCCTGCGGCCCGGGTAACTTCTCGCGCGAGTTCGCGCGCGCGGTCGGGCCCGACGGTCTCGTCGTCGGCATCGATGCATCAAGGACGATGCTCGAACGCGGCGGCCAAGAGCTGCGGCAGTCTCGCACGCCGAACCTGACCCTGATTCGCGGCGATGCGACGGCGCTTCCCTTTCGAGACTCGAGCTTCGACGGCGCCTGCTGCTTCGCCGCGCTTCACCTCTTTCCCGACGCTTTCGCCGCACTCGACGAGATGCGCCGCGTGCTGCGCCCCGGTGGTCGTATCGCGCTGATGACTTCGGTTCGCCGCGAGCTCACGGTGAAGCCGCTGAAGCCGGTGCTGGAGCGCGCGAGCGGGATGCGGATCTTTGAAGGCGACGAGATCGTCGCCGCGCTCGAAGAGCGCGGCTTCGGCGGGATCCACCGCCGACTATCGGGCTTGGTGCAGTTCGTCGGGGGGCGGCTGGCCTCGGAGTAAATCTGCTCGCGTGGAGATCCAGTTTCAACTGTCGGAACTAGATCTCCACAGCAGCTTTGCCCCCCGCCCGAGTTGTTTTTGCACTCCGACTCAAGTCAGCCCGAGAAACCACATTGCTGAGAGCCGTAGCTCTCGGCCAGCCGCTGCGCCTTCTGGAGACCCGGGGGCGGTCCGTCGGCGAGACGACGCGGGTCGGCCTCGATCTCGGCGATTCCTTGCTCAGTCGCGGCGAGAATCGCCTCGATCTCGGCCTCGTCGCCGTCTGGTGGCGGAATCGCGGCTATCGCCCGGACCTCGGTCTCGAGTGCGGGGACCGCTATGCGTAGGGCGACGCGCTCGACCTCGGCCGGATCGAGACCGCCGCGCTCGGAGAGAAGGTCGTCGGCGGCCGCTTCGATCTGCTGCTCGGCCGAAAGGCAGATGCTGTCGGCCTCGCCCAGGAAATCAACCTTCGTCTGCGGCTGCGATACCCCCGGCGCGAACTCGTCCTCGTCCTCCCCGCCGCAGCCGGCGACGACGAGAGCGAGAACCGTCGCCGCAGCTAGACGCGCTCGATAAGGGTGCCCGTGCCGAGTCCGCCGCCGCAGCACATCGTCACCAGTCCTATCTGCTTGTCGTCGCGCTCCAGCTCGTGCAGCAGCGTCGTCAATAGGCGCGCACCGGTGGAGCCGAGTGGATGGCCGAGCGCGATTGCGCCGCCGTTGACGTTGACGCGATCGAAGTCGGGCTCGAGCTCGCGGCGCCAGGCGGCGACCACCGAGGCGAATGCCTCGTTGACCTCGAACAGGTCGATGTCGCCGATCGTCATCCCGTTGCGCTCAAGGATCTTGCGGGTCGCCGGGATCGGGCCTGTGAGCATGATCACCGGGTCGACTCCAACAGTGGTCTGGTCGACGATGCGCGCCCGTGGCGTCAGCCCAAGGGCGTCGGCCTTTTCGCGTGCCATCAGCAGCAGCGCCGCCGCCCCGTCGGACACCTGGGAGGAGTTGCCGGCGGTGACCTTACCGTCGTCCTTGAACGCGGGCTTGAGCTTCGACAGTGTCTCGACGCTCGAGTCGGGACGAATTCCCTGGTCGGCGGTATAGGTGTCGCCGTTGACCTTGATCGGAACGATCTCGCGATCGAAGCGGCCCTCATCCGTGGCGCGCGCGGCTAGCTGGTGCGAGCGCACGCCGAGCTCGTCGAGCTCGGAGCGCGGGATCTCCCACTTGTCGGCGATCATCTCGGCCGAAAGGCCCTGGTTGACAAGGTCGTAGCGCTCGAGCAGCTGGGGTGAGAAGGCGAGTCCATGCTCTCCCTGTACCTGCATCGAGTCGGCGAAGGAAATATGTCCCATGTGCTCGACGCCGCCGCCGATGGCGACATCGTGGACCCCCGAGGCGATCAGCGCCGCGGCGAAATTGACCGCCTGCTGGGCCGAGCCGCACTGGCGGTCGACGGTCGTCGCCGGAGTCTCGATCGGCAAGCCGGCCTCGAGCCAGGCGTTGCGGCCGATGTTGATCGCCTGCTCGCCGAACTGCTGAACGCAACCTGCGACGACATCCTCGACCTCGGCGGCGTCGATGCCGGCGCGGGCGATCAGCTCTGTATAGGTGTATGCGAGCAGGGTTGAGGGATGGGTGTCTTTGTAATAGCCCTTTTCCTCGTGTCCGCGCCCTACCGGCGTGCGCACCGCCTCGACGATCACTACTTCGCGTCCTGAGAACTTGCCGGTCCCGGCCATGGTTTCCTCCGTTGCTCAGATTTTCTAAGTCAGTTTCGTGGTGCGACTCACCAGGTTACCCGAGGTGCTCAGCCTCGGGTTGCTTCCGACTCGCTCACTCCGGGCGGTGTCCAGCCAGGCCCGCGAAAGACCACACCGAGCTTGTCGCGGATTCGCGGAGCGCGCTTGATGTCATGCCACATCGCCACGTACTCGTGAAAGGCAACACGAACCGGGCGAAACGTGCGCAGCTGGGTCGTCAGGCCGTAGCGCACCCGCTCGCCCTCGGGCGCAAAGGTGCCGAACATTCGGTCCCAGATAATCAGGATGCCGCCGTAGTTGCGGTCGAGGTACTGCTCGTTAACGCCGTGGTGGACGCGGTGATGCGACGGCGTGTTGAGCACAAGCTCGAGCGCGCGCGGCAACCTGCCGATCCTCTCGGTGTGGATCCAGAACTGATAGATCAGCGACCAGGCCTGCGCCAGCAAGACCATCCACGGCTCGAAGCCAACCGCCGGCAGCCAGAGCCAGAACGGCAGGTAGGTCATCGGCACCCACGTCTGGCGCAGCGCCGTCGAGAGGTTGTAGTGCTGGCTCGAGTGGTGGACGACGTGGCTGGCCCAGAAGGCGCGGCTTTCATGGGAGACGCGATGGAACCAGTAGTAGGAGAAATCGTCGGCGAAGAACAGCAGCGCCCACACCCACCAATCGCCGGCGTCGAGCCGCAACGGCGTCAGCTCGTAAATCGCGACGTACAACGCCAGCACCGCGAACTTCCAGACGAAGTTGATCGCAACGTTGCCCATACCCATCGTCAGGCTGGTGCGGGTGTCGCGGCCCTCGAAGCCCACGAGGCCCTCATTGTGCTCCTCGCCTAGATGCCGGTAGGCGAGATACTCGAGCAGCAGCAGCAAGAGGAAGAACGGGACGGCGTAGTAGAGGACCTCGGCCACGGGGAAAATGTAACGGCGACGTTCGGCGGCGTGTGCGAACCTCTGGCGGGATAGGTTCTAAGCCGGTTGAGCAGCTTCAGCGGATACGAGCGGCCCGGTTTGGCCGGCAGCGGCACCATCGCCGCGGGCCTCGCTGCCTGCGCGACCCAGGTTGGCGAGGTTGTCGTATTGGCTCGCAGCGAGGCTTCTGCCGACCGCGTCGCTAAGACGTCGAAAGAGCAGGCCGAGAAGCTCGAGGAGGCCGCGCCGCAGCGGATCACGGTCACCACCGACCCGGCAGATCTAGTCGGCTGCGACGTCGTCGTCGAAGCTATCGCCGAGGATGCCGAGGCCAAGGGTGCGTTGCTGTCCGTCCTCGCTCGCGTCTGCGCTGAAGCCGATCTGGCGAGCACGACCTCATCGCTTTCGATCGACGACCTCGCCCAGCGAAGCGGGACGCCGGAGAGAGTGTTCGGCCTGCACGTCTTCAACCCGGTGACGCGGATGGAACTGGCCGAAGTCTGCATTCCGCCGCTGCTTCGACTTGGGGCCCGCGAGCGCGCGCTCGCGTGGTGCGCAGCGATGGGCAAGACCGCGGTCGAAGTTCCCGATCAGCCAGGTTTCGTCGTCAACCGGCTGCTCTTTCCGTTTCTGTTTGAGGCCGTGCGGCTGATGGAGCAAACCGAGATGGCCGCGGCGGCAGTCGACACGTGCATGACGCTCGGTGCCGGCCATCCGATGGGACCGCTGAAGCTGCTCGACTTCGTCGGCCTCGACGTCTCGGTTGCGATCGGCGAGTCGCTTCATGCCGACTCCGACCGCGACTCTGACCTGGTGCCGGCGCTGCTGCGCTCGCTCGTTGCCGAGGGCAAGCTCGGTCGCAAGAGCGGTGAGGGCTTCTACGAGTACACCTAGGCGGCGCTGCGTCGCGGCGGCACGGACGGTTCGGGGTGGCGGCCGCAGATGTCCCAGACGACTTCTGCCTCCGACACGCCTTGGCGTCGCGCCTCGGCACTGATACTTCCCCAAGGCAGCTGAGCATCGGGAAGCTCGTCCCATCGAGCCAGCTCCATCGCCTGCAGCGCTCCGCGGAGGGCGGGCCCAAGATGCTCCTCGGATCGAAGCATCGCTCTCAACACCTCGAGCTGCTTATCGGTGAGCCGAACCATCCACATGGGCTGAGGCGCAAGCTAGCCCGCCGCGCGGACGGACCGGGCCGAAGCGCAAGGCCGTGGCGCGCGATCACAGCGTCGGCTGGCGCGGGCTACGAGGCGACGATTGGGTGCTCGGTAGTAACCGGGTGGATGCGTACCGCAACGATCCGGTTCTCACGCACCGACTCGACTCGCAGCTCGTAACCGTCGGCTTGAACCTTGTCGCCGCGCTTGGGCAGGCGGCCGAGCTCGGAGAAGACGTAGCCGCCGACCGAGTTGAAAGCATCGGAAGACACCGGTAGTTGGATGCCGGCGTCTTCGAGGTCACCAAGAGGAACATGCCCGCGCACGTACCAGTCGCCGTCAGTGAGCCGGCGCAGGGACACGGCGCGCGCATCGGTCTCGTCCTCGATCTCGCCGACGACCTCCTCGAGAATGTCCTCGATCGTCGCGATTCCGACCGTACGGCCGTACTCGTCGGAAACGATTCCGATCGAAGAGCGCTGGCGCTGGAGCTCGGCGAGCATGTCGTCGAGCGGCTTGTTCTCAGGGAAGACCGGCGCCTCGCGCACAGCGGGCTCGAGCGAAGCATCGCCGCCGGCGTTTAGATAGAGGCGGACGAGGCTGTTGTTGTGGACGATGCCGCGCACCTTGTCCGGATTGTCATCCTCGACGACGACGAGGCGCGTGTGCCCCGAGCTGACGCAGCGGCGCAGGCCTTCCTCGACCGTTTCGTCCGTGTTGACGGTGACCACGGCCGGGATCGGCGTCATCACCTCGCGTGCCTGCTGTTCGTGCAGGTGAAAGACGCCGCCGAGCATCACCGCCTCGCCCGGGTCGAGCGTGCCGCCCTTTGCCGAGGTCTGGATCAGCTCGCGCAGGTCGGTAGAGGTGTGCTTCTCGTTGAGGTCGGTCGGATCGACCCCGAACAGGCGCACGATCGCGTTCGACGCCTTGTTGAGCAGGAAGGTGAACGGGGCGCTGATCGTGCGAAACCAGTTCAGCGGCCGTGAAAGTGCGCGCGCGACAGGCTCCGCATTGGTGATCGCGAGCATCTTCGGCACCTGTTCGCCGATCGTGATGTGCAGCGAGGTCGCGACCACGAATGAAAGCGCGAAGGCAAGGGCTGTGCCGCCTGTGCCGCTGCCGACGGCAGGCTCGATCAGGTCGGCTATCGCCGGCTCGCCGAGAAAGCCGATGCCGATCGACGCCAGGGTGATCCCGAACTGACATGAGGCAAGGGTTTCGTCGATCTTGTCGAGCTGTTCCAGTACCTCCTCGGCACCAACTTCGCCTTTCTTGGCAAGCGCCTCAATCCGGCCCGTGCGCGTTCGCACGAGCGCAAATTCGGCAGCGACGAAGAGCCCGTTGATGAGGACGAGCAAGACGAGCAGTGTGAGAAACAGAGCGGTCACTGCTCAGAGGGCCGGGGTAAGGGCCGCGTACTTCGGGGGAGGTCGGCGTCCATGGAGGACGGCGCAAAGTTAGCAGCAGCGCGTCTGAATGAAGGCGCAGGCGTGAATGTGCGCGCATTTGCGCGAAGCCGCGAGCCCAGCAGGCCGATGGTGTGGGGAGTCGCGCTGAGTTACGGTGAGCGGGTGGACCAGTCACAAACGCCCTATCTCGACGCACTGATCGCCTACGCCGACCGCGAGCCTGGGCGCTTCCACGTGCCCGGACACAAGGGTGGCCCCGGCGCCGACCCCGGCCTCGTCGCAGCCTTCGGCGAGGCGGTCCTGCGCCTCGACATCCCGGCGGGAATCGACGGGATCGACACCAGCCGCGACCCCAGCGACAACCCGTTTCGGCAAGCCCAGCGCCTTGCGGCCGACGCCTACGGGGCGAAGCGCAGCTGGTTTCTCGTCAACGGTGGTTCGGGCGGAAACCACGCGCTCTGCCTGGCACTGGCGCACGGCGGCGAGCGCGTCATCGTGCAGCGAAACGTCCACTCTTCGATCATCGACGGGCTCGTGCTCTCGGGTTTGCGGCCGCGGTTCGTCGCGCCCGAGATCGACCCCGACCTCGGTGTCGCGCACTGCCTTACCCCGGCTGCGCTGGCGACAGCACTCGACGACGAACCCGATGCAGTCGCGGCGATGATCGTCTCGCCGACCTACTTTGGCGCGATCGGCGACGTCGGCGGCCTCGCTGAGATCGCGCACGCGCGTGGGGTGCCTTTGATCGTCGACGAGGCCTGGGGGGCGCAGCTCAACTTTTCCGATGATCTTCCCGCCAGCGCTCTAGCCAGCGGCGCCGACGTCGTTCTCTCTTCGACCCACAAGATCGTCGGCTCGTTCACGCAGTCGGCGATCCTTCACGTCTCCGACTCGGGTCGCATCGACGAGGCGGTCATCGACCGCGCTGTGACCCTGATCGAGTCGACGAGCCCGAATGGACCGCTCACCGCTTCACTCGACGCCGCGCGCCGCCAGGCCGCCGTCCACGGCGCCGAGCTACTCGGCGAGACCGTGAGGTCGCTCGCTGTGCTGCGCGAGCAGATTCGCGAGATCCCCGGACTGGACACGCTAGACGAGCGCCTCATCGGTGCGCCCAGCGTGCACGCCTACGACCCCTTTCGGCTCGTCGTCGACGTCCGCGGCACCGGCGCCACCGGCCATCGGATCGCCGCCCTGATGCTCGAGCAAGACGACATCAACCTCGAGCTCTTCTCCGAGAATGTAGTCGTGGCCGTTTTCGGCATCGGCGAGCACGCGGCCGAGACGGGCGGGCGCTTGGTGGAGGCGCTGCGTCACGCGATCGACCGACTCGGCGAGGAGGAGGAGCCGAGCCAGCCGTTCGCCGAGCCACCGCCGTGGGGCCCGATCGCGCGAACACCGCGAGAGGCCTTTCTCGCCCCTCAGGATGTAGTTGCCTTCGAAGCCGCCGCAGGACGAATCGCCGCCGAATCGCTCGCCGCATACCCTCCCGGCGTGCCCAACGTGCTGCCCGGCGAGCGCCTCACCCGCGAAACGCTGGCCTACATCGCCGATTCGATCGCCCACGGCGGCCTTGTCCGCGGCGCCTCGGATCGAACCTTGAAGACAATCCGTGTAGTGACTGAATGAGCGCGAGCCAACAGAGTGCGCGCCCGCCCGGAGGCGAAGCCGAGGACGTGGCGCGAGCTATTGGGTGGGGTGCCGATTCCGAGTACGGCGTTCTCCGCGATGTCCTTGTCGGCCCGCCAGAGAACTTCAAGTGGCTGCCAACCAGTGCGATCTCCAAAGCGACGCTCCAAAGCGACGCGAAGTTCGACGGCGAGTTGGCGCAGGCCCAGCACCGCGATCTGGTTTCGGCCTATGAGTCCGCGGGGGTGATCGTTCATCGCCTCGAGGCCGACCCGGCCCTGCCCTACCAGGTGTTCGCACGAGACTCGAGTGTGATGCTGCCTGGTGGCGCGGTGGTCATGCAGCTCGCCCAGCAATGGCGCCGCGGCGAGTACGCGCCGGTGATCGACTTCTACACCAGCAACGAGATCCCGATCCGCGCAATGATCAGCGCCGGCTCGATCGAGGGCGGCGACGTGACCATCGTCGAGCCCGGGGTGCTTCTGATCGGAAACGGCGAGGAGCGCACCCAAACTCAGGCGGCTCGCCAGCTTGCCGGCTGGATGGAGGCCGACGGCTGGGAGGTGCGCATCGAGCCGATCCCGGGCCAGTTCGTCCATATCGACGTGCTCGTTTCGATCCTGGCGCCGAAGCTTGCGGCGGTCTGCATCGAATCCGCTTCGGGCGGGCTGACCGCGTGGCTGCGCGGCAGGGGCTTCGAAATCCTAGAGGTCTCGACGGCCGATGCCTTCAACCTCGGTGTCAACGCGATCTCGCTCGGCAACGAGCGCGTGATCTCCACCGCCGCCTCCGTCGACCTAAACGCACAGCTGCGCGGCCTCGGGCTACACGTCTACGACCTCGATCTCTCGATGTTCACCGCCGGCGGCGGCGGCGCCCACTGTCTCGCCCAGGCGCTGCGCCGCGAACCGGGCTGAACTTGGCGAGCCCGGCAATCGACGCGGGCCGCGTGATCGCCGACCTGCGCGAGCTGCAGCGGCGGACCGGCGACGCCGACGGTGCGCAGCGCTTGTGCTGGGGCGCGCAGTGGCGCGTGGCGAGGGAGTACCTGCAGGAGTTGCTCGACGAGATCGGGCTCGAGGCGACCCGCGACGCGGCCGGCAACCTCTGGGCATTCCTCGAAGGCGAGCGTGAACCGGCGCTGGCCGTTGGCTCGCATATCGACTCGGTGCCTAATGGGGGCTGGCTCGACGGCGCCTACGGAGTGATGGCGGGCCTGGGCCTGCTTCGCGCCTGGGCACGCTCGGGACGTCGTTCGCCGCGAACCTTGGCACTGGTCGATTTCGCCGACGAGGAGGGCGCGCGCTTCGGCCGCAGCCTCTTCGGCAGCTCCGCCGTCGCGGGAACGCTTGACATACAGGAGGTCCAGGCGTTGACCGACGCCGGGGGGCGCTCGATCGTCCAGGTGTTGGCCGAAAACGGTGTCGAGCTCGCACGGGTCGGCGAGGCCGCAGCTGGTCTTGAGCACATTGGTGCCTATCTCGAGCTTCACATCGAGCAAGGTCCCGTGCTCGCTCGCGAGGGCCTTCAGGCAGCTGCGGTCACAGGGTGCGCCGGGGTCGAGCGGCTGCGCTTCGGCTTCATTGGCCAGGCGGCACACGCGGGAACGACGCCAATGAACGTGCGCCACGATGCGGGTCTCGCCGCGGCGACGGCGGCACTCGAGGTCGAGCGAATTCCCACCGCCCATGGCGGCGTGGCGACGACGGGTGAACTCGAGTTGCAGCCGGGGATTGCGACCGCGGTGGCGGGCGAGGCGTGGCTGTCGGTCGATCTACGTCATCCCGACCCGGCAGCGCTGGAGTTGATGCTCGCCGGCGCTCGGCGCGCCTGCGCCGAGGCGGCGGCGTCGCGCGAGTGCCGGCTCGAGGAGATTGCGATCTGGCGAATCGAGCCGATCGCCTTCGACCCGCAGCTGGTCGAACTCGCCGCCGGCGCGATAGCCGACACGACCGGAATCGAGAAGCGGATGACAAGCGGCGCGCTCCACGACGCCGCCGAACTGGCCCGCGTGGTGCCGGCGACAATGATCTTCAGCCCCTCGATCGCCGGCATCAGTCACGCCCGCGCAGAGAACACCGATGATGCCGATCTCGCTGTCGCGATTGCGGCCTTTGATGCTTTGGCCTCTGCGGTGATGATGACCGAATGAGGGCGGGGGAGCATGGAAGTTGTGGGCTTTCTCACAGCTTCCTCACACTACTCACAGCGCACAGGCTAGACCGGACTACGACCCGGTCACCCGGCTTGACCGAGCTCACCGCGTCGCCACTCGAGCTTGCCAGCTTCGATACAGGTGAGTTGCTTCACAGGACCAACCATATCCGTGTAACGCTGAGCTCGCAAGGATGACTTCCCTGCAATCCCCCAATTTCTTTCGAAGGAGCGAGAAGTGAGCGATCGCCGCGTCCTCAACGAGGTGCAGCTGGAGATGGTCGAACGTAGCTCGACCGACTATTCCGACCTCAAGGCCCTGTTCATCAACTGCACCCTTAAGCGCAGCCCCGAGATCTCGCACACCCAAGGGCTGATGGACATCTCCGAGGAGATCATGCGCCGCAATGGACTCGAGGTCGACTCGCTGCGCGCGATCGACCACGAGATCGCAACGGGCGTCTGGCCCGACATGACCGAGCACGGCTGGGACGCAGATGAGTGGCCGGCGATCCACGAGCGGGTGATGGCCGCCGACATCCTCGTTCTCGGCATGTCGATCTGGCTCGGGGAGAAATCGTCGGTGGCGACGAAGGTGGTCGAGCGGCTGTACGGCAACTCACATCTGCTCAACGACGACGGCCAGTACGCCTACTACGGCCGGGTCGGCGGCTGTCTGGTGACCGGCAACGAGGACGGTGTCAAGCACTGCGCGATGAACACGCTGTACTCGCTTCAGCATCTCGGCTACACGATCCCGCCCCAAGCCGACGCGGGCTGGATCGGTGAGGCGGGCCCCGGCCCCTCGTATCTCGACGAGGGTTCGGGCGGCCCCGAAAACGACTTCACCAACCGCAGCGCGACCTTTGCGACCTGGAACATGCTGCACCTGGCGCGGCTGCTCAAGGACGCCGGAGGCATACCTGCCCACGGCAACCAGCGCACCAAATGGGATGCCGGCTGTCGCTTCGACTTCCCGAATCCGGAGCACCGCTAGAGCAGGTCGCCGCGTGCCCGGTGCTCGTCGTGGCGGTCAGCGAGCAGGCCACGCCTTCGCCCTCGCGGCTAACCTCGCCAGCCATGAGTGACGCCTACGACCGCCTCGCCGAGCTGCCCGTAACCGTTGAGAGCTACGAGCTCACCGCACACGACGTCGAGTTCGGCGACTTCACGCGGCCGTCGACCGTCGTCCACATGCACGGAAACGGCGAAGAAGGCATCGGAGAGGACGTCGTCTACACGGTGCTCGACCACATCGCCCACCGCGATGCCGGCCCGATCTTGGCGAGCGAGCTCGCCGGCGAACGGACTCTAGGGGAGCTCTGCGAGCTGATCGGCGAGCTCGACCTCTTCCCGGCACCGCCCGAGTACCCGGCGTCGGTCAACTATCGCAGTTGGGCATACGAGTCGGCCGCCCTCGATCTGGCCTTGCGCCAGAACGGGCTGGCGCTGTGGGAGGTCGTCGAGCGCGACCCCTCGCCCCTTCGCTTCGTTTGCTCGACGCGGCTGACGAGTTTGGGCGACGACAAGCGATCGAACACCGATGCAATCGAACGGCGCCTTGCCAGGTATCCGGAGCTCGAGTTCAAGCTCGACCCCGAAAACGACTGGGACACCGCGCTGATCGAAGAGATCGCCGGTCTCGCGTCGGTGCAGATCCTCGATCTCAAGGGTCACTACAAGGGCACGCCGGTCGATGTCGAGACCGACCCGCAGCTCTACCGAATGGTCGCCGAGGCCTTCCCCGACGCCTACATCGAGGACCCCGAACTCAACGCGAAGACGAAGAAGGTCCTTGCCGGCCACATGGACCGGGTCACATACGACGCCCCCCTTCACTCACTCGCCGACGTCAAGGAGATGGCGGGCAAGGCGATCAACTCGAAGCCGTCTCGCTTCGGCTCGTTGCGCGAGCTGCTCGAGATCTACGAGCACTGTGAGCGCGAGGGCATCGCCGTCTACGGAGGCGGCCAGGGCGAGGTGCAGTGTGGTCGCGGTCAGATTCAGTACCTGGCCTCACTATTTCACCCGAACACACCCAACGACACGGCGCCCGCGGGCTACAACGATCCAGCGGTGCCGAAGGGGATGCCGACTAGTCCGATGGACCCGTCGCAAAGCGAAACCGGCTTTCGCTGGGGCTGAGCAGCTACTCCGAAAGGCGAAGCTGCTGCTGCCACTCGGAGTCGATCGCCGCCAGCGCCTCGAAGACGACCGCCTGAAGCTCCTGCTCGTCGAGCGATGCCATAGGGGAAAACGGGAGCGACGGGACTCGAACCCGCGGCCTCCGGCGTGACAGGCC
>CAJDUA010000018.1_pt1 | contig 33908 bp, 39 predicted proteins | sample 7390011 | NCBI WGS metagenome assembly CAJDUA01 (sample SAMEA7055673, study PRJEB34461) | soil metagenome | biome: terrestrial ecosystem; feature: Peninsula; material: soil | place: Antarctica | collected 2016 | reverse complement strand
CGATCTTCGTGGATGCCCGAGATCAGCGCCCGGTCGAGCTTGACGATGTCGGGCCGCACCCGCATCAGCTGCTTGAGCCCGGCGTGTCCGGCACCGGCGTCGTCGACGGCGATCCTGGCCCCGCGGGCGCGCAGGTCGGCGACGGCTATCGCAAGCGAATCATCGTCGGGGACGAACTCGTGCTCGGTGATCTCGATCACGAGCCCTTCGAGGTTGCCGCAGAGCACGCGCTGAACCTTGTCGGAGGCCAGCGCCGAGGGGCTGACATTGACGGCGAGATGGGTTTCCAGTGACCGGCCGGCGGGGCCGAGTGCGGCGCGCAGCGCGGCCGCTTCGAGATCGGGGCCGAGCCCGCAGCCGTGCGCCTGGGCAAACCACGAATCGGGGGCGCGCCCACTTTGACTGGAAACCGCGCCAGGGCCTCGTAGCCGATGAGACGGCCCGTGGCGATGCTGACGACGGGCTGAAAGGCGCAGACGATTGGGTCGGCGAGGGTGAGCAGATGCTCGACCTCAGCGCGCTGGCGCTCGCTCCATTCGCCGGAAGCGTGATCGGGGTCGTAGCGGCGCGTACGCCGTCGCCCGCCTCGCTTGGCCCAGTAGAGGGCACTGTCGCCCAGCTGCACGAGGGTCGGCGCGTCGCTGGCATGTTGCGGGTATGCGGCGACTCCGGCGGAGCAGCCGAGGTCCCGTCCGTGAACGGGGATCTGGCCAATCACTGCCCGAGCGCGCTCGGCCACCACGTACGCCGCGTTTTGGTCGGCGCCAGGCAGGATCAGTGCGAATTCCTCGCCGCCGATCCGCGCGGCGGTGTCCTGAGCGCGAACGATCGAAAGCAGGGAGGCACCGACGGCGGTGAGAATCTGGTCGCCGTAGGGATACCCGTGCTCGTCGTTGATCGCCTTGAAGCTGTCGAGGTCGAGTGTGACCAGGGCCAGGGAAGTTCCGCTCACTCGGGCCGCGTCGAGGTCGGCGGCAAGCTGTTCGTGGAAGCTGCGGTGGTTGACGAGGCCGGTGAGTGCGTCAGTGACGGCGAGCACCCGCAAGCTCGAGTGCTGGCCTTACACCAAGAGCAAGATCAGAGTCGTGACGAGTAGCCCGGCTACGCCAAGAGCAAGTTGAGTGGTGACGGGGAGGTCGGTGCCAGTCGCCCAAACAGCGACGACCCAGAGCATTCCGCTGGCAGCGGCAACGGGCACCAGCGCACGCGAGCGCGCGGGTACCGATTCACGGGTTTCTCGCAGGTTCAGATTCACGATCGGGAAATCGCCGAGGTCCAGCAATCCCATCGGCTGCAGCGCAGGCGGGCTTGAGCGTTCTATTCGCTCGATCGCAGGACGTTCCCCGCGAAAGCTGCATCGACGTCGATCGGGCGCGAGACGATTCCGTGCTCGAGGTCCCACGCCGCCCACTTGTCGAGCACAGCTCGATTGAGGCTGACATCGCCCGTCAGCGCCTTCGCTGCCAGCAGCGATTTGAGCTGTTTGCGTTGATCGGCGAGCTCGAGCGCGGGCTCAGCCTCGATCAGCGTGGAAAGAGCGAGCTCAGGGTCATCGACGGCTTTGCGGCTGCCTTCGCCAAGCGCTGTGAAGACGTCGGCGGCGAGCTCAGGCCGGTTTGTCAGCGTTTCGGCCGAGGTCGCAAGCACGAGCTCGGGGTAGGAGGGAGCACCGAAATCGGCGACACGGAACTCTCGCGTCGGTACTCCCAGGTCGCGCAGGATCACTCCCTCGGCGTTCCAGAAAGCCGTCGCCGCGTCGAGGCGCCCAGCCGAGAGGGCGGCGATCGAGTCAAAGCCGATTGTGATCCGGCCGACCGCGGCGGGATCCGCACCGCCGGCTTCGAGCACGGAATCGAGCACCGCGTCGTCGGAGGGCAGGCCCGTGACGCCGACCTCACCGCCCTCGAGGTCGCGCGGCGAGCGCACGGCGGCGCGGTCGCGGGCGATCACTGCCGCCAGTGGGCGTTGGGCGATGGCGGCGATGGCGACGACGTCGATGCCGCTTTCGCGCGCCAGGGCGAGATCATGGATGTCGAGAATCGCGAACTCGGCGCGACCGGCGCTGAGTAGCTTCGGCGCGTCGCTCGAGGACGAGGGTTCGCGAACTTCGAGCTCGACGCCACGATCGCTGAACAGGCCCTGATCGAGCGCCGTGTAGATGCCGGCGTGCACGGCGTTGGGCTGGAAATCCAGCACGAGGGTCGCCTCTTGGGAGGCGCCCGGTTCCGCACCGCCGTCCCCGCAAGATGTGAGCGCGAGCGGCGCCACGGCGAAGAGAGCGGCCGCCAGCAGCGCGACGACCCGTGTCATTCGTGCCTCAGATTACCCGGCAGGGCTCTCTCGGTGAATACCCGGCGATACGCTGCGCCGATGTTCGAGCACCCGCTCACCGACGAGCACCCGATCACCCATGAACTCCTGGCGCTTGTCGAGATTCCCAAGGGCAGTCGCAACAAGTACGAATACGACGAGGGGATCGGGCGGGTCGTGCTCGACCGCTACCTCTCCTCGTCGATGGTCTATCCCGCCGACTACGGCTTCCTCATGGGACACCGCGGCCGCGACGGCGATCCGCTCGACGCCATCATCTGCGTTTCGGAGCCGACGTTTCCCGGCTGTGTGATCCCGGTGAAGCCGATCGCGCTGTTCGTGATGCAGGACGAGAAGGGCGAGGACGACAAGGTCGTCTGCGTGCCGACGCAGGATCCGGGGTGGAATCACGCCGAAACCCTGGAGGACATTCCCGAGCAGCTTCAGCGCGAGATCACGCACTTCTTCTCCGTCTACAAGCAGCTCGAGGGCAAGGAAGTCCAGGTCGATGGCTGGCAGTCGCGCGAAAAGGCGCTCGAAGTGATCGCCGACGGCCGCCGGCTGCAGATGCAGCACGACGCTCCCCGCCGAAGCTGAAAGCAGGACACCGCACAGGGCTGGACGGCTCGACCGGGAATGTGTCTACACTGCCGCGCGCACCCGACCGAGGAGGAATTTTCAAGTGCAGGACCGAGGGCTAGCCGCATACATCGCCGAGCTGATTGGGACGTTGATCCTGGTCTTCGTCATCGGAACCGTTGTCTCGCTGTATGTCGCGACCAGTCCGACGGCGACGACGGGCTCAGACTTCGCCGTGGTCGGCCTCGTGCACGCCTTCGCGCTGTTCATGCTGATCATCGCCTTCGGTCAAGTCAGCGGCGGCCACTTCAACCCGGTCGTCACGGTGGCGGCGACCTTTTTGCGCCGCATCGATCCGGTCGATGCCGTGGTCTACATCCTGGCTCAGCTTTCCGGCGGAGTCCTCGGTGCGTTGTTGGTCAAGGGGCTGCTGCTCGACGAGGGCCGCGCCAGCGGTTACGGCAACGCTGAAGTCTCCGACCTTCTCAGCGGAAACTTCGGGGGCGGCGTCGTCGAAGCGCTCGGGGCGCTGCTCTTGGTCTTGACGATCTGCGCCGTCGCGCTGAACCCGCGCGCGCGCCAGGAGTGGGCGCCATGGGCGATCGGCGCGACGCTCGGCTTCGCCGTGATGATCCTCGGTCCGCTCACCGGCGGCTCCTTCAACCCGGCCCGTTGGTTCGGCCCGGCGCTGATCAGCGACTCGCTCGACGGCAGCGATCTGCTCGTCTACGTTCTCGGCCCGATCGTCGGAGCCCTGGTTGCCGTGATGCTCTATCGCTTCGTCATCGCCGGCCCGCAGTACGCCGAGGGAGCAGAGCCGCCGACGTCGGACGTCCGCGCAGTCGGTCAAGCGGTCAAGGACGCCGAGGTCCGCGAACGCAACAGGTAAGCCGGGCGGAAAAAACCGCCAGGCGCCCGCCGGTAGCGTGTCGGTGATGCGTCGCGTCACCTTCTCGCGCAATTACACGCTTTCGCTGTCGCGTACCTGCCGCTGCTACTGCAAGTACTGCGCCTTCGCCACGCACAAGGCGCACCTGTACTCGCCCGAGGAGGTCGAACAGCGCCTCGAGCAGGCGGTACGACGCAATGCAAAGGAGCTTCTGGTGTTGACCGGCGAGGCGCCCGAGGTCAATCCGCTGGTGGCGGCCAGGCTTGCGGAGTACGGCCACTCGGATTTCGTTTCATATGTCGTCTGGGCCTGCGAGCGGGCGCTGGAGCGCGGCATGCTTCCGCACACGAACCTCGGAGTTCTCGCGCGCGACGATCTCGCGCGCCTGCGTGAGGTGAGCGCATCTCAGGGGCTGATGCTGGAGTCGGTCTCAGAGCGGCTGATGGAGACCGTCCATGCTGGATCGCCGACCAAGCACCCGGCCAAGCGCTTGGAGACGATCGAGGCCGCCGGCGAATTGCGGATCCCGTTCACCAGCGGCATCCTCGTCGGCATCGGTGAGACCGAGGCCGAGCGGGTCGCTTCGCTCGAGGCCCTCGCCGATTGCAACGCTCGCCATGGTCACATCCAGGAAGTGATCCTGCAGAACTTCGTCGCGCACCCGAAGTATTACGGAGCCGAAGTCGCAGATATCGCCGATGACGCGGCCCAGCGGCGCTGGGAGGACGCAGGCGACGAGCCCTCGCCCGGCCCCCGCACCCCCGCAGGCGAAGCCGAGCAGGTGGCGGACGGTAATTCCGAGCAGCCATTGCCGCCTTGGGCCACGGAGATAACTCTGGAAGACATGAAGCGCTTGGTCGCCACCGCTCGCGAGCTGATGCCCGATGTCGGCATTCAGATTCCACCCAACCTCAGCGACTGGTGGGTTGACCTCGTCGATGTCGGCGCCACTGACCTCGGTGGGCTCTCAGCCAACGGCGATCACATCTCGCCCGAGCACGCGTTTCCCAGTCCCCACGAGGTCCGCAAGCGGCTGTCGCCGCGCGGTTATGCACTCACCGAGCGCCTCTGCGTCTACCCCCGGTACCTCAACAGCGATTGGCTCGAACAGGGGGTACTCGACGCCGTCAAGCTCAAATACTGGAGCTTCATCCCGCGGCGCGGCTCAGGCCGGCGCCAAGAGCGCGAGCTCGACCCCGAGCTGGCGCCGCGGGCGATCGAAAAGGGCCGGCTTGGCGAGGAGCTCAACGAGGACGAGCTGACGGCGATGTTCGCCGAGACCCGCCCCGAGGTGATCGAGCAGATGCGCCTCGCCGCCGACGAGCTCCGCGCCGAGCTCGCGGGTGAGACCGCCACCTTTGTCGTCAATCGCAACGTCAACTTCACCAACGTCTGCATCGTCGGCTGTGCCTTCTGCGGTTTCGGTCAGGGCAAACGCTCGCCCGACGCATACCACGTCACCGAGGACGACTTCCAGGCGCGGATCGCCGAAGCCATGGAGATTGGCGCGACCGAAATCTGCATGCAGGGTGGGATCCATCCCGACTACTCGCTCGAACACTACGGGCGCTGGCTGCGCCTGGCCAAGGCGACGGCGCCACAGTTGCATCTGCATGCCTACTCGCCAATGGAGGTGCACTACATGTGCGAGCGCTCTGGCAAGTCGCCAGACGCGGTCTTCGATTACCTGCGCGAGTGTGGCCTCGGCTCGACCCCGGGCACGGCGGCAGAGGTGCTCGACGACGGCGTTCGCGCCCGGATCTCGCCGAACAAGCTTCCTGCTGGGCGCTGGGTCGAGATCATCGAGGCCTGCCACCGCGCCGGCCTGCGCTCGACCTCGACGGTGATGTTCGGTCACATCGAGGAGCCGTGGGAGCTCGCCCGCCACATGCGGGTAGTGCGCGAGCTGCAGGAGCGCACGGGCGGAATCACCGAGTTCGTTCCGTTGAGCTTCATTCCGTTCCAGACGATGCTCGGCCGCACGCACGGAATCGAGGAGATCTCGCGTGCGGAAAACCTCAAGCACACCGCCGCCTTCCGTCTCGCGCTAGGCCGCTCGATCAAGAACCTGCAGGCGAGCTGGGTGAAGATGGGCATCGACGCCGCCACCGAGAGCTTGAGCTGGGGCGTCAACGACCTCGGTGGAACGCTGATGGAGGAGAACATCTCGCGCATGGCGGGCTCCCAGCACGGCGTTCGTCTCGAGCCCGAAGACCTGATCGGCGCCGCTCGCGCAGCCGGGCGCATGCCGGCACAGCGCACGACGTTGTATGAGATCGTCGAGACCTATTGATACCGGCCGCCGGGCGATCGCCCCGCCGGGCCCCGAGTGACGTACGTCACCGTCGCACGGTTGGCCTCCGGAGCGCAGCGGCGGTAGGGTTCGGGGAGATGGCCGACCTCACGGTCAAGCGGACGGAAGAGTTCGAGGCGACGTTCAGAGGCCACATGCTGAAGGCGCGCTCCGGCCTCGGCGTGACTGCGTTCGGGATGCAGATCATCGTTCTGCCGCCCAACGCCAACCGCTACCCGGAACACGATCACTCCTACGACGGCCAGGAAGAGGTCTATCTCATCCTCACCGGCTCGGCCACTCTCGAGGCCGGCGGGGAAGAGCACGCGCTCGAGCCGGGTGTCTTCGCCCGCGTCGGCCCCGACGAGAAGCGCCGTGTCTTCACCGGCGCTGAACCGGCCGAGATCCTGATCCTGGGAGGCGTTCCCGGTAAGGCCTTTGAACCGGTGCAGTTCACCGATGAGGGTGAGCCAGATCCGCTCACCCCGCCTGCGCGGGTCGATGGCTGACGTCACAATCAAGCGCGTCGAGGACTTCGAGGCCATCTTTCACGGGGGCTTTCGGCGCGTGCGCGCGGGCCTCGGCGTCAGCTCGATGGGGATCGCGCTGATGGAGTTTCCGCCGAACTTCATCGACTATCCCGACCACGACCAGGCTCACGACCGCCAGGAAGAGGTCTATACGGCCCTAGCGGGAAAGGCGACGCTGAGCGTTGGCGGCGAAGAGCACGAGCTCTCACCCGGAGTCTGGGCACGCGTCGGACCGGACGAGCGGCGCAAGATCACCACTGGCGAGGAGGGCGCCCGCGTGCTGGCCGTCGGCGCTACGCCGGGCGAGCCCTACGTAGCGCCTGATTACACCGAGGAAGGCGCCGCGGACCCGGTCGGCAAGCACTTCTAGCGGCCGCAAAGGCAGCCTTCGCGCTGTCCCGGCCGACTGCCCCGGGCGCCGCTCAGCGAAAGAGGTCCTCGCCCCCGGGGCGCTGAATCGCTGCCGCCGCACCTGGCCCGTCGTCTTCGGTTCGCATGTGCCCGGCGCCGCGGATCATCACCGCGGGCGTGCCCGATGTCTTGTCGCGCGCCAGGTCTGCGGCCGCGGCAAGTTGATCAGCGTTGGCGATAGCCGTTGTCGCCAGCTCGCGGCCGTGCTCGTCGCTCCGCCCGCGCCAGTCGTCGAGAGCAACGACCCCGGCGCAGCCGATCGCGATCTCGGCCTGACCGTTTCGCCATGGCCGCCCGAAGCTGTCGCTGATCACAACGCCGGGGCGCTGGTCGAGCGCGGCGGCGATCTCGGCCCGGATCCGGCGCGCGGAATCGTCTGCGTCCGGTGGCAACAACGCGACCTCGTCGAACCCCGGAAGGTTGGAGGCGTCGATCCCGGCGTTGGCACAGATCCACCCGCTTCGGGTCTCGACGATCAGAACCCCGTGCGCAGCACGAACTAGGCGCTTGGACTCGGCGAGCACGAGCTCGACCATGCGCGGGTCCTTGTCGAGCTCGGCGGCAAGCTCTTGCGCCCGGGGCGAGGGCTCGACTGCGCTAAGCGATCTGATTCGCCCCTCGGCCTTGGACACCACCTTCTGTGAGATGCAGACGATGTCGTTGTCGCCGAGCTCGAGGTCTGCCGCGGCTGCGGCGTCAGCGACCAGCTTCCCAACTGCCTCGCCTTTGCCAACTTCACCAATACCGGGCACGGCAACGATCTCGAGGCGCGGGGTCATGTGCCGGCCAGCATCGACCCGAGCTGTGCAAGCTCTGCGGCTGTCGCCGGCGCCCGTTCGGGGCGAGCTGTCAGCTCCGCGGCCAGCGCGGCAAGGTCGTCGGGGGTATCAAGGTCGAGTGCCAGCGAGGCCAGCTCCTCGGTCGCGACCTCGAAGCCGGCGCGGGTGGCGCGGTCGCGGTGGCGCTCCGCGCTGCGCTCGCCGAAGGCCGGGCCGATCGCGTCGGCTGGGGCCAGCAGCAGTCCGTTGGTTCCCGTGGCGTGGCGGTCGGGAATCACTGCGACACGGCCCATCGACATCCTCGCGATGGCGCCATCAAGCTCGGCGGGATCGAGCAGCGGACAGTCACCCGGTAACAGCGCGGAGCACCGGGCGCCGAGTGCGAGGGCGCGAACGATGCCCAGCGTGGCGGCTTCGGAGTGACCGTGATCCTGAGGCTCCTGCAGCACCTCTATCGGCGTCTTCACGCGCTGGGCGTGGCGCAGGGCAATGCGCTCTGCGCGCCCCTCTCCGGTGACCACGATCACCCGCTCGATCGACTCAGTCGCCGTCACTGCGGCGAGCACATCGCTGAGCATCGCCTTGACAACGGCCGCCCGCTGAGGCCGGTTGAGGGTCTCGAGCAGGCGCTGCTTTGCCTGGCCGAAGCGTTTGACTGGGATGATCGCGGTCGCCTTCATCGGCTGATGATCGCGCCTGGCGGCCCGAGCCGGGGCGAGGCCGAGCTCAGAGGCTGCGAGCGAATTCGAGCACGCGTTCGGCGAGAGCGCGGCGGCTTGAGGCGCCCTTCATCAGCGTTGAGCACGACAGCACTGCGATCTCCTCGGGGCCCGGGTCGGGATCGCCCGCGTCGACGACCATGCCGTCGAGCAGTCCGGCGTAGAGGGAGGCGATCCCCGCGGCGCTGACGGGCCGCCCCAGCGCGGCGACGAAGGCAGCGGTCGGTCCCTTGACCGCGCGCCCGCCGACCAAAGGGCTCACGGCAACGACCTTGGCCGGGGAAGACACGATCGCCTCGCGCATCCCCGGGAGGGCCAGGATCGGGCCGATCGAGATCACCGGGTTCGACGGGCCGAGGACGATCACTTCCGCATCGGCAAGTGCGGCCAGCACCTCGGACGTCGGCTTGGCCTCGGCAATGCCCTCGAGCTCGACGCCATCGATCTGCGCGGCGCCGCGATCGAGGATGAGGAACTCCTGCAGGCCACGGCGTCCCGCGGGGGTGTGGACGAAGGTGCGCACGGGCTGCTCGGACATCGGCAGCACCTGGGCGGTGGCGCCCAACGCCCGGGCAATCTGGCCTTGAGCGCTGGTGAGGCTGCCGCCTTCGGAGAGAAAATGGGTGCGATATAGGCAGGTGGCGAGGTCGCGGTCGAGGAGGCTAAACCAGCCCGGCGCGCCGAGACGCTCGAGACGCTCGTGGACGACCGAGGTGTCGTCGCGGATTCCCCAGCCACGCGTTTCGTCGATCTCGCCGGCGAGCCAGTAGGTGACGAGGTCGGGGTCGGGGCTGACGAGGAGGCCGTGAATCTCGGTGTCGTCGGCCGTGTTGACGACGACTGCGAGCTCTGCTCCGACGACCTCTTGGAGGCCGGCGGCGAGCTTGGCACCGCCGGTGCCGCCGGCAACACAAACGACACTCATCGCCGCTTCACCGCGTCAATGAGCCGGCGCGCGAGCGCCGGCTCACGCCCAGTGATCGCCGTCGGGAAGATCTGTGACGCGCAAGCCGGAGTGAGTTTTGTATCGGGCGTTGATCGAGATCAGCATCGGTGTCAGCTGTTCGACGATCCGCGCCATCTCCAGCGCGCCCGCGTTGACCGCGCGAAGACCATCGATCGACTCCACCAAGCGCGCCACCTTGGCCTTGTCGGCTTTGCGGTCGCCGCAGAGCAAGACGTCCTCAGCGAGCTCAGATGCCGGGTCGCTGAGGGCGGGGGCGCTGACCGTATGCAAAGCCGCGATCACGGTGACGCCCTCGGGAACCATTTCCTGTGCCTGCTGGGCGGCTGAGCCCTGCCAGACGCCAAGGGTGCGAGTTGCTTTGCCACTGATCGCGGCCGCGAGCGGCACCGTGCAGTCGACGAGGATCTGGCCCGGCTCGAGCGCGTCCTTGAGGTTGGTCAGGTTCTCGGACTGAGCGCGAAAGGGAACTGTGAGGAAGACGACGGAGCCCTGCTTTGCGGCTGCCTCGTTTGTCAGGCCTTCGATCTCGGCATCGGGCACGATTTGTGCCAGCTTGCGTGCGGTTTCGGCCGCGCGCTCCTCGCTTCGCGACCCGACCACGACCGCATGCCCGGCGCGGGCCCAGCGCAGCGCGAGACCATAACCAAGCGCGCCGGTACCGCCGATGATCGGAATTGCGTCTGCATGTGATGCCATCGGGCCGCGCACAATAGTGTTCCGGCGCGATGAGGCTCGAAGGGCGAAAGGCGCTGGTCACCGGTGGCGCGAGCGGAATCGGCGCGGCGATAGCTGCCCGCCTTGCGGCCGAGGGCGCCAACATCATCATCGGCGACGTCAACACGGAGGGTGGCGCCGCGGTGGCAGCCGAGATCGGCGCCGCCTCCGGGCACTTGGACGTCACCGATCCGCAGTCTTCGCTCGACCTCGTCGCTAAGCACGGCCCGTTCTCAGTTCTCGTCAACAACGCCGGCACGGACGAGTTCGGCTTCTTCATCGACACCGATCCTGGCCATTGGGAGCGCATCGTCGGGATCAACTTGATTGGCGTTTTCGCCTGCACCCGCGCTGTGCTTCCAGGGATGCAGGACGCGGGCTATGGCCGCATCGTCAACATCGCCTCCGAGGCGGGGCGGATCGGGTCCAAGGGCTCGGCGGTCTACTCGGCAGCCAAGGGCGGCGTCATCGCCTTCACCAAAGTGATCGCGCGCGAAGGCGCGCGCTTTGGCATCACCGCCAACTCGATCGCCCCGGGCCCGATCGAGACACCGCTTTTGATGCAGGCGCTTGAGCTCGGCGAGATCGGCACGAAGATCGTCGAGAACATGAAGGCCGGCACGCAGCTGCGTCGCCTCGGCCGGCCCGAGGAGGTCGCGGCGGCCGTTGCCTTCCTTTGCTCCGACGACTCCTCCTATGTCACCGGTGAGACACTCGGGGTCTCCGGGGGCATGGGCATGTGCTGAGGCACGCAAGGCTCTTTTTATGATGGCCGAGTCGCAGAACAAGCTGATGAACCTCGGCGAGCTCGAGATCGGAGATCGGCCCGCTGAATCGACCCTCGACGCGGGGCTCGAGCGCGTCGAAGACTTCATCGTCGAGGACCGTCTCGTCACCGACGTTGGCGGCACGATCGGCATCCGCGTCCTCTCGACCCCGGGGATGATCGCCGTGATCGAGCGCTGTGCGTCGATCCTCGCCTTCGAGAACTTGCCCGAGGGTCGGGCCACCGTCGGCTTCGAGGTTTGCATCAAGCACGTCGCCGGCGCCGTCGAGGGCACGCGTTGCACCGTTCGCGCCACCTTGCGCGAGGTCGTCGAAGAGCGCAAATTGCGCTTCGACGTCGAGGTCAGCGAGGGCGAACGCACGATTGGCGTTGGCACCCACGAGCGTCGGGCGATCGACGCCGGAGAGGTCAAGCAGGGCTGACAACAGTCCGGCCGAGCCCACCTTTCGCACGCGGTTAGCCTCTGACCGATGAACGAGTTTCCCAGCGCAGTGCGCATTCGCGAGGTCGGGCCACGCGACGGCTTTCAAAACGAGCCCGAGGTGATCTCGACCGAGGAGAAGGTGCGTCTGATTGGACTGCTCGGCGAGGCGGGCTTCAAGCGCATCGAGCTGACCTCCTTCGTGCGTCCCGACGTCATCGCCCAGCTTGCCGACGCTGAGCAGATATTGACGAGCTACGAGCGCCGCGACGGGATCGCATATTCGGTCCTCATCCCCAATGAGCGCGGCCTCGACCGAGCCCTGGCGATGCGCGAGCGCTTCGACGAGATCAACCTCTTCCTCTCGGCGTCTGAGACGCACAATGCCAAGAACGTCAATCGCACGATCGCCGAGTCGCTCGCCGCAATCGAGCGCGTGATCGAGCGCGCCCTGGCCGAGGGTCTGCGCTGCGAGGGCGTGATCTCGACCAGCTTCGGCTGTCCCTACGAGGGCGAGGTGCCGGCCGGGCGGGTCCTGGAGATCGCAAAGCGGCTAGCTAGCGCCGGCTGCAGGGAGCTCGCCTTTGGCGACACCACCGGAATGGCAAACCCGCGTCAAGTCGGCGAGTTCTTCGCTGAAGCCGGCGAGCAGCTTGCGGGCGTCGAGCTCACGGCTCATTTCCACAACACCCGCGGCCAGGGCCTGGCCAACGTGACCGCGGCACTCGGCCAAGGCATCGACTCGTTCGAGTCGGCATTCGGTGAGCTCGGCGGCTGTCCCGTGCCGCCGGGGGCCACCGGCAACATCTCCAGCGAAGACCTCGTCTCGATGCTGGAGGAGATGGGCATCGAAACGGGCGTCGATCTGGCGAAGCTGATCGAGGCGTCGCGCGCCGCGCAAGAGATTCTCGGTCGCCCGCTCGGCGCCCACGTACTCACGGCCGGGCCGGTCGATTGGCGGCGATAAGGTGGACGCGTTGAAGAGCGATGCCTTCAGAGCCGCCGCCGAAGCCAAGGACTTCGATCGCGCCGAAGCGCTGTTCGCAGAGGGAGCGACGTTTCGCAGCCCGGTCGTGTTCAGGCCCTATCAGGGCCGCGATCAGATCAAACTGCTGCTGGCGGCAGTGGTACAGGTGTTCGAGGACTTTCACTACCTCGAGCAGGTTGAGAACGGCGACGTCGCCGTTCTCATGTTCGAGGCTCGAGTCGGTGACAAGCAGCTCCAGGGCGTCGACATTCTCAGGTTCGCAGGCGACGAGATCATCGAGATGACAGTGATGGTGCGGCCGATGAGCGGCATGCTTGCGCTCGCCGAACGTATGCGCCAGCTGCTCGAAGCCGCCGGCGCCGCCTAGATCGCTCGTGCCCAGCGGGCAGATCTGGGTTCGCCGGGCCGTTTCGGGCGACGAGGCGGCGATGGCCCGGGCAGCAATCGCTGCCTGGCGCGAAGGCTTTCGCGGAATAGTCCCGGACGAGATCGACCCTGTCGAAGCGTGGCGGCCTGAGCGCATTTCCGAGCGCCTGCGCGATCCCTCATACGACACGCGCTCGATCCTCGTCGCCGCTGTCGACGGCGAGATCGCAGGGCTCGTCGTCAGCGGGCCGAGTCGCGACCGCGATCTCGATAGCGGCGAGGGCGAGGTGATGGCCCTCTACGTCCATCCGAGCCACTGGCGGCGAGGCGTCGGTCGTGCCCTCGTCGCCGGCGCTGTCGCCGAGATCGACGCCTCCGGCCAAGTCGAGGCGATCGTTTGGACGCTCGCTGAGAGCCCGCGCAACATTGCCTTCTATGAATCGCTGGGCTTCGCTCTCGACGGGGGCAGACAAAGGCGGCCGAACTTCGGCAGCACGCTCGAGGTGCGCCTGCGTGCCTCCGTGTCGAACCTCCCCCGGCACGGCGGCATGTAGGCTCGGCGACCGCCCAAATCACCTGGGAATCACGACCGCGCTGAATCGACTGGAGGGCCGAAAGCAAGATGGAGATCGCCAAGGTAGGAGTAGTGGGTTGTGGCCAGATGGGTCACGGGATCGCTCAGATTTGCGCTCAGGCCGGCTGGGAAGTGTTTGTCTGCGAGGCCGAGCAAGGCGCACTCGACCGCGGCATCGCCAAGATCGAAAAGCAACTCGGCCGCTCCGTCGACAAGGGCAAGATCGAGCAGTCCGAGGCTGATGCGGTGCGAGGACGGCTCCACGGCTCGCTCGACCACGCCGACCTCGGCGACTGCGACCTCGTGATCGAGGCGATCACGGAGAATCTCGACGCCAAGCTCGAACTCTGGCGCGACCTCGACGGCATCGTCAAGCCTGGGGCTGTCTTCGCCACGAATACTTCATCGCTCGCGGTTGCCGATCAAGCTGCGGTGACCGGGCGCGCCGACAGGTTTCTCGGCCTGCATTTCTTCAATCCGGCGCAGGTGATGCCGCTGCTCGAGGTCGTCAAGGCCGATGAGACCGGCAACGACGCTTACGACCTGGGCTTTGCGCTGGGCGAGAAGCTCGGCAAGAAGACGGTGGCAGCCGGCGACAACCGAGGCTTCATCGTCAACAGGCTGCTCGTTCCCTACATGCTCGACGCCATACGCGCGCACGAGCAGGACGTCGGTTCGGTCTCTGACATCGACGCCGCGATGATGGCCGGTGCCAGCCACCCGATGGGTCCGCTGACGCTGGCCGACTTCGTTGGCCTCGACACGCTGGCATCGATCGCCGACGTCATGGTCGACGCATACGGCGAGGATCGCTTTGCCCAGCCCGAAAACCTGCGCAAGCTGGTTGAGGCCGGCCACTACGGGCGCAAATCGGGCCGTGGTTTCTATGACTACTCGGGTGAAAAGCCCGTCGCAGCTGATCCACTCGTCTAGCGCGCAACGGGTTCATCTCGCTACCCTCGCGGGCGTGGATCACGACTCAGTCGCACGGATCAGGCGGGCGAGCTTTTCGCCGGCGCTGCGCGGCTACGACAAGCAAGAGGTCGACAACTTCCTCGGCGAGCTGGCCGATTGGCTGGAGAACGGTGGGGAGGACGAGTCTCGCGCCGACGTCGTCCACAACGAGCTCGAGCTCATCGGCGAGGAGACCGGCGCGATTCTGACCGCGGCCCACGAGGCGGCGGAGACAATGCGAAACGACGCCGACCGCGACGCGCGAAAGCGCCTCATCGATGCCAACTTGCGAGTCGAGGCGATCGAGGCAGACGTCGATGACCAACTCAGGGCAGCTCGCGACGAGGCCGACGCCTACACCCGCAAGACGCGCGCCGACGCAGACGCCTACGACGCAGCCATCCGCAAGGAATCCGACGACTACTCATCCAAGGTTCGAGCCGACGCCGACGCCGAAGCAAAGGCCATTGTCGCACGCGCAAACGCCGAGGCGCGCGAGCTCATTGAAGCGGCCGTGCGCAAGCGCAAGGACATCGAGTCGGTGATCTCAGACCTTGAGCAACGTCATAGCACCGTCGTCTCCGAGCTCGAGAGCCTGGCCAGCGGGATCGCCGGGGCTGCGACCCAGCATCGCGCCCCGGCAACGGCCGAGCCCGTGCAGGCTGACGAGGAAGCCACGGGCGCAAACGGCGGCGACGATTCAACTGAACCTGACCCGAACAGCTCGCAGGCGTTGCCACTCCCTCAGCGCCAGGACTAAATGCACTCATGAGCACCCGGGAGGGAACGGATTTCGGCCGCGCCGTCGAGGCCGCACTCGGCGGCGGTCCTGAGCGCCACCACGCCAAGACCGCCGAGCAAGGCAAGATGGCGGTGCGCGAGCGCGTCGCGCGCCTCGTCGATGCGGACTCGTTTGCCGAGGAAGCCCTGCTGGCCAACTGGGACGCCGAGGGCCTCGGTGCGGACGGGGTGGTCACGGGTCTTGCTCTGATCGCCGGCCGCAAGGTCTGCTTGATGGCAAATGACCCGACGGTGAAGGCAGGCTCTTGGGGGCCAAAGACGGTGGAGAAGATCCTTCGCATCCAGGAGCGGGCGTTGGCGCTCGAGCTGCCGATGATCTACCTCGTTGACTCGGCAGGGGCGCGGATCACCGACCAGGTGCAGATGTTCCCAGGGCGCCGCGGCGCAGGGCGCATATTCCACAACGAGGTCAAGCTCTCGGGACGCGTGCCTCAGATCTGCCTGCTGTTCGGCCCCTCGGCCGCGGGCGGTGCCTACATCCCCGCCTTTTGTGATGTGGTGATCATGCGTGAGGGCAATGCATCGATGTACCTCGGCTCGCCGCGGATGGCCGAGATGGTGATCGGCGAGAAAGTGACGCTCGAGGAGATGGGCGGAGCCAAGATGCACACGGGCGTTTCGGGGTGCGGCCACTTCCTCGTCCAGACTGACGAGGAGGCGATCGATCTCGCTAGGACTTACCTCTCTTACATGCCTGGAAACTGGCGCACCGAGCCCCCGCCAGCGCCACCGGCCGAGCCCGAGGCCGACCTGACGCCCTCGCAGATCGTTCCCGGCGACGAGAAGACCGCCTTCGACATCAAGGAGCTGATTGGCGCTCTCGTCGACGCTGGCTCGTTTTGCGAGGTCCACGCGCGCTGGGCGAAGGAGCTTGTCGTCGGCTACGCGCGCCTCGACGGCCGCGCGATCGGAATCGTCGCCAACCAGCCGCGCCAGAAGGGCGGCGTGCTGTTCGTCGATTCCGCCGACAAGGCAGCGCGCTTTATCAACACCTGCAATGCCTTCAACATTCCGCTGCTCTTTCTCGCCGATGTTCCCGGCTTCATGATCGGTACCGACGTCGAGCGCCAGGGCATCATTCGCCACGGCGCGAAGATGATCAGTGCAGTCTCGGAGGCGACGGTGCCAAAGATCTCCGTGATCGTGCGCAAGGCCTACGGCGCCGGCCTCTACGCGATGGCCGGCCCCGCCTTCGAGCCCGACTGCTGCATCGCCTTGCCCGGCGCCAAGATCGCTGTGATGGGCGCCGAGGCAGCCGTCAACGCGGTTTTCTTCAACCAGATCCAGGCGATCTCAGACGAGGCCGAGCGCGAGCGTTTCGTCGCCGAAAAGCGCGACGAATACTCGACCGACATCGATCTCCTGCACCTCGCCTCCGAGCTCGTGATCGATGCAGTGATCGCTCCTGACGAGCTTCGCGTCGAGCTGGTGCGCCGCTACGCGCTGGCCGAGTCCAAGAGCCGCCACTTCAGCGAGCGCCGCAACCCGATCACACCGGCCTGAAACATGCCGGCTGACTGAGCCTAAGCCAACGTCAGCCGGGCGATCGCGACCAGCCCGACGATCACAATCAAGGTTCTCAGCGCCGTCGGCGAAAGGCGCCGCCCGTAGCGGGCACCGATCACCGCGCCGACTATCGATCCCGCGGCGATCAGTCCAGCCACCGCCCAGTCGACGTCGGCGGCGAAGATGAAGACCACGCTCGCGGTCAAGTTGACGAGGCCGGCGAGGACGTTTTTGAGCCCGTTCAGCCGTTGAATCTCGTCGCGAATCGCGATTCCCAGAATCGAGATCAGGATCACACCCTGGGCAGCGCCGAAGTAGCCGCCGTAGACGCCGGTGGCGGCGACTGCGGCGAGCAAGCCGGGGCTGTGCTCTTCGTCGCGGTTCTCGCGACGCAAGGCGAGCCCGCGCGAGAGCCGGGGCTGGAGCACCACGAGAACGATCGCGAGGGCGATCAACGCCGGCACGATCGTGTCGAAGGCGCTCGCCGGCAGCGCCAACAGAAGCCCGGCTCCGGCGAGGCCGCCTGTGATCGAGCAGGCGCCGAGGCGGACTACTCGCTCGCGCTGGCCGCGCAGCTCGCGGCGGTAGCCGATCGCGCCGGAAATCGAGCCGGGAACGAGACCGACGTTGTTGGAGACATTGGCGACCAGCGGCGCGTAGCCGAGGGCGATCAGGACCGGGAACGTGAGCAGGGTGCCGCTGCCGACGACGGTGTTGATCGCGCCGGCGCCGATACCGGCAGCGACGATCGCGAGCGCTTCGAGTAGGTCCATGGGGGCGGGGAGGCTAGATGGCCGCGGTACCGGCTCGACCGGAAGGTGACCGAGTCGCGACTGAAAGGTGACCGAGTCGCCCTCGTATGCTGCGCGGCGTGCATGCCGCAAACGACACCACCGCACCGGCGATCGAGCTTCGCGACGTCGTTAAGAAGTTCGGTCCGATCACGGCAGTCGACGGCCTCGACCTCGACGTGCCCGCCGGCATCTGCCTCGGGTTGCTCGGTCCCAACGGCGCCGGTAAGTCAACGACGATGCGCCTGCTCACCGGGCAGGCGATCGCCGACTCCGGCCATCTGCGCGTGCTTGGGCACACCTTGCCCGAAGACGCGAAGGCGGCGCGGGCCGAGATGGGCGTGGTGCCGCAGCTCGACAACCTCGACGTCGACGTCACCGTTGAGGACAACCTCGCCGTCTTTGCCCGCCTTTACCGCGTCGCCGATGTGCCGGCCGCTGTCGATCGCGCACTGGAAATGGCACGTCTCACCAACCGGCGTCGCGACGCCGTCGACGAGCTCTCGGGCGGCATGCGCCGGCGCCTGCTGCTTGCCCGTGGGCTCGTCCACAGCCCACGCCTGGTCCTGCTCGATGAGCCCACGGTCGGCCTCGACCCCCAAATCCGCACTGAGATGTGGACGCTGATCGGCAGCCTCAAGGCCGAAGGCGCAACGATCTTGATGTCGACGCACTACATCGAGGAGGCCCAGCGTCTGGCCGACGAGGTCGCGGTGATGGTTCACGGCAAGATCGTCGCCCGCGATCACCCCGCCCAGTTGATCCGCGACCACGCGGGCGTCGAGACAGCAGAGCTCTACGGGCCGCCTGAGCGCCTTGCCCAGGCACGGCAAGACGCGGAAGCGCTCGGCTTACGGGTGCGACCGGCCGGTCCCGCGATCGCGATAGTCGGCTCCGAGCAGGTCGAAAACGGCGCGATCCCGGCCGAGGCCGTGCGCCGCGCCGCCACGCTCGAGGACGTCTTCGTGCTGCTCACCGGCGAGGAGGCCGAGTGAGGCGAAGCGAAGCGAAGCCGAGCCCGCCTGGCCGCATGCGACGCCTCGAGCCCGCGGCGATCGCCGGCGTCATGAGCCGCGAGGTCGCCAACTTCCGCACGTTCTGGAAGGCGACGACCTTCTCCAGCTTGCTCGAGCCGACGATCTACCTGCTCGCATTCGGTCTCGGCCTGGGCTCGACGATCGTCAGCCGCGTCGACGGCCTCGACTACGTCGAGTTCGTCGGCACCGGCATGGTCGCGACTGCGGTGATCTTCTCGAGCGCGCTGCCGGCGATGTTCGGCACATTCGTCAAGCACCGCTTCCAGCGCACCTACGACGCGATCCTCGCCGCGCCCGTCGACATCGAAGAGCTGGTCACCGCGGAGATGCTGTGGATCGCGCTGCGCGCCGGCTTCTACGGCTGCTTTCCCCTGCTGGTCTCGTTCGCGTTCGGACTCGAGCCGACTTTCGGGATGCTGTTGGTGCCCCTGTTCGGTTTCATCACCGCGCTTGGCTTTGCCGCCTTCGGCATTGCCGTGGCTGGGACCGTCGCCAAGATCGACCAGTTCAACTATGTGACCACCCTCGTGATCACGCCGCTCTTCCTCGTCGCCGGCACATTCTTTCCGATCGACCAGTTGCCCGACGGGGTGCAGGTTGTAGCGCAGTTCAACCCGCTGTATCAGCTGGTCGAGCTCGTTCGCCATGCCGCCTTCGGCTTCGAGGCCACCGACCTGCTTCGCGTTGGCGCGCTGCTCGTCTTTGCGTTTGCGATGTGGCGGCTCGCGGTGCGCCAGCTTGGCAACCGCCTGATCGACTGATGGCCGGCCGTCTGGCGCTGATCGGTGGCAGCTCGCTGAGCGCCTCCGAGCTGCCGACCGGAGACTGGGAGGTGATGCAGCGCCACGGCCCGCCGGGCAGCTACGTCTTACCGCACCTGATCGACCACACGGCGAACCTCCGTTCCGTCGTCGCTGCGGGTTGCGACCGGGTTCTGGCGGTCTCGTCGGTGGGTGGCCTGCGCGAGGAACTCGGCCCAGGGGCGATGCTTTGTCCCGACGACTTCATCGCCCTCGATGCGACGGCGCCGACGGCACTGAACGATTTCAGCGCGCATCGCGTTCCCGGCTTCGACCGCGCCTGGCGCGCGGAGGTGTTGGCGGGACTGACTGCCGCCGGCATCGACGTCGCCGATGGTGGCGTCTATTGGCATGCGGCCGGCCCCCGGCTCGAGACCCCGGCCGAGATCCGCTTCGTCGCCGCGCACGCCGACGTGATCGGGATGACGGTCGCATCCGAATGCGTCATCGCCGGTGAGCTGGGACTTCGGTACGCCGCGCTATGCGTGGTCGACAACCTGGCCAACGGCATCAGCGACACGGAGCTCACGCTCGAACAGATCGGTCGCAATCGCGCCGCCAATCGCGCGGCCATCAATCGGACCCTCGAGGCAATCCTGCCGCGCCTCGCCCGATGAGCGCCGCTCATCACCAGGTGTCGACGAAACGCGGCCTTGCCGGCGCCGCGGACACGTGGGCGGTCGCCGCAGCCAGGGTCGATGCGATCCGCTGTCTCGTTTCAGCCGGGTCGATGACGTCGTCGAGCTCGAACAGGGTCGCCGCATTGAGCGCCTTGGCGTGGTCGTGGGCCGCAGCGACCATCTGCTCGAGGCGCTCGGCACGTTCGGCCTCGTTTGAGATCGCCTCGAGCTCACGCCGAAAGCCGAGCTTGACCGCTCCTTCGAGGCCCATCGCGCCGAGTTCGGCCGTCGGCCAGCCGACCGTCATCAGGGGCTCGTGCATGCTCCCCGCCGCCATCGCCTGAGCGCCGAGCCCGTAGGCCTTGCGCAAGATCACGGCGACGAACGGAACCCGGAGGCTGGCCCCGGTGACGAATAAGCGCGAGCAATGGCGAACCAAAGCGGTTTCCTCGGCCTCGGGGCCGACCATCATTCCCGGTGTGTCGATCAGCGAGATCAGCGGGATGCCAAACGAGTCGATAGCTGCATGAAGCGAGCGGCCTTGTCGGCCCCGTCGGAGGTGATCGCGCCGGCGAGGCGCATCGGGTTATTGGCGAGGATTCCGATCGGCCGCCCCTCGATTCGCGCCAGGGCCGTGACCATCTCACGGGCAAAGCCCTCGCGCAGCATCGTCACTGAGCCCTCGTCTGCGAGCAACTCGATCACGCTTGCAACCTCATACGCGCGTCGGCGGCGCTGCGGCACGACGTCGCGCAGCCTCTGCTGATCCGGCGCGCTCCACTCCCCGATGCTTCCTTGGAAGTAGGCGATGAGCTGCTTGGTAACCGCGACCGCCGCGGCCTCATCGGTGACAGCCACGTCGACGACTCCGTTGTTTACTTGTGTTGCCAGCGGACCGATTGCATCGGCATCGAAGCTGCCGAGGCCGCCACCCTCGATCATCGCCGGTCCGCCCATGCCCAGCGCTGTGGTCTCGGTCGCGACGATCAGGTCCGAGGCGCCGGCGATGACGGCGTTGCCGGCAAAACAGCGGCCCGACACCACCGCGATTCTCGGTACCAGGCCCGAGAGTCGAGCCCACAGCGCAAAGGCGCGGGTATCGAGCGCCGAAACGACCGCATAGTCCGTGTCGCCGGGTCGCCCGCCGCCTCCCTCGGCAAAAAAGACCGTGGGCAGGCGCATGCGCTCGATCAGCTCGAACATGCGGTCCTTCTTGCGATGGCCGGTGGCGCCCTGGGTGCCCGCGAGGACCATGTAGTCGTAGGAGAGAACGGCGCAGGCGGCGGCGTCTGCGAAGCATTCGCCGTTGATCCGGCCCGTGCCCGCAACGAGCCCGTCGGCGGGCGTGCGGGCGAGCAATTCCTCGGGTTCACGACGAGCGCGCTGGGCGGCGACTGCAAGGCCGCCGTACTCGACGAAGCTGTCGGCATCTAGCCGATCGGCGAGGTTCTCGCGCGCCGTACGAGCGCCCGTGGCGTGGCGGCGCCTCGGCTCGCGCGGGGTCTGTGGTCAGGCGCCGTCTTTCCAGGGCCTCGGCGAGGTCGTCGCGCACGAGTCGAAGACTCGCATACGCTGAGGCAATGAGCCTGGCTGTTACCGATGTGACACTCGACGGGGTGGCCATGGGCATCCGCTGCGACGGCGGCAAGATCGTCGATCTGGCTCCGGGTGTCGCGCCGCAGGCTGGCGACGAGGTGCTCGACGGCGGCGGCATGGCGCTGGTGCCCGGTTTGATCAATGGTCACACGCATGCGGCGATGACTCTGTTTCGTGGTTACGCCGACGATCTGCCTCTGATGGAGTGGCTGACCGACCACATCTGGCCGGTTGAAAAACGGATGGACGACGACGACGTCTATTGGGGAACGCGACTGGCATGCGTCGAGATGATTCGCACCGGGACGACCTGCTTTTGGGACATGTACTGGCACGCGCATGCGACCGCGCGCGCGGTTGAGGATGCGGGGGTGCGCGCGGTGACGGCGGCGCCGCTGATCGACGATGGCGACGAGGCGAAATCCGAGCGCGCCTGTGCCGACGCTGAACGCAGCCTCGCGCAGATCTCCGATGCCGGCGGTGAGCTCGCCAGCCCTGGGTTTGCCCCTCATGCGATCTACACGCTCTCGGCCCAGTCGCTGCGTTGGGTCGCTCAGCGCTCGACTGAACTCGATTTGCCGGTGCAGATTCACCTTTCGGAGACCGAGGACGAGGTCGCGACGTGCGAAGCACAGCACGGCGAGCGACCGGCTTTCTATCTCGATCGGCTCGGGATGCTCGGCCCGCAGACCGTGCTCGCCCATGGCTGTTGGCTCGATCGGGCCGAGCTCGAGCTGATCGCCGAACGTGGCGCAACCGTGGTCACCAATCCGGTCGCGAATCTGAAGCTCGCCGTTGGCCGCGTGTTCCCCTACCGCGACGCGCGCCGCGCCGGCATCGAGGTCGGCCTCGGCACAGATGGGCCAGGCTCGAACAACTCGCTCGACCTGCTCTCCGATGCGAAGACGTTCGCCTTGCTGCAAAAGAACGAGGCCCGCGACCCGGCCGCCGTGACCGCGACCGAAACGCTCGAGATTGCGACGGGCCGGCGCTCGCGCTTGCTCGGTGGCCGGGGGCTGGCGATCGGGGGGCCCGCAGACTTCCTTCTCGTTCGCAGCGACGACCCGCAGCTCTCACTCGGCGAGCTCGACGCCGGGCTCATCTACGCGGCCTCGGGCGCGATCGTCGACACCACTGTGATTGCGGGGAGGGTGCTGATGCGCGCGGGTGCGGTCGAGGGTGCAGGCGAGGTCGTGGCCAAGGCGCGTGAGCGGGCCGCCCGCTTGGGTCTGCGCGGGGAGTAAGGTGAGCTTCGGCCCATCATGCAGCGCAGCGAGGAGGAGAAGGGGCGAACTCGCCCGCTGGTCGCGGCGCTGGTAGCGGCGGCGCTGCTCGTGCCGGTGACCGCTTTTGCGGCGGGCATCTCGATGACAAGCGAAAGCTTCATCGTCGGGCCCGGGCCGGCCGACGCCGGTGAAGCCAAATGCGGGTCCGGTCGCACGGCTATCTCAGGGGGCTTCGAGACTCAGTTCGATCGCGGCGACTCCGCCAGCCCGGCGATTGCGGTGGTGAGCTTTCGGCGCGATCGGAATTCGTGGTTCAGCGAAGGATCGGCGATAAACGGCCAGCCTGGCGCGTTGACGGTCTATGCCTATTGCGCGAAGGCGGATGTCCGTAGTTCCTTCGTTGCCTCCGAGCTTGCGGGTGGGGCGACCGGCAACGCGGAGGCGAGATGTTCGAGAGGCGACCTCGCGGTCGCCGGCGGCTTCGTCGGCGAGCAGAACATTGGGCCGGGCCTGACACGCGTGATCGCCCACGGACTGCGCCGTGTTTCGCGGTCGGCCTGGCGGGTTTCGGCAGGCAACATCGGAGCCAACCCCGGTGGTCTCACCGCCTATGTCGTCTGCGCATCGGGCGAGCTTGGCAATACGAGGCTGAAGCAAATCCGCACTCGGCAGACACTCGCGATCCCACCGGACGGCCTCGGGGCGACGGCAACGGCGGTTGCCAGGTGCGCTCAGGGGCAGCGGGTCGTGGCTGGAGGATTCGAAGCGCCGCCCTTTGCGACCGGGGTGGTCGTCCATGCCTCGCGCCGCCAGGGCGAGCGCCGCTGGGTTGTCGAAGCGTCGTCGCAAACAGCGTCGACCGGGACCGTTACCTCATTCGCGTACTGCGCAGCGGCCTAAGCATTCATGAGCTCAGGCGCGCCGCCAGCTCGACGAACCAGTCGAGCGAGGCCGGGTTGGCAAGCGAGTCCCGGCTCGCCGCCTGCTCCGCGGGGGTGCCCATCAAGATTCGCTTCACCGGCACCTCGAGCACCTTGCCCGAGAGCGTGCGCGGCACCTCGGCAATCGCATAGACCTCGTTCGGGACGTGGCGCGGTGAGCATTGCTCGCGGATGCGGCGCGCGATTTCCCGGCGCAGGTCGTCACTGAGCTCAGCGCCCTCGCACAGGACGACGAATAGCGGCATCCAGCCTTCGCTGCCCGGCCGAGGAACGTCGACGACGAGCGCATCGGCTATCTCCTCGATCCCCTGCACGGCGCGGTAGATCTCGCTCGTGCCCATGCGGATGCCGGAGCGATTGATCGTCGAGTCAGAGCGCCCGTAGATGATCGCCGTGCCGCGCTCGGTGATCTCGATCCAATCGCCGTGGCGCCACGTGCCCGGATACATTTCGAAGTAGGACTCGCGATAACGCGAGCCATCGGTGTCGCCCCAAAAGAAGACGGGCATCGACGGCATCGGCTCGGTGATCACGAGCTCGCCAACCTCGCCAATCAGCGAGCTTCCGTTTTCATCCCAAGCTTCGACCGCGCAGCCCAGCGAGCGACCTTGAAGCTCGCCGCGGTAGACGGGCTCGAGCGGGACGCCGCCGACGAAGGCGGTGCAGACGTCGGTTCCGCCCGAAGTTGAGAACAACCAGGTGTCGGCGCCGACGTGGTCGTAGATCCACTGAAAGCCTTCGGGCGCCAGCGGCGATCCGGTAGAGCCGACCGATCGCAGTGCACCGAGGTTGCGGCCGAAGCCGGGTTCGGCGCTGTCCTTCATGCACGCGGCGATGAAGCTGGCAGACGTGCCGAAGCAGGTCGTCTCGGTATCGGCGGCGAGCTGCCACAGCGTTTCCATGTCGGGATGGCCGGGGTTGCCGTCGTAGAGGACGATCGAGGCCTTGGTGAGCAGCACCCCGACGAGAAAGTTCCACATCATCCAGCCGGTTGTGGTGAACCAGAAGACACGGTCGCCCGCTTGCGCGTCGAGGTGCAGATTGAGCTTTTTCAGCTGCTCGAGCAGGATGCCGCCGTGGCCTTGGACGATCGCCTTCGGTAGCCCGGTCGTGCCAGAGGAGTAAAGGACCCAGAGCGGATGGCTGGCGCTGACCTGCTCGAACTCCAACCCGCCCGGGTCGCCGGCGGCGAGCAGGCTCTCAAAGCTTTGGGCGCCGCGCAGCGCCGAGAGCTCGGGCTCAGCTTTGAGGTATCCGAGCACTATCACGTGCTCGACGGTCGGTATCTCGGCAAGCAATCCGGCAACGACGTCGCGGCGATCGAAGTCCTTGCCGCCGTAGCGGTAGCCGTCGACGGCGAACAAGACCTTGGGCTCGATCTGGGCGAAGCGGTCGATGACGCTGGAGGCACCGAAGTCGGGCGAACAGGAAGACCAGATCGCGCCGATCGAGGCAGTTGCGAGAAAGGCGACTATCGCCTCTGGCAAATTCGGCATGTAGGCGACCACGCGGTCGCCGGGTTCGACGCCGAGGCCGCGAAGGGCTGAGGCTGCGCGCGCGACCTGTTCGCGCAGTTCGCCCCAGGTGAGGGAGCCGAGCGCGCGAAGCTCAGATGCGTGCTGGATCGCGAGGCGATCGTCGGGCTTGCCGGCAAGCAGGTTCTCGGCGTAGTTGAGGCGGGCGCCGGGAAACCACTCGGCGCCCGGCATCTCACGACTCGATAGGACATGCTCATAGGGCGCCGAGGCGCGGACGTCGAAGTACTTCCAGATCGAGGCCCAGAAGTCGTCGAGAGAGGCGATCGACCAGCGCCACAGCGCGTCGTAATCGCCGTCGAAGGAGTGCCCGTGTTCAGCCTCGAGCCAGCGCATGTAGCCGGTCATGTTCGAGCGCTCGACCGTCTCGGGCGAAGGGCGCCAGAGCAACTTCCCGCGCTCGGTGTCTGAGTCGTGATCAGGCACTGGCGTGCTCCGGGGTCGGGCTCGCGGCGAGCAAGCTATCGGGCTTCGGCGCCGTCGCCGCGTCGGCCGAGATCGCGATCGAGCCGGCGCACGAGCTCAAGCGCGAACTCGTGAGCGCGGTCGAGTGAGTTCGTATCGATGGCCTCGGGGCGGTCGGCCGGCAGGTGGGAATCGGGCGTGTAGCCGTTGCGGTCGCGGCAGGTGATACCGATAGCGCGATAGCCCGCGATCCGGGGTGGCATCGACTCGCCGGCAGTGCCGCGACGAAGGGGCTCGGCGCGAAAGCGCTTGTCGGCACCGGCGCCCGCGTCGGACTCTGCGATCGCGGCGGCAAGCTCGGTCAACCGACGATCCATCGCATAGCTGACGACCCAGCCCGCAGCGGTCTCGTAACGGACATCGCCACGGCCGACGGAGTCGATCGCAAGAAAGAAGGTTGAAGAGCGGTCGAGCTGCTTTCGCCGCGAGCGCACGAACGCCCGCATTCCCTCTTGGAGTGTCTCATCGCCGCCGTCGAGGACAACCCAGATGTCGAGATTGTCGGGCGGCTCGGCATCGAGCTCCCCGGCGAGCGAGATCGCGGTAGCGACGCCGGAGGCGTTGTCATTGGCGCCCGGAATGACGTCGGAGAGGTGGATCTCGGTCAGGGCGAAGATGCCGATCAGCAGCACGAGGGTGGGGAAGAGCTGGAGCACGGATAGGGCTCCAGACTCGACCCCGGCCATGCGCGCACCGAGCAGCGGCAGCAGCGCGGCTAGCGACCAGAACAGAACCCGCAGTGGCCCGAGCCACGGATAGCGTTTGCTCAATTGTGCGTATCGCTTCGCTCGGCTTGGTGCGAAGACCGCGCCGCCTCGGCCGGCGTCGAGGTGAGCGCAGACGACCAGCGTCGCCGGCGCCCTCGGGTTACGCCCGGCTGAGACGACATTTTGCGAAGCCCGGCGAAAAAAGAGGGAGCGAACGACGTAGAGGCGGTAGTTGAGATCGAGGTACATCGACGTTGCCGCCGCGAGCACCAGACCGAAGCCAAGGGCCGGGACTTCGATCGCGGCAAGGCTGCCGGCGAAGCCAAGCAGGCAGTGGACTGCGTGAACGAGGGCGTACTGCGGATGGATGTAGGTTGGCTCCACCTCCGCCCGGCGTCCGTTTTCGCGCAGGCGCCCAGCGAGGCGGTTCGCCGCGCGCCGTTCGGCGTCGGTGCCCGCGAGCCGCCCCTCGAAGGAGCAGAGCTCGCGAATGATCTCCATGCGCCCCTCCGCGTTCACGCGCGAGGGAGTATCGCGATCTCGGCCGACTATCGTTGCGGTCAGCGCCGGAGTGGCGGAACGGTAGACGCTGTGGCCTCAAAAGCCATTGTCCTTCGGGGCGTGTGGGTTCGAATCCCACCTCCGGTATTCAGATGTGCGGTCGCTACACCCTCGCCAACCCCGATCCGCTTCGCCTCCGGGCGCGGTTCGACATCCTCGAGTCGATAGAGGTAGACGACGAGCCGCGCTTCAACATCGCTCCCACGGACCCGGTCCTAGCGGTACGCGAGTTCGATCGCGTTCGCGATCTCGGTCGCCTGCGTTGGGGACTGGTGCCCGGTCGCTGGGCCGAAAAGAAGGGTGGACGACCGCTGATCAACGCCCGCGCCGAGACGATCGCGACGCAGCCGGCTTTCGCCGAGTCGTTCGCCGAGCGCCGCTGCCTGATCCCAGCTGACGGCTTCTACGAGTGGCTCACCGACGGCGAGCGTGGCAAGCGACCCGTGTGGTTCAGCCGTCCCGACGCGGAGCTGTTCGCCTTCGCCGGGATCTGGGCCGAGCTGCGGCGGCCTGACAGCGAGGAGTCGCTGCACAGCTGCGCGATCGTCACCTGCGCCCCAAACTCGCTCATGCGCCCGATCCACGATCGCATGCCGGTGATCCTCGACTGCGAAGCCGAGATGCTGTGGCTCGATCCCGAGCTACCGCCTCAGGACCTGGCGAATCTGTTGGTGCCGGCACCCGACGACCTGCTCACCGCCCGCGAGGTCGGCGACTTCGTCAACAACGTGCGCGAGGACGGACCAATGCTGATCGAGCCCCGCGAGGAGCGGAGCGCGCTCTTCTAAGTCGGGGTCGGGCGCGTCCGAGCTCAGGCAGGCGCGGGAGCCGGCGAACCGCGGTCGCCGCCCTCGCCGTGCATCGAGCGCCCGCCGACCGGACGCTCTTCCTCCACGTGCCAGTTCTGGCTGAAGCCGATCATCGAGACGGCCACGAGCAGGATCTGTACGCCGACGACGACTATCGACAGAAGGCCGAGCAGATCCTCAGGCAGGGCGGGAGAGTCGAGTCCGTCCTTCGAACGCGCGAACCAATCCGGTGCGGCGATCGCGGCGAAGATCGTAAGGATGACGGCCAGTGCTGCGACGACGGGCAGAATGCCGCGACTCCAGCGGTACACAAGGATGGCGAAAAGGACGTATAACGCCGCCCACAGGATGGTCATCATCGCGACGCTGGTTCCGAGCAGCCGATCCCAGCCGCCGATGGTGACGATCAAAAGAAGCGCAGCGCTGACGAGAAGCACGAAAGCGATCGCGGCCTTCATCGATTTCGAGCTGGCCTTCTCCCGGTTTGGCCTCCAAAGCTCATAACCCTCGCGGGCTTCGGCAACTGGCATCCGCGCAAGCATAATTGGCCGGGCGCCTTCGCGCAGCACTTCTTTTCAATGCGGGCGGAGGGACTCGAACCCACACGCTCTTTCGAACACCAGGACCTAAACCTGGCCTGTCTGCCAATTCCAGCACGCCCGCGGCGATTTGAGGAAGTGTAGGTCGGCTCGATCGTGCCTCGAGCAACGCCCTTGTCCGCTGGTCCTGACGGCTCGCTCTAGACTCACCGCCGCTTGGGGCAGTGGCCAAACTGGCTAAGGCACCGGTCTCCAAAACCGGCGATTCCAGGTTCGAGTCCTGGCTGCCCCGTTCTCACTCGGGCCGCAACTCGCGGTCGTGCCGGGGGTTTCTGTGGGACCGCGGGCCGGCAGGGGCGCTTAAATTCAAAGGCAGCAATGACTCGAATCGAGAAGGCAGGACGACGACGGTTGACGTTTGCGGCGACGCTCGCTGCGGTCGCCGTCACGCTGCTTGCGTCGTTTGCGATCGCGGCCCGACCCGGCGCGGAGGTTTCGCGCGGCGGCGACGGGAGCGCATGCAAGCGCGCCGAGGAACCGTCTGTAGGGGTCACCGTCGCCAAGTTGCGCAAGTCGATTCGCTGTTTGGTCAACGAGCGCCGGGCGACGCGTGGCGCTAGGCCGGTGGCCGAGAGCAAGAACCTGCAGGAGGCGGCGCAGAGCCACACCCGCCGAATGGTGAGGACGGGCTGCCTCGCCCATCGTTGCGGCGACGAGCCCAACCTCGAGGAGCGAGTGCGCGACTCCGGCTACCTAAACGGGGCGTCGAGATGGCAGTTCGCCGAGAGCACCGGCTGCGGGCTTAGCGCCAAGGCGATGGTCGCCAACTGGATGGCAATTCAATTCCATCGCGTCAACATCCTCGAGAAGAAGTTTCGCGACGTCGGCATCGGCGTCGTCCAGCGGCGCACGCCGGGGCAATGCAGTGCCGGCTACTCCACCTTCACACTCGTCCTCGGTTACCGCCAGAACTAGCGACTGCCGCGGTCATCGCCTGCGCCTCCCCTCACGGAGGGGCGATTGGCCGGATGTACGGGTTTCTGGCGCTTGTCTCAGCGATCTGCCAAGGCGATCCTCTGCCTCGTCAACCGCAAGCGCGACAACGCCGGCTTGCCGGAACTCGACCGCAATAACAGACTTCAGAAGGCGGCCCAAGACCACACCGACAAGATGGGCGCCAGTGGCTGTTTCGCCCACGAATGCTCCGGCGAGGGCGCGCTCGACGTCCGACTCGAGAGCGTCGATTACCTAACCGGTGGGCTCAGTCGCTGGGCCTTCGGCGAGAACATCGCCTGGGGAATGGAGTCCCTCGGGACCCCCGAGTCGATCGTCGACGCCTGGATGAACAGCCCCGGCCACCGCGCCAACATTCTCTCGGCCCAGTTCCGCGAGATCGGCGTCGGCTTCGCCCGAGGAGCACCCGCCAACGCGAGCGCTAACGCTGCCATCTACACCACCGACTTCGGTCTGCGACTCGGCAAGCGCTAGCCGCCGGCAGATCGCGGGTGGGTGCGGGGGCAAAGGCGCTGTCGCACACGAGTGAGCTCGGGCGGATCTATAATCGGACGCCCAAGCGGGCGTGGTGTAATGGCTGCATGCGACCCTTCCAAGGTCTCGGCGTGGGTTCGATTCCCACCGTCCGCTCTGGGTTTGACCCTCCACGGGCTCGTCGTGAGCCGAGTCTCTTCCGGCCGAGCCCTCGAGCAGCAGCCACGTCTACAAGCGATCTCTCCTTGGAGAGCTTGACCATTAGGCATGGATTTGGTCTAGCGGCGGCGTCCGCGAGACTTGCGTGTGGGAAGCCCGACCGCGGGGCTAGGCGACGAGGGGTGAATCGCCGCCGCGCCGCCGGAGGGCGACCCCGCCGAGGATCAGCCCAAGCTGTCCGCGACGCCCACTCGCTTTATCTCGAGACCTTGGCTGAACTGGGGATCGTTGGTTTGGTCCTGGTCGCCGGGCTTTCGGGTGGTGTCCTTGTGGTCGGGGGATGGCGGGCGCTTAGGGCTCCGCCCGAGACGCGACTTGCGATCGCAGCTGCAACGGCGGGCTGCGCGGCGTTCGTCGCCGGCGCCCTTGTTGACTGGATGTGGGAACTTGGCGTGCTGCCGGTGATCTTCTTCGCGCTGGCGGCCATCGCCTGCGGCGCCCGCGAGGATGGCCCCGTGAGGCGCGATCGTGCCGCCCCGCTCTGGCGGCGTGAGGGCGGGCGAATCGCGGTCGTCGCCGTGGCGCTCGCCGGGCTGGTCGCGATCGTGCCGCCTCTTTGGGGCACCGTCGCGCTTGAGCGCAGTTACGACGCCGCGGCGGAGAACCGGGTCGACGACGCCCTCGGCGCCGCTCGCAGCGCGATCTCGGCGCAGCCGTACGCGGCCTCGCCGCGCATCCAGGAGGCGGGCCTCCTGCAGCGCCAGGGCAGCCTTGCGCGCGCGGCGACCGCGGCGCGCGCGGCGGTCGATCGCGAGCCGACGAACTGGCAGAACTGGTTCTTCCTCTCGCGCATCGCAGCCCAAAGCGGCGATCGCAATGAGGCGGCCAGGGCGCGACGCCGGGCCGAGCAGCTCAACCCTCGCTCGTCGATCTTCGCCCCCTGATGGGCGCTAGAGTCCGGCAATGATGGTGGCAGGGTCGAGCGTGCTGGTCACCGGCGGGGCCGGGTTCATCGGCTCCCACCTGGCCGAGCGGCTGCTCCGCGACGGCCACCGGGTGCGCGTTCTCGACAACTTCGCCACCGGCAAGCGCGAGAACCTCGCGCCGTTCGTCGACGAGATCGAGATGATCGAGGGAGACATCCGCAGCTACGAGCGCGTCCACAACGCTGTGAAGGGATGCGAGGTGGTTTACCACCAGGCCGCTCTGCCCTCGGTGCCCCGCTCGATTCAGGATCCTCTGACCAGCCACGCCACCAACGTCATCGGGACGCTCAACGTCCTGCTGGCAGCCCGCGACGAGGGAGCCCGCCGCGTCGTTTTCGCCTCCTCCTCCTCGGTCTATGGCCCTGATCCCGAGCTGCCCGCGCGCGAGAAGCTTCCGGCGCTTCCGATCGCTCCGTACGGCGTCGGCAAGCTGGCCGCCGAGGGTTACTGCCGAGCCTTCTTGGAGGTCTACGGACTGGAGTCCGTGGCATTGCGGTACTTCAACGTGTTCGGGCCGCGCCAGGACCCGCTCTCCGAGTACGCGGCGGTGGTCCCGCGGTTCATCTCGGCGTTGCTCGAAGGCCGCCCCCCGACGGTCCACGGCGATGGCGAGCAATCCCGCGACTTCACCTACATCGACAACACGGTCACCGCGAACGTCCTTGCCGGCAGCGCCCCTGGCGTTGCCGGCCAAGTCTTCAACGTTGCCTGCGGGGACCGGATCAGCCTCAACGCCCTGCTGCAAGAGCTCCGCACGATCATCGGCAGCGAGGTCCAGGCGATCCACGAAGAGTCGCGGCCCGGCGACGTCAAGCACTCGCTGGCCGACATCTCGAGTGCGCGCGACGCACTGGGCTATCAGCCTTCGATCAGCCTCAACGAGGCGCTGGCGAGGACCGTGGATCACCTGCGAGGACAAGAGCGGGTTTCGGCGTAGAGGGAGACCGTTCGGTCCCGCAAAGTGCGTTGTAGGTTGACGACGTGTACCTGCGCCGGTTAAAATCTGTCTCCGTCAGGCGCCCCGTGGGGGCTCTAGGGGTTCAAAGCGAGAAACGAGGCGAGGCGTCTGATGCAATGTCTGATCACCGGAGGGGCTGGGTTCATCGGGTCGCATCTGGCCGACAGGCTGGTCGCCAGGGGTGACGAGGTAATGCTCCTCGACGACCTCAGCACGGGTCGTCGCGAAAACATCGAGCATCTGCTCGCCGACGGCAGCGTCGAGCTGACCGTCGATTCGGCCCAGGACCCAGCGATTGTCGACGAGCTTATGGCTCGCGCCGACGCCTGCTTTCACCTGGCCTCGTCGGTCGGTGTGGAGCTGATCGTCGATTATCCCCTCGAATCGGTGCTGCGAACAGTGCGGTCGACCGACAACGTGATGGCGGCGGCCGCGCGGCATCGCACCCGATTGCTGTTCACCTCGACATCGGAGATCTACGGAAAGAGTGACGGCGCGCCCCTTCGCGAGGACGCCGACCGCGTCGTCGGCTCGCCGACCATGTCGCGCTGGTCGTACTCGACCGCCAAGGTCTTCGGCGAGATCCTTGCCTACGGCTACACGCAGGACGGTTGCGCTCAGATGACGGTCAGCCGCCTCTTCAACGCCGTGGGCCCGCGGCAGTCCGGCGCCTACGGCATGGTGCTGCCCAGGTTCGTCCGCCAGGCGCTGGCGGGCGACTCGAGCGCATCGGGTCAACTTCTCAGGTGCGCTTGATCCCCTACGAGGACGCCTACGGCCCAGGCTTCGAGGAGCTCGGCAGCCGCAGGCCGGATTGCGAGAAGATCGAGCGCCTGCTCGGCTGGTATCCGCTCCGCAGCGTCGACGACGCGATCGACGACGTGATCGCGCACGAGTCCCAGCCGGTCACACAGAGCGCACCCGCCTGACCTTGCGGCCGAAGGGCGCGCCCCGGGAGCCCTCGCGCTGAGCCGCGTTCGCATCCTTCGCGTCATCGCCCGCCTGAATCTGGGCGGACCGGCCCAGCAGGCCGCTCTTCTCAGCGGCCGGCGCCTGGACCCGGAGCGGTTCGAGACCGTTCTCGTACACGGATCGCTGGCCCCCGGCGAGGAGTCGATGGCCGATCTCGCGCGCCGCGAGGGCGCGCGGATGGAGTTCGTCCCGAGCCTTCGTCCTTCACCACGACCCGAACGTGACGTGGCCGCGACGCTGCAGGTGGCCGCGATCGCGCGGCGCTTCCGGCCCCATCTGGTGCACACCCACACGGCAAAGGCCGGCTTCGTTGGTCGGACGGCTGCGCTCGCGGCCATGCGGCCGGCGCCCTTGCTCGTCCACACCTACCACGGTCACGTCCTCGAGGGCTATTTCGGGCCGCTGCGAAACCAGGTCTACCGATCGCTCGAGCGCCGGCTCGCAAGCCGCACCCATTGCCTGATCGGCGTCAGCGAGGCTACGGTAGCCGACCTCGTCCGGCTCGGGGTGGCCCCCGTGAGCGCTTCCGGGTGATGCCTCTGGGCCTCGATCTCGACGGCTTCGCGAGCTTGGGCGACGGGGCGGGACGGGAACTGCGCCGCGACCTCGGGATCGCCGACGAAGAGGTGGTGCTGACCTTCGTCGGCCGACTGGTCCCGATCAAGCGGGTCGACCTCTTGCTGCACGCCCTCGCCAGAGCGAGAGCCGATGCTCGGCTCCGTCTCCTGGTGGTAGGCGACGGCGAGCTGGCGGCCGAGCTGCGCGACCTCAGTCGCCGGCTCGGCATCGGCAACATGGTCAGCTTCCTCGGCTACCGCCGCGACCTGCCGGCGATCGCGGCCGCAACCGACATCGCCGTGCTCGCGTCGGCGAACGAGGGCACTCCTGTGTCCCTGATCGAGGCGGCCGCGGCAGGGCGGCCCGCGGTCGCGACCCGGGTCGGCGGCGTGCCCGAGGTCGTGACCGAAGAAACCGGCTTGCTGGTTGCGCCAGGCGACCCCGAGGCGCTGGCCGCAGCGATCGCCCGGCTGGCAAGCAACGCCGAGCTGCGGGCGCGGCTCGGCGCCGCGGCGCGCGAGCGTGCGCTGCGGCGCCATTCGGTGCCGCGGCTACTCGGCGACGTGGTCGAG
>CAJDUA010000044.1_pt1 | contig 35068 bp, 41 predicted proteins | sample 7390011 | NCBI WGS metagenome assembly CAJDUA01 (sample SAMEA7055673, study PRJEB34461) | soil metagenome | biome: terrestrial ecosystem; feature: Peninsula; material: soil | place: Antarctica | collected 2016 | reverse complement strand
GTAGGCCCAGCCGTTTGGGCTGAAGAAGGCGGCGAAGTCGAGCGCGGCGGGCGTGTTGAGCAGCTGTCCGATCGTCGGCGGGAACGCCATGATCGAGGCAGCGAAGATCACGGGGATCACCCCCGCCATATTCACGCGCAACGGCAGATACGTCGATCCACCGGTGGTCATCTTGCGGCCGACCACTCGCTTTGCGTACTGCACGGGGATCCGGCGCTGGCCCTCCTGGACGAAGACGATACCCACGATCACCGCGAGCGCCATGAACGGCATCATCACCACGAAGACCTGATCGGGATTCGTCCACCAGGAGGCGATACCCGGGACGATTCCGGAGGCGATCGAGGCGAAGATCATCAGGCTGATGCCGTTGCCGACGCCGCGCTGGGTGATCAGCTCGCCGAGCCACATCAGCAGCACGCAGCCTGCCGTCAGCGAGATGACGATGACGAACACCTTGGCGAAAGTCAGCGTGCCGACGACGCTCTCGCCGGACGAGGTCGTGAAGGACTCGAAGAGGAAGACGTAGCCGAGCGACTGGCCGAAGGCCAGGCCGACGGTGAGATAGCGCGTGTACTGAGTGATCTTCTGCTGGCCGACCTCGCCCTCCTTCTGCAGGCGCTCGAGCGCCGGCACGACCACCGTCAGCAGCTGCAGGATGATCGAGGCGGTGATGTAGGGCATGATCCCCAGCGCGAACAGCGAAAGGCGCTGGAGGCTGCCGCCGGAGAACAGGTTGAGGAAGCCGAGGACGTTGTTGCCGGTGAAGTTGTCCTCGATCGATTCGACCGCGTCGAGGTTGATTCCGGGCGCCGGGATGTAGGCCCCCAGCCTGTAGAGCAGGAGCATCGCCAGGGTGAAGGCGATCTTCCGGCGGATCTCCGGAACCGCGAAGGCGTTCGCGATCGTCCGGAGCATCTACTTCTCGATCAACTCGACGCTGCCGCCGGCCGCCTCGATCTTCTCCTTGGCGGTGGCGCTGAAAGCGTGCGCTCGCACGGTCAGCTTCTTCGAGATCTCACCCTTGCCGAGCACCTTGATCGGAGTCCGGCGCCTGGCCAGGCCGGCGTCACGAAGCGAGTCAGGTGTGACCTCGGCGCCGGCGTCGAAGCGATCGTCGAGATCGGAAACGTTGATCGGCTGAGTGTGCGTGCGAAAAGGCTCGAACGGCATCGACTTCTTCATATGCGGGCCGCGCAGCTTGCGCATCCGCATGTGAATCGCCGTCTGCCCGCCCTCGTAACCGCGCTTGGTCTTGGCGCCCGAGCGCGAACCCGCGCCCTTGTGGCCGCGGCCGGCGGTCTTGCCCGTGCCAGAGCCCTTGCCGCGCCCCAACCGCTTCTTCGCGTGGGTCGAGCCGGGCTTGGGCCGGATCGAATGCAGCCCGATGTCCTCGGGATCGAGGCGGGCCATCAGCCCGCCTCCTTGCGCTCGTGGGCGACGCCGCGCGCCGTCGAGACGCCGTCGATCTCGACCATGTGGCCGACCTTGACGAGCGCGCCTCGAAGCTGAGCCGAGTCCTTCATCGTCGACTCGCGGCCGATCTTGCCGAGCTTGAGACTCGCAAGCGCGCCCTGCTGCTTGGCCTTGGCGCTCGAAGAAGAACGAATCTGTCGCAGCTTCACGTTAGCCACGAGTACCACCACCGACATCCTCGGCTGCGCCTCCGGTGTCGGCGGGTGGCGACGCGGGCGGGGCGGCAGGGTCGGCCACTGCGACCGCGGCTTCGCCGCTAGTCCCGGCGGGCGACTCGGAGGACTTTGCTTCGCCGCTAGCCCCAGCGGGCGACGCCGACGGCGCTTCGGCGCTGGCGCCGGCGGGCGCGGCGTTTGACGGGGCCTCGGAAACATCGTCCGTGGCGCTGACGAGCGCCTCCCCCTCACTGCCGCCGTTCGTCTTCCGATCAGACACTTGCTCCAAATCCAGACCGAGCACCTGCTTGATCGAAAGTCCGCGGAGCTTGGCAACGTCCTCGGGGCGGCGCAGGCTGACGAGCCCGTCCATCGTCGCCTTGACGAGGTTGATTGGGTTCTGCGATCCGATCGACTTCGAAAGCACGTCGCGAATGCCGGCAAGTTCGAGCACGGCGCGCACGCCACCGCCGGCGATGACGCCGGTACCGGGGCTCGCCGGGCGCAGGACGACGTGGCCGGAGCCGAAACGGCCGATGTTTCGATGCGGAATAGTCTGGCCGAACTTGGGCACGCGGATCAGGCTCTTGCGAGCGTTCTCGACCGCTTTTTGAATCGCAAGTGGGACCTCGCGGGCCTTGCCGTAGCCGATTCCGACGACATCGTGCTCGTCGCCGACGGCGACCAGCGCGGTGAACGAGAATCGCCGGCCGCCCTTGACCACCTTGGCGACGCGGTTGATCTCGATCACCCGCTCTTGCAGGTCGAGACCTTGGGGGTTCACAAACTGGACATCGTGTTTTTTCAGGAACATCTTCAGTTCACCGTAGCGGAACAAGTTTTTCGCCTTTGGCATGAACAAAGGCTCTGCTGACAGGCTTCCGGCTCAAAATTTGAGTCCACCCTCGCGTGCGCCCTCGGCGAGCGCACGGACGCGACCGTGGTAGCGATAACCGCCGCGATCGAAGACGCAGGTGGTGACACCGGCATCCTTGGCCCGGGCTGCGATCAGCTCACCGACCTTCTTCGCCTGCTCGCTCGCGTTGAGCTTGCGCAGGTCGGCCTCGATCCACGAGACGGAGGCGATCGTGCGCCCGGCGCCGTCGTCGATCAGCTGCGCGAAAACGCCGCGATTGGAGCGGAAGACCGAGAGCCGAGGCCGCTCGGCCGTGCCCGTGATCTTTGCCCGCACACGACGGCGACGGCGGAGCCGCTGAGTTGGTTTGGTGGTGACGCTCATGCGCGCTTACCGACCTTGCGGCGGACTTGCTCGTCGAGGTAACGGATGCCCTTGCCTTTGTACGGCTCGGGCGGGCGCACGCGGCGGATCCGCGCGGCGGTCTCGCCGACCAGCTGCTTGTCGATGCCACGGATGATCACCTGGGTCGGGATCGGCACGTCGAACTCGATCCCGTCGGGAGCGGGGATCGAAACGGTGTGCGAGTAACCGACGCTGAGCTCGATCGCCTTGCCTTGGAGCTTGGCGCGGTAGCCGACGCCCTGGATCTGAAGTTCTTTCGAGTAGCCGTCGGTGACGCCCTCGACCATGTTCGCGACAAGGCTGCGGGTGAGGCCGTGGATGGCGCGATCCTCGCCGCGATCGGTCGGGCGCTTTACGGTCAGCGCGCCGTCCTCCTCGACAATCTCCATTCGCGGGCTGACGACCTGCTGCAGCTCGCCCTTGGGGCCGTTGACGGTAACGCGGCCAGGGCCGACCGAGACGGTGACGCCTTCGGGCACGGGGATCGGCTTTCTTCCAATTCGACTCATCGCAACATTCCTAGCGGATCACCAGACGTAGGCGACGACCTCGCCGCCGACGCCTTTCGCGTGTGCCTCGTGGCCGGTCATTACGCCGGAGGAGGTCGAGACGATCGAAGTTCCCATTCCGCCCTGGACTCGCGGCACGTCGGTGGTGGCGACATAGCGGCGGCGGCCGGGGCGCGAGATCCGTCGCAGCCCGCTGATCACGGGCTTTCGGTCCTCGGTGTATTTGAGCTGGATCTTGATCACCTCGCCGACGGCGGTCGGCTCGACCTCGAAGCTCGTGATGTAGCCCTGCTCGGTAAGGATGCGGCTGAGCTCCTTCTTCAGGCGCGACGCGGGCACCTCGACATCGGGGTGCTCGGCGGCGAGCGCGTTTCGCACGCGCGTCAGGTAGTCGGAGATCGGGTCGGTAAGCATGCTCAGTCCTCGGTATCAGGTCGCGCTTGAGGCGCTACCAGCTCGCCTTGCTCATCCCGGGCACATAGCCTCGGTGAGCGGCCTTTCGCAGGCACAGGCGACAAAGCCCGAACTTGCGGTAGTAGGCCCGCGAGCGGCCGCAGCTGCGGCAGCGGTTGTAGTTGCGTGTCTTGTACTTGGATCCGCGCTGTTGGCGGACGCGCTGTGAAGTCTTAGCCATCGCTTCCTTCCTCGTCCGAATCGCCCGAGTCCTCGGACGCGGTCTCCCCGCCTTCACCTTCAGCACCCTCTTCGCCCTCTTCGGGCTTTTCGGGCTTGGCGTAGGCCTCGGGGTTTTCCTCTTTCAACTGCTCGAGCGCCGCTTGCTCGGCCTCGGCCCGCTCGCGGGCCTCCTCCTTGCGACGCTCCTCCTCGGGGTCGACCTCGGGCTCGACGACGCCGGGGCGGTGCTCCTGTGAGAACGGCATGCCCAGCGCCAGCAGGAGCTCGAAAGCTTCCTCGTCGCTAGCCGCGGTGGTCGTGATCGCGATGTCGAGACCGCGAACCTCGTCGACCGAGTCATAGTCGACTTCGGGGAAGATAAGTTGCTCGCGAACGCCCATCGAGTAGTTGCCGCGGCCGTCGAACGAGCGCGCGTTGAGGCCGCGGAAGTCACGGATCCGCGGAATCGCGATCGTGATCAGGCGGTCTAGGAACTCCCACATCCGGGCTCCCCGCAGCGTCACCGCGACGCCGACCGGCATGCCCTCGCGAAGCTTGAAGTTGGCGATCGAGCGCCGCGCCCGGCGCACGCTCGGCGCCTGGCCGGTGATCGTCGCGAGCTGCTCCGTGGCGGCCTCAAGGATCGGCGTCGACTGCTTGGCGTCGCCGACGCCCATATTGACCGTGATCTTCTCCACGCGCGGGACTTGCATCCGGCTCGTGTACTTGAACTTCTTGGTCAGCGCGTCGACGATCTCACTTTCGTAGTTCTCGCGAAGGCGCGGCGGCGGCGCCTGCTGGGTCTCTGTAGCTGTCGCTGCTTCCATGGCCTTGGTTACTCGATCACCTTGCCGGAGCGCTTGCCATAGCGCGCGCGACTGCCGTCGTCGCCGACGCGCATGCCGACCCGGGTCGGTTTGTTGTCGGTGGGATCGAGCAACATCACGTTGGAGATGTCGATCGGACCCTCCTGGTCGATGATGCCGCTCGCTTGGGCCTGCTGGGTATCTTTGACCGAGCGCGCCTTCGTGTGGCGCTTGTGGATGTTCAGGCCCTCGACGTAGACGCGCCGACGGCCGGGCTCGGTCCGTAGCACGCGGCCCGTCTTGCCCTTGTCCTTGCCGGCGATCACAACCACCGAATCGTCCTTGCGGACGTGCATGCGCTTGGCCATCAGAGAACCTCCGGTGCGAGGGAGATGATGCGCATGAAGTTGCGGTCGCGAAGCTCGCGCGCGACGGGGCCGAAGATGCGAGTTCCACGCGGGGCGCCCTGTGCGTCGATGAGCACGGCGGCGTTTTCATCGAAGGAGATGTAGGTGCCGTCGGGGCGGCCGAGCTGCTTTCGCGTGCGCACGACGACGGCCTCGACGACCTCGCCCTTGCGCACGCCGCCGCGCGGCGTCGCGTGCTTGACCGTGGCGGTGATCACATCGCCGACGCCGGCGTAGCGGCGATGTGAGCCGCCCTTGACGCGGATGCAGAGGATCTCGCGCGCGCCCGAGTTGTCGGCGACCTTCAGTCGCGACTCCTGCTGGATCACCGGGCACGCTCCAGGATCTCGACCAGGCGCCAGCGCTTGGTCCGCGACAGCGGCCGCGACTCGACCAGGCGAACCATGTCGCCGGCGTTGGCCTCGTTGCGCTCGTCGTGAGCATGAACGCTGGCCGTGCGGCGGATGACCTTTTCGTAGCGCGGATGGCGCCGGACGACGTCGACCTTGACCGTGATCGTCTTGTCGGCCTTGGCCGAGACGACGGTGCCCTGTCGAATCTTCGGCGAGCCCGACTCACGCTCGGCCGGTTGCGTTCCCTCGCGCCGCTCGTGCTTGGCGCGTGCCTGGGCACGGCTGCGCGAACGAGCCTTGGCTTTGATCGCGCGCTGCGCGGCGCGCTCTTCGATGCGCTCCTCTTCGCTGCGCGGCGGCTTCGCCTCGCCCTCATGGGTGGAGCGGCGCACCTTGCGCTGCTGCTTTCGTGTCAGCACGGGGGCCGGCTCTTGCTCTTCGGCCGCGGCGGCGGGCGCGGACGGAGCGTCTGCCTCGGGCGCCTGCTCGGGCTCAACCTCTTCAGCGGGGGCCTCGGGCGCCGGCGCGTCGGGCGATTCAGTTTCTGGCGCGGACGCCTCCGCCTCTTCGGCCGGCGCGTCGGTCTTTTCGTTCTTTTCTTCTTCGCTCACTTCAGTTCCTTTGCGATATCGATCCCGCGTTCGCGGGCGATAGTCATCAGCCGGGCGAGGTCTTGACGCGACCCGCGGAGTCCGGCTGTGTCCTCGAGCTCCCCGGTCGCGTGGCGAAAGCGCAGATTGAACGCCTCTTCACGCGAGTCCTTGAGTGCCTGGACCAGATCCTGGTCGCCGAGCGCGTGGACGTCGGCGGCCTTCACTGCCCGGTCCCTTCTCGGGTGACGAACTTCGTCTTGATCGGCAACTTGTGCCCCGCGAGGCGCATCGCCTCCTTGGCGAGGTCCTCGGGCACGCCGGCAAGCTCGAACATGACCTTACCGGGCTTGACCACAGCGACCCAGCCCTCGGGGTTGCCCTTACCGGAGCCCTGCCGCGTCTCGGCCGGCTTCTTCGTGAAGGGCTTGTCGGGGAAGACGTTGATCCAGACCTTGCCGCCGCGCTTGATCTTTCGCGTCATCGCGACTCGAGCAGCCTCGATCTGGCGGTTGGTGATCCAGCCGCGCTCGGTCGCTTTGAGGCCATACTCGCCGAAGGCGACGGTGGCGCCGCCCTTGGTGTTGCCGCGGCGCTTGCCGCGCATCTGCTTGCGGTGCTTGACCCGCTTGGGCATCAGCATCAGCCGTCACCACCTTCAGGCGGAGTGGCGGGAGCGGCCGGTGGAGCCTGCGGCGTTGCGGGAGCCGCTGGCGGAGCCTGCGCCGGAGCCTGTGGCGTTGCGGGAGCCGCTGGCGTTGCCGGAGCCTGCGGTGTCGCCGGGGCGGCAGTCTGTGCCGGAGGCGTGGCCGGCTTTGGAGGCGGAGCGTTACGCGGGGCGCCGCCCTGGCGCGAGGCGCCCTGGCGCTGACCGCCTTGACCGCCGCCTGCACGTCCGCCGCCTGCACGTCCGCCGCCCTGGCCGCCACGCGGGCCGCGATCGCGGCCCTGCTCGCGGTTGCGGCGGAAGGACCGTGGCGCGAGCTCCTCTTCCTCGGTCGCCGAGCGGAAGCCCTCGGGCATTACCTCGCCCTTGTTGATCCAGCACTTGACGCCGATACGGCCGGTCGTGGTCTTCGCTTCGACGAAGCCGTAGTCGATGTCCGCGCGCAGCGTGTGCAGCGGCACGCGGCCGTCGGAGTACCCCTCGGTGCGCGCCATTTCGGCACCGCCGAGACGACCGGAGACCTGGACCTTGACGCCCTTGGCGCCGGAGCGCATGGCGGAGGTCAGCGCGCGCTTCATCGCGCGGCGGAAGGCGACGCGGTTTTGCAGCTGTTCGGCGATCGACTGGGCGACGAGCTTGGCGTCGAGCTCGGGGCGTTTGATCTCCCGGATATTGACCTTGACCGGCTTTTTGGTGATCCGGTGCAGGTCGCGGCGCAGGGCGTCGACCTCAGCGCCCGACTTGCCGATGACGATGCCGGGGCGAGCGGTATGGATGTCGACCGTGATCTCGCCTCGCTGCTTGACGATGTTGATGTCGGAGAGGCCCGCGTGCGAGAGCTTGCCCTCGATGTGCTTGCGGATGTTGATGTCCTCGATCAGCAGGTCGGCGAAATTGCGCTCGTCGAACCAGTTCGACTTCCAATCGTGGATGTAGCCGACGCGAAAGCCTTCGGGGTGGATCTTTTGTCCCATGAGTTTCTAGTGCCTCGATCTCCGGCTAGGCGTTGCTAGACGGGGTCAGCGCCACCGAGAGGTGGCTCGTCTTCTTCTCGATCCGGGTCGCGCGACCGCGGGCGCGTGCGCGCCAGCGCTTCAGCGTCGGTCCCTCGTCGACGCAGATCTCTGCGATCCGCAGGTCGTCGGCGATCAGCTCGTGGTTTGCCTCCGCGTTGGCGGCCGCCGAGTCGATCAGCCGAGCTACGTCACGAGCGGCGCTGCGACCGGAAAAGGCCAGCAGCGTGCGCGCCTCGTCGAGCGGCATCCCACGAACCTGATCGGCGATCAGGCGCGCCTTGCGCGGGGCGACGCGCACGTAGCGTGCCTTTGCGCGCACCATCGGCGCCTCGGGATTTTCGGGCTGCTTTGCCATTGAACTCTTCCTAGCGATCCTTGCCGCCGTGGCCGCGGAACGTCCGCGTCGGCGCGAACTCGCCGAGCTTGTGGCCGACCATCGACTCGGAGATGAACACCGGCACGTGCTTGCGACCGTCGTGGACGGCGATCGTGTGGCCGACCATCTCCGGAAACACGGTCGACATCCGCGACCAGGTCTTGATCATCGTCTTTGCGTTCTGCTCGTTCATCTGCTCGATGCGGCGCATCAGGCGCTCCTCGACGAACGGGCCCTTCTTGGTTGAGCGTCCCACCTGCTACCTCTTCTTCTTCCCGCGGCGGCGGCCGCGAACGATCATCGCGTCGGAGCGCTTGCCCTTTTTGCGGGTGCGATAGCCAAGCGTCGGCTTGCCCCAAGGGGTCACCGGATGTCCGCCTGGCGTTTTGTGCGCTTCGCCGCCACCGTGCGGGTGGTCGACGGGGTTCATCGCGATTCCTCGCGACTGCGGGCGCACGCCCATGTGGCGCTTGCGGCCGGCCTTGCCGACCTTCACGTTTTGATGCTCGGCGTTGGAAAGCGTGCCGATCGTCGCGCGGCAGTCGGCACGAACCATGCGCATCTCCGAGGAGGGCAGGCGCAGGGTGACCGTCGCGCCCTCCTTGGCGACCACCTGGATCGCCGAACCGGCCGACCGTCCGAGCTTGCCGCCCTGGCCGGGAACCATCTCGACGTTGTGGACCACGGTGCCGGTCGGGATCGCGCGCAGCGGCAGGGCGTTGCCGGCGCGGATGTCGGCAGCCTCGCCGGACTCCACTGTGTCGCCGGCCTTGACGCCGGCGGGTGCGAGCACGTAGCTCTTGGCGCCGTCGACGTAATGCAACAGGGCGATATAGCAAGTGCGGTTGGGGTCGTACTCGACGGTCGCGACCTTCGCCGGCACACCGTCCTTGCGACGCTTGAAGTCGATCTCGCGATAGCGCCGCTTGGCGCCGCCGCCGCGATGGCGCGCCGTGATGCGGCCGCGGACGTTGCGCCCACCGCTTGACTTCTTGCCCTTGGTCAGCGCCTTGAACGGCCTGCTGTTAGAGGTCAGTTCCTCGCGCTGCTGGTAGGTCGCGAAGCGGCGCCCGGGACTGGTCGGCCTTGTCTTGCGCATTGCCATTAGCGATGCCTCGTTCCGCGCCTGGGGTGTGGTGTCGTGAAAGGAGTCATCGCTTAGTCAGCCACCGCACCTTCGAAGAGCTCGATGCGATCGCCCGGCGCGAGCTTCACGATCGCCTTCTTCCAGGAGCGCGTGCGACCGTTGTGCGCACCGCGGCGCTTGGGCTTGGAGCGCACCTTGATCGTGCGAACTTCCATCACGCTGACCTTGAAGATCTCCTCGACGGCGAGTCGGATCTGCGTTTTGTGGGCGCGAGCGTCGACGCGAAACGTGTACTTGTTGTCGGCCATCAGGGCGTAGCTCTTCTCAGAGACGACCGGCTCGAGGATCACCTGGCGCGGGTTCATCGCTACGCCGCCTCCTCGCCATCGCCTGCGGGGGTGTCATCCGAACGACGCTTGACGTCGCCCAGCGTCGCCTCGAGCACCTCGAGCGCGGCCGGCGAGACGATCATCGAAGCGTGGCCGAGGACGTCGGCGACGCCGATCGCCGAGGCCGGGCGCACGGTGACCTTCTGCAGGTTGCGAAAGCTCTGGACGACCCCGCCTTCCTCGGCATCGACGACGACGAGCGTCGGCCCCTTGGGACCCCACTTCGTCAGTGCGTCGAAGGCGGTCTTGGTCGACGGGGTGTCATAGCCAGAAGCGTCGATCACGGCGATGCTGTCGCGCGCGGCGTGGACCGAGAGCGCCGAGCGCAGGGCGCGGCGACGAGCCTTGCGGTTGACCTTGAAGGTGTGGTGGCGTGGCTTCGGGCCGAAGGCGACACCACCGCCGCGGCGATGCGGCACGCTGAGCGCGCCGGCCCGGGCGCGGCCGGTGCCCTTCTGCCTCCAGGCCTTGGCGGTGGTCATCGAGACCTCGCCACGCCCAAGCGTCGATGCGGTGCCACGACGGCGAGCGGCGAGATCGGCGCGCGCGGCCTCGTGCACGAGGCTCTCGTGGAAGTCCTCGCCGAAAACGGTTGCGGGTAAATCGGTCTTGGCCTGCTTGCCGAGCGTCGTTGCCTTGATCGCCTTCTCAGCCATCGGTGCGCACCTCCACCAGGCCGCCCTTGGGCCCGGGCACCGCGCCGCGCAGCAGGAGCAGATTGCGCTCGGCGTCAACTTGGAAGACCTCGAGGCCCTTCTGGGTGACACGCTTGCCGCCCATGCGGCCGGGCATCTTCGTGCCCTTGAAGACGCGAGCGGGATCGGCGCTGGCCCCGATCGAACCGGGGGCGCGGACGTTGTGGGAGCCGTGGGAGACCGGCCCGCGGCTGAAGTTGTGGCGCTTGATCGTGCCTTGAAAGCCCTTGCCGATCGCCTTGGCGGAAACCTTGACGCGCTGGCCGGCCTCGAACTGCTCGACGGTCATCGCCTCGCCCACCAGGGCCTCAGGCGCCTCGTCGCGAAATTCGACCAGGCGGCTCATCGTCGGGTTCGCGGCGCCGGCCTTGCGTAGGTGCCCTAGCGCGGGCTTGCGCAGCTTCTTCTCCGCAATCGGGATCGCCGCGAGCTGCACGGCGGCATAACCGTCGCGGTCGGGGGTGCGGACAGCGGAGACGATGTTCGGATGCGCCTCGATCACGGTGACGGGCACGCGGGTGCCGTCCTCTTTGAAGACCTGAGTCATTCCGACCTTCTTGCCGACGATCGCTGCCATCTCTGCCTGCCGCTCGCCCTCTAGATCTTGATCTCGATATCCACGCCCGCCGGGAGTGCATCCAGGCGCTGCAGGGAATCGATCGTCTTCGGCGTCGGCTGGTGGATGTCGATCAGCCGCTTGTGAGTGCGGATCTCGAAGTGCTCACGCGAGTCCTTGTCCTTGAACGGGGAGCGGATCACGCAGTAGATGTTGCGCTCGGTCGGCAGCGGCACCGGGCCCGAGACCGAGGCGCCGGTACGGGTCGCGGTCTCGACGATCTCGCGGGCCGCACGATCGATCGCATCGTGGTCGTAGGCCTTAAGCCGGATCCGGATCTTGTTTGTCGCGAGTGTTGCCACTTTGTCGTGCCTGACTTGTCGTCGTTGCGTGGGCGCAAAAGGGGCGCCGCCCCGTGTGGGTGGGGCGCCGCCCCGGTCGTATCGTTTCTAAAACACCTCCTGTCGGCTGCTTCGCGTCCTCTGCCGACAGGGTTTCCGGCGGGTCGCTCTCCTCGAGGAGCCCGACCCGCTTGCGCGTACTTACTCGAGAACTTCGGTAACCACCCCGGAGCCGACGGTGCGGCCGCCCTCGCGGATCGCGAAGCGAAGGCCCGGATCCATCGCGATCGGGTTGATCAACTCGATCGTCATCTCGACGTTGTCGCCGGGCATCACCATCTCGGTGCCCTCGGGCAGGTTGGAGACGCCGGTGACGTCGGTCGTACGGAAGTAAAACTGCGGGCGGTAGCCCGAGAAGAACGGCGTGTGACGGCCGCCTTCCTCCTTCTTCAGGCAGTAGACCTCTGACTTGAACTTGGTGTGCGGGGTGATCGAACCGGGCTTGGAAAGAACCTGGCCACGCTCGATCTCCTCGCGCTTGGTGCCTCGTAGCAGGCAGCCGGCGTTGTCGCCGGCCTGGCCCTGGTCGAGGTCCTTGTGGAACATCTGGACTCCGGTGACGATCGTCTTCGTCGTGTCTGAGATGCCGACGATCTCGATCTCGTCGCCGGTGTTGACGATGCCCTGCTCAATGCGGCCGGTGGCGACGGTGCCACGGCCGGTGATCGTCATTACGTCCTCGACCGGCATCAGGAACGGCTTGTCGAGATCACGTACGGGCTCGGGGATGTAGCTGTCGAGCGCCTCGGCGAGCTCGAGGATGGCCTTCTTGCCCTCCTCATCACCCTCCAGCGCCTTCAGCGCCGAGCCCTTGATGATCGGCGTCTCGTCGCCGGGGAAGTCGTACTCGTTGAGCAGGTCCTTGACCTCCTCCTCGACGAGCTCGACGAGCTCGTCGTCGTCGACCATGTCGACCTTGTTGAGAAAGACGACGACGTAGGGCACGTTGACCTGACGGGCAAGCAGGATGTGCTCGCGGGTCTGGGGCATCGGGCCGTCGGCGGCCGAGACAACCAGGATTGCGCCGTCCATCTGCGCGGCGCCGGTGATCATGTTCTTGACGTAGTCGGCGTGACCGGGGCAGTCGACGTGGGCATAGTGGCGCTTGTCGGTCTGGTATTCGACATGCGAGGTCGCGATCGTGATCCCACGCTCCTTCTCCTCGGGCGCGTTGTCGATCTCCTCGAACGTCTTCGCCTCGGCGCCACCCTGCTCAGCGAGCACCTTGGTGATCGCTGCGGTCAGCGTCGTCTTGCCGTGGTCGATGTGACCGATCGTGCCGACGTTTACATGCGGCTTGCTGCGATCAAACTTCTCCGCCATCTGGTTCCCAGTGCTCCTTCTTCTTTATTCCGTCTAGTTCGTTGTCTAAGTTGATTCGTAAGTTGCGGCGCGCCGCGAGCCCGGAATCGACCTGGGGTCGCCCGGGCGCAACCGACTAAGGATTACAAACGCCTGGCTCGCACGCAGTCCCCCGTCGCTATCCCGCCGCGACGGGTTCACCTTGCGAGCTCGCGACGATCTCCTCAGCGATGTTAGTGGGCACCTCTTCGTAGCGCTCGAACTGCATCGTGTACGTCGCCCGGCCCTGGGTCGAGGACCGGACGTCGGTGGCGTAGCCGAACATCTCGCCGAGCGGTACGAAGGCGTTGACGACCAGCGCATTGCCACGCTGCTCTTGGCCTTGGACCTTGCCGCGGCGGCGCGAGAGGTCGCCGATGACGTCGCCGAGGAAGTCCTCGGGCGTGACGACCTCGACCGCCATCACCGGCTCGAGAAGTACGGGCTTTGCCCTCCGCGCTGCGTCCTGCACCGCCATCGAACCGGCGATCTTGAATGCCATCTCGGAGGAGTCGACGTCGTGATAGGAGCCGTCGACGAGCTCGACGCGAACGTCGACCACCGGATATCCGGCCTTGACGCCCGAGCCCAGGGCTTCCTCGATGCCCTGCTCGACCGCAGGGATGTACTCGGTCGGGATCGCACCGCCCTTGATCTTGCTGACGAAGTCGAAACCCTCGCCCGGCGCCGGCTCGAGGTTGATGACGACGTGGGCGAACTGGCCGCGGCCGCCGGTCTGGCGCACGAAGCGAGCGACGACCTTCTCGACGCGCTGGCGCACGGTCTCGCGGTAGGCGACCTGGGGGCGGCCGACATTGGCGTCGACGCTGAACTCGCGCAGGAGGCGATCGACGATGACCTCGAGGTGAAGCTCGCCCATGCCGTGGATCAGCGTCTGGCCGGTCTCCTCGTCGGTTTCGATGCGGAAGGTGGGGTCCTCCTCGGCGAGGCGGGCGAGGCCGCCGCCGAGCTTCTCCTGGTCGGACTTCGTCTTCGGCTCAATCGCGACCGCGATCACCGGCTCGGGGAACACGATGTTCTCCAGCAGCACCGGAGAGTCGGGGGCCGAGAGCGTGTCGCCTGTGCCGGTCTGCTTGAGGCCAACGCCGGCGACGATGTCGCCTGCGTAGGCCTCCTCGATCTCCTCGCGGTGGTTGGCGTGCATCATCAGCAGCCGGCCGATGCGCTCGGTCTTGCCGCTGGTGGCGTTGAGCACGCGCCCACCGGCCGCGAGCTTGCCCGAGTAGACGCGGAAGTAGGTGAGCTTGCCGACGAAGGGGTCTGACATGACCTTGAAGGCGAGCGCCGCGAAGGGAGCCGTGTCGTCGGGCGGGCGCTCGACCTCCTCGCCGACCTCGCCCTTGGCGTTGGTGACGACCGCGCTCATCGGCGGTACCTCGAGCGGCGAGGGCAGCAACTCGACGATCGCGTCGAGCAGCGGCTGCACGCCCTTGTTCTTGAAGGCTGAGCCGCAGAGGACCGGCGTCACCTTGAGGTCGAGCGTGGCGCGGTGCAGCGACTTGGCGATGCGCTCGTGTGGAATCTCTTGTTCATCGAGGTACATCTCCATGAGCTCGTCGTCGTAGTCGGCGCAGGCCTCGATCAGATGCGTGCGGGCCTCGTGGGCGGCATCGGCGAGGTTCTCGGGGATCTCGGAGTACTCGAACTCGATGCCGAGTTCGTCCTTCCACACCAGCGCCTTGTTCTCGATCAGGTCGGCCACGCCCTTGAATCCATCCTCGGCTCCGATTGGCAGCTGAATCGGCAGCGGGTGAGCACCGAGGCGGTCGCGCATCGTCTCGACCGCGCGCTCGAAATCGGCGCCGACGCGGTCCATCTTGTTGATGAAGGCGATCCGCGGCACGCCGTACTTGTCGGCCTGGCGCCAGACCGTCTCGGACTGCGGCTCGACGCCGGCGACCGAGTCGAAGACGGCGATGGCACCGTCGAGCACGCGCAGGGAGCGTTCGACCTCGACGGTGAAGTCGACATGGCCGGGCGTATCGATGATGTTGATGCGGTGGTCGTCCCACTCGCAGGCGGTTGCGGCAGAGGTGATCGTGATCCCGCGCTCTTGCTCTTGCTCCATCCAATCCATGACGGCTGCGCCCTCGTGGACCTCGCCCAGCTTGTGGGTGCGGCCGGTGTAAAAAAGGATGCGTTCAGTCGTCGTCGTCTTACCGGCGTCGATGTGCGCCATGATCCCGATGTTGCGGGTCTTCTCGAGTGGAAATGAACGTGGCATGTGTTTCGTAGAGTGTGTTTGTTGTTGCTGTAAGTTGAGCGGCGGTTGAGAGAGCCGTCGGAAGGAGGAGACGAACCGGCCCGACGTGCCGTCTTAGCGCATAAAAAAGGCCCTTACGGGCCCGAGCGCGAGACTGCCAAGGAAAGCCCGGAACGAATTTATGTCGTGCGGCTCTCCATGGAAGGAATCTCCGCTCACGCACCAGGCTCGGGTCGGCCGCAAGCGACGCGTGACTATAGCAGAGGGATGAGGGGGCCCAGGGACCGGAAATGAGCTCCGACAAGCCCAAAAACAAGCAAGCCGACGAGCCGCCCGCCGCGGGCAAGCGAAAAGGCCTGCGCGCGCTTAAGCTCGGTTCCAAGCGATCGGCCGGCGAGGCCGACACGAGCACTCCCGCGACCAGGCGCGAAGCGCGCAAGGCCGAGGCGGCAAAGGCGGCGGCGGCAAAGGCTCAGGCGACAAGGTCCGCTAAGGCCACCAAAACAGTGAAGGCTGAGGAGCCGGCGAAGGCAGCCGAGCCCGGGGAAGCCAAGCCGTCGCGCCCGAGTCGGGAGCGCAAGGGCCGAATGATTTCGGACGACGCCCGCAAGCTCGCTACACCCCTCGCCACGGCGGCAACCGAGTCGCTCAAGCTCGGCCGCGAGATGCTGGTGATCCCGGCGCAGGTTTTCATGGCGGTCGCCGAGTTCGCCGGTGCCTGGGTGCTCTGGGTGTGGCGCCGGATCGTGTCACCGGCAGTGCTCGCAGTCATCGCCTTGCTCCGCGCCCTCTTGGGGCTCGGACAACGCTACGTCACACCCGCACGCGGGGTGGCTGTCGTCGCAATCTTCGCCGCGGCCGCGCTCGGCGCCTCACAATGGCTCGACTACCGCGGCGTCAGTGTCGGCACCGACGCGTATTCAGGCAGCGTCGGAGCGGTTGCCCCCGCTCCGCAGATCGAGACCCAGCAGGCCGGCGAGGCTCACGCCTGGGTGATCGTCCCCCTTGCGCTGGCAGCGATGCTCTTGGTCGCGATCGCGATGCGCAAGCGGGCCGGCTTGGCGCGCCTGCTGATCGTGATCGGTGTTGCGGTGATCGCCATCAGCCTGGTTGTCGACATGCCCAAGGGCCTCGATGAGGGCGAAGTTGCGATCGCCTATGCCGGCGCCGAGGCACGACTGCTTGACGGCTTTTGGATGCAGATCGTGACCGCGTCGGTGTTGATTGCTTGTGGGGCGCTGCTGCCGCGCTATCTGCGCTCGAAACCGGCAGCCGCTCCGCTTCGAGTCAAGGCCCGGGGGGAAGACGGCGGGCTGCGCAAACTGGCCGCGGGCGCCCGCGGCGCCGCCAAGCGCGCTGCGCCGGGCAAGCGCAAGGTCCAAGGAGCCGGCTCGTGAGTGCTGAGGCAGCCGTCAAAGTCAGCTTCTTGACGAGGCTGCTGCCCCTGGCGGTTTTGGTTTCAGCTGGATGCCTGTTCGCCTCCGAGTTGATGACGACCTTCGAGTTCACGCCGCCGGGCGCCGAGCCGCTCCAGGCGCAGGGTGGCGCCGATCGCCACGGCAACGCGCAGATGGTCTTCGCCGTGTTCGCGATCGGAGCCCTCGCGCTCGCCGTGTTCACCGCTTCGAAGCCTGCGGCCATAGCGGTCGCGATCGCCGGCGTCGCGGCCACGCTGCTGTTCTTACTGGTCGACCTGCGGGTGGCAAACCAGGTCGGCACGCTGGAGAGCTTCCTGACTGCCGAAACAGTTCCCGCCGGCGGCTTCTACATGCAGCTGCTCGGCGCACTCGCATTGCTGGTCAGCGGCGCCGCGCTGGCGACCCTGAGCCCCGAGCAGCTCACGGCCTTGCGGCCACCAAAGCGCGATCGCCCCACCGAGCCACGCACACAATCGACGAGCGAGACCGCAGCCAACAAGAACGGCGCCCCCGAGGGCACAGAGCTGAAGGGCGAAACGCGGTAGCCGTCGTCAACCGCCAACCGAAGGCGGCGAAATGCGTCGCTTCGCAGGCGCCTAACGCCTACCAGCGGTAGTGGGCAAAGGCCTTATTGGCCTGCGCCATGCGGTAGATGTCGTCCTTACGCTTCCAAGCGCCGCCCTGCTGCTGGACGGAGTCGAGGATCTCGTTGGCGAGGCGCTCGGACATCGTCTTCTCGCGACGATTGCGCGCGAAGCCGACGAGCCAGCGAACGGCCAGCGTGCGCGAGCGGCGGGCCGGAACTTCGACCGGCACCTGGTATGTGGCGCCGCCGACGCGGCGTGAGCGAACCTCCAGCGAGGGAGTCAGTTCCTTGACCGAGTCCTCGAGCACATCAACTGCTTCGCGGCCGCTGCGCTCGGCAACGATGGCGAGTGCGTCGTAAGTGATCTGCTCAGCGGTCGCCTTCTTGCCGTCCTGCATGACCTTGTTGACGACCTGCATCACCAGGCGGCTCTTGTAGACCGAGTCGGCCTCAACTGGGCGAACGGGCGCACGTGCACGGCGGGGCATCGTCTACCTGCCCAGCTACTTCTTGACGCCGTACATCGAACGAGACTGCTTGCGATCCGAAACGCCGGAGGCGTCCAGAGTCCCGCGGATGACCTTGTAGCGAACGCCCGGCAGGTCCTTGACGCGCCCGCCGCGAACGAGCACGACCGAGTGCTCTTGAAGATTGTGGCCCTCGCCCGGGATATAGCAGGTGACTTCCATGCCGTTGGTCAAGCGCACGCGCGCGACCTTTCGCAGGGCGGAGTTCGGCTTTTTCGGCGTCGCCGTATAGACGCGGGTGCAGACGCCGCGGCGCTGCGGCGCCGAAATCCTGGCCTTGCCGCCCTGGCCCGACTTGAGACCGGGTGTCGTGACCTTTTTCTGCGGGGGCTTTCGGCCCTTGCGAATGAGTTGGTTGGTGCTTGGCACGGCGGCGGAAGATAGCAGGGCGCCATCTATACGCTTTACCCATGGCGGAGGCAGAGACACGGCCCGTACTCGCGGTGGACGTCGACGGCGTCATCAGCCTGTTCGGATTCGAGGGCCCGTTAGACCAGGTTGGCGGCAAGTTTCACCTGATCGACGGCATCGCCCATTGCATCTCCGACCACGCCAGCTTTCAGCTCGCCCGCCTCGGTGATGTCTTTGAGCTGATCTGGGCCAGCTCATCCTCGGCCTGCCGGGTGAGCTACCCGCGCTTCGTTTCGATGGGCGCGCCCGCTTCGGCACCGCCCATTGGAAGCTAGACGCCCTGGCCGAGTATTCGCGCGAGCGCCCACTTGCGTGGATCGACGACTCGCTCGACGAGAGCTGCCATGCCTGGGCAGCGGCGAGGTCCGCGCCGACCCTGCTCGTGCCGACCGAATCCGCGGTCGGGCTCACAGAAGCCCATACCGAAGCCCTCCTGGCCTGGGTTCGCGACGGTTACACTCTTTCGTGAGGAACTGGTGAGGCTTACGACTGGAATTCAGGGCTAGAAAGTGGAGGGTTTCTTCCCGATCTTCTTCCTGATGGTGATCTTGAAGATCCCCGTGGCGGCACTGCTTTACCTCGTCTGGTGGGCATTTCGGGCCTCGACCCTGCCCGAGGAGGAGGCTGCCCCGCCCGAGTCCGAGGAGTATCCGTTCCGCCGCTTCCGGCGCGAGCCCAGGCACCCCCGCGGCCCGCGACGCGGCGGGCACGGGCCCGACGCGATGCCGATCCCCGACTGCCCACCGGGCGGTCGCACCCGCACGGTGATCCCGCCCGCTGCGGCGCGCGCGCTAGCCGGGCGCTCCGGCCGTGGCTCGGCCGAGCCCGTTCGCGACGGCGAACGGGCGTAACCGGCTCAGCCCGCCAGGGCGCGATCGAGGTCGGCGATCAGGTCCTCGGCCGCCTCGATCCCGCACGAGAGCCGGACGAGGTCGGCGGGAACCGCAGCGTCGGAGTCCTCGACCGACTGGTGGGTCATCGCCTGCGGGACCTCGATCAGCGACTCGACCCCGCCCAGGGACTCGGCGAGCGAGAAGAGCGCGGTGCGGCCGACGAGCGCGACCGCGTCGGGATGCCGGAAGGAGACCATGCCGCCGAAGCCCGGCCAGCGCACGTCCTCGACCCCGGGCGCGACTCGCAGCCAGTCGCTCAACGCGCGGCCGTTCTCGGTGTGGCGGGCGACGCGCAGGGCAAGGGTGCGGATCCCGCGGTGGACGAGGAAGCAGTCGAACGGCCCGGGGACCGCGCCAACCGAGTTCTGGACGAAGCGGACGCGCTCGTGCAGGTCCTCGTCGGAGCAGATCACCGCGCCTCCGACGACGTCGGAGTGGCCGCCCAGGTACTTGGTGGTCGAGTGCACGACCGCGGTCGCACCGAGCTCGAGCGGCCGCTGCACGATCGGGGTCGCGAAGGTGTTGTCGACGACGACCGCGCGGCCGTCCACGGCCTCGACCACCCCCGCGATCTCGACCTCGTTGAGCAGCGGATTGGTCGGCGTCTCGACCCAGATCAGCCCGGTTTCGGGCCGCAGCGCTGCGCGCAGGGCGTCCAGGTCCGTCTGATCGACGAGGTCGTAGTCGAGCCCGAAGCGGGCGAGGACCTTGTCGACGAGGCGGTAGGTGCCGCCGTAGAGATCGAGCGGCAGGATCAGGTGGTCGCCCGCCCCAAGCGCCGCCGTGAGCACGGCGTGGGTGGCGGCCATCCCGCTCGCGAACGCGGCCGCGTGACCGCCCTCGAGCTCGCCCAGCGCGCGCTCGAGCGCCGCACGAGTCGGGTTCGCCGAGCGCGCGTAGTCGTAGTCACCGACGAACTCGCCAGGCGCCGGTTGGACGAAGGTCGAGGTCTGGTGGATTGGCGGGATCACCGAGCCGTAGGTCGGGTCCGGGTCGAGCCCGGCGTGAACGACCCGGGTGTCGATTCGTTGCCGCAGCGCCTCGGGGGGCTCGCTCGTGCCGCTCACCGGTTGAGCGCCTCGATCAGGTCGAAGGCGGTGAGGATCCCGAGCGAGCGACCGTCGTCGACGACGATCACCGGTTTGCCCTGGTCGCGAAGCAGGTGGATCGCGTCGGACACGGGATCGCCCGCCGCGAGCTCTGGCAGCGGCGGCTCGAGCACCTCGGTGACGGGCTCGCCGAGGATCCCGGGGTGGTCGGCGGAGGCCATCAGCAGGCCGCGCTCGCTGACCGTGCCGACGACCGCCTGCTCGTCCTCGCCCGAGACCACCGGCACCTGCGAGACACCATGCTCGCGCATCAGCTCGAGCGCCCGGCCGACCGCGTCCTGGCTACCCACCGTCAGCAGCGGGCCCTCCCCCTTGGCGCGCAGCACCTCGCCGACGGTGGTGGCGCCCTCGTCCCCGAGGTAGCCATTTTCGCGCATCCAGGAGTCGTTGAACACCTTCGAGACGTAGGGACGGCCACCGTCTGGGATGATCGTGACCACCATCGCCTCGGGGTCGTCGAGCTCGCGCGCGACCTCGGTTGCCGCACACAGCGCCGTCCCGGTCGAGCCGCCGGCGAACACACCCTCGCGGGCGACCAGGCGCCGCGCCATCACGAACGAGTCGCGGTCAGAGACGGTGATGTAGCGGTCGATCACGTCGGGATCGAGGCTGCCGGGCCAGAAGTCCTCGCCGATCCCCTCGACCCGGTAGGGGTACACCTGGCCGCCGGAGTAGATCGAGCCCTCCGGATCGGCCCCGACGACCTCGATCTCAGGTCTCTGCTCCTTGAGAAAGCGCCCGACCCCGGTGATCGTGCCCCCGGTGCCGACGGCGACGACGAGATGGGTGACCTTGCCCGCGGTCTGGCGCCACAGCTCCGGCCCGGTCGATGTGTAGTGCGCCTCGGGGTTGGCGTCGTTGAAGTACTGGTTGAGCTGGAAGGCGCCCTCGATCTCCTCGGCGAGACGGTCGGCGACGCGGTAGTAGGACCGCGGCGAGTCGGGCTCGACCGCGGTCGGGCAGACCACGACCTCGGCGCCGAAGGCGCGCAGCGTGTCGATCTTCTCGCGGCTCATCTTGTCGGGCATCACCGCGATCACTCTGTAGCCGCGCAGCGACGCGGCCATCGCGAGGCCGAGACCGGTGTTGCCCGAGGTCGGCTCGACCAGCGTCCCGCCGGGTCGCAGCTTGCCGTCGCGCTCAGCGGCCTCGATCATCGCCACGGCGGGGCGGTCCTTGACCGAGCCGCCCGGGTTCATGTACTCGACCTTGGCGACGAGCGGGGTGACCAGCCCGGGCTCGAGGCGCGAGAGCCGGACCAGCGGCGTCTCGCCGATCAGCTCGAGAACCGAATCGTGGATCTCCGCGGGGCCCGCGTCCGAGCGCACGCCCTGAGCTTACGGCCTAAGCCGGTAGCGGCGTGTTGCTGCAACCGCTTCGGGATTCCGGTTGATCTGATGATCGCTGAACCGGCGCACTCGGTAGCCGAGGGAGTGCACGGAGAGATAGGCGTCAAAGCGGTGTTTTCGCCCCCGCCGGCGAGGGGTCAGGGCGTCTTGGCTACGGCGAGGCGGCGCCGTCGCCGTCGCCGGTCTCGATCTCCTGGGCGAGCTCCTCGAGCTCCTCGGCGAACGAGGGGCCGAAGCCTTCGAGCTCGGTCACCTCTTCGCCGTCCTCGGCGAGGCCGAGCTCTGCGGCGAGCTCCTCTTCGTCGAGCAGATCCTCCTCGGGGCGCTGGGCCGGCTCCACGGGCTCGATCTCGAGCGAGCCATAGCGCTTGAGGCCGGTCGCTGCCGGAATCAGCTTGCCGATGATGACGTTCTCCTTGAGGCCGACGAGGTTGTCTCGCTTGCCCTCCAGAGCGGCATCGGTGAGCACCTTCGTCGTCTCCTGGAAGGAGGCGGCCGAAAGGAACGACTCCGTTGCCAGCGAGGCCTTGGTGATACCGAGGATGACCTCCTCGGCCTTTGCCGGTGTGCCGCCGGCGTCCTTGGCCTGCTTGTTGATCAGCTTCAGCTGCTGGCGATCCTCGAGCGCGCCGGGAAGCAGCGTCGTCGAGCCCTTGGTGTCGATTCGGACCCGCTTCAGCATCTGGCGAACGATGATCTCGATGTGCTTGTCGTTGATGTCAACGCCCTGCGCCTTGTAGACACGCTGGACCTCGCGCACCAGGTAGCCCTCGATCGCCGAGCGGCCGCGGATACGCAGCAGGTCGGCGGGGTACAGCGACCCCTCCTCGAGCTGGGCCCCGGCTTCGACGCGCTCGCCGTGCTTGACCAGCAGACGGGCGCGCGGTGCGAGCTTGTAGGCGTGCTCCTCACCCTTGCTGTCTGAGATCGTGAGCCGGATCTCCTTGTCGGTCTCCTCGATTGCGACCTTGCCCTCGACCTCGGCCATCTCGGCCAATCCCTTCGGCTTTCGCGCCTCGAACAGCTCGACCACACGGGGTAGGCCCTGGGTGATGTCGAGACCGGCAACGCCACCGGTGTGGAACGTGCGCATCGTCAACTGCGTGCCGGGCTCGCCGATCGACTGGGCGGCGATGATGCCGACGGCGTCGCCGATCTCCACCAGCGAGCCGGTCGCAAGCGCGCGGCCGTAACACTGGCGGCAGACTCCGGCGTCGAGCTCGCACTTGAGAACGGAGCGAAGCGGCAGCGACACCTCTTTGTCGTCGCCAAATGCCTCAGCGATCTCCTCGAGCTCGGCCAGATCGACCTCCTGGCCCTTCTTCAGGAGCTCACGGCCACGCTTGGTCGCGAACTTCTTCGCAGCCATGCGGCCGATCAGATTGAGGTTGAGCTCACCATCCTCGTTTCGCAGCGGCGCCTCGACGTAGTCCTTGGTCTTGCAGTCGTCCAAGCGGATGATCACGTCCTGCGAAACGTCGACGAGACGCCTCGTCAGGTAACCCGAGTCGGCCGTACGCAGAGCCGTATCGGCGAGGCCCTTGCGGGCACCGTGAGTGGAGATGAAGTACTCGATCACCGACAAGCCCTCCATGAAGTTGGACTTGATCGGGCGCTCGATGATCTCGCCCTTCGGATTTGCCATCAGGCCGCGCATGCCGGCGAGCTGGCGGATCTGCTTGAACGATCCGCGCGCTCCCGAGTTGGCCATCATGAAAATCGGATTGAGCTCGTCGAGGTTGTCCTCCATCGCCTGGGCGACCTCGTCGGTTGCCCGGTCCCAGAGCACACGCAGCTGCTCCTTGCGGTCTTCCTCGGAGAGCAGCCCGTCGTCGTACTGACCCTCGATCACGACCACTTCCTTCTCGTAGCCGTCGAGGATCTTTTCCTTGTTGGGCGGCGAGACGACGTGATTCTTGGAGATCGAGATGCCCGCCTGGCTCGAGTAATGGAACCCGAGCTCCTTGAAGGCGTCGAGGGCCTGTGCCACGGCCGGCGCGCCGTAGGACTCGACGAGATCGGAGACGATCGAGTTGATCTCGCGCTTCTTCAGCGAGCTGTTGACGAAGGTGTACTTCTCCGGATCCCAGTCTTCCTCCAGCGCCGAGGCGATCGCTCGCTCGATGCTGTCGTTGAAGATGATCCGCCCGACGGTGGTGAGGAAGTGCTCGTGCCCCGCACGCCGGTACTCGGCGTAGTCGTGCAGCTTGGTGAAGCCGCTCTCGTAGGCCAGCAGGGCTTCCTGGGCGGAGCGATACACATGCGGGCGGTTGCCGTTGAGATTCTTCGCGTTCTTTAAGTCCGCATCGATCTTCTGCAGCTCCTCGGCGTCGGGGCCGTAGGTGAGGTAGTAGATCCCCAGCACCATGTCCTGCGACGGCGTCGCCAGCGGCGCGCCGTGGGCAGGCGAGAGGATGTTGTTCGACGACAGCATCAGCAGACGAGCCTCGGCCTGCGCTTCCGCCGAAAGCGGGACGTGCACGGCCATCTGGTCGCCGTCGAAGTCGGCGTTGAACGCATGACAGACCAGCGGATGGACCTGGATCGCCTTGCCCTCGACCAGCACCGGCTCGAAGGCCTGGATGCCGAGGCGGTGAAGCGTCGGCGCGCGGTTGAGCAGCACGGGATGCTCGTGGATGACTTCCTCGAGCACGTCCCAGACCTCGGGAATCATCGAGTCGACCATCTTCTTGGCCGCCTTGATGTTCTGCACGGCCTTGCGCTCGACGAGGCGGGCCATGATGAACGGCTTGAACAGCTCCAGCGCCATCAGCTTCGGCAGCCCGCACTGGTGCAGCTTCAGCGACGGGCCCGAGACGATCACCGAACGTCCCGAGTAGTCGACGCGCTTGCCGAGCAGGTTCTGGCGGAAGCGCCCCTGCTTGCCCTTGAGCATGTCGGAAAGCGACTTCAGAGCGCGATTGCCCGGCCCGGTGACGGGGCGCCCACGGCGGCCGTTGTCGAACAGCGCGTCGACTGCTTCCTGCAGCATGCGCTTCTCGTTGTTGACGATGATCTCCGGCGCGCCGAGGTCGAGCAGGCGCTTCAAGCGGTTGTTGCGGTTGATCACGCGGCGGTAGAGATCGTTTAGGTCAGAGGTGGCAAAGCGGCCACCGTCGAGCTGGACCATCGGGCGCAGCTCCGGCGGGATCACCGGCACGCAGTCGAGCACCATCCAATCGGGCTTGTTTGCCGAGTTGAGGAATGACGACGCAACCTTGAGGCGCTTCACAGCGCGAGCCTGCTTTTGGCCCTTCGAGGTGGCGATCATCTGCTCGAGCTCTTCGCAGTCGGCCTCGAGGTCGACCTGGTCGAGCAGGTCGCGAACCGACTCCGCACCCATGCCGCCGCGGAAGTACTCGCCCCAGCCAAACGATGCGCCGAAGCGATCCTTGAGCTCGCGGAAGACGGCCTCGTCGTTGATCACGTCCTTGACCTTCATATCGGTGAAGGTGCGCCAGACCTCTTCCATGCGCTCCATCGCGTCGTCGAGGTAGGCCTCGGTGTCGGAAATCTCGGACTCGAGCGCCTTCTTGGTCTCCTTCAGGAGCTTGGTCTTCTCCGCGGCGTCGAGCTTCTTCGGGTTGATCTGGAGGTTCTCGGCCCAGATGAAATCCTCGTCGTCGAACTTCGACTGGTCGCCTTGGCTCTCGATCCAGGCGTTGCGGCGCTCGAGCGACTCACGCAGCTGCTGCGTGCGTTCCTCGCGCTCGCCGGCGTAGGCGTCAAGAACCTTCTTGACTTCCTTGTCCAGCTTGGTCATGTCCTTCGTCCGCGCTTCCTCGTCGATCCAGGTGACGATCGAAGCGGCGAAATACAGAACCTTCTCGAGCTCCTTCGGAGCCATGTCGATCAGGTAGCCGATGCGGGAGGGAACGCCCTTGAAGAACCAGATGTGCGACACGGGCGCGGCGAGGTCGACGTGACCCATGCGCTCGCGGCGAACCTTGGAGCGCGTCACCTCGACGCCGCAGCGCTCGCAGACGATGCCCTTGTAGCGGACGCGCTTGTACTTGCCGCAGTAGCACTCCCAGTCCTTTGTCGGACCGAAGATGCGCTCGCAGAAGAGCCCGTCCTTTTCGGGCTTCAGCGTGCGGTAATTGATCGTTTCGGGCTTGGTGACCTCGCCGTGGCTCCAGCTCCTGATCTTCTTGGAGGAAGCGAGGCCGATCTCGATGGCGTCGAAATTATTGATGTCCATGTGTGTTTCCCGCTACTCCTTGGCCTCTGCCGGCTCAGCATCTTGCGCTTTGGCGCCGTTCGTGGTGCCCGATTCGCCCTCGGCTACTACCTGCTCTTCCTTTTCGTCCGCGGCCTTGGTGGCGTCAGGGCCGTCGGCTCGAACTCCGGAGAGGTCGATGCCGAGCTCCTCGGCGGCGCGCAATAGCTCGTCGTCTTCCTCGCCGATCTCGACCTCTCCCTCGTTGGCGACGAGGTTGACGTCGAGCGCGAGGCTCTGGATCTCCTTCAGCAGGACCTTGAACGACTCCGGGACCGACGGTTCCGGGATGTTCTCGGACTTGACGATCGCCTCGTAGGCCTTGACGCGCCCGACGGTGTCGTCGGACTTGACCGTGAGCATCTCCTGCAGGGTGTACGCGGCGCCGTATGCCTCCAGCGCCCAGACCTCCATCTCGCCGAAGCGCTGACCGCCGAACTGCGCCTTGCCGCCCAGCGGCTGCTGGGTCACGAGCGAGTAGGGGCCGGTCGAACGAGCGTGGATCTTGTCGTCGACCAGATGCAGGAGCTTGAGGATGTACATGTGGCCGATCGTGATCTTGCCCTCGTAGGGCTCACCGGTGCGGCCGTTGTAGAGCTGCGTGCTCCCCATCGCCTTCGATCCGGCCCGCGCGGACTCGTCGATGCCGAGGTCGATGCCGCGTGAGGCGTTCTCCTTCTGCCACTGCACGAGGGCGTGATCGACGTCCTCGACGGTCGCGCCGTCGAACACCGCGGTCGCGACGTTGACGCGGTTGCGATTGAGATGGCGCTGTGCGTAGGCCTCGGAGCCGTCGTCGTACCAGCCGTTGGCAGCGACCCAGCCGAGATGCGTCTCGAGGACCTGGCCGATGTTCATCCGGCTGGGAACGCCGAGCGGATTGAGGATGACGTCGACGGGCGTGCCGTCGGCGAGGAACGGCATGTCGGCCTCGGGCACGATCTTCGAGATCACGCCCTTGTTGCCGTGGCGCCCGGCGAGCTTGTCGCCCTCAGCGATCTTGCGCTTCTTGGCGACGAAGACGCGAACCAGGTTGTTGACGCCCGGCGAGAGGTCGTCGCCGGCATCGCGGTCGAAGGTGATGACGTCGATGACGACACCGCCCTCGCCGTGAGGCACCTTGAGCGAGGTGTCGCGGACCTCGCGCGCCTTCTCCTTGAAGATCGCGCGGATCAGCTTCTCCTCGGCGGTGAGCTCGGTCTCGCCCTTGGGCGTGACCTTGCCGACCAGCAGCTCGCCGGACAGAACTTCGGCGCCGATGCGAACGATGCCGCGCTCGTCGAGGTTTCGCAGCGACTCCTCAGAGCGGTTGGGGATGTCGCGCGTGATCTCCTCGTCGCCGAGCTTGGTCGTGCGGGCGTCGATCTCGTACTCCTCGATGTGAATCGAGGTGAGCTCGTCGTCCTTGAACAAGCGCTCGGAGAGGATGATCGCGTCCTCGAAGTTGTAGCCCTCCCACGACATGAAGGCGACCAGGCAGTTCTTGCCCAGCGCGATCTCGCCGCCGGCGGTGGAGGAACCATCTGCGAGCACGTCGCCCGCCGCCACCTTCTGGCCGGCCGAGACGGTCGGGGTCTGGTGGATGATCGTGCCCTGGTTGGAGCGCATGAACTTGTTCAGCCCGTACTCGTCCTTCTTCTGGCCATGCGTGACGACGATGCGCTCGGCATCGACGTAGGCGATCTCACCGTCGTTGTCAGCAAGGACGACGTCGCCGGTGTCGGTGGCTGCGCGACGCTCCATGCCGGTGCCGATCAGCGGCGACTCGGGCTTTAGCAGCGGCACTGCCTGGCGCTGCATGTTGGAGCCCATCAGGGCGCGGTTGGCGTCGTCGTGTTCGAGGAACGGAATCAGGGCCGTCGCGACAGACCAGATCTGGGTCGGCGAGACATCCATCAGGTCGACTTCCTTGGGCGGCACGAGCACGTACTCGCCATCGCCCGAACGGCACTGAACCTGTGGGCCCTTGAGCTTGTTGGTCTTCTCGTCGAGCTCGGAGTTCGCCTGCGCGATCGTGCGCTCCTCCTCCTGGGTGGCGTCGAGGTGGACGACCTCGTCGGTGAGCACGCCGTTTGCGACCACGCGATAGGGCGTGGTGACGAAGCCGTGCTCGGACACCTCCGCATAGGAGGAAAGCGAGCCGATGAGGCCGATGTTCGGCCCCTCCGGAGTCTCGATCGGGCACATACGCCCGTAGTGGGTCGGGTGCACGTCGCGGACCTCGATCGGCGCCCGCTCACGGGTGAGGCCGCCTGCGCCGAGCGCCGAGAGGCGACGGCGATGGGTGAGGCCGGCGAGCGAGTTGGTCTGGTCCATGAACTGCGACAGCTGCGAGGAGCCGAAGAACTCCTTCTGCGCAGCGACGACCGGGCGGATGTTGATGATCGTCTGCGGCGTGATCGCATCGGCGTCCTCGGTGGTGAGGCGCTCGCGCACGACACGCTCCATGCGGTAGAGGCCGACCCTGAAAGCGTCCTGGATCAGCTCGCCCACGGTGCGCAGACGACGGTTGCCGAAGTGCTCGTACTCGTCGAGGTGCTCATAGACGGGCTCGCGGGGATAGGTGATCGCCTCCGCGGCGTAGTCCTTGATCGGGTTCTCCTCGTCGATCTCCTCGGGGATGCCGAGGATCCGCGGCAGCGACACGAGCTCCTTGATCAGGGCGACGATGTCGTCCTTGGTCAGGGTGCGGTGCTCGAGGTCGACGTCGAGGTCGAGCCTGGCGTTGAGCTTGTAACGGCCGACGCGGGTGAGGTCGTAGCGCTTGGGATCGAAGAACAGCTGCTCGAGCAGAGCTCGCGCGGCATCGACCGAGGGCGGCTCGCCGGGTCGCTGCTTTTTGAACAGCTCGATCAGCGCGCCTTCCTCGGTACGGGTGGGCTCGGTGTCGGAGTCGATCGTGTGACGTATGTAGACCGAGTTGTCGAACAGGCCGAGGATGTCCTTGTCGGTGACGAAGCCCATCGCGCGCAGCAGCACGGTGACCGGGAGCTTGCGCTTGCGGTCGATGCGGGCGTAGACGCGACCCTTCTTGTCGATCTCGAGCTCGAGCCAGGATCCACGCGCGGGCATCAGGTTGGCGATGAAGACCTGCTTCTCGCGGTCCTTTGGCCCCATCACGTAGGCGCCCGGCGAGCGCACGAGCTGGGTGACGACGACGCGCTCGGTGCCGTTGATGATGAACGTGCCGCGATCGGTCATCCACGGGAAATCGCCCATGAACACGGTCTGCTCACGGATCTCGCCCGTTTCGCGGTTTTGAAAGGCCACGGTGACGTTCAGCGGACGCGAGTAGGTGATGTCCTTCTCACGGCACTCCGCGATCGTGTGCGTGGGCTCTTCGAACTTGAAATCGCCGAAAACGATGGCGAGGTTCCCCGTGTAGTCCTCGATTGGGGAAATGTCGTTGATCGTCTCCCGAAGCAGCCCTTTCTTCGGGTCGGTCAGCGCCGCGAACGAGCGGCGCTGGATGTCGATCAGGTGTGGAACGTCGGTGGGCTGGGGAAGGCGGGAAAAGCTCCTACGGGTGACAGCAGCACTGGATCTGGCCAACTGGGCGACTCCTCAGGTGGTCGAAAGGGGACGAACCCGGCGCGAGGGTTTCGTCGGAAAAGGGCAAAACGGCGCGCGACGCACGAAGATACCACACAGAACCTGCTTGGCAAAATCGGCGTACCCCTTGGGGTTCGCCGGCGGCGATCCGCCACCCAACAGGCGGCGGCCGACGACTGGCGACATGCCTACTTCAGCTCGACCGAGCCACCGGCTTCCTCGATCTCAGCCTTGAGCTTCTCGGCTTCGTCGCGCTCGATGCCCTCCTTGATGGCCTTGGGCGCTTCGTCGACGACAGCCTTGGCGTCTTTGAGCCCGAGTCCGGTGGCCGCGCGAACGGCCTTGATCACCTGGATCTTCTTCTCACCGGCAGCGGTGAGAACGACGTCCACGGTGCTCGACTCCTCCTCGGCAGCCTCGCCGCCGCCGCCGGCCGCGGGTGCAGCCGCGGCAACAGCCGTCGCCGAAACGCCGAACTCCTCTTCCAGCGCCTTGATGCGCTCGGAGAGCTCGAGCACGGAGATGTTCTTGAGCTCGTCGATCCAGTCTTCAGTGGTCAGCTTGCTGGCCATCTAATTACGCCTCCTCATCGTCCTCGGCAGTCTCAGCGCCATCGGCTTCGACCTCCTCGGAAGCTTCTTCTTCGGATTCAGTTTCAGGTTCTGCGGCCGGCGCTTCTGGCTCGCCGTCCGATGCGTCTTCGGTCTCTTCGGAAGCCTGTGCTTCGGGCTCCTCTGAAGTCTCTTCGCCCGGCGGCTCTTCGGCCGGCGCCGTCTTGGGCTCCTCGGGCTGCGCCTCCTCCTCGGCGTGCTCCGCCGGCGGTGCCGTCTCCTCGGCTGGGGGTGCGGTCTCCGGTGCCTCGCCCGTCACCAGGCCCTGCTCGGCGATCTGGGCGAGTTGGCGCCCGAGGCCGGAGATCAGGTTGTTCATGCCGGCGGCGAGTCCGGTGAGCGGGCTCGCGGCGAGGCCGACGAGCTGGCCATAGAGGATGTCGCGTCCGGGCAAGCGCGCGATCACCATGAAGCCCTCGGGGTCGAGCGCGGCGCCATCCATGAAGCCGCCCTTGTACTCGAGCTCGTCGTGCTCCTTGGCGAAGTCGGCGATCGCCTTGGCCGCGATCACGGCATCACCCTTGATCAGCGTCAGGGCCGTAGGGCCGACGAGCAGGTGGTCGATCCCCTCGGTGCCGGCATCGGCGGCGGCGCGCTTGGCGAGGCGGTTCTTGACGACCTTGAACACGGCGTCGGCCTCGGCGAGCTTGCCCCGCAACTCAGCCGAATCGGTGACGCTGATGCCGCGGTAATCGACCGCGAACACGGCCTCCGCGCCCTTCAGGCCCTCGGTGAGCTCGGTAACCGCTGCCTCTTTTTGTGTTCTATCCATCTGAAGTCTGTTCTCTCGGTTGGCGCTGTGATTGAGCGTCCAAGAACGAAAAGAGCCTGCGCGCAGGCAGGCTCGAAAGAACGGCTCTCGATCCTCACCTGCGCCGGTCTTTTGGAGCTGGGGGCTCCTGCCGACGGTCTCGGGCGGGTTACGTTGGAAGGCGCGATGCTAGCAAGTGACCGCGAGCGCGCGTCCGCGCACCTGAACGGCTCAGACAATAGATTCGCCGGATCGCCGACAGCGCCGATCTCGACTTCACCTACTCGCTGACCGACCGGATCCTCCGGCTCAGTCTTGGCGAGCTGGCCGACTTCAGCGGCGCCAAGTACGACGGTGATTTCTCGCTCAGCCTCGAGCAGGCTCAGGCCAAAAAGCACGAGTTCGTCGCTCAACAGATCGGCATCGAGTCCGGGACGCGAATGCTCGACCTCGGCTGCGGCTGGGGCCCGATGCTCGACTTCGCCCGCCGGCGCGGGGCCGAAGCGGTGGGCATCACCTTGTCCAAGGCCCAGGCGGCGTCGTGTCGGCGCCACGGCCTCGACGCCAGGCTGCAGGATGCGCGCCTGATCGAACGCGATGATCTCGGCGGCTTCGATGCGGTCGCCAGCCTCGGCGCCTTCGAGCACTTTTGCTCGTTCGACCAATACAGGGCGGGCCGCCAGGAAGCCATCTATGCCGATCTGTTCGAGCGCGTCGCTGCGCTCTTGCCGGCCGGAGGCCGCCTATACCTGCAGACGATGGTCTTCGGTCGCAAGATGATCGATCCCGAGCGCGCCGAGATCGAGGCGCCGCGCGACTCGGACGAGTGGTACGTGGCGCTGATGATGGCGCAGTTCCCCGGCTCCTTCTTACCTTTCGGGGTGCAGCAGATCGAGACCGCCGCCTCGCCCCACCTGCGTTTGGTCTTTCAAGAAAGCGGGCGCCTCGACTACATCGAGACGATTCGCCAATGGCGCAAGCGCTTCGGCGAGCCGAGCCTGCGCAAGACCTTGCTGAAAGCGCGGCTGGTGCCACGCTGGCTCACGAGCAAGGAGTTCCGCGTCGCCTTCACCTCGGGTGTCAGCGCCAACACCGTTTGCTTCGAGCGCGAATTGGTCGATCACTACCGCATGGTGTTCGAGCGACCGGCCTGAGCCCGAGCCACCGCCGCGCCGCGGGCCAAGGTGTCCATGCGGGCCGACCCGCCCAGCGGGTGCGCCAAGCGAGTTGAGCACCTCCACCACGAGCGCCGGGCGAGTTGAGCACCGTATACGTACAAAAGTCGCCCAGCGGCGCTCCGGCGCCGTCTTACTCCCACCTCCCCGCACCGTTCACCGCCGCCGCACCGCCGCCGTCTCCCTGCCCCCTCCCCGCCCCGTTCACTGCTGCGTCACCGCTGCCGCGCCACCCCGCCGCCGCGAGGGTGGAGGCCTCACCCAGGGGGCCGGCGGCCCGTCGTCGAGTCTGGCCCGGACGGTCGCCGCCACCACTTCGGGGCGATCGAGACCCGCTTCGGCGAATCGCAGCACCCCCCAGCCGGCAGCTATGAGCGCGCGGTCGCGAGTCGGATCGTTGAGCAAAGCCCGGGTGGTCTGGTGGGTGCGTCTCTCATCGATTTCCACAACGAGGCGCGTGTGAGGCCAATGAAAGTCGACCTCGAGGCCGCCCGAGGCAATCGGCAGCGCAATCCACTCGTTGACGCGCGGCGGTGGCAGGGCCGCGCCGTGGCAGATCGCCAGAAAGCGGCGCTCGGCCGGTCCCCGGGTCTTCGAGTCGAGCTCGTGCTGCGGCGCGTCGAGGATCGCGCGAACGATGGCGGTGCCCTGGCGACCGGGGAGCCGCGCCAGCACGGCCCGCAACTTCTCCGGAGTGACCATGCGCCGCGACTCCGCCCTGTGGATCGCGTATTCAAGCGCGCTCCGGTGCACGACCGTCGCCAGGTCGACGAGAGTCCGCGCCACCGTCGTCACCGGAATCGCATCGACGGTCTCCCAATCTGCATCGACCAGTCCGGTGGCCCGGTGGACCGCGATCCCCGGGTGACCACGGCCGCGGCGACCTGGCGCGATGACGTCAAGCCGTGTCGCCGAGCTCTGCCGGATGTCCCAGAACGCCGCCGCCGCGCGGTGGGAGAGCACGCCGCCCTCGCCACACGCCAGTACGGCAGCCAGCCACCGGGCCTTGCGGGTCGAATGCTCATGGCCGACGCAGTAGACACCGCGGTAGATCGGGCTCAGGCTGCCACGACTCAGGCGGACCGCAACCATCCTCCGCGTCAGCCCCAGCGCGCGCAGCTGCGGCGCGGTTACGAGCCCGTGCTGCGTGGCGGCGACCCGCGCGATCTCCCTATCGACCATGATCCGATCGTCCGGCTCATCGTCGCGCGGATCAAGACGTCGGCGTCACGAGAGAGTCACAGAGCTCGATCAATCGACGGGCAGCCAGGGCCGACGGGCGGTTCCCAGCCACGCTGGGCGAGTTGTCCACCTCATAGGTGCTCAAGTCGCCCAGCGCGAGCGAGAGAGGGGTACTCAGGCGGTTGCGGCTCGGCGGGGCCGCTCAGGCGGTTGCGGGCTCGACATCGGCGCCGGGCTCGACATCGGCGCCGGGCTCGGCCGCGTCGTCGGGCTCGGCCGCGTCGCCGGGCTCAGCGTCGCCGGGCTCAGCGTCGCCGCCTGCACCCCCGCCGCCGTCAGCGAGGATCTCGGACTCGCGGGTGCGCGAGGCATCGACGCGGACGCCGGGGCCCATCGTCGTCGCAAGCGTTACCGAGATCAGGTAGCGGCCCTTGGCCGCGGCAGGCTTGGCGCGCACGATCTCGTCGAGGATTGCGGCGTAGTTTTCGAGCAGGTCTCGCTCAGAGAAGCTCGCCTTGCCGATGGTGAGGTGGATGATGCCCTGACGATCGGTCCGGTACTCGACCTTGCCGGCCTTGGCCTCGCTGACGGCCTTGCCGACGTCGTCGGTGACGGTGCCGACCTTGGGATTGGGCATCTTGCCCTGAGGGCCGAGGACGCGGCCGAGGCGCGAGACGACGGGGCCCATCAGAGCCGGGGTCGCGATCGCGATGTCGAAATCGGTCCAGCCCTCCTCGACCTTGGCGGCGAGGTCGGCGGCTCCCACGTGGTCGGCACCGGCCTCCTCGGCGGCGCGAGCGCCGTCGCCCTCGGCGAAGACGGCGACGGTGACCTGCTTGCCGAGGCCGTTGGGCAGAGCGAGTGTGCCGCGCAATTGCTCCTCGGCGTGGCGAACGTTGACGCCGAGTCGCATGTGGACCTCGACCGTCTGGTCGAACTTCGAGCCCGAGGCGGTCTGCTTGATCAGCGAGACTGCTTCGGCGGGCGGGTAAGCATGAGTGCGGTCGACCTGTGAGATCGCCTCGCGATAGCGCTTGCCGCGGCCGGCCATCAGCCGTCACGCCCTTCGACAGTGACGCCCATCGAACGCGCCGTGCCGGCGATGATGTTGTCGGCGGCGTCGAGGTCGTTGGCGTTGAGGTCGGGCATCTTGCGCTCGGCGATCTCGCGAACCTGCGCCTTGGTCAAACGACCGACCTTCTCGCGGTTGGGCTCGCCCGAGCCCTTGGCGATCCCGAGCGCTTCGCGGATCAGGACCGCAGCGGGCGGCGTCTTGGTGATGAACTCGAACGAGCGATCCTCGAAGACCGTGATCTCGACCGGGATGATCGTGCCCGTGTCGGCCTGCGTGCGCGCGTTGAACGCCTTGCAGAACTCCATGATGTTGACCCCGTGTTGGCCCAGGGCAGGGCCAACCGGCGGCGCCGGATTGGCGGCGCCGGCCGGAATCTGAAGCTTGATCATCGTCAGGACTTTCTTCGCCATGCGACGCGCGAGGATACAGAGATCGCTTTCCAGCGCCGGGGCGCGATGCGACCTCACGCTGCGGCTCTTGTTCTAGGGTTTCGCAGCCATGACGCTCATCTCGACGGCTCGAGGCCCCGCCGGCAACGACCGCTCGCCGCCCACGGCAAACTTCCGCCATCTTGTGACAGCTACGCCTTGATTTGACACATTCTTCGTGAGATGACATGCTCGTATGGAGATGGCGAACGTGAAGAGCAAGCTGAACGCGAACGGGCGGATCGTGATCCCGGCCGCAGTGCGGCACGAGCTCGGGCTCGAGCCGGGGACCGAGTTGACCGTTTCCGCGGAGGACGGCCGGGTCGTGCTCGAGACGCGGGAGAACCTGCTGCGCCGGATCCAGGCGGAGGTCAAGGCCGCCGCCGGCGACAGAAGTCTCGTTGATGAGTTGATCGCAGAACGACGACGAGCATTCGAACAGGAAGAGCGAGAGCTCGAGGAATGGACGCGCCGGTCGTCCTAGACGCCTCGGCGGTGAGCGCGCTGGTCAAGGGCGAGGACGGTGGCGAGATCGTCTCCGCGCGTTGTCTCGGCGCGGTCATCTCGGCGGTCAACTTCTCGGAGGTGGTCGAGGTGCTCGCCCGGATAGGGCTTCCGATCGACGTCTGGGAGCAGCGGCTCGCGTCAATCGGGATCGGGATCGTCGCCTTCAGCTCGGAGCAGGCGACGACGACTGCGGCGCTCCGACCGCCGACCCGCCCCGCCGGCCTTTCTCTCGCCGATCGCGCCTGCCTCGCCCTCGCGCTCGAGCTCGACGCCCCAGTTCTCACGGCTGACCGTGCTTGGTCGAAGCTCGACGTCGGTGTCGAGATCGAGCTCATCCGCTGAGCAATCCCT
>CAJDUA010000038.1_pt1 | contig 35273 bp, 34 predicted proteins | sample 7390011 | NCBI WGS metagenome assembly CAJDUA01 (sample SAMEA7055673, study PRJEB34461) | soil metagenome | biome: terrestrial ecosystem; feature: Peninsula; material: soil | place: Antarctica | collected 2016 | reverse complement strand
CATCACGCACACAAGCCAGGCGGATGTTCGACGCCCCCGTCCGAGAAAGCCGGAGACGGGATTCGAACCCGTGACCCCCACTTTACGAGAGTGGTGCTCTACCAGCTGAGCTACTCCGGCGTTCGCGCCAGTCTAGGGAGCGGCTGAGCGGAGCGAAGGACTGCTGGATTGGCTGGCTCCTACCCCTCCGCCAGCTTGTAGCCGACCCCGCGCACGGTGAGCACGAGCTCGGGCTCCTGAGGGTCGCGTTCGACCTTCTGGCGCAAATTGGAGATGTGGACGTCGCAGGCGCGAACGTCGCCGGAAAACTCCGATTGCCACAGCTCCTCCATGATCTTGAGGCGGCTGAAGACCTGGCCGGGTCGCTCAGCGAGAAGCCGCAGCACCTGAAACTCGGAGCGCGTCAGGTTGGCCGGCACACCGCGGATCGAGACGAGATGGCGGGCGAGATCGATGCGCACGCCGCCCGCTTCGATCGTCTTCGCCTCGCGTACTGAGCTCGTGCGATCGAGGTCGCGGCGACGGAGCTGGGCGCGCACGCGACCGAGCAACTCACGCACCGAAAAGGGCTTTGTGACGTAGTCGTCGGCGCCAACCTCGAGTCCGACGACCTTGTCGACCTCCTGGTCTTTTGCCGTCAGCAGGATGATCGGTACCGGGCTGCGCGAGCGCACATCGCGGCAGATGTCGAGGCCCGAGCGGCCGGGCATCATGATGTCGAGGATCAGCAGGTCGAAGCCTGGATCCTCACCGCCGAGCTTGCCATCGGCGTCCTCTCCATCCACGGCCAGGGTGACTTCGAAGCCTTCCTGGGCCAGCGCGTAGCCAACGGCGTCGCGCACGGAGGGTTCGTCGTCGGCGATCAGGATGCGGTCGCTCATCTGATCTTCACAGTACTCACACTCACCCGCTCACCGTGACGGGCACCATTCAAGCCACAGGCGTGGTCGCCGGACGGGCGGCGCGCAGGCGCACGCGGAAGGTCGAGCCCGCTCCCTCCGACGACTCGACACCGAGCTCGCCGCCCATCACGTCCACCATCCGCCTTGCGATCGAGAGGCCGAGGCCAAAGCCCTCCTGCTCGAGCGAGCCCGAGCCGCGGTAGAAGCGCTCGAAGATGCGGCCAAGCTCTTCCTGAGCGATCCCAGTCCCGGTGTCGGTGACCTCGATCAGCACCTCGCCGGCGCCGCCGGCCAGGCCGCGCAAGGTCACACTGCCGGGCGCGGGCGTGTTCTTGAAAGCGTTGGTGAGCAGCCCGATCAGCACCTGGCGCAAGAGCACCCGGTCGCCCTGGGCGACGAGGTCGGCGCCGCAGTCGACCTCGACCTGAATCCCCTCCGGCGCCGCGACCGCCTCAGCGGCTTCCTCGACGACGAGCCCAACGTCGAGCGCCTCGGTGCCGCCCTCGCCGACGGCCTCCATCCGCGCCAGGGTCAGCAGCGACTCGGTCAGCCGGCTGATTCGCTCCGAGTCCGCGGAGAGCCTACTGAGAAAGTGATCGCGCGCTTGCGGGTCGTCCTTGGCGCCCGCGAGCAGCACTTCGACCGCGCCTGAGATCCCGGCGATCGGGTTGCGCAGCTCATGCGCCGCATTGGAGACGAACTCGCGCTCGGCGACCTCGCGCTGGAGCTGGTCGGTTCTGTCCCGAACCACCGTGAGCACGGCGTCCTCGGCCGGCAGCCGCCTTGCGCTGAGCGAGTAGACGCGTTCGCCCACAGCCAAGGCATCGCTCTCGACCACGGTCACACGCTCGGCTCGGCGAAGCCACGGGATCAACGGCGCAATTGCGCGGCCGTCGGCATCGATCAGCTCGGCCGCTGCGGCGTTGGAGAATCGAACCTCGCCGTCGGGCTGCACGACCATGACCGCGTCCGACAGCGCCTCGAAGATCGCCGAGAGGCGGTCGCGCTCTTCGCGCAGGGCGCTGAACGTTTGGCGCAGCGCCCCGCGCATCGTTTCCAAAGCGCGACCGAGGTCGGTGATCTCATCGCGCCCGCCCGTACCCGAGAGCGGCTCGTCGAGATCGCCCTCGGCGATCCGAGCAGCGCTGTCGGCGAGGCGCTTGACGCGCGAGGTGATCGCGCTTGCGATCAAGAACGAGATCAGGATCGCCACCACCAAAGCCACAGCGAGTGCGGTCAGGCGCTCGCCGCGCAGCTCGTCGATTGCCTCTTGCACCTGCGGCGAGGGGATCGAGCGCCCGAGCAGGGCGCCGTCGATGCGACCCTCGCGCAGGATCGGGACGGCCACGAGCGCGACCCCTCCGGGCAGCTCTTCAACGAAGCGGCTGCCGATCACCGACGCCTCGACGGCGCGCCGCGCGCCCGGCACATCCTCGAGCGCAATCCCGCCGGAGCGCTCGGGACTGGTCAGCCTTGCGTCGCCGTCGAAGACCCAGGCCGAGAAGCCCTCCTCCGGGATGCCTGCGAGCGTCGCCGCCGCTGCACGCCGGGGGCGGTTGCCGATCTCCTCGGCGAGGCTGTCCGCGCGACCCAAGGCGAGCTGGGTGAGCTCGTCGTCGGCGGTTTGCTCGTCCGTGTCGGGAACGAGAAGGTAGGCGAGCCCGGCGGCGGTCAACGCGACCGCGGCGAAGGCGACTGCCAGATAGAGGCGGACGCCAAAGGGCCTGCGGCGGACCGAGGGCCTTCGGCTTCGTTGCATGTCCGGATTATCTACTGCTCGCGGACGACCTTCACTAGTCGCTGAGCAAGAACTCGACGCGAAAGCTGAGCGCCTCGAGCGCGAGCTGTTCGGAAACGTTGACCTGTAGCCGCCGCCGTGTTTCCATCACCAGCTCGGCGGCGCGGCGGGCACGTCGGGGATCGAGCCCCTCGGCTTCGTGCCTGAGCACCTCGGCGCGGTCGCTGTTGAGCACCAGCTCGGCGGCGCCGTCGCCGACTGCGGCGAGGTCGCGAAGCCAAGCTCCGAACAGGGCCAGCCCGAGGTCGAGGGCTGCGGTGCGAGCTCGGCGCGAGGCGCGCTTGGCGAGCTCCTCCGCGTCGCGAGCGCGCTTTCTTGCCGCAGGACCCGAGCGCTCGGCGGCCTCCTCTTCAGCCTCGGAGGCACGGGCGCGAACATCGGCCGCCGCCACCTCTGCGGCCTGCTCGGCAGCCTGCGCGAGTGCCATCCACGGTGCCTCGCCTAGCTCGCCCGCGCGCGTTGCCAAGGCCAGCGACTCGACGGCGCCGCGCAACGCGGCGCCCTCGGCCGCCAGCAAGAACTGAGCCCGACCCGCATCCCCGCCGCAAAGCCGGGCGGCGGCGCGGCGCGCGGCGAGGTCGGCGACGTCGTCGAGTCGCGCTTCGATCGCCTCAGGCGTGAGGCGGGCAAAGGGGACGACGCGACAGCGTGAGCGCACGGTCTCGAGCAACGCCTCTGGCTCGGACGTGATCAGGATCAGATGGGCAAAAGGCGGCGGCTCCTCGAGCGTTTTCAGCAGCGCGTTCTGGCTTTCCTCGGCCATCGCCTCGGCGGCTTCGATGACGAAGACACGGCGCTCGCCCTCGAAAGGACGGTAGGCGACGGCGGCGATCACACGCTCGCGCACCTCTTCAACCAAATGCTGGATACCCGGCGGGCGCAGCCAGACGAGATCTGGATGTGGCGAGGGGTCGGCGAGTCCGCGGCGACGTGCGTCGTCGGCATCGGGAGCGCCGTCTGCGAGCAACTCCGCCGTCAGCGCCCGCGCCGCGGCGCGCTTGCCGCTGCCCGCCGGCCCGGCGAGTAGATAGGCGTGAAAAGGATCGGCAGCCGCGCTCGCGAGGGCCAGTCGAGCTGCCGGCTGGTCGGCGGTGGCGGCGTCGATGGTGGCGGGGATCGCCGCGGCGGTCATCCGGTGATGGCCCCGAAACCGCAACGTCTGGTCAGACACAGCAGTAAGGGGGAGCAGTGGGAGGCAAAACCGATCCAACTCGGGCGGGTTGGCGAGCTTTTCCTCGCTATAGCCGGGAAAACCTCAACGACCCCCCTTACAAGCGATCGCTCTAACGCCTTCATTCCAGCTCACCCCCTTCCTCATTGATGCCGTTCTCGAACCGCCGCGACCACGCGCGAATGCACTTCCTCCGGCTCGCCCTCGCCGTCAACCGCCACGATCCGCTCGGGATGGCGCACCGCGAGCTCGTCATACGCCGCCGCCACCTCGCGCTGAAACTCGATCCCACGGCCCTCGAAGCGATCGGCGCCGTCCTCGCCCCCCGCCTCCAGCCGCTGTTGGCCGCGACGCGCCGCGATCTCGGGATCGACGCGCACGAGCACGGTCAGATCCGGCACGCAGCCGCCGACGACGATGGAGTTCATCTGCTCAACCAGAGCGGCGCCGATCTCGAAGGCGCTGCGGTCCGCTTGACTCGGCTCGTCGACGTAGAGCCGGCCGAGGGCCGTCCCCTGGTAGGCGACGGTCGAGTCGATGTAGCGGTCGCAGACGATGTCTTGCCCCTCATTCTTGGCCGGCTCGATCACCGTCGCCGCAAGCTGAGCCCGCGCCGCGCCGAACAACAACAGCTCCGCGCCGATGTTGAGCTCGAGCTCCGAACTTTTGAGGATCTCGCGGATTCGCTCGCCCACCTCCGTGCCGCCAGGTTCGCGCAACAGCAGAGTCTCTGGGCCCAGCGCCTCGGCAAGCAGCGCCGCCTGCGTCGTCTTGCCGGAGCGGTCGATGCCCTCGAGGGTGACGAACACGGGGCGCTCGTCGCGTTACGTACGGGCCCGCTTGGTTCGCGCCGTCGTCGGCGCGGGCTTCTTCGGGCGCCTCCGCCCGCCGCCCTTGGCAGGCTCCCTCGGGGCGTCGACGTCAGCGTCTGCGACCGCCTCGCCGGCGCCGTCGTCGCCGGCTGTCTTGGCCTTCTCGCGGGCCTCCTTGAGGGCCTCGCGCTCGGCGCGCTTCTCGCGCATCTCGACCATCGTCGGACAGTCGTCGTTGAGACAAAGCTTCCAGGGGCGCCCCGGGCCACGCTTCTTCACCGTCAGGCGCGGGCGCTCGGCGCAAACCGAACAGCACTCCTCGAGACGCCAGAGCTCGAAGAAGCGCCCCGGCAGCGGACCGCTGACCCGGCACGAGTCGGGCGCCTCGGCGTCGTCGCGGTTCCAGCCCTCACAGCCGTACATGCGCTTGCCACCCTTGAGATCGATGATGCGGAGGCGGTTGCACTCGCCGTTTGAGCGCTTGCGGCCGGCCTCTTCGCAGACCTTGCAGGGCCCGAGGAACTTGTCCTCGTCCATGCCTTCCCAGATCTGCTTGGCGAGGTCTTCCTTTTTTTCCTCGAGCTCGGTGGTTGTCATGTGCAGCATCTCGCGGCTGATCCGCACTACCTCGTCCTTCGAGGTTTCGCCCGCGGCGATCTTGTCCATGTCGAGCTCGAGCTCGGCCGTCATCTCCGGCGTCGCCATCCGCGGCACGTACTCGTGGAAGGCCTTGTAGAGCGCGATCCCGGTCTCCGAGGGAATCGGCGGGTTGGCGTAGGCGTAACCGCGGTCGTAGAGCTTTTGGATGATGTCCGCGCGCGTCGCCTTGGTCCCGAGGCCGCGCTCTTCCATCAGCTCGATCAGCTTGCCCTGGCTGATCCGCGACGGTGGCTGGGTCTCCTTGTCGATGATCCACGGCTCGCCGTCGATCTCGAGGCTCTGACCTTGCTGCAGCGCGGGAATCTCGTCGTCAGAAGAGCGAGCATAGGTGTAGATGCCGGCGTAACCGGGGTCGACGACGACCGAGCCCCGGACGAAGTACATCTCCGAGCCGGCCTCGATGTCGGCTCGCGTCGACTCCGTGATCATCGGCTCCGAGAAGGTGGCGAGAAAGCGGCGCACGACCAACTCATAGACGCGGCGCTTTGGACCCTCGAGCGCATTGGGGTAGACCGCTTGGGTCGGGTAAATCGGCGGGTGGTCCGTCGTTTCCTTCTTGCCCCGCGTGGCGACGAGTTCACCCTTGTCGAGCAGGCCCTTGGCGGCGTCGAAGTCGGGTATGCGCACCAGCGAGGTGACGAGCTCGCGGGTGTTCAAAGACTTCGGGTAGACGGTGTTGTCGGTTCGCGGGTAGGAGATGAAGCCGTCCATGTAGAGGTCCTCGGCGATCCGCATCGCGGCCGCCGGGGTGATCCCCAGGCGCGACGAGGCGTCGGTGGTGAACGCGGTTGTGTTCAGCGGCGTGGGCGGCTTGCGCGTGTTTCGCTTCGACGAGACTTCCTTGACGATGCCCGGGCTCTTCGTCCCCGCAAGCGCCGCGTCGGCCTCGGCCTTGTCCCAGAACTTGTCGGTCGCATGGTGGGCCTCGAAGCTGCCGTCGGGGTGTGAGAAGTTCGCAAACAGCTCCCAGTAAGGCTTGGCCACGTGGGCGCGGCGTTCGAGCTCGCGCTCGACGATCAGCGCCAGGGTCGGGCTCTGCACGCGGCCGACGGAGAGGAAGTTGGAGCCAAAGCGCCGGCTCGCGAGCGAGACGGCGCGGGTCAGCGTCGCGCCCCAGATCAGGTCGATGTCCTGGCGCGCCGAGCCGGCGTAGGCGAGGTCGTAGGAGAGCTGGTCGAGGTTGGAGAAGGCGCGGTCGATCTCGTCCTTGGTCAGCGCCGAATAGCGAGCGCGCTCGACCGGCGGGCGCGCCGTGATCTCGGCTTCGGCGACGCCGGGGTTGACCTCGAGGATCTGCTGCAGGGCCTCGAGGCCGATGAGCTCGCCCTCGCGGTCGTAGTCGGTGGCGATCACGATCGAGTCGGCTTCCTTGGCGAGCTTGCGCACGGCTTTGACCACGTTCTTGTCGGTCGGCTCGGGCACGAGCTCGGCGTCGATCAGCTCGTGAAGGTCGGTCTCCTGCCAGTTCGAATAGCCCTCGGGAAAGGCGACGCCCATGACGTGACCCTTGAGTCCAACGGTCATCTGCGGGCCGTCTTCGTCGGTCCAGATATAAAAGGGGACCTTGTAGGTGGCGTCCGTGGACGCGTCGCCGCCACTGAGGATCTCGGCGATCTTCTTGGCGGAGTTGTTCTTCTCGGTAACGATCAGTCGCATTTCGGCGGCGAGAGTAGCAGGGGGTCAGAACGGCCCCACTAACTACTACGCGCCGCCTGCAGGCCGTAGGACGCCCTCCGACGAGCACCGCGACGATCGATTTGAGTCACCCCTATCCTCGCCCGCTTGCCCGACTTGGTGATCTTCGATTGCGACGGCGTGCTGGTCGATTCAGAGGCGATCACTTGCTCAGTGATGGCCGCGTGTTTGACCGAGATCGGCCTGCCGACGACCACCGAGGAGTGCATGCGCGACTACGTCGGCAGCTGGTGGCCCGATGCGGTCGAGGACATCGAGGCCAAGCTCGGACACGCTCTGCCCGACGGTTTCACCGAGCAGTACCGAGCGCGCCAGAACGCCGCCTTGGCCGAGGGCGTGGAACCGGTGGCCGGTGTGATCGAGGCGCTCGAGCGGATCCCGACCCCGATCTGCGTCGCCTCCAACGGCACCCACACGAAGATGGAGATCACGCTCGCGTCGGCCGGTCTCGCCGAGCGCTTCGAGGGCCTGATCTTTAGTGCCAGCGAAGTGGAGCGCGGCAAGCCGGCGCCGGACCTGTTCCTGCACGCCGCCGCGAGCCTCGGCGTCGAGCCGGCAGCTTGCGCGGTGGTCGAAGACTCGCCACTCGGGATCGAGGCGGCACGCGCCGCGCGCATGGCGGCCTACGGGTACACAGGCCACGCCGAGGCCGCCGCCCTCGCGGCGGCCGGGGCGACCACGTTCGACTCGATGGCCGAGTTGCCGGGGCTGCTTCTCTAACCTCAACTGCATGCCCGCTCAGTCCTATCCAGGCAAGGAGTGCGTCTGTCAGTTCCGTCGCGGCATCTGCGATCAGAGCTGCGTCCGGGGAATGCTCGAGACGCCTTTCTATATCGCTTGCCTGCGACTCTCCGGCCGCGACTGCCTCGTCGTCGGCGGTGGTGAAATCGGGCTCGAGAAGGTCGATGGGCTGCTCGCCTGCGACGGCAACGTGACCCTGGTTGCACCGCAGGCAAACGAGGCTCTGCGCGCCTACGCCGCGGAAGGCTCGATCACCTGGAAGCAGCGCGAGTACGAGGGCTCCGACCTCGAGGGCAAGTTTCTCGCAATCGCCGCCACCGACGACACCGACGTCAACATTGCCGTGTACGACGATGCCGAGCGCCGGGCGATGCTGGTCAACATCGTCGACGTGCCGTCGCTTTGCAACTTCATCCTCCCGGCGATCGTGCGCACCGGGCCACTGGCGATCGCGATCTCGACCGCGGGCGCCTCACCCGCGCTGGCGAAGCGAATCAAGCGCGAGATCGCCGACGGCTTCGGCGAGCCCTACGCGCGGCTTGCGGTGCTGCTCAACGAAGCGCGCGGCTGGGCGAAGGCGACGCTGCCGACTTACCAGGATCGAAAGGCGTTCTTCGAGGAGATCGTCAACGGCGACCCGGATCCGATCGAGCTGATCCGCGACAGACGCGACGGCGAGGTCGTGGCGTTGATCGAGGCCGCAAAGCAACCGCACGCCGCCGCCGCGGCGTCGCACGCCTGAAGGCAGGCGAGTGAACCGACGACAGCTTGGCGACAGCGACCTGCAGGTATCGGAAATCTCGCTCGGCTCCTGGCTCACCTACTCGGGTGGAGTCGGCCGCGAGCAAACGGAGGCATGCACACGAGCCGCGTTCGACGCCGAGATCAATTTCTTCGACACCGCCAACGTCTACGGCACAGGCGCCGCCGAGGAGGCATGGGGCGAGATTCTCTGCCGGTACGAGCGCAGCTCCTACATCCTTGCGACCAAGGTCTACTTCCCGATGTCGGAGTCAGACAGTGGCCTGTCCGCCGAACAGATTGCAAAACAGATCGATGCATCTCTGCGCCGGCTTCGCACCGACTACGTCGACCTCTACCAATGTCACCGTTTCGACACCGAGACGCCGATCGAAGAGACGATGGAGGCGCTGAGCGCAGTGGTCGAGTCGGGCAAGGCGCGCTACATCGGCTTCAGCGAGTGGACGCCGGAACAGATCCTCGCCGGACAAGAGGTCGCTGGAGCGACGAAGCTCGTCTCCTCCCAGCCGCAGTACAACGCAATCTGGCGCGCGCCCGAAGCGGAGGTGTTTGAGGTCTGCACTACGAACGGGATCTCCCAGATCGTCTGGTCGCCGCTGGCCCAGGGCGTGCTCACCGGCAAGTACGAGCCGGGCGCGCCGCCTCCCCATGACTCGCGCGCGGCCAACGACGAGATGGGCTTCGCGATCGAGCGCTACATGAGCGACGAGGTCCTCGAGGCTGTGCAGCGGCTGAATCCGATCGCCGAGAAGGCGGGCATCACGATGACCCAGCTCGCGCTCGCTTGGATCCTGCGACGCGACGAGGTCGCTTCGGCGATCGTCGGCGCCTCACGCCCCGAGCAGGTCCACGCCAACGCCGAGGCGTCAGGCATCGATCTCGACGACGACACCGTAGCCGCGATTGACGAGGCGCTCGCGGAGGTCACGATCACGGAGCCGAGACTTGGCGGTTTCGCCAAGGAAGGCGTCAAGCACCGCTAACGCGCAGAGTCGGCCGGCGACTCGTCGTGGCGAGTTTCGAACCGGGCCCCGCTATACCGTCACGGCCGTGACCTCCTTGGCGCTTCTGCCTCATCTCGGCCTGCATGGCGACCATGCCTTGGCACGATGAGGTCTGCCTGGACTGGATTCTGGGCGTGGTACGAACGTCACTACACGCTGAATGTCTCGATCGCGGCGGGGCTGTTCGTGTTGCAGCTGATCCACCTTTACTGGCTCGGCGCCGATGTCGTCGCCTATCGCCTCTTCGACGAGAGCTTTTGGAACCCGTCGACGCTGGTGGAGCACCTGATCGTCTTCGTCGACTACACCGAGATCCCGGCTTTGATCGGCGGCTCGCTGATCTATGTCAACGAGCTGCGCAAGGGAGTTTCCGCTGGGCCCGTGCTGATGCTGATCTTTCTCAACTCACAGTGGTTTCACATCTTCTGGATCACCGATGAGTTCGTGGTCGGCGAGTTTGCCGGCGATCCGGCCGGCAGTGCATTGCCGAGCTGGGCTGCGTGGGTCGCGATCATGATCGACTACCTCGAGCTGCCGGTCATCTACGACACCTTGAGGCGGGTGGGACTGGCGCTGCGCGAACGCAAGGGACCCAGGCAGCCAAAGCGATCCGCAACGCTTGAGCGGCGCTAGCCGGGCAGCGCGAAGAACGCAACCGCAGCGAAGTGGGCGGCCGCGGCCGCGATCACGAGCACGTGGAAGATCTCGTGGTAGCCGAACACGGTAGGGCTCGGATCGGGCCGGCCGGTCGCGTAGACGACCGCGCCAGTGATGTAGAGCGCGCCGCCGCCGGCGATCAGCAAGCCCGCGATCAGACCGGTCTCGGCAATGATCGCGGGGAAGCCGATCGCACCGATCAGCCCGACCGCAACATAGACGATCGCCGACACCCACTTCGGCGACGACGTCCAGACCATCTCGACCACGGTGCCGGCAAAGGCGCCGGCCCAAACGGCGATCAGCAGCGCCGTCGCCAGCGGGCCCTCCATCACGAGAAGCGAGAAGGGCGTGAGCGTGCCGGCGATGAGGACGAAGATCATCGCGTGGTCGAGCCGCCGCATCCATTGGCGCGACGACGGTCGCTTCCAGTCGACGCGGTGATAGAGCGCGCTGACGCCGAGCAGGGCGGAAAGGCTGGTCGCGTAGATAGCAGCCGCGACAGTCGCCTCGGTCCCCTTGGCAAAGAAGACCAGCAAGGTGCCAAGAACGAGTGAGACAAAGAAGGCGTACTCATGCGAGACGCCGCGAAGCCGGGGCTTGACCCTGGCGATCTGCTCGGCGGCGGCCGCCTTTGCCGTCGCGACCGTGTCGGCTGCCACGGCCCTTGCGTCGGCGAGACCCTCGGTGGCGGCGTCGCGAGCATCACTGACTCTCTCGGCTGCGGATTCGCGGGCATCGGAGACCTTCTCCACGGCAGCGTCGCGGCGCTCGCCCATTGCCCTCGTTGAACTTTTCCCTCGGACTCATCTCACTCCCCATTATCCCCGCCGCGAGCCGTTTGCAAGCCGACTCTTCGTCGACACTACATCTAGTGTTTATAAAGCCAAGGAGAACACTAGAACAAGTAGAATCAAAGGGACATGGAATGCACGCGATGCGACGAGTCCACCAGGGTCCTTGAGAGCCGCCGAGCCGAGGATGGTGCCGCTCTGCGGCGCCGTCGGGAGTGCTCGGCCTGTGGTCATCGCTTCACCACGTTCGAGCGCCCGACCGCCGAGCCGCTCTACGTCGGCAAGCGCGACGGCGAACGCCAGCGCTTCGACCGCACCAAGCTGCGGGCGGCTCTGCTGCGCTCCGGCGAACGCCAGCGCTTCGACCGCACCAAGCTGCGGGCGGCTCTGCTGCGCTCGACACACAAGCGTCAGGTCAGCGCCGCCGACGTCGAAGCCCTGGTCGACCGCGTCGAACTGGCGATCGCCACGTCCGACGGCCAACTGCCGGCGCCGCGGATCGGCGAGCTCTGTGTCGAGGGACTGCGTGATCTCGACTACGGCGCGTACCTGCAGTTCCTGGGGACGCTGCCATCACCCCACCCGGCAACGACGTCGAACCCGGATTTTGCCCGTCCGCGGCGCCGGGCAGAGTGCATCGTTACCACCTAAACCAGATCCGCATGGAGAGAAGAGGAGATAGAGGATGCCGGAAAGTGCTGCAAATACCGCAAAAGTGAGGGAGGGAGGCCTGCGTTGCGCCCGCCGCCACTCGACCGCGGGCGTGCACCCATTCGATCAGGTCGAATGGGAGCTTCGCGATGCCGTCATCGGCGATCCGGCCAACCCCGCCTTCGAGCAGCACGGCGTCGAGTTCCCCAAGCCTTGGTCGCAAAACGCGACGAACATCGTCGCCCAGAAGTACTTCCGTGGGCGCATGGGCTCCGAGGAGCGCGAGAGCTCGGTCAAGCAGATGATCGCTCGCGTATCCAGCACGATCGCCGGCTGGGGGCGTGATGGCGATTACTTCGCCTCCGCCGAGGACGCCGACGCCTTCGAGGCCGAGCTCACCCACATCCTGCTTCATCAAAAGGCCGCTTTCAACAGCCCGGTCTGGTTCAACGTCGGCTTCGAGGAGAGCCCGCAATGCTCGGCCTGCCAGCCTCATCACGCGTTGATCTCGACGCCTAACGGCATGGTCCCCATCGGCGAGATCGTCGAGGGTGAGCAGATTGGTCGCGAGGTCTACGACTCGAGTGGAGTCACCAGCGTCGTCGCGGTGAAGGCGAACGGGCGCAAGCCGGTTTGGCGAGTCCGCTTGCGGAACGGAAGCTTCGTCGAAGCGACGCCCGATCATGTCGTCAAGGCTGCGCGCGACCGCCGCACCAGCCCCGAGTGGCTGCGTGTGGACCAGCTCGAAACCGGCATGCGGATGCATTTGCACCCCCATCGCGCCCGGGTTGGTGAGCGTGCGCTCGTCGCCGCTGGCGGACCAGACGTCGAGAGCCTGGATGCCGCTGACTACTTTGAGGCAGCCGACGAAGCCACGCAGGTCGGTCGGGCTGAGGCCGCGCTCGCCGGCTGGCTTCAGGCGGACGGTTTCGTCGGCCAATACTCGGAAGGGACGAACAAGTCGCTGACGATTGAGTTTCAAGTCGCGAACGATGACGAGTACGACTGGGTGATGGAGAACCTCGATGTTGTCTTCCCTGAAGTACATCGCAAGGTCCGCGAGGCGGACACCCAGGAGACGCGCGTTAGACGTATTCGGCTCTACGGCGAGGTACTTCGTGCGTTCGTCGAGGAGTGGGAGCTGCTGCGCCGCGGGACCGAGATCCGCGTTCCGTCGCGGTTGTGGACCGCGCCCAACGACGAGATCGTCACCTACCTGCGAAGCCTCTTCCAGGCCGACGGCTACGTGTCTGTGCGACATGACAACGGCTGCGAGAACGCGCGAGTCGGCTTCGCTGTCATCGGCGAGAAATGGACCGAGGATGTTCAAGTTCTCCTCAACTCGATCGGGATCTACTCGCGCCGTACACACAAGACCGAGCGACGGCACGATCGCTACGACATCCACGAGGTCGCGATCAGCGTCGGCTCCGAGCGAGCGCGTTTCGCCGAGCTCGTCGGCTTCGTCGGCCACGACAAGCAGCGGCGGCTCCTGCAATCACTCGACCTGCGCAATCCCAAGACCTGCCCCGACCTGCGCGAAGAGGAGATCGTCGCGATCGAACAGCTCGGCGTGGAGGAGGTCTACGACATCCAGACCGAGTCAGGCGAGTATCTGACCAACAACGTGGCGGTGCATAACTGCTTCATTCTCTCGGTCGAGGACACAATGGAGTCGATCCTCGCTTGGAACACCAAGGAAGGCACGATCTTCCGCGGCGGCTCGGGCTCGGGCATCAACCTCTCCAACATCCGCGGCTCGGTCGAGCATCTCTCCAAGGGCGGCCTCGCCTCGGGCCCCGTTTCCTTCATGCGCGGCGCCGACGCCTGGGCCGGCACGATCAAGTCCGGCGGCAAGACGCGGCGCGCGGCGAAGATGGTCGTGCTCAACGTCGACCATCCCGACATCGAGCATTTCATCTGGTGCAAGGCCGACGAGGAGAAGAAGGCCGCGGCGCTTCGCGATGCCGGCTTCGACATGTCGATCGACGGCGAGGGCTTCACCTCGATCCAGTACCAAAACGCGAACAACTCGGTCCGGATCACCGACGAGTTCATGGACGCCGTCGCCGACGATGCCGACTGGGACCTGATCGCTCGCAACGGCGGCGAGGTCGTCAAGACGCTGCCGGCCCGCGACCTGATGAATCAGATCTCCGAGGCAGCCTGGCGCTGCGCCGACCCGGGCGTGCAGTTCGACACGACGATCAACCGCTGGCACACTTCGCCGGAGTCGGGGCGCATCAACGCGTCTAATCCGTGCTCCGAGTACATGCACGTCGACAACTCGGCCTGCAACCTGGCCTCGATCAATCTGATGAAGTTCCGCCGCGACGACGGTTCCTTCGACGCCGCCGAGTTCGAGCAGACGGTAGACGTCGTCTTCCTCGCCCAGGAGATCGTCGTCGGTCCCTCCAGCTATCCGACGGCCGAGATCGGCGACAACGCCCGCGCGTTTCGCCAGCTCGGCCTTGGCTACGCCAATCTCGGAGCGCTGCTGATGTCCGACGGCGTCGCCTATGACTCCGACGAGGGTCGCAACATCGCCGGCGCGATCACGGCGTTGATGACCGGTCGCGGCTATCGCAAGTCGGCTGAGATCGCCGCGGCGGTCGGCACCTACGACGAGTACCCGAAGAACCGCGAGGCCCACAACAGCGTTATGCGCATGCATCGCGACGCGTCTTACGAGCTCGACGGCGACGGCGTCAAGGGCGAACTCGTCGAGGCGGCGCAGCGCAGCTGGGACGAGGCGGTCGAGCTTGGCGACGAGCATGGTTATCGCAACGCTCAGGCGACGGTGCTGGCGCCGACCGGGACGATCAGCTTCCTCATGGACTGCGACACGACGGGCATCGAGCCCGACTTCTCGCTTGTCAAGTTCAAGGAGCTCGTCGGTGGCGGGCAGATGACGATCGTCAACCAGACGGTGCCGATGGCGTTGAACACGCTCGGCTACTCAGAGACCGAGGTCGATCAGATCGTCGCCTACATCAACGACAAGGGCACGATCATCGGCGCGCCCGCGCTCAAAGACGAGCACCTGCCGGTATTCGACGTCGCCGTCGGCGAGCGCGCGATCTCACACATGGGCCACATCAAGATGATGGCCGCGGCGCAGCCGTTTCTCTCGGGAGCGATCTCGAAGACGGTGAACCTGCCGCAGACGGCGACCATCGACGACATCTCCGACGCCTACACGGAGGGCTGGAAGCACGGCCTCAAGGCACTTGCGATCTACCGCGACGGCTCGAAGACAGCGCAGGCGCTGCGCACAGACGCGCAGGAAGCCGATGACGCCGACGAGGCGGAGGTGGTGGCGCCGAAGCCCGAGCGGCGCAAGATGCCGTCCGAGCGCGAGTCGATCACGCACAAGTTCTCAATCGCCGGTCACGAGGGCTACATCACCGCCGGCAAGTACGAGGACGGCTCGATCGGAGAGATCTTCCTCACCGACATCGGCAAGGAGGGCTCGACTATCAAGGGCATGATGAATGCCTTTGCGACCGCGGTCTCGATTGGGCTCCAGTACGGGGTGCCGCTGGAGACGCTGGTGAAGAAGTTCAGCTACATGCGCTTCGAGCCGGAAGGGATCACCGGCAATCCCGAGATCCCGTTCGCGAAGTCGATGCCCGACTACATCATGCGCTGGGTCGCGAGCCGCTTCATCGAGGAGCGCAGCTGGCGATCTTCACAGACGACACTGCCGGTCCGGTAAACGGTGGCGACGCCGAAAACGGGCACGCGGCCAACGGCTCGACTCAGGAGACGATCCATCAGCCGGGCAAAACGGTCGCGGCGGCTGCGGCGATGACCGACACGCCACCGGTGGTCCCCGCGAAGATCAGCCGCGGCCGCGACCTCGGCCCCGCCTGTGAGCAGTGCGGCGGGATGATGCAGCGCACCGGCTCCTGTTACACCTGCTCTTCGTGCGGTAACAACACCGGCTGCGGCTGACGGTCTGAGAGGCGACCCCCCGGGCGCACCATCCTGCGTCCTGTGGAGATCTGGTTCCAACAGCCGGACCCTCGATTTCCACAGACCACCTGGAACACGCCTGAGGAGATCCGTTAACGACAGTCGTTAACGGATCTCCACACATACGCTCCAGACCTACCCCTCACTGACCCGTCCAAGGACTTCGTCGGGGTTACCGCTCAAGCACCGGCACCAACGCAGAAGTTCATGAGCATCTGGCGCTCGCCGAAGCCGGTGATCGCCCAAGTTCATGGCTGGTGTGTCGGCGGTGGCAGCGACTTCGCCCTCTGTGCCGATCTCATCATCGCCTCCGAGGACGCGCGTATCGGCACTCCCTACTCGCGCATCTGGGGCGCCTACCTGTCAGGCATGTGGGTCTACCGGCTCGGCCTCGCCAAGGCGAAGGAGTACGCGCTCACCGGCAGGCCTCTTTCGGGAGTCGAGGCAGCAGAGGTCGAGCTGATCAACCAGGCGGTCCCCTTTACCGAGCTCGAGCGGACGATTCTCGCCCGCGCCGAGCAACTGGCCTCGCTCCCTGCCGCTCAGCTCGCGGCGATGAAGCTGATGGTCAACCAGGCCTACGAGAACATGGGGCTGGCCTCGACCCAGACCCTGGGGCCGGTGCTCGACGGGATGATGCGAAACATCCCGAGGCGAAGCGGTTCATCGAGCGCGCCGAGAGCGCAGGCGTCGGCGCTGTGATCGCCGACCGCGACGGACCGTTCGGCGACTACAGCGCAGCCGCGGCTGAGGACAAGCCCGATCCCGCGAACGTAATCGAGCCCTGACGGCCGCCACAGCGCACGTATTGCGTGCCCTGGCAGGCAGGTTGCCTGGTTAGCGAAGCCGCGATCGGGCAACTGGTTGGCCATGGCATCGGAACCAACCGGCGTGCAAGCCGCTGATCAAAGTCCGCTCGAAGTCGAGACGGACGAGAGCACCGCTCGCGCGGATTGGCGCTCGTCGGTCTACGGCGCCGTCATCGTCACGCTGCTCATCGGGCTCTGGCTGCTCGCCTCCGCCGGGCTGCTCGATTATGCGAAGCCGGCGCTGCCGATCATCTGGGGCATCGCCATCGCCTTCCTCAGCCTGCTGCGATTGTTCGGCCCGATCCGGTCGCGAACTCTTGCCCTCGCCACCGCCGCCGCGGGTGCCATGGCCGCGATCACCTCATTCGTCGCGTCCGAGAGCACCGGCGAGACGGCCAACGTCGCCCTGCTCGGCCTCGCCACCGTGATCCTCGCGCTGGTCGGCCTCGCAGCCGACAGCGAAGAAAGTCGCGCCTCGCGGCCTTAGCGCCGAACTCAGTTCACCGGCTGTCCGTTCGCCGTCAGGGTGATGTCGATATTGCCCTTGGTCGCATTCGAGTAGGGGCAAACGGAGTGCGCCGCGCGCACCAGCTCCACAGCCTCCGCACCCTCGAGCGAATGCAGGCTGACGTCGAGCTCGACTGCGAGCTCGAAGCCGCGTTCGGCATTTGGCAGCAGGTGCACCTTGGAGTCGATCGAGCGCTCGCCGGTCTCGAGCTTCTGGCGCCGGGCTACGACACCGACAGCATTGTCAAAACATGCCGCGTAGCCGACGGCAAAAAGCTGCTCGGGGTTGGTTGCTCCCTCCGAGCCCTCGCTCCCGGGCAGGCGCAGGTCTACTTCCAGGGCGCCATCGCTGCTCTTGCCGTGACCGTCCGTGCGCCCACCGTCGACGTGGGCCTCGGCCGTGTAGATCGGTTTGCTCATCGCTGTTGCGCCTTTCTCTCATTTGTCACCACTGAATTGGACGATTGGCTATCCTTACTTCAGAAAGTAAAGTTACTTCAGTCTTTGAAGCGCAGATCCTCAAACCCTTATCGAATCGGAGACACGTTATGCAGCTGCTGCTAGTTCCTCTCGACGACAGCATCCTCTTCCCCGGGATGACCGCCACCGTTGCCGCCGACGTCGGCGATGCCGAGCGCGTCTTCGTCGTCGTTCGAAACGACGGCGAGTACGGGCGCATCGGCACGGTTGCCGAGGTCGTCGAAAAGGGCCGGCTGCCCGGCGGCTTGTCCGCGGTCACGCTTACCGGCCTGCACCGCGGCTCTGCCGGCGCCGCCACATCCGCTCCATCCGGCGAGCTGATGATCGATGTCGAGCCGATTCGCGACCGCGATCCCGCCAGCGACGCGCTTCGCGAGCTCGAACGCGAGTATCGCGCCGTAGTCGAGGAGATTCTCGATCTGCGCGGTGACGATGGGCGAGTCTCTGCCTTCCTGCGCTCGATCTCCGATCCCGGGCCGCTCGCCGACACCTCCGGCTACAGCCCCGATCTCGGCCTCGACGACAAGCAGCGTCTGCTCGAGACCGTGGACGTGCACGAGCGTCTCGCGCTAGCGCTCGAGCTTCAGCGCGAGCGCCTGGCCGAGCTTCAGGTGCGCCGTCGCATCCGCGACGACGTCGACTCGGGCGCCCAAAAGCAGCAACGCGAGTACTTCCTGCGAAAGCAGATGGATTCGATCCGTAAGGAGCTCGACGAAGACGACGCTTCGATCGTCGAGGAGTACGAGCGAAAGATCGCCGACTCCGCCATGCCCGAGGCCGTGCGCGAGCAGGCAGAGCGTGAGCTCGGGCGGCTCGAGCGCATGGGCGAGTCAAGCGGCGAGTCTTCGATGATCCGCACCTACCTCGACTGGCTGATCGGCGTGCCGTGGGGCGAGCGCTCCGAGGAAAAGCTCGAACCGGTCCACGCACGCGAGGTGCTCGACGCCGACCACGCCGGACTCGAGGACGTCAAGGATCGGATCACCGAGTACATCGCCGTGCAGCGGTTGCGCCGCGAACGCGGAATTGCCGACGAGGGCAGGGGCGCAGGCGCGATCCTTACCCTAATCGGCCCGCCCGGCACCGGCAAGACCTCGATTGGTGAGTCGATCGCCCGCGCCACCGGGCGCGAGTTCGTGCGCATGTCGCTCGGCGGTGTGCGCGACGAAGCCGAGATCCGCGGTCACCGCCGCACCTATATCGGGGCGCTGCCGGGACGACTCGTGCGTGCGCTCAAAGACGCCGGCACGATCAACCCGGTGATCATGCTCGACGAGGTCGACAAGGTCGGCGCTGATTGGCGCGGCGATCCGAGCTCTGCCCTGCTCGAGGTTCTCGACCCGGCGCAGAACCACTCCTTCCGAGATCACTACCTCGACGTCGAGCTCGACCTCTCCGAGGTCCTGTTCATCGCCACCGCAAACGTGGCCGAGACGATCCCCGGACCGCTGCTCGACCGCATGGAGGTGGTGCGCTTCGACGGCTACACCACCGACGAGAAGGTTGCGATCGCGCGCGGATACTTGTGGCCGCGCCAGATCGAGCGCAACGGACTGCGCGCCGACGAGGTCGAGATCAGCGACGACCTGCTGCGCGAGATCGTGACCGAGTACACCCGGGAGGCGGGCGTGCGCGGGCTCGAGCGCGAGCTCGGAAAGCTGCTGCGAAAGACGGCGACCAAGATCGCGTCCGAGCAGGTAACTGCGCCCGTGGCGATCGACCTCGACGCGATCCGCGACGGCCTCGGCCGCCAGCGCTTCTTCCAAGAGGCTGCCGAGCGCACGGCCGTACCGGGCGTATCGACGGGTCTGTCGGTCACCGGAGCCGGCGGCGACGTGCTCTTCATTGAGACGACCTCGATGCCGGGCAAGGAGGGCTTCGTGCTCACCGGTCAGCTCGGCGACGTGATGAAGGAATCGGCGCGCATCGCCCTCTCCTACGTCCGCGGCCACGCTGATGAGCTAGGCCTCGAGCGAGACAAGTTCTCCGAGCGCGAGTTCCACATCCACGTCCCGGCGGGCGCGATCCCCAAGGACGGCCCCAGCGCTGGGATCACGATGACGACGGCGCTGGTCTCGCTTCTGACCGGCCGGCCCGTCAAGCACACGGTCGGCATGACCGGCGAGGTCACCTTGCAAGGCCGGGTTTTGCCGATCGGCGGGCTCAAGCAAAAGGTGCTCGCCGCACACGCGGCCGGACTCACAGACGTGATCATTCCCGAGCGAAACCGCGGCGACCTCGACGAGGTGCCGGACGAGGTTCGCGAGGAGATGAGGTTTCACCCCGTGCTTTCGATCGACGAGGTGCTCGGGTTGGCGCTGGAGCCCGAAAGCGCGCGCGAGGCCGTCGCCGGTTAGCCGCGCAGCCGCGGTCGCCTTCTGGTCCACGACGTGCGCTTGAGAGCGGGCGCCTAGAGTCCGTGCATGGCCCCGACGGGAGACTTTCCACCCCGGCGCTACGAAGAGCAGGATCTCGGCTCCGATGCGGAGACTGGGTCCGAGCTCGGGCGCCGCGCGAAGCTGATCATTATCGCCCTGGCCTCCGCGGCGGCAGGGCTTGGAGTTGCGCTGGCCTTGATCGTCGCCGACCCTCCGGTAGAGAAGATCCGCGTGACCGACACCGAAACGGAGACTGCGACCACCACCGAGGTCGCGACCAGCACGGAAACGACGAGCAGCGTTTCGACGACCACCGAGACCGCCACCGAGACGACGACCGTTACCAGCACTGGCGAGCCGTCGACGACCACCGTGACGACCACGGTCGTCGCGCCTTAACTCCTAGACACCGCTGCCTCCGCGATCACATCCGCCGCCCTCGGTGGCCCGCCGCATGCGCGCAGCGTCTCACCGAGCGCGCGAGCGCGCGCGGTGTAGTCGCCGGCAAGGACGCGCTCGGCCTCGGCGCTGAGCCGTGACGGGCTTGATCGCCGCAACACGCGGCCGGCGCCGAGCTGGGCCAGGCGCGCCGCGACCACCGGCTGGTCGGCAGTCTGGGGATGCATCAGTGTCGGCACCCCGAACCACAGCGCCTCGGAGGCCGAGTTCATGCCTGCGTGGGTGACGAACAGGCGCGCCCGTTCGAGCACGGCAAGCTGGGGCACCGAGCGGCGCAGGATGGCGTTTGCGGGCAACGCGCCGAGCGCCGCCGGATCGAGGCGATCGCCGATCGAAAGCAGCACGGCTTCCTCGCGCCCGGCGAACGCCTCGAGACAGTCGCGAAAGAAGCCAGGACGCTCGTTGAACAGAGTGCCGAGCGAGACGTAGATCAACGGACGGCGTGCGATCTCGGCCTCGAGCTCGGCGTCGATCCTTGTCACCTGCGGCATCGACGGCCCGACGAAATCGAACTCGCCGGCCAGCTTGTCGCCGCCCGGTTGCAGCGCCGTCGAGGTGTAGACGATCGTGCGCGCAGCACCCTCGCGATTGCTGAACGCCTCAAGCAGCCCACCGGGATCGATTCCGTAGCGACCCTTGATCCCGCGCCGCTCGCGGCCGATCCCGACGAGCGCCCGCGGATGACGGGCGATGTCGGCGCCGGCCCGGACCGCCTCGCGCAGGGGCGGGCGCACGCGGCGGTCGAAAGCAAACGTCGCAGTCGAGCACACTGACGGGCGCCGGAGTAGCTGGGCGGCCAATCTGCCCCAAGGGGTCATCGAGTCGTGGACGACGACATCCGGGCCGAACTTGCGCAGGCGCTCGAGCGTGAAATCCAGCAGGCGAGGCGTGGTCCGCAGCAACAGCTCGCCAACGCGTACCGTGCCCTCGGGCGGGTTGGCGATCTCTGGGGGATAGAGCTCGTCGCAGGCGACGACTTCAGCGCCCGCTGCCTCCAGCCGGGGAGTCATCCGCGTGCTTGCGACCACGGCCACCTGCGCGCCACGACCGCGTAGTTCGGCGATCAGCGCTAGCGTGGGGTTCACGTGGCCGGGTAACGGTAGTAGTACGAACGCGACTCTCATCGGGCGCGAAGTCTCGCCGATACGGTTACGAGGATCCATATATAGCTTGCTAGAGCCATTTCCGGCCTGCTTGCAGAATCAACTACTTCTCGCTATACTTTATGAAGCTGGGGTAGGGGAGGAACGACCGCCGAGAGGAGGCATCAATGCCTCGATCAAGAGGCGCTGACAGCCAGCGCAACGAATCTCGCCGCAAGCGCGGTGAGCATTACAACCGAGCTTCGAGCACACCGGCAAAGCGCGCCCGCGACGCGGAGTCGCGCGCTGTCGCCGAACCGACAACCGACAGCCTGCAGCTGTTCATCAATCAGGCGATGCGCTATCCGCTGCTGACCGCGGCTGAAGAGGTCATGCTCTCCCAGCGAATCGAAAAGGGCGATCTCGCCGCCAAAGAGCGACTGATCAACTCCAACCTGCGGCTCGTGATCAAGTTCGCGCGCCGCTACCAGGGGTTTGGGCTGCCGATGGGCGATCTGATCCAGGAGGCGATGCTTGGCCTGATTCGCGCCGCCGAGAAGTTCGACTGGCGACGTGGCTACAAGTTCTCGACCTACGCGGTGCTGTGGATCAAGCAGTCGATCCAGCGCGGCCTCGACAACACCGGGCGCCCCGTGCGCATCCCCGCGCACATCGCTCAGCGTGAGCGGACGATGAACCGGGTCACGGCCGAGTTGACGAAGGCGCTCAATCGCGAGCCAACCGACGCCGAGGTCGCCAAGAAGGCGAGCCTGCCTGTGGACGAGGTGACGGCGATGCGCGACCTGACCAGGGTCACGACCAGCCTCGACACCCCAGTCGGTGAGGGCGACACGACGCTTGGAGAGCTGCACGCTCAAAGCACCGAGGACCTCGAGGAAGACGTGCTCGAGCGCGAGCAGGAGCAGGCGGTGGCCGACGCTCTCGCCGCCCTGCCCGAGGACGAGCGTTTCATCCTCCAGGCACGCTTCGGCACCGGCGGACGACCCGCTCAAAGCGTCCGCGATGCCGCCCGCGAGCTCGGGGTGACCCAGAAAGTCGCCCAGCGGCTCGAAGAGCAGGGTCTTGAACGCCTCGCCGCACACGGCTCGCTCGAGGGCTGGCGCGCCGCCGCCTAACCGCTGGCGGCTCCGGGACAAGTCTGACTTTTGTCCTCGCCGGCTCGCGTGCGGAGCACGCTTCGCCGGCTGCGTCCTTGTCAGGCTCGCCCCGGCGCTCGCCAGAACTGAGATCCTCGCGCATGCCCCGGGTCCAGATCTCGAATCCCGAGGCGCGGCGCCTTGCGCTCGCCTCGCAGGGCTTTGCCGAGCCTCGTCCACACGGCGAGCCGACCGGCTGGGACCTGCGGCGGGTCATCGGACGCGTCGGGCTGATCCAGATCGACTCGGTCAACGTGCTCGAGCGTGCCCATTACCTGCCGGCGTTCAGCCGGCTCGGGCCATATCCCCGGGCGCTGCTCGATCAAGCCTCAGCGCGCGCGCCACGCAAGCTCTTCGAGTACTGGGGCCACGAGGCATCGCTGCTGCCGGTCGAGTTGCACCGCCTGCTGCGCTGGCGCATGGATCGCGCCCACACCGACTCCTGGGGCGGCATGCAGCGGATCAAGCGCGAGAATCCAGAGCTCGTCGATCGCGTGCTCGCCGAAGTGCGCGAGCGCGGGCCGATTGCCGCCTCTGAGCTGAGCGACAAGCGCCCGCGCCGAACTGGGCCCTGGTGGGACTGGTCAGACGCAAAGCGCGCAATCGAGTGGCTGTTTTGGAGCGGCGAGGTAACCGCGGCGCGACGCCGGCGCTTCGAACGGCTCTACGACCTCCCTGAGCGAGTCCTGCCGCGGGCAGCCTTGAAGGCGCCGACACCCGATGTCGCCGACGCCCAGCGCGAGCTCGTGCGAATCGCCTCCCGCTCGCTCGGCATCGCCGCCGAGCGCGACCTGCGTGATTACTTTCGCCTGCCCACGCCAGAGGCCAAGCTGCGCATCGCCGAGCTCGTCGAAGCCGGCGAGCTGACTTTGGTCGGAGTCGAGGGCTGGGGCCGCACTGCGGGCTATCTGGCAAAGGGGGCGCGGATCCCGCGCCAGATCGATGCTCGCGCTCTGGTCGGGCCGTTCGACTCGCTGATCTGGGAACGCAGCCGCGTACGGAGGATCTTCGGTTTCGAGTACAGACTCGAGATCTACGTGCCGGCGGCCAAGCGTCGCCACGGTTACTACGTGCTGCCCTTGCTCTTGGGTGATCGCCTCGTTGCCCGGGTCGATCTCAAGGCTGATCGCGCCGCGGGGGTACTGCGCGCCCGGGCTGTACACGTCGAGAGCGGAGCACCCGCAGATACGAGCCAGGCGCTCGACGCGGAACTGGCGACGATGGCCGCTTGGCTGGGCCTCGAACGCGTCGTCCACGGATAAGCCGAAGCAGTACAAGCTGAAGCGGGCGCTGATAACGGCTGATTGTCGGTGGGCCAGATCTGCCTGGGGATCAGCGCTCACGGACAACGAGGGTCTGCAGCGCCCGGCCGATCGGCCGCGCTCGTCGTGAAGTGCGGTGTCGGCGAGGCCGATCCCGGTCGGTTCAGGCACCGTGATCGCGTCCAGACATACCCACTCGCCCGCGCCCGGATCAACGGCTCGCCATCCTCGGCGCGGAGCGTCGCCTCGAGCAGCTGGACTCTGCGCCCGGGCCGCACCACCTCGGTGCTGACCACGAGGGTGGTGATCGGTACAGGCCGCAGGATCTCGAACGTGACGCGCCCCAGCTGCCAGCTGGCCTCGGGGGCGATCGCGGCGGGGGTGCGCTCGAGCTCACGGCCGATCAGCGCCGTCGGCGGCCCAGCGTGCTGTGAGTCAGCGTCCCAGGGCCCTCGGGTGAGCTCCGATGAAACGAATCGGCCCCTTCGTAGACGTAGAAAGCAGAGTCCATGCACCTCGTAACCTAGGAGACATGATGGAAAAGCTTGAGAAGACAGACGCTGAATGGAAGTCGGAGCTATCGCCCGAGGAGTACAAGGTGTTACGCGAGAAAGGCACAGAGCGCGCCTTCAGCGGCGGTTACTGGGACAGTAAGACCGCGGGCGTCTACCGCTGTAAGGGCTGTGGTGCCGAGCTCTTCGACTCCGAAACCAAGTTCGACTCCGGTACCGGTTGGCCGAGCTTCTACCAGCCGATGGAGGGCGAGGCCGTCGCATCCGAGAGCGACCGAACCTTCTTCATGAAGCGAACCGAGGTCCATTGCAGCCGCTGTGGTGGCCACCTCGGCCACGTCTTCGACGATGGCCCAAACCCAACCGGGTTGCGCTACTGCATCAACTCCTGCTCGCTGGAGCTCGACCCTAAGGAGTGACGCCGATCACCGCCGGGGCCCCGGCGGTGACGAGTGCCGGCGGCAGCCGCACGCTGCCGTCGGCCTGCTGACCGTTTTCGATCAGGGCGATCAAGGTTCGGCCCACCGCCACGGCGGTGCCATTGAGGGTGTGAAGCACCTCCGTGGGCGCCTCGTGGTGGGGCCGAAAGCGCGCGCCCAAGCGCCGCGCCTGGTAATCGGTCGTGTTCGAGGTCGAGGTGAGCTCGCGATAGCGCTGCTGGCTCGGAATCCAGGCCTCGCAGTCGAACTTGCGCGCGGCCGGCGCGCCGAGGTCCCCAATCGCGATGTCGACGACGCGGTAGGGCAGCTCGAGCGCGGTCAGAATCGCCTCCTCGATCGCCAGTATGCGCTCGTGCTCAGCGCTCGACTCCGCGGGCAAGACGAACGAGTACATCTCGACCTTGTCGAATTGGTGCACGCGAAAGATCCCGCGCGTGTCCTTGCCGGCGGCGCCCGCTTCACGGCGAAAGCAGGTTGAGATCCCGACGTAGCGGCGCGGGACGTCGGCGGCGTCGAGGATCTCGTCGGCATGAAGCGCCGCCAGGGAGACCTCAGAGGTGCCAACGAGAAAGAGCTCGTCGCGCTCGACTTCATAGATCATCTCGCGTTCACCGGGGAAGAACCCCGTGCCATAAAGCGGGCCATCTCGCACCAGAACCGGCGGCACCACCGGCGTGAATCCTTCGGCGCGAACTGTCTCGACCGCAAAGCGGATCAGGGCCAGCTCGACCATCACGAGGTCGCCCAGTAGGTAGGCAAAGCGCGAGCCGGAACCGGCCGCGGCCTTCTCCATCTCGATCCAGCCGTGCTCCGAGGCGATCTCGACGTGGTCGCGGACCTCGAAGTCGCACTCTCGGGGTTGCCCGACCTCGCGCAGGGTGACGGCATCCTCCTCGCCCCCGTCGGGCGCTTGCGGATCGGGGAAGTTGGGGAGCGTCGCCGCGAGCTGGTCGCGACGCTGTTCGACATCGGCGAGCTCAGCCTGCATGCCCTTGACCTCGGTCGAGAGTGCCTGCATGCGCTGGATCACCGCCGAAGCGTCGCCGCCGGCCCGTTTGCTGGCGGCGATTTCAGCGGACGCCTCGTTTTGCTGAGCGCGGCGTCCCTCTACCTCGGGCAGAAGCTCACGCCTGCGGGCATCGAGGCTCAGCAGCTCGTCGAGCGCCTCACCGGCACCACGGCGCGCCAGCGCCGCCCGAGCTGGGCCGGGGTCCTCGCGGATCGCCCTCAGATCGAGCACGGTCCGAGCGCCCTAGGGCCCGCTAGCCGCCGGACGTTGACGATTCGCCGGCGTTCTCCTCGTCGACGTCTGTCTCGGCGCTTGGTCTCAGAGATCGGTCGACTTCGGTGCCCGAGTACTCGGCGACAAAGTCCGCGACCAGCTGAGCTTCGTCTCCGACGATGATGTTCTGAGGCATGATCGCACCGGAGAAGCCGCCGTTTTGGATCGCATAGAGGACATCGTCTGCTGCTTCGACGCGCTCGTCGAGGTTCGGCCCCTGGTTGCGAAGCTCGCGGTTGGCCGAGCCTTGGGTCCCGGCTGCCTCCAGCGTGTGGCAACCCGAGCAACGCTCGGCGAAAATCACCGCGCCGTTGAAGTTCGGGTCGTCCTCGGCCAGCTCGAGGCCCTCTGTGCCGCACGCGCCCAGAGCGAGCGCGGCTGAGATCACAACTGTCGAAACGAGAAGGGGGCGCACCGAGGCGGCATCATACTTTCCGATCCCGCGCCCCGAACCCAGGCGTGACCCAGAACCCATCCCGATGAGCGCAAGGCCCACCCCAGAGCAGTTTCGAGACGCGATGTCGGTGGTCCCGACCGCGGTCACCGTCGTTGCCGCAAACGCCGCCGATGCCGGCCCCGCCGGCGCAACCGCCAACGCGGTCGCCTCGCTGTCGCTCGACCCACCCTTGATGCTGGCCTGCCTCGACCGCGGCTCGCGCACGCTCGGCGCCGTGCGCTCTTCAGGGCGCTTCTCGGTCAACGTGCTTGGCGCGGGCGACGAGGTGCTGGCGCGAAGGTTTGCCAGCAAGGCGCCGCTCGACGAAAAGTGGTCGGGGGTGGAGTGGTCACCTGCGGCCGGAGTTCCGAAGATCGCCGGGGCGCTTGCCTGGATCGCCTGCGATCTGCGCGACCTGCTCGACGGTGGCGATCACGTCATCGTCACCGGCTCGGTAACCGAGCTCGAGATCGCCGAGAACGCAGCGCCTCTGGTCTTTCACCACGGCGACTACCGGGCGATCGAGTAAGGATCAGGGCCATCGCACTTGAGTCATCAAAACCGGCGAGGTGCGCGGCGCTCGGCCGGAACCGGCAGTCCGCGGCGCTCACACCACTCCACCAGCTCGCGGCGGGCCTGCTCGGCCGGATCGGTCGCCTGAGTCCTAGTCACACCCGAGTCGGCGCGTGACTGCTTCGTCTGTGATTCGCCCATCACCGTTTACAACCAGCCAAACGGCTAAAAGTCGTGGTCGGGCGGCAAATTGCGTTGGCGAGGACTTGCGACCGCCTAGAAAAGCGCGCCGCTGGTGCCCGCCGCCCGCAGCGCCAAAAACAGGACGATCAACGCCGAGACAGCCATGATCCCGGTTTCGCGGCGGACGATCGCGGCAACGACCAAGCGCTGGCGCGCAATCGGCAGCGCGTCGAAGTCGAGCCCGGCAAGCTCGCCCTCGGCGGCACCCGATCGCGCGCCCTCGGCCAGCAGCGTGACCAACAGCGGCAGTGTTCCGTAGAGATAGTGGAGGCCGTCGGGCGCCTCATTTCCGAGCAACACCAAGACCGTGCCGCCGAGGACCTGGACAACCACGATCGCCTGCGCGACACGCAACAGGTACCAGAAGGTGACGCTGGGCTGGTCGCGATACCAAGCAACCGCGCCCCAGATTCCGGCGACGAGGTTCGTCACCAACACGGCGATGCCGACGATCAGGTGGAAGGTCTCCATCTCCGCGGATCAAAGCATCGGGAAAGGTTCTTGGCCTTGACAGAGCGTCCGCGACTGGCAGGATCAGGCTGAGATGGCGGCGCAAGGTGGCAGAACCGGCGGAGGTGGCGGCGGCCGCGACCGCGCGCGCCGCAATCAGCGTCGGGGCGAGGAGCCAAACCGCAACGAGCGGAAGCGCGGCCGCGACAACCTTCAGCCCGGCGCCCGCCGCGAAGGCGACCGCGAAAAGCCGCACGCTGGCTCTTCAATCGAGATCGGCTCGACTGGCAATTCACCTGAGCTGTTGCAAACGATCCCGATCGTCACCGACGCTGCGAAGGGCCGGCGGGTCGTGCTGTCCTTCGGAGCGGGCAGCGAAACCGACCTCCCCCTCCCGAAGATCGCCGGCGGCGATCGGCTCGAAGTCCTCGCCGAGCTCGAGCTCACCACCGACGCCCCGGTCGCCAACCATCCCGGCAGGATCGGAAACGTCTACGCGTATGCACCCAAAGTTGAGGCGACGCTCCTGCTCGCAGCAGACCCGGAGGCGATCGAGGCCAAGTCCGGCCGCGCGATCGCGCTTGCCAAACCCTGGGCTGACGCGGTCAGCCACGAACATCACCATGCGGTTGTCACCTTCGGCGACGGCGAGGTCGTGGTGCCGACCCAAGGACTGCCCTGGCAGGGCCCGTCGTTCGTCAACGTCGTCGTCAGTGCCAGCCACCCGAAGGCCAAGCAGGGCGACCTCCTGCTCGTCGGCCAGAACGAAAAGACGCCGACGGTCGTCCAGGACATGGCGGGCATCCGGGTCGTTCGCTTTCGCCCGGCCACGGCCAAGGCCCCGGCCGCACAGCGGGATTCCGGCTGTCTTTGCGCGGGCGTACCGATCGCAAAGCGGCCGACCGTGGTCTTCTCGCACGAGCTCACCGACGCCGCCGAGGGCGAGCGACTACTGGTCAAGGCACGGCTCGTCACCGACGCCGCCGGACTCGGTGGCGCGGCGCGGATCTCGACCCGCCTCTTTCTCGCCACCGATGCGGGTCAGCTCGAGCCTGATGGCAGCGCCAAGGACTTCGCGACGTGGAAAGGCCACCTGTCGAAGGTCACCGGCTTCAACTGCCTGCCCGGCGAGGGCCCGCGAACGTCGCGCAAATACGGCGTGGCGACGATCCGCGAAACGCCCGGGCGCAGCTTGTACGTCAACCTCGTCGCCGTCAGCGCCGCTCCGTTCGGCGGCACCAGCCCAAGAGACGTGCTGCGAATCGACACCGCCAAGAGCGTGCTCGAGGTCACGCGCTTACCCGGCTAACGCGCCAGCCACGATACCGTTCTCACCAATCGAATTTTCCCGCTTTCTCATGCGGAAACTCACTATGTAGCAATGCGGCACAAACTCGGCTACAACTCATGTCCGTGCTGCGCAGCTACCTCCCTGTCTTAGTCTTCGTCGGTCTCGGCGTGGTCGTCGGCACCGCTTTCGCGGTGCTCAACAGCGTCGTCGGGCGCAAGCGCATCCACGCCCGTGCGGCGAAGACCGATCCGTATGAGTGCGGGCTGCCGAGCGAGGTCTCACGCACGTTTCGCTTCGGCGTCAGCTTCTACATGATCGCGATGCTGTTCATCCTCTTCGACATCGAGGTCGTCTTCTTGTATCCGGTCGGGGTGATCCTCAATTCGGCCGACTCCGTCTTCGTCCTCGTCGAGGTGATGGTCTTCGTCGTCTTGCTGCTGGTCGCGCTGATCTACGTCTGGCGCAGGGGTGCGCTCGATTGGAAGTGAAGCGCGACAAGATCCGCGGCTTCTCGCCGCTTGTCGAGCCGGGCTCGCCCGAGCATCTTCGCGTGCGCCAGTTGCGCGCCCGCGACCTGTTGCGCGGCGATCTCGGCGACGAGCAGCTGAGCGAGCACGTCGAGCAGTCGGTGCTGACGACCAGCCTCGAGAAGCTGCTCAGCTGGGGCGCGTCGAACTCGATGTTCCCGATGACCTTCGGCCTCGCCTGTTGTGCGATCGAGATGATCGCGATGGTGGGATCGCGTTATGACATCGCGCGCTTCGGCGCCGAGGCGTTGCGGGCCTCACCTCGCCAAGCCGACTTCATGATTCTCTCCGGCCGGGTCTCGATCAAGATGGCGCCGGTCGTCCGTCGCCTCTATGACCAGATGCTCGAGCCGCGCTGGGCAATCTCGATGGGTGCCTGCTCGTCCTCGGGCGGCATGTTCTCCAACTACGCGGTCGTGCAGGGAGCTGACAAGTTCATGCCGATCGACATCCATATCCCCGGCTGCCCTCCGCGCCCCGAGGCGCTGCTCTATGGATTCAACAAGCTCCAGCGCACGATCCAGGGCAACCCCGACCAGGGTTGGCGCCGCCGCTACAACGCGATCGGCACCGAGGAGTGGGCGCGCAACGACGTCATCGCCGGCCAGCCCTCTGCCGCCGCCGAAGCCTCCTACGGCCGCGCCCGCCAGGCGGTGGCAAAAGCCGCCGAGAGCACCGGGCCCGAGGGCGCTGATGGTCCAGGCCTCGCCGGCGCGGGAACTCGATAGTGCCCGACGCACCCGGAATCGAGCTGATCGCCGGCGAGCTTCGCGACGCCCACCCTGACTCGGTGCATGCGACCTACTACGAGCACGGTGCGGCGTGTCTGATCGTCGACCCCGAGCAAGTGATCGCGGTGTTGTCCTGGCTACGAGACACACCCGGCCAGCAGTACCGATTCCTCGCCAGCCTCCACGGCGTCGACTACCTGCCGGCAACCCCCCGCTTTGCGGTCCATTACGAGCTGCTCAACCGCGACCGGGTCGAGCGCATCCGGGTGCGCGCCGCAATACCTGACGTTCCGCCCGCCTCCTCGACTTCGCCTCCGGGGGCGGCCGGGTTAGGTGCGGGACTGGCTCTTCCCGAGATCGATTCCTGTGTGGAGTTGTTTCCGACGGCCGACTTTCAAGAGCGTGAGGTCTACGACTTCTTCGGCATCGTCTTCCGCGGCCATCCCGACCTGCGCCGGATCCTGATGCCCGAGACCTACGTCGGCTGGCCGCAGCGCCGCGACTTCCCGATCGGCGGCGAAGCAGTGATCTTCACCCACAACGAGCGCGCGGTGCCCGGATGGTCACGATGACCGAGCAAACACCGACTAAATCCCCCGCCTCGGATCCGATCTCGGCGAGTCGAAGAACCGGGTCTGAGGATCGCGAGATGCGCGGCTCGGCGCCGACCTCGGGTGGCGACGTGGTCGCCGCCACCAACGCCGAGGTAATCGGCACCTCGCTCGTGGAGCGCACCGATGCCGGCGAAATGCTCGAGCCCGAGCACGAGTTGCTGACCGTGAACATGGGCCCGCACCACCCCGCTACCCACGGCGTCCTGCGCCTGCTGGTCAGCCTTCAGGGTGAAACCGTGATCGACCTGAAGCCAATCGTCGGCTACGTCCACACCGGCATCGAAAAGAGTTGCGAGGACAAGAGCTATTGGAAGGTGATCCCGTTCGTCGAGCGGATGGACTACGTCTCCTACTTCTTCAACATGCAGGCATTCTGCGGTGCGGTCGAGCGCATGCTCGAGCTCGAGATCCCGCCCCGGGCTCAGTACTTGCGCACGCTTCACCTGGAGCTCAACAGGATCCACTCGCATTTGGTCTGGCTCGGGACCACAGCGCTCGATCTCGGTGCAATCTCGATGCTCTGGTACGCCTTCCGCCAGCGCGACGCGATCCTCGACCTGTTCGAGATGTCGACGGGCCAGCGCATGCACACCCGGTACTTCCAGGTCGGCGGGGTGTTCGAGGACATCCCGATCGGCTTCGAGCAGAAGGTCCGCGATTTCTGCGCCGAGATGCCCACGCGCGTTACCCAGTACGAAGCGCTGCTTGACCGAAACGAGATCTTTCTCCAGCGCACGAAGGGCGTCGGCATCGTCTCGCGCGAGCGGCTACTCGACCTCGGGGTTACTGGACCGCTGCTGAGAGCGGCGGGTGAGCCCTGGGACCTGCGCAAGGCCGATCCATACCTGATCTACGACAAGCTCGAGTTCAAGATCCCGATCGGCACGGTCGGCGACGCCTACGATCGCTACCGGGTGCGCATGGCCGAGATCCGCGAATCGGTGGCGATCATCGAACAATGTCTCGACGGGCTGCCCGAGGGGCCGTTCATCGCCGACGACCGCAAGGTGGTGCTACCCCCGCGCGAAGAGCTCGCGACCTCGATGGAGGCGCTGATCCATCACTTCAAGCTCGTCACCGAGGGCTTTCGAGTGCCACCCGGCGAGACCTACTACGCGATCGAGTCGCCGCGCGGCGAGCTCGGGTGTTACCTGCTCGCCGACGGCTCGGCCAAGCCGGCCCGGGTCCATTTCCGCGATCCGTCGTTCGTCAACCTGCAGAGCTTTCGCGACATGTCGGTTGGCGGATACATCGCCGACCTGATCACCAATCTCGGCATGCTCGATCCGATCCTCGGCGGCATCGAACGGTGACGTTCGACGATCTACCCCAGCCGGAGCACCTGATGCGGCCGACCGATGAGCTCTCCGCTGAGCAGCGGTTTGAGCTGATCGCCTCGATGCGCCCTGAGGACGCCGAGGGCGTGCCCGAGCTGCACGAAGTCGAGATTCCCGCCGAGCTTCGCGAGCAGATCGAGCGGGCGATGAGCCGCTACCCGCAGCTTCGCTCGGCCTCGATTCCCGCGCTATGGGCCGTCCAGCGCCACTACGGCTGGTGCACGCCCGACGGCATTCGACAGGCTGCCGCGGTGATGGGCGTGACGCCCGGCTATCTGCAGTCGGTGGCCAGCTTCTACGACCTCTTTCGCACCAGAGAAATTGGCAGGCACCGCGTCCTCGTCTGCACCAACATCTCCTGCTGGATGCGCGGCGGCGACGATCTGCTCGAAAGCTTTTGCGAGGCCGCCGGCGTCGACCCCGAGTCGGCCGGCCACGGCGGCGCCAGCTCCGACGACGGCGAGGTCTTCGTCAGCGGCTTCGAGTGCCTCGGCGCCTGCGACATCGCGCCGATGGCCTCGATCGACGAGCGCTACTACGGGCCGCTGAGCGGCGAAGAGGCGGCGGCGGCGGTCGAGGCGCTGCGCTTTGGTTCCGAGGTTCTGCCCGACAAGCAGCTCGCCGGCCGCATGGCCGCGGGTGGCCCCGAAAGCGATCCCGACTCTCGCGTCGCAGAAGCGGAGCGATGAGCGATGCCTGAGACCCGGATGCTGTTTCGCAACATCGACGAGCCGGGACTTGCCGGGATCGACGTCTACAAGCGCCGCGGCGGCTATCGCGCGCTCGAGCACGCGTTCGAGGCGCTCGATCCCAGCGACCTGATCTCTCAGATCGAGGCGTCGGGACTGCGCGGTCGCGGCGGTGCCGGGTTCTCGATGGGAAAGAAGGGCTCGTTCCTGCCCCGTGGCGAGATGGAGAAGTACCTGTGCTGTAACGCCGACGAATCCGAGCCGGGCACGTTCAAAGACCGCGAGCTGATGCAAAAGAACCCGCACGCCCTGATTGAGGGGATCGCGATCGCGGCGCTCGCGGTCGACGCCGTCTATGCCTTCATCTTCATCCGCGGCGAGTACTGGGAGGTCGCCGACATTCTCGACCGCGCCGTGGCCGAGGCATACGAGGCCGGCTACCTCGGCGCCAACATCCTCGGCACCGGCCAGCGGGCCGAGATCGTCGTTCACCGCGGCGCCGGCGCTTACATCTGCGGCGAGGAGACAGCGCTGCTCGATTCACTCGAGGGCAAGCGCGGCAACCCGCGACTGAAGCCACCGTTCCCGGCGATATCCGGCCTCTACGGCGGCCCGACGCTGATCAACAACGTCGAGACTTTGATCAACGTCCCGCACATCGTCAACAACGGCGCCAACTGGTTCAAGCAGTTCGGCTCCGAGCAGTCGACCGGGACCAAGGTCGTCTCGGTCTCGGGCTGCGTCCAGCGCCCCGGCAACTACGAGATCGAGCTGGGGATCTCGTCGCGCGAGCTGATCTACAGCCTCGCCGGCGGACCCGGCGAGGGGCGCACGGTCAAGGCATGGTTTCCGGGCGGCTCCTCGGCGCCCGTGCTGACCGAGGCCGAGCTCGACCTGCCCTACACCTTCGAGGCGATGGCCGAAGCCGGCTCGATGCTTGGCTCGGGCGCGATCATCGTCGCCGATGACACCGTCTCGATCCCAGAGCTGGCCCTGCGAACCGCGCGCTTTTATCACCACGAGTCGTGCGGCAAGTGCACCCCCTGTCGCGAGGGCACCAACTGGACCGTGAAGATGCTCGAGCGCGTCACGCGCGGCGAGGCGACGCCGATGGACCTCGACATCATCTCCTCGGTGCAGGAGAACATCATCGGCAACTGCCTCTGCGTCCTCGGCGACGCGATGGCGATGCCGGTCGGCTCGATGGTTGCGAAGTTCCGCTCGGAGTTCGAAGAGGTAATTGAGAACGCCCGCACGCCCTCGGTGGCAGCGTGAGCGAGCCGAACAAGATCACCCTCGTCGTCGACGGGGTCGAGGTCGAGGCCGGCGAAGGCGCGATGCTCGTCGACGCGGCCAAGGGCGGTGACGTCGAGATTCCGGTCTTCTGTTACGAGCCCAAGCTCGGCGGGCCGGTGGGCGCCTGTCGCATGTGCCTCGTCGAGGTCGAGGGAATCCCGAAGCTGCAGACGGCGTGCTCGACGCCGGTGCGCGACGGCATGGTCGTCTACACCCGCACCGAGGGCGTGGTTCAGGCACAGAATGCCGTTGTCGAGTTCCTCTTGGTCAACCACCCACTCGACTGCCCGGTCTGCGACAAGGGCGGCGAGTGCCCGCTTCAGGACATCGCCATGGGCTGGGGGCCGGGACGCAGCCGCAACACCGATCCCAAGCGCCACTTTCGCAAGCCGACGCCGCTTTCGCCGCTGGTGCGAATCGACCGCGAACGCTGCATTCTTTGTTATCGCTGCGTGCGCTTCTCCCAGGATGTCGCCGAGGACGAGCAGCTACAGCTACTCGAGCGCGGCTCCAGCACCTATGTCGGCACGTTCGACGAGCGTCCCTACATCGCCCCCTTTCACGGCAACATCATCGAGCTCTGTCCCGTTGGCGCACTCACGTCCGAGGCCTACCGCTTTCGTGCGCGGCCCTGGGAGATCGAGGACTCGGGCTCGATCTGCACGCTGTGCCCGAGCCAGTGCAACGTCAAGTTCACAGTCCGCGACGAGCGCATCCAGCGCGTGCTCGCCCGCGACAACGAGGAGGTCGACGGCGGCTGGCTTTGCGACAAGGGCCGCTTCGGGTTCCAGATGGTGAGCTCGGGTGATCGCGTCACGGCACCGAAGCTGAGCGGCAATTCGCTCGCCTGGGGCGCGGCACTCGACACCGTCGCAGAGCGCCTGGGCGCCGCCGGCCCGAAAACTGCGGCGATCGTCGGTGGCCAGAGCTCCAACGAGGAGGGTTACCTGGTCCAGCGCATCGTCCGCGGCCTCGGCTCGGCGAGCGTCACCACGGACGCCACCGAGATCTCGCGCGAGTTGCTCGCCGGCCTCGCCGATCCTGAGCTCAGCGCCTCGATCAGCGACATCGACGCGGCCGAGTCGATTTTCGTGCTCGGCACCGACCCGCTGCACGCGATGCCGATCCTCGACCTGCGCCTGCGCCGCGCGAT
>CAJDUA010000022.1_pt1 | contig 38329 bp, 42 predicted proteins | sample 7390011 | NCBI WGS metagenome assembly CAJDUA01 (sample SAMEA7055673, study PRJEB34461) | soil metagenome | biome: terrestrial ecosystem; feature: Peninsula; material: soil | place: Antarctica | collected 2016 | reverse complement strand
GGACGCCGCTTGCCGACCACGTCGAGGTCGTCGCAGCGGTCGAGGGCGAAAACGAGAAGCGGCTGCTGAGCGAGTTTCGGATCGGCTGAGCCAGCGACGAAGTCGCGGTCACAACGCTTACGACCTGCCTCCGTAACGCGTCGCCAGCCGTCAGAAACGTAGCCAAGGCGAGGCTTCTGACGAGTTATTCGGATATGCCGATGATGTCGAGCCGTCGCTTCAGCCCACCGAGGGCGAACTCGCGAATTTCCTCGGCGTCGACGCCGAGCGCACCCCAATCGCTTTCGCTCCCGCGGTCGACCTGCTGCGTAGATAGCGAGAACTTGGTCGTGATTCGCTCTTCGGCGACCATCAGGGAGGAGAGGATCCAAAAGATGAGGCCTCTGTCCGCCTCGGCCAGTTCGCTCCACTGGGCCGTGTCCGCCGAGAGGGCGACATCGAATGGGCTCCATTGCGAGTCTTCCCAACGCCGGTAGAGCGTCTGCGGGTCATTGAGCTGGATCTCGTCGGCGGTCGGCGCGCCTTGAGAGCTCACTTTTGGCGACGGGCACGAACGATTGCGGACACCGCCGAGTCGTGAACGCGATGAGTCTCGCGGATCTCGATCTCGGTGAACCCGGCTTGCTCCAGACCGCTCCGAAATTGCGCCTCGGTGAGGGCGCCGGCGATGCACCCGGTCCACTGCTGCATGTCCTGGCGCGTTGCCTCGTCCATGTCGGGATCGGCGATCACGTCGCTAACCGCGAAGCGGCCACCTGGCCGAAGCACGCGCGCGGCCTCCCTGAACACCTGCGGCTTGTCGGCGGAGAGATTGATCACGCAGTTGGAGATGACGACGTCGACGGAGGCGTCGGCCAGCGGGATCTGCTCGAGCGTGCCCTTGACGAACTCGACGTTGTCGACGCCCGCCGCATGCTGGTTGGCGCGTGCCAGCTCGAGCATCTCGTCGGTCATATCCAAGCCGAAGGCCTTGCCGGTTGGACCGACCCGTCTGGCCGAGAGCAGCACGTCGATGCCGCCGCCGGAGCCGAGGTCGAGCACGGTCTCGCCCTCGATGAGATCGGCAACCGCGGTGGGGTTGCCGCAGCCGAGAGATGCCAACTGCGCAGCCTCCGGCAACGCCTCGCGATCCTCGCCGCTGTACAGGTGAGAGCCGAACACCTCGCGCTGCTCATCCGAGATCACGGCCGCGCCCGAGCAGCAACTCGAATCCGAAGGTCGGGCGTTTGTCGCGGCCGCCGCGTAGCGCTCACGGACGGCCTCGCGAATGTCCGCGTGCTCTAGCTCAGCCATGCGCTCAATTCCTCCAATGCTTCGGGCTTGACGTAGTAGTAGGCCCAGAGGCCTTGGCGTTCCGAGCCGACGATGCCGGCGTCGCGTAGCTTCTTCAGGTGATGGGAGATCGTCGGCTGGGAGAGGTCGAAGAGCGGTACGAGCTCGCAGACACAGACCCTGCCGGCGTGCTTTCGCAGCACGTCGACCAGCTGCATTCGCACCGGATCACCAAGTGCCTTGGCTACCTCGCCCATGCGCTCGGCCTGCTCACGCTCGATGTCGGGATAAACGACCGGCTCGCAGCAGGTCTCGCCCTTGGGCCGCTTTTGCTTCGGCGCGAGTTCAAGTGTGGTCATCGAAGGCAGCAGGCGGTTGACTGATCGAAATGCATCGATATACATATACCTATTGAAATCATGTTTGTCAATGGAGTAGTCTGAAGCCGGTTCAGCGAGCACCACAACCGGGGCGCGGAGGTGTGGGATGGCGCAAGTCGGGATCGGGATCAACGGTTTTGGGCGAATCGGGCGACTCGCCATGCGCGCGGCGTGGGGTTGTACTTCGAGCAGGACGTTCGCAAGGTGATCGTGGCTGCGCCGGTGAAGCGGGGAGCGCTCAACATCGTCGTCGGCGTCAATGACCACCTCTACGAGCCCGCGGCCCACGATGTCCTCACCGCCGCCTCCTGCACGACGAACTGCCTCGCCCCTGTCGTCAAGGTGATTCACGAGGCGATTGGGATCGAGCGCGGATCGATCACGACGCTGCATGACATGACCAACACGCAGGCGGTTGTCGACGCCCCTGACAAGGACTTGCGCCGGGCGCGGGCGGCAGGCCTCTCGCTGATCCCGACGACCACAGGTTCTGCAACCGCGATCGGCCTCATCTTTCCCGAGCTCGACGGCAAGCTCGACGGCCTCGCGGTGCGCGTGCCGGTGCTGAACGCGTCGCTTACCGATTGCGTCTTCGAGGTCGCACGCCCGACCACGGTTGACGAGGTCAACGGCCTTCTGCGAGCCGCGGCGGCGGGTCCGCTGGCCGGCATCCTCGGCTACGAGGAGCGCCCGCTCGTCTCGGTCGACTACCGCAACGATCCCCGCTCCGCTGTGATCGACGCCCTGTCGACGATGGTCACCGATGCCACCCAGGTGAAGATCCTCGCCTGGTATGACAACGAGTGGGGCTATGCGAACCGGATGGTCGAGCTGGCCCGAACCGTTGCTCGTTCGCTCCCATGATCGCGGCTAGCCGCGGCGCCGACCTGCGCAACTACGTCCTCGTCACTGGCGCCTACTGGGCCGACACGCTTGCCGATGGCGCGAGCCGGATGCTCGTCCTCTTCTATTTCTTTCAGCTCGGATATTCGCCTTTCGAGGTTGCCTCCTTGTTTGTCTTCTACGAGGTCTTCGGGATCGTCACCAACCTCGTCGGCGGCTGGTTTGCCGCCCGCCTCGGGCTCAAGGCCACGCTATTCATGGGGCTCGGCACTCAGATCGTTGCGCTGACGATGCTCGGGCTTGCACCTCAGGCCTGGCTCGTCGTTCCTTACGTGATGGCCGCGCAGGCGCTGTCCGGGATCGCCAAGGACCTGACGAAGATGAGCTCGAAGAGCGCGGTCAAGCTGGTCGTTCCCGAGGGATCGGAGTCCTCGCTTTATCGCTGGGTCGCGATCCTGACCGGGTCGAAGAACGCGCTCAAGGGTGTCGGCTTCTTCGTCGGCGGCCTGCTGCTGACGCTGGTCGGCTTTCAGACCGGGATGCTCTTGCTTGCGGCAATGGTGGGCGCGGCCCTGCTTGCCACCGCATTGTTGATGCACGGCGGCCTCGGGCGGACCGACGCAAGGGCGCGCTTTCGCCATATGTTCTCCAACAACCGCGCCGTCAACCTGCTCGCCGGCGCGCGGATCTTCCTCTTCGCCTCACGCGACGTCTGGTTCGTCGTTGCGCTCCCGGTTTACCTACGCAGCGTCTTGGGCTGGAGCTTCTGGGAGGTCGGCGGTTTCCTCGCGATCTGGGTGATCGGTTACGGCATCGTGCAGGCGTTGGCGCCGCGACTGGTTCGCCGACGCACGGCGGGCGGTGGGGCCGAGCCAGACGGCACGACGGCAGCATGGCTCGCCTTCGCGCTGGCGGCGTTTCCAGCCGGGATCGCCGTCGCTCTCAGTGCCGACCTCGATCCAGCCACCGTCCTCGTAGTCGGCTTGATCGTCTTCGGCGTCGTGTTCGCGCTGAACTCCGCGGTGCACTCCTATCTGATCCTCTCCTACGCCGACAGCGAGAAAGTCGCGATGAACGTCGGCTTTTATTACATGGCCAACGCCGGCGGGCGTCTGCTCGGAACGGTTCTTTCCGGCTTGATCTATCAGCTGTCGGGCCTCGTCGCCTGCCTCTGGGTCTCTGCCGCGTTCGTCGTCGCGGCGGGGCTCGTCTCCCTGCTACTGCCGACCGACCGTACGACGCAGTTGGCGAAGTCGCGTCCAGCTTGGAGCTAGCCGACCGTACATCGCCCGTGTAACCAGTTCTTCTCCATTCGATCACCGCGCATTCACTTAACGGGCGCTACCTGACCCAACAATGGCGAACGGCCGTAGGCCGCCGGCGCTCAGACCCCCGCGCCTTCGGCTCCACGGCCCTCGCCGCCGGCAAAGCGAGCCGCCCCCGCGGCTCCGGTGATAACCGAGTCCCGGCCGAGTTCGGCCTCGCGCGCGAGGCCTTCTGAGAAGTCCAAGCCGATGCCCTCGATCGCGGCGCGACGGTCGGAGAGCATCGTTGTCTGCGGGAACGCCGCCAGCCCCTCGGCGATCTCGAGCGCGCGCTCGAGCTGGGCGCCCTCGGCAACCACTTCGTTCACCAGACCCCAGTCGCGAGCCTCCTGCGCCTCGAGCACGCGGCCCGTCAGGATCATCTCGAGGCCCCGGCCCATGCCGACGATCCGAGGCAATCGCTGTGTGCCACCGTCAATCAGTGGCACGCCGAAGCGACGTTCGGTAAAACCGAGCTTGGCGCTCGCTGTCGCGATTCGTAAATCGCACCAAAGCGCCAGTTCGAGCCCGCCGGCTAAGCACCAACCGGAGATTGCGGCAATAGTCGGTTTCGACGCCTGCAAGCGAGTAAATCCGAGAGGACCGTCGGGTCGCTCGTCGAGCCAAGCTTCCATCGCTGCCTTCGGGTCGCGGCCGCTGAAGCTCTCCGCCCGCTCTGCAAACGCCTTGAGATCGGCGCCGGCGCAAAACGCCTCCGGGCCTTCGCCGGTGAGCACGAGAACGCGAGCGTCGTCTTCTGACTCGAACTGGCGAAATCCGGCGGCGAGCAGGTCGGCGGTCTCGTCATCGACGGCGTTGCGGCGCTCGGGACGCGTGATCGTTAGTAGGGCGGCCGCCTCGCGGCGCTCGTATGTGACCTTGGGCATGCCGGGATCGTATGCGGCGAGGCTCCTGACGGAGTTGTTCGCTAAGGCCGGCGCAGGCGCTCGAGTTCTTCGCGCGCCTTTTCCTTGCGGTTCTCGAGTCGCATCTGAACCAGCGACATCACGGTCACGAAAATCGCGAAGAAGGCAATCACCGCGAACGAAAAGTAGGTGACGACCTTGTCGTCGGTGCGACCGTAGAGCCCCTCGCCATCAGCGGCCAGCGCGAGGGGAGCAAGCGTCAGCGATGCAAGCAGCGAAGTCGTCGCGACGAGGGCGATGCGGCGGGCGCGGCTCACATCGTGAACTTTACCGTTTCGCGCGTCCGACTAGCCTTGCCCGGCTTTGTCCATTTTGGAAGCAATCCTGCTCGGCGCCGTCGAGGGCCTGACCGAGTTTCTGCCCGTTTCCAGCACGGGCCATCTGACGATTCTCGAGAAGGTGCTCGGCTATGAGATCGATGCGCCCGACATCACCGCGTTCACCGCGATCATCCAGATCGGCGCCGTCTTCGCGACGGTCCTCTACTTTCGTCACGATTTCCTGGCCATGCTCGCCGCGTTATTCGCCGGCCTCACCGATCCGGCCAAGCGCAAGGGCCGTGATTTTCGCTTTGCATCCGCGATCGCCCTCGGCTCGATCCCGATAGGCGTCGTCGGGTTCACATTTCAGGATCAGATCGAAACCACCCTGCGCAGCCTCTGGTTCGTGGGCTCGGCGCTGATCCTGTGGAGTGCGGTGATGTGGTTCGCCGACCGCTCTCCGACCCAGGAGCGGGGCGAGGCCGATGTTCGAACCCGCGACACCCTGATCATTGGCGTCACGCAGTGCCTGGCTCTGATCCCGGGTGTCTCGCGCTCGGGGGCGACGATGTCGGCCGGCCTTTTGCGAGGGTTCGACCGGGTCACGGTGACGCGGCTGTCGTTCTATCTCTCGGTTCCCGCATTGACCGCGGCGACGATCTTCCAGGCGGCGACCGAGTACGACAACATCGCCAATGGTGTCGGCTGGACAGCCACGCTAATTGCCGTCGCGGTCAGCTTCGTTGTCGCCTATGCCGCCGTTGCCTGGTTGCTGAATTTCATCGCCGCTCACACTTACAGCGTCTTCATCGTCTACCGCCTTGGCCTCGGCGCCCTCGTGCTCGCCTTGGTCGCGACCGGGGCGCTTGCTGCCACCTGATCGGTTCCCGGACGCCTGATCGGTTCGGCCAACGAATCGAGCCCGATCGCGGCGCCGGAGTGCGGGGCGCGTAAATCGAGCAAGACCCGTGAGAGAGATAAGAGCGCGCGGCCCGGGGCAGGATGAGACCGCGCGCTGCACGAGAGAGGATCTCGTTGAGCGGCAGTCTGCACGCGGTCATGTGCCTAACGGTGAAAAAGCTGAGAAACAGCGTGTGAAAGTCTTGTTAACGACTCTGTAGATGGCGATTCGAGGCGACTACCATTGCCACCATTGAGAGGCGACAGGGGGCAGCGTTCTTTCGATTCAATCGGGACGCCCCGCGGATAGCAGCCGACGCTTATGACTCCATCCCAAGGAACAGTGCGCCTCGCCGTGATCGATACCGACAGCGGTTTCCTTCGCGTGCTCGCCAAGCGCTTCGACGGCGCCGGTTGGGAGTACCGCGTGCACTCGTCGCATGTGCCACCAGAAGAGCTCGTGGCGATGAAGCTGAATGCGCTGCTGGTCGACCTCTCGGTTCTGGGACCGCTCGGATGGGATTTCCTCGAGCGCGTCTGCGGCATGCTCCCCGACCTCGCCGTGGTCGTCTGCACCCAAGGCTCAACGGTCGCTCAGCGCGTGCGCGCACTGCGCCTCGGCGCCGACGACTGGATCGTCAAGCCATCGCATCCCGAAGAAGTGATGGCCCGGATCGAGGCGATCGTGCGCCGCCGCCGCCGCAGCCGGCCCAAGGCCGAGTCGGGGCCGCTGGTTGCCGGCGAGATCGAAATCCGAGACGACCAGTTTCAGGCTTATGTCGCGGACCGAAGTCTCAACCTCACAAGGCGCGAGTTCGAACTGCTCCAAGTCCTAGCCGAGGCCAGCGGCCGGGTGATCGAGCGCGAGGACATCTATCAGCGGGTGTGGGGCTATGCGATGGCCCACGGCGACCGCTCTGTTGACGTCTTCATCCGCAAGCTTCGCGCCAAGATCCAGAGCCACTCCCCTGGCTGGGAGTACATCCACACTCACTTCGGCGTCGGCTACCGCTTCGAGCCGGAGACCCTTGCGTCAGGGGCCGATGAGATTGAGCAGCGAGCATCCACTGCACAAGAGATCGCCGAGGCCGGAGCAGCAGGATCGAGCAAGGTCGTAGCCCGATCGCGCTAGGCGTCGCCTGCGTTTCACCTTTTCGTGCCGCTTTCACACCTTCTTCACATCTGAGGCGCCGTTGGGGAACAACCTTGCGGTGGCGGCGACAGTCGCCGGTCGGAAGGAAGCGTCCGAAGCGCTCGCACTCTGAAAAACACAGAGTCAACCCAACTCAGAAGGAGACCTATCCAGTGATCTCTAAGAACTGGCTGCTCGCCGCCGGCACCAGCACCGTCCTCGCGTTTGGCGTGGCCGCGTGCGGTGATGACGACGAATCCAGCAGCGACAGCGGCGGCGACGCGCCCAGCGGCCTCTCGGGCTCGATCTCGCTCGACGGCTCGAGCGCCGGCGAAACCGACATCTCCAACGCTTCGCGCTCAATCGAGCCTGAAGAGGAGAAGCTTTGTGCCGACGGCGGCGTCGAGTACACCGAGGTCCAGGTCGCAAACGACGGCATCTCAATCGTCACCAACCCCGATCTGGAAATCTCCTGTCTGACCACGGACCAGCTCGCCCAGCTCTGGACCGACGACACGGTCACCAACTACTCAGAGCTCGGCGAGGATGCGAATACCGGCGAGCCGCTGCCCGACGTCGATGTCTCCCTCTACGGCCCCGGCACCGACTCCGGCACGTTCGACTACTTCACCGACGTGATCAACGGGGAGGAAGGGGTCAGCCGCAAGGAGTATCAGGCGTCTGAGGACGACAACGTGCTCGTCCAGGGTGTTTCCGGCGACACGGCCGGACTCGGCTACTTCGGCTTCAGCTATTACGAGCAGAACGCCGAGGCGCTCAACCTGGTCTCGGTGGACGGCGGCGACGGTTGCGTCGAGCCGAGTGCGGAAACGATCTCGGATGCGTCGTATGCGCCGCTAGCCCGGCCCCTATTCATGTACCCGTCGGCCACGGCGCTGACCGACAAGCCCGAGGTCGAGGGCTTCATGCAGTACGTCGTCGACAATGCCGCGGACATCGCCGAGGCCGCATTGATCGTGCCGATGAGCGAGGAACAGGCCTCCGAGGCCAAGTCAGCGTTCGAGGGTGCGATCGGCGGCTAGTGGAAGCCGGAACTCAGGTAGCCGGAGCAACGCCGGGGGTCAAGCCCCTCGGCGTCGCTCAGCGCCGCTGGGGCGAAGAGGTGATTCGCGCGCTGCTGTTCGCGGCAGCGGCGATCTCGATCCTGACCACGGTCGGGATCGTCTTCGCCTTGGTAAGTCAGTCGCTCTCGTTTTTCGCGGAAGTCGGCCTGGATTTCTTCAAGTTCAACGACTGGGCGCCGCTGTTCAACCCGGCCTCATTCGGGATCTGGCAGCTGCTCAATGGGACCTTCCTGATCACCGGAATAGCGGTTCTCGTCGCGATCCCCGTTGGGCTCGGTTCCGCTGTCTATCTCTCCGAATACGCGAGCCCGCGCGTGCGCAAGACGATCAAGCCGGTGCTCGAAGTGCTCGTCGGCGTGCCGACGGTTGTCTTCGGCTATTTCGCGCTGACCTTCATCACTCCGACGCTCCTCAACGACATCCTCAGCCTCGAAGTGGGCACCTTCAACGCGCTTGCTGCAGGGCTCGTGATGGGGATGATGATCGTGCCGACGATCGCCTCGATCTCAGAAGACTCGATGCGCGCGGTGCCCATGGGATTACGCGAGGGAGCCTTCGGCCTCGGAGGGACGAAGCGCCAGGTCGCGACCAAAGTCGTCTTCCCCGCCGCGATGTCGGGGATCGTCGCCTCGGTGGTCCTGGGGATTTCGCGCGGAATCGGCGAAACGATGATCGTCCTCGTCGCTGCAGGGCTGCAGCCGAACTATGGCGTGAACCCGACGGAAGGCTACGCCACGATCACGACGTTCATGGGCGCCACGGCCAAAGGCGACAATCCCTCCGGCACGGTCGGCTATGAGTCGATCTTCGCCTGCGGACTTACCCTGTTCGTCCTCACCCTGCTGATGAACATGGTCGCAATCCGCTTCGTACGCAGGTACCGCGAGGTCTACGAATGACCCCGCCGCCTGAGGGCGCCGCCACGGCAGCGGTCGAGAGCCAGTTTGCCAGCGGACGCAACAGTCGCGCGCTTGAGATTGGCTTCAAAGCGTTGCTGATTGCCTGTCTCGGCGTCGCCCTGGTGACCCTCGTGGTGCTGCTGATCGACGTCGCGGCAGATGGCTTCGGCTCGGTCAGCCTTAACTTCCTCGTCGACGCGCCCTCGCGAATAATCCCCGAGAACTCCGGCATCGGACCGGCATTGGCGGGCACGCTGTGGCTGATGGCCGTATGCGCGGCGTTCATTATTCCCGTTGGCGTCGCCAGCGCGATCTATCTCGAGGAGTACGCGAATCGCGAGAGCCGGATCAACCGGTTCATCGAGCTCAACATCCAGAACCTGGCGGCGGTGCCCTCGATCGTCTACGGAGTGCTCGGGCTTGCCTTCTTGGTCCGCGGTCCGTTGGGAATGGGCAACATCCTGGTCGCCGGCGGCCTCACGCTTGGACTGCTTGTCCTTCCCGTGCTCATCGTCTCAGGGCGCGAAGCGATTCGCGCGGTGCCGCCGTCGATCCGGGAGGGCTCGATGGCGCTCGGCGCCACCAGGTGGCAGACGATCTGGAAACAGGTCCTCCCGGCCGCTCTTCCCGGCATCGCGACGGGGACGATCCTCTCACTTTCCCGCGCGATCGGCGAGACGGCGCCGTTGATCGTTGTCGGCGCGGCGCTGTTCGCGACGACCTCGCCGTCGAGTCCCTTCGACGACGTCACCGCGCTTCCGATTCAGATATTCGGCTGGGTCTCGGACCCGCGTCCCGAGTACAAGTCGCTGGCCGCTGCGGGCATCATCGTCTTGATGGCGATCTTGCTGGCGATGAACGCGGTTGCGATCTGGCTGCGCAACAAATTCGAAAACAAGTGGTAGGTGATTACCTTTGGAAGGCAGAGTGGTGAGCGAACCAGAAAAGACAGAGGGCGAACGGGCCCACCGCGACTCCCCCGACATCGATCTCGGGGCGACGTTCGTCGAAACCCACCAGGGCATGCCCAAGCCGGGCTTCACCAGCAGTGGCCATGTCTTCGAGCTCAAGAACCTGACCGCTTCCTACGACGGCAAGCCTGCCGTGTCCGAGGTGACGATGGACGTCCCCAAGCAGGCAATCACCGCCTTCATCGGGCCTTCGGGCTGTGGCAAGTCGACCTTGATTCGCTGTCTCAACCGGATGAACGACCTGATCCCGAGCGCGTCGGTCGACGGCGAGGTGCTGTACCACGGGGAGGACATCTACAACCCGCAGGTCGATCCCGTCGAGGTGCGCAAGCGAATCGGGATGGTCTTCCAGAAGCCGAATCCCTTCCCCAAGTCGATCTACGACAACATCGCTTTCGGCCCCGAGATTCTCGGGATGAAGGGCGACATGGACGAGATCGTCGAGCAGGCACTGCGAGGCGGCGCACTCTGGGAAGAGGTCAAGGACCGCCTGCACACCAACGCGTTCGGCATGTCCGGCGGCCAGCAGCAGCGCCTGTGTATCGCACGGTGTCTGGCAGTCAATCCGGACGTGATTCTCATGGACGAGCCCTGCTCGGCGCTCGACCCGATCTCGACCGGCAAGATCGAAGACCTGATGCTCGAGCTCAAGCAGAAGTACTCGATCGTGATCGTCACCCACAACATGCAGCAGGCGGCGCGCGTCTCGGACATGACCGCCTTCCTCATCGTCAAGCTCGATGCCGAGGAGAAGAACCGCGAGGGCCGGCTGGTCGAGTACGACGTGACCGAGAAGATCTTCACCAACCCATCAGACCAGCGAACCGAGGACTACGTAACCGGGAAGGTCGGGTGACGCCAATGGCCAACAGCGTGCGGGTTCAGTATCAAGGGGAACTGGCGGCCCTGGAGGCCCGCGCCCTCGAAGGGCTCGACCTCGTTTCCGCCCAGCTCGAGCGAGCCGCCGAAGCCGTGGAGCATCGCGACACCGAGCTCGGCGATCTCGTCATCGCCAGCGATGACGTCGTCGACGGGCGCTACCTCGAGGTGCACCAGTCGATCCTGACGCTCTTGGCCACGCAGGCTCCGGTCGCCACCGACTTGCGCCTTATCGCCGCCCTGCTCCACATCATGAAGAGCATGGAGCGGATGGGCGACCAGTGTGTGAACATGGCCAAGCTGATCCCGATCGCCGGCCACGAGCCCCCCGCGGATACACGCATCGTCAGGGACATCGCAACGATGGCAAAGCAGGTGAAAACCCTGATCGCACAATCAAAGCGTGCCTTTTCCAGCCGTGACGTCGAGATGGCGCGCGACCTCGTGCGCCAAGACGACGTCGTCGACAACCTCAACAAGGAGATCTTCCGTATCGCCTTGGAGATCGGGGACGACCGCGACCGCCGCGAATGGGCGATGACGATGATCCTCGTCGCTCGCGCGATCGAGCGGATCGGCGACAACGCGGTAGATATCGGCGAGCAGGTCGCCTTCGTCGTCACGGGCCTCTTTCGCGAGTTCCAAGACGCCTCGCACCCGGGCGAGCCGATTCCTCAGTAGCGCAACGCGATCCAAGCGCGCACGAAACCGCCGCGCTGACTGCGGCTCTCGTGGGAGGCGCTAGCTATTGCGATGGCGGCCGCGCATTAGCGCCGTAGTCGACGCGGCTAGCTCGCCCGCACGCGGCCGGTAGGGCGGATGGACCTCGAGCAACATCGGCGCCTGATGGCGGCGTAGCAGGGGCCCGATCAGCTGCCACGGCAGCGTGCCTCGCCCCGGTGCCAGGTGGAGGTCGAGTCGCAGCGGGCCGACGCCGAGCTCCGCGCCCCTGGCTTTGCGCCGAGCGCCGAGATTGTCGTGCAGGTGAAAGAGGCTGACGGCGTCGAGCACCGGTTCGCAAAGACGCTCGACCGACGTGTGGCGAGTGTCCGCGACGACATGGGCATGACCGATGTCGAGACACAGAGCCACCCGCGGCGAGCCGATGCGCTGCGCCAGCCCGCGCAGCGTGAGCGGGCTCGCCGAGATGGACTCTGGGCCCGGATACAGAGGTGCCAGGTTCTCGATCGCGATCGTCACCTCGAGCCGTTCCGCCGCCGTGGCGATTTTGGCAAGGGCGGCGGCCTCCGCCGTCATCTGCGGCCCCTGCTCCAGTCCCTCCGCCACGGCCATCGCGTGGTAGACGATCTGCCCGGCTCCGATCTCGGCGGCGTAGGAGAGCAACCCCTCCATCGCACGGTCGGTTTCGCGGGAGCCGAGGCGAAGGCTGCCCGGGCCATGGATGACGGCACGCAAGCCCGTGGTCCTGAGCACAGCGTCGAGCGCGGCCGCGTGGCGGTTGGCCTGGCGCGGGTCGACCAACACCGATGCAGGCGGCGACTGCAGCTGCACCCAGGCGAACCCGGCCGCTTCGTATGACTTCAGCAGCGGTGCCGACGGCCACCATTCGTAGGGCACGCTGAGGCCGAGGCGGCCAGCGAGTGGATCCTTGCCTCCCGCTTTGGCGGGTTGTATCGAGGTCTCGCCCGGTGAACCCGTGTCGAGCAATGGCATCGAACTTCAGCCTAAAGTCGCAAAGTGCGGGATTTCGTGAAATCAGGGTGAAGCAGATGTGAACAGAGTGTTATTGCGAAGCCGAAATCCGCCACGCCTCATCCGTCCCGTTTGCGATGATCGTTGCGTGCTTTGTGCAGCGGTCGACATCGGCTCGAACACGACCCGTGTGCTCGTGGCCGAACCGCAGGGTGGGCAGCTTCGCAAGGTGATGGAGCAACGCGCATACACGCGCTTCGACAAAGACTCCAAGCGCAAGGGCCGGATTACCAACGAGAAGATCGCTGAGCTTGCGGAGGTAGTGACGACGCAGGTCCGCCTCGCCGAGGAGCTCGGCGCGGAGGCGATCCGGATCGTCGCAACTGCCGCTGTTCGCGAGGCAAAGAACTCGAAAGAGGTGGCAAAGGCGATCGCCGACGCGGCCGGCAGCCCGGTCGAGGTTCTGAGCGAGGAGGGGGAGGGGCGCCTCGCCTTCATCGGTGCGACCAAGACGCTCGGTCATCCGGTCGAGGGTGACATCGGCGTCGTCGATGTAGGCGGTGGATCTTCGGAGATCATCCTCGGCACGGTCGCCGGCGGGGTGGAGGACGTGCGCTCGTTCAAAATCGGCTCGGGCGCACTCGCTGAGGAGTTCTTCACCAACGATCCGCCGTCGGCGGCGGAGGTCAGGGCGCTTCGCAACTACATCGACGATTTCTTCGCTTGCGTCGAGATCGAACAGCCGGCTCAAGCCGTCGCTGTCGGCGGCAGTGCGACGTCGCTGCGAACGCTCGTCGGCGCCGTGCTCGAATATGAAACGCTCGAACGAGCGGTACGCGTGCTGACCGGCGATCCAATCGCCGACGTAGCGAGGAAGTTCGAGCTCGACCCGCGCCGCGTCCGCATCCTGCCTGCCGGGGTGCTCATCCTCGAAAAGCTCTCCGAGCTGCTCGGCCAAGGACTTCAGATCGGTAAGGGCGGCCTGCGCGAGGGAATCATCCTCGACCTACTTCAAGGCGCCAGAAACGGCGCTTCCACCGCCGTAGCCGCCTAGCTCGAAATCCGGCCGATGGCCAAGGCAGAGGCGATTCATGGGCTTGACGAGGACGACCCCTACGCCGAGGTAGCGGCGACCGTGGTCGCGATTCGCTCCCGTGAGCTGTTCGAGCAATCGGCTGACGTTCTCGACATCGGCGACATCGAGCGCGTGCATGATATGCGCGTCGCGACGCGGCGACTGCGGGCAGCGCTCGAGGTGTTCGAGCCGTGCTTCGAGCCCAAGCGCTTCAGCATTGCCCTGTCGGAGGTCAAGGCGCTCGCGGATGCCCTCGGCGAGCGTCGCGATCCCGATGTGACAATCGCCGCGCTCGTCGAGTTCGCGGCCGAGGTGGGTGGGGCCGAGCGGCCGGGGATCGAGAGCCTGATCGAGCACCTGCGCGGTGAGCAGGGCGACGCCAACGAGGCTCTGGCGCCGGTGGTCTCATCCGCACGCCTGGCCAAGCTCGAAAAGCGGCTGTCGAAACTGGTTGCCGGAGCAAGGCGATGAAGGCCGCACGGGTAACGAGGCTCGACCCCAAAGCGCCGCTGATCGACAACGCGGCGCGCATCTTGCGGGCGCGGGTTTCCGAGCTGCGCTCGTTCATCCCCGCCGCCCTTGACCGCAATAACGAAACCGAGCAGCACGACCTGCGAATCGCTGCCAAGCGCCTGCGCTACTTACTCGAGCTGACGGAGTTCTGCTTCGGCGACGAGGCCGAGCGCGCCCGCCGCCGCGCCCGCGAGGTCCAAGAGGTGCTCGGCGACCTGCACGACTGCGACGTGATGGCACCCCGCATCTCCGAGCATGTCGAGCGCCTGCAAAACGAAGATGCGTTGGCGGTCCGGCGGGATGCGGGCGGTGCCCTTGCGCCCGAGCCCGCTCTTGCCGCCGGCGCCGCGAACCGCGACACATACCGTGGGCTCGAGGTCCTCGCCGTCCACATCGAGGCCCGGCGCGGCTTGCTCTTCGATCGTTTTGTCGAGCTCTGGAGCGAACTCGAGGCCGAGGGCACCTGGGAAGCGCTCGAGAGCGCGATTGAGGCCCGGTTGCTGGCGGCGCGCCGGCGTCGCAAGGCCCGGCGTAGCGCCGATCGCGCGGCCGTCGGGCTGGCCGAGGCCGAGGAGGCCGAGCGCAGGGCTGTTGAGCGCGCGCGCGTGGCCGCAGAGAAGCTCGCCGAGGCGCGATCGGACTCGCGCCTGCAGTAGGCAGCAAACCCGGCCCGCGACACCCACTGCGGTAAGCGCGGAGACCCGTGGGTACAGTGATTTAGGTGGGAGGACTTTGCAGCGGCGCCTGAGCGCTGCGGGATGGGCGGCGTGCGTTCTCGCTGCGCTGGTGCCCGCGAGCGCGAGCGCGCAGTTCACGCCCGGTGGCGCCGGAGTCGGTGACCCGTTCTTTCCCAATGCGGGCAACGGCGGCTATGACGTCTCCAACTACCGGCTCGATCTTGATTACTCGATCGAGAGGCGACACCTGGATGCGACCGTGACGATCACAGCCACAGCGCTTCAGGACCTCTCCAGCTTCGACCTCGATTTCCGTGGGCTCAAGGTGAGCAAGGTGCTCGTCGACGGCACGCCGGCCACCTTCGTTCGCCAGGGACAGGAACTCGTGATCACCCCGGCGGGGGGCATCGCCGCGCAGACCTCGTTCGACACAGTCGTCCGATACCGCGGGCGCCCAGGCACGATCAAGGATCCCGACGGCTCGAAGGAGGGATGGTTCGAAACCGATGACGGCAGCATCGTCGTCACCGAGCCTCAGGGCGCCCCGGCCTGGTATCCGGCCAACGATTACCCCACCGACAAGGCTTTGTTCGAGTTCCGCATTCGTGTTCCGGATCGGATAGAGGCCGTTGCCAACGGCGCGTTGAAGGGCCGTCTCGAGGCAGGCCGGGGGACCGAATGGCGCTGGAAGACGACCGCGCCGATGTCGCCTTATCTCGCCACGGTTGCCATCGGCCAGTTCAAAATCGTGCGCTCCAAGGTCAGCGGCATCCCGTCGTTCACCGCGGTCGACCCAAGGCTCTGGACGAAGTCAAAGGACGCGCTGCGCCGCAGCGGCAAGATCCTCTCACTGTTCAAGCGTCTGTTTGGTCCGTATCCCTTCGGCCAGACAGGGGCGATCGTCGACGACGCCGGCTTCATCGGCTATGCGCTCGAGACCCAGACCCGCCCCGTCTACGACAGCGCACCCGACGATTTGCTCGTCGCCCACGAGCTCGCACATCAGTGGTTCGGCGACAGCGTCGGGCTCGAGCGCTGGCACGAGATGTGGCTGAACGAGGGCTTCGCAACCTGGGCAGAGTGGCGCTGGGACGAGGAGGCGGGCGGCCCTTCGACGGCGAAGGTTCTCAGAGACCTACTCGAAGTGCCGGCGTCGCGCGATGAGCTCTGGAACCCTCCGCCGGCCGTTATCCCGGGTCCGGCGAAGCTCTTCGCCGAATCGGTATACGTGCGCGGCGCCATGGCCATCGAGGCGCTTCGCCAGCAGATCGGCGAACCGGCCTTCCTTTCGACCTTGCAGACATGGGCCACCGAGCACCAGTACGCCAACGCCACGATCGCTGAGTTCATAGCTTTGGCCGAGGCCCAGTCGGGCCAGGAGCTCGACTCGTTCTTTGACCTCTGGCTGTTCCGGTCGGGCAAGCCGGTCATCTAGACGACAAGTGTTGAGAGGCCGTGGGCCGCCCTGGCTCAGCTCGCCGCCGGTTACCGGCGCACGCTCGAACTCGCACGTCGCAAGCCCGAGCCCACGCCGATGCTCGAGGTCGCATGAGCGCCTGCCTGCACTAGCCTGTCGGCAGAGCTCGAGTGAAGCCCCTGGACACCGAGATCGAATCGATCCAAAGCGCCGATCAGACGCTGGCGACGCCGATCGAAGCCACAGACGAAGGCGCGCCCAATCTCGACGACACCGCTCTGTACTTCAACCGTGAGCTCTCCTGGCTGGAGTTCAACGATCGCGTCCTCCAGCTCGCAGAGGACGAATCGGTGTCGCTGCTCGAACGCGCCAAGTTCGCGGCGATCTGGGAATCGAACATGGACGAGTTCTTCATGGTTCGCGTCGCCACGTTGCATGATCAGCTCGAGTCGGGCACCTCGGCTCGCGACGCGGCTGGGTTCACCCCGGCACAGGTGCTGAGCGAGATTCGAAACCGCGTCATTGGCCAGCGCGGACGGGCGGCAGATTGCTTCGAGCACGAGCTACGCCCGGCGCTCTCTGCGAACGACATCCGCCTCGTCTCTATCGGCGAAGCCAGCTCCGAGGAGCAGGCCGAGCTCGACCGCCTCTTCTCCAATCAGGTCTTCCCGGTTCTGACCCCTCTGGTGATCGGCCGCGGCCGGCCCTTTCCGTACATCTCCAACCTCTCGCTTTCGCTCGCCGTCGTCCTGCGCGACCCAGATAAGGACAACGAGATCCTTGCTCGCGTCAAGGTCCCGAAGGAGCTGCTCGGGCGCTTCCTTCGCGTCGGCGACGCCGGCAACAGTCTCTTTCGCCTCGACGCCCTGATCGCTGCCAACCTCGGATCGCTGTTTCCGGGCATGGAGGTCGTCGAGCACGCGCTCTTTCGCGTCACTCGCGACACCGACTATGACGTCTCAGACGAGACCGACGACGTCATGCGCGCGGTCGAGGAGGAGCTTCGCCGCCGGCGTTTTGGCGAGGTCGTACGGCTCGAGGTCGAGGCCGGGATGAACGAGGGCCTTCAAGACCAGCTCGTTGCCGCGCTGGGGATCTCCGAGGACGAACTCTACGTCGTCGAGGGCATGCTCGACCTCTCAGACCTATGGGACGTCGTCGCCGTCTCTGGCCACGACGAGCTCCGCGATCCTCCGCAAACTGCGGTCACGCCGCCGCGCCTGATCCTCGGCGAAGCGGGCAAGGACGGCGACATGTTCACCGCGATCCGTGCCGGTGACATCCTCGTCCACCATCCCTACGACTCTTTCACCAGCTCGGTCGAGCGCTTCATCAAGCAGGCCGTCACCGATCCGGACGTGCTCGCGATGAAGCAGACCGTATATCGCACCAGCGCCGATTCGCCGCTCGTGCCAGGGCTGATCGAAGCCGCGGAGCGCGGCAAGCAGGCTGTCTGCCTGGTGGAGCTGAAGGCCCGCTTCGACGAGAGCGCCAACATCACCTGGGCGAAGAAGCTCGAGCAAGCAGGCGTCCACGTCGTCTACGGAATCCCGGCGCTGAAAACCCACGTCAAGTGCGTGCTAGTGATTCGCCGTGAGGGCGAGGGGGTTCGCCACTACGTCCACATCGGCACCGGCAACTACAACCCGAAGACGGCCCGCATCTACACCGACATCGGACTCTTCACCTGCGATCCCGACATCGGCGCCGACATCTCGGAGATGTTCAACTCACTCACCGGCTATGCCCGGCCGCGTAGCTACCGCAAGGTGCTGGTCGCCCCCTTCAACCTGCACAGGGAGATCATCGCGGAAATCGAGCGCACGATCGCGTCGCATTCCGAAGCGACTCCCGCGCGCATCCGGATGAAGATGAACTCGCTGCTCGATGCCTCGGCAATTCGCGCGCTCTATCGCGCCTCGCAAGCGGGCGTCTGCGTCGAAATCAACGTCCGCGGGATCTGCGCCTTGCGCCCGGGCGTTGCCGGTGTCTCGGAGAACATCACCGTGACCTCGGTCGTCGACCGTTTCCTCGAGCACTCGCGCATTTACTCGTTCGAGCGCCACGACGAGCCCGAGAGCATCTATATCGGCTCGGCGGACCTGATGCCGCGAAACCTGTACAACCGCGTCGAGCTGGTCATACCGATCCTCGACGAGAAGGTCCGTGCGGACCTCGCTGATGTGCTCGATCGCTCGCTTGCCGACAACACCAACTCCTGGGAGCTTGGTGAGCGCGGAACCTGGTTGCGACGTGCCCCAGGCGACGAACCGCGCAACGTGCAGCGCGAGCTGATCGAGCGCCACGTCGAGCGCGCGGCTTCCGGCGCCGCGGTCGAGACCGCGATCACCACGTCCTGAACCCAGCCGGCCCCGCGCGACGAAATCGGTGCGCAGCGGTAGCGTCTTGGCTGTGGCGATCCGGCATACCGCGCGCGGCTATTGGCTGAACGAGGCGGGACAGGTCGAGCCTCGCCCGGCTCTGGCGGGCGACCTCGCTGCCGACGTACTCGTCGTCGGCGGTGGTTATACCGGCCTCTGGGCTGCCTGGTATACGAAGCAGCTCGAGCCACAGGCCCGCGTCGTCCTCTGCGAGGCGCACATAGCCGGCGAGGGTCCGAGCGGGCGCAACGGGGGCTTTTGCAACGCGCTGTGGTTCGGCCTGCCGGCGATGCGCGAGCATTTCGGCGACCACAGCGCAAAGCAGGTGGCGACCGCGGCGCAGGAGGCGGTCGATGCGATCGGTGTGTTTTGCGACGAGGAGGGCGTCGACGCCTGGTTTCGTCAGGCGGGATATATGCAGGCCTCGACGGCCCCGGCATGGGACGGTGCTTGGGACGCGACCGTCGATGCCTGCGAGGCGCTCGGCTTCGCCGATGTCTGCCGCCCGCTATCGAGTGCGCAGGTGCGCGAGCGTTGCGACTCACCCGTGTTTCGCGCCGGTGCCTTCTATCCGGGGGCGGCAACCGTGCAGCCGGCGCGGCTCGCGCGCGGCCTGCGCGCGCGGGTGCTTGCGGCCGGGGTCGAGGTCTATGAGCGCACGCCGATCAGCTCGGTCAGAAACCGCGACGACGGACTGGTGGCCCGGGCGCCTGGAGGCACGGTCAGGGCCAAGGCGGCAGTCATGGCCACCGGTGGCGCGCTCGTCGGCCTGCCGCGCCTTCGCCGGCGCCTGACGCTGACGTCGAGTCACATGGTTATCACCGAGCCGGTGCCTGACTTACTCGAGGAGATCGGCTGGACCGGCGGCGAATGCGTGACCGATTCGCGCGCGATGGTCCATTACTTCCGCACTACGCCGGACGGGCGCATTGCCTTCGGTTGGGGCGGCGGGCGTGTCGTTCGCGCCGATCACACGACCGGACGTGCCGAGATCGACCCCAAATTGATCACCGCGGTCGAGCGTCATCTGACACGTTTCTTTCCCAGCCTCGACGGCCGGCAGATCGAGTGGGCCTGGGGTGGGCCGATTGACGTCTCGCCCAGCCATCTCCCGGTCGTCGACGAGATCGAACCGGGTGTTCACTGCGCCTTCGGCTTCACCGGCCACGGCGTCGGTCCCTCGAACATGGTGGGACGCTCGCTGGCCTCGCTCGCGCTCGAGCGCCGAGACGACGCTGCCCGCCTCGGCTATATCGCGCCGCCCGCGATCAAGGTGCCGCCCGAGCCCTTCCGCTACATCGGGGGCACGATCATCCGCAACGCGATCTTGCGAAAAGAGCAGGCGTTCGAGCGCGGCGAGACGCCCGGGCCAGTGACGCGGTTGGTGGCGGGAATCCCGGAGCGAATCGGGATCCACGTCGGACGCTGAAACTGCCCGCTCGCCTCAACCGTGCGGCTGAGGTGCGATGAAGGGGGAGAAACTCGGCCCAGGCGCGAGTTTCTCCCCTTCGCTGAAAACAGGTGGCGTCAGGCCGTCAGGACTGAAAACAGGTGGCGTCAGGCCGTCAGGACCCTATCGCGCCCGGCCGCCTTGGCGGCGTAGAGCGCGCGATCGGCGCGAGCAATGATCGCGGTCTCGGTCTCGCTGCCGTCCCAGAAAACCAATCCGGCGGAAACACGCTGCTCACTGGGCATCGTCGAACGCACACGCTCGAGAATCGCAAGCGCCTCGGCCTTTTGGGCTCCGGGCATGGCCAGGGAGAATTCCTCTCCCCCGTAGCGGGCGAGGATGTCGGTCGCCCGGATTGTCCGTGCCCACGGTCATCAGCCAGCGAACGACCGAGCTCGCCGGCGGTACCTGGCTCAGCACCCAGTCCCGCCGAGCTGGCAGGTGGCGGTCGGTTTCACGGGTGTCGCACACGTGCTACACTGCCTCGATGGCTCGGCAGATCACCCAGCGACAGCTGCGCAACGAAAGCGGCGAGGTGATGCGCGCCCTCGACGCAGGCGAGAGCTTCCTGGTCACTCGCAACGGGGTCGCCGTCGGCGAGCTGACCCCGGTTCGACGCCAACGGTTCGTGGGCAGAGACGCCGTGCTCGCGGCGTTCGCGAGTGCGGAGCCGATCGACGCCGAGGGATTCCGCGCCGACGTCGACCGACTCGCGGGGCAGGACCCGAGTCCGCGTGGCTGATGAACAGCGCTCGCGCGGGCTGGTCGATACCTCCGTCGTCATCGACCTTGACCGCATCCCGCCCCGGGTGCTGCCCGAAGATCTCGCGATCGCGGCGATCACCCTTGCCGAGCTCGCCGCCGGTCCCCATGCGACCGAAGATCCGATCGAGCGGGCGCGTCGCCAGGAGCGCCTGCAGCGCGCCGAGGCCACGTTCGACCCGGTTCCCTTTGACGCGGAGGCGGCGCGCGCCTACGGTCGCGTCTACGCGCAAGTCGCCGCGGGGGGACGCAAGGCACGTGGTCGGAGGGCGGTCGATCTGCTGATCGCCGCAACCGCGCTGGCCGCCGAGCTACCGCTTTACACCTGCAACCCCTCCGACTTCGACGGTCTCGGCTCCCTCATCGAGGTCACTGCTGTCGGCGTGGCCGCCGCCGACGGCTGACCGCGCTGCTGCTCGTCGCGAACCAGCATCCCTCTACCCGATCGCCGCCGCCGAGCGTCGACCTACGATGGCCCGATGGCGATCGCGCACCTCGATATGGACTCGTTCTACGTCGCAGTCGAACTGCTGCGGCGGCCCGAGCTCAGGGGCAAACCGGTGATAGTTGCCGGCAGCGGGCCGCGAGCGGTGGTCACCACCGCTTCCTATGAGGCGCGTCCCTACGGCGTTGGCTCGGCGATGCCGGTATCGCTTGCGCGCCGCCGCTGCCCGGAGCTGATCCAGGTGCCGGTCGACATGGCGCATTACCGCGAGCGCTCGCGTGAGGTGATGGCCGTAATCGCCGAGCTCGAGGCGCCGACCGAAACCGTATCGCTCGACGAGAGCTACATCGACCTCGAGGGAGTGCCCGACCCGATCGCGCGCATGAGCTGGGTCGTGCGCACGATCCGCGAGCGACTGGAGCTCAACGCCTCAGTTGGAATCGGGCCGAACAAGCTCGTCGCCAAGGTCGCGTCCGACGCCGAGAAGCCGCGTGGCTTCGTCGTCCTCAGCCGCGAGCAGGCCGCCGAGCGCTTTGGCGGCGCGCCGCCAAAGCTGATCCCGGGGATCGGCCCGAAGACCGCTGAACGACTGACGGCGATGGGAATCGGGACGCTTGGCGCCCTCCAGCGCTACCCGGTCGACGACCTGATCGCGCGCTTCGGCAGCAATCACGGACAGGCTCTTCACGACCGCTCGCACTTTCGCAGCGATTCGAAGGTTCAAACGAGCCGTGAGGCAAAGTCGCGCTCGGTCGAGACCACGTTCGATTACGACATCGACGACCGCACCCGGCTCGAGCAGATCCTCGACAAGCAGTCCGAGCGACTCTCCGGCGAGCTCGCCAAGCGCGGCCTCGCGGGGCGCACAATCGGGATCAAGGTCCGCCTCGACGACTGGACCACGGTCACCCGCGTGCGCTCGGTCGATGCACCGACCAACGATCGCGCGGTGATCGCGTCAACGGCACGTGAGCTTCTGCGCGCTTACGACCCTCAGCGACCGGTGCGGCTGCTCGGCGTGCGGGTCGCTGCCTTCGACGCCGAGCGACCGGCGACGACGAGGTCGATGCCCGCACAGCAGGGACTCGAGCTCGACCTCGCCTGAGCGAAGCCGGCGCGCCAGCGGGCACCGGTCGCTTGTGATCGGGCTCATGCCGTCAGCAGCAACATCCAGGCAACGGCGCCGAGCAGCGATCCGGCTAGAGCTGACATCGCAAGCTCACGGTCATCCTGGACGAAGAGGACGATCGCACCAACCAACCCCGCGAACGGCAACAGAAAGCTCCCGCCCAAAGCGGCGATTCGCTCGTCTCTGCGCTTGGGATCCTCGCTCACCAGCGGGAGGTTACGACCTTCTTGCGCGTGTAGAACTCGACCGCGTCCTTGCCGTTGGCGTGCAGGTCGCCGTCGATCGAGTCCTTCCACCCGCAGAAGGGAAACCACGCTACCGGCGCGGCGACGCCGACATTGATGCCGAGCATGCCCGCCTCGGCACCCCAGCGATAGGCGCGAGCGGCGCTGCCAGAGGTGGTGAAGATCGAGCCGGCGTTGCCATAGCGCGAGCCGTTGGTGAACTCGAGCGCGCCGTCGAGGTCGTCGACGCGCACCACCGCGAGCAGCGGCCCAAAGAGCTCTTCGCGGGCGAGATCCGACTCGAGCTCGGACGTCGTCACGATCGAGGGCCCGATCAGCGAGCCGCCGGGGCCGGCGTCGCGGCGCCCGTCGAGGATCACCTCGTCGGCGGAATCGGCGACGGCTGCCTCGATTGCTCCGGCGACGCGCTTACGCGCGTCGGGACCGACCAGCGGACACACCTCCACGCCTTCCTCGTCTCCTGGGCCGACGCCGAGATCAGCTGCGGCCGCAGTCAGCGCATCGAGGGCTGCATCCTGCTCGGCGCGCGTGCCGACCAGCACCGCGACCGAGCCGGCGAGACAGCGCTGGCCGGCGGCGCCGAAAGCCGACGACATGATCGCCGGTACGCTCGCGTCGAGATCGGCGTCGGGCATGACGATAAGTGAGTTCTTCGCCCCGCCGAGCGCCTGAAAGCGCTTGCCGGTAGCCGAGGAGCGCTCGGCGATGTAACGAGCGGTGGAGGCCTGGCCGACGAACGAGATCGCGTCGATTTCCGGGTGATCGAGCAGGCCGTTGACCGCGTCGTGCCCGCCATGAACGAGGTTGAGGACGCCGTCGGGCAGCTCGTCGATGCCGTCGATCAGCTCGAAGATCAGTTCCGACGGGCGCGGATCGCGCTCGGAGGGCTTGAGGATGAAGCTGTTGCCGCAGGCGATCGCGAAAGGCAGAAACCAAAGCGGGATCATCGCCGGGAAGTTGAACGGCGTGATCGCAGCGACGACTCCGACCGGCTGGCGTAGGAGCTCGACGTCGACGCCGCCGGCGACGCCCTCGAGATTCTCGCCCTTGAGCAGATGGGGGATGCCGCAGGCCGCCTCGGTCGACTCGATTCCGCGCAGGACCTCGCCACGCGCGTCGGCGAGCGTCTTGCCCATGTCCTCGGTAACCAGACGAGCGATGTCTTCCTGGCGCTCCCAAAGCGCCTCGCGCAGAGCGATAACGGCACGGGCGCGCTTTTGCGGCGGCACTGCCCGCCAGGCCGGCTGTGACTGACGAGCTGCTCGCACCGCGGCATCGACATCATCGGCGCCCGACAGCGGCACTCGTGCGACCGTTTGGCCGGTCGCAGGATTGACGTCGTCGAGCGATCCCGCCGGCGCTTCGGCGCTGAGCCACTCTCCGCCGATGTAGTTGTGGAGCGTTCTGGCATCGACCGCAGTCTGCGGGGTGTTGTCTCGTGTATCGATGCTCACGCTCCGGCTCCCTCCGCGGGCGAGTCGTCGGCGGCGGCGCCGCCGTCCTTGACAACGAGGGAAAGCTGAGTAGCCTCGATCGAGGGGATCACGCGGCCCCCTCGCCGAGCTTCGTCTCGATCTCGGACATGGTCCGATGCTAGCGCCGGACCCCCAGCCTCCAAGTACAACCTTGGTGTCGGCTTATTGCCAATGCGGCAAGCGTCACGGTTGACGGCTGAGACGGCGGGTAACACGATGTTCACATGTCTGCCGAAGCCGACTCCGAGCACGCAGAACGCCGCGGCGAGTCCGAGGAGGAGCGACTCGATCGCAATCTCTCGGAGCTTGTCCAGGAGCTTCGTGTCGCGATTCCGGGCATTCAGTTTCTCTTCGCGTTCTTGCTCGTCGTGCCGTTTCAACAGGGCTGGGTCGAGGTCACCGATTTCGAGAAACGCGTCTACTACGCAACCCTGTTGTGCACCGTGTCCTCGTCGATCTGTCTGATTGCGCCGTCGGCACGCCATCGGATCCGCTTCCGCGAGCTCGATAAGAAATGGATCGTGGAATCCTCCAACCGTCTTGCAATCGCCGGCCTCATCTTCCTCGGCCTGGCGATGTTCGGCGTCATCCTGCTCGTCTCTCACGTCGTCTACGGCAGCGCGGCAGCCTTGCCCGCCGCCGCGGCGGTATTCGCGGGGATCGCTTGGTTTTGGTTTCTGGCGCCGGTGGTGCGCGGAATGCGCGCCGACGACTAGCGCTAGGTCGACTGGTATCAGGCGGCCTTTTTGCGGCGGGTTAGCTGCCGGCCGGAATCAGCAGCTCGTCACCGTCGGCGACCGCCTTGATCCCGGCGCGTGTCTCCAGCGGCTTGACGTAGAGCTCGTCGACTCCGATGACGATCGCCGAGAGGATCGGGACCGCGACGAAAAGCCCGATGAATCCGAAGAGCTGGCCGACGAGGACGACGCCAATCGCAACCAGCGCCGGGTGCAGCTGGACGCGGTTGGCCATAACCAGGGGGATCGTGATGTTGCCCTCGACTTGCTGCACCAATATATAGGCGCCGAGCACCAGCAGGGCGGTGTCGGTGCCCTCGGCGAGACCGACGAGCACGGGCGGGATCGCGCCGATGATCGCGCCGAAGTAGGGGATGATCACGAGGATCGCCGAGAACACTGCGAAGAAGATCGTCAGCTCGAGCCCGATCAGCTCCAGCACGAGGTAGACAAGTACCCCGGTGATGACCATGTCGACGAGCACGCCCTGCATCCAGCCGACCCAGCTTCCGCGCAGTCGTCCCAGGACCCCGCTGACCCATTCGCGACGCGCCGGCGGGAACAGCGACTCGATCCCGCGCAGTAGGGGAGCAGGGCTTACGGCCATGTAATAAGCGGTGATCAGGATAAGCGCGATCGCGGCAAGAATGCCCGCGACGCTGAGGCCGATCGAGGCCAGCGGGCCGATGAACTCCTGCGGATTCTCGGTGTAGCGCTCGAGGAACTGCTGTGCCTCGGCTCCGGTGCCCTCGCCGCCGATGTCATTGAGCCGCTCCCGCAGCGAATCGACCGTGGCCGGAACCTGGTCGACGAACTCGCTCGACTGGTCGGCGAATGACGGCACGAGGATCGCCAACAGGGCGGCAAACACGCCGACGCCGATCAGCAACGCGACGAGGGCGCCGAGCCAGCGCGGGACGCGGTAGGGCTCGAGCCGATCGGCCACCGCCCCGAGCGGAATCGCCAGCAATACCGTCATCAGGATCGCGACGAGCAGGGTCACCAGCTCTTGGAAGATGAGTCCCAGGACCAGCAGACCCGCGGCGAGCAGGACGGCTCGGGTCAGGGGCGAGAGCTCACGGGCTTCCGGCATGGTGAGAGCGAGTTCCCTTTCGACCGCGGCCGCAAACAATCGCGCTCATCAGCCCGACACCGGGCGGCGGGCGGCGGGCGGCGGCGCGGTGACGACATCGTCTTCGGGTCGCGCCGCGGCCATCTTCTCGGCCTGGCGCTGCTGCCGGATGACGAAAGCGATCGCGATCGCGGTGATGACGAAGAGGATCGTCGCCAGCACGTTGACCTGGATCGGGATGCCGCGCTGAGAGACCCCGAAGACATAGAGGGGGAACGTCTGCGTCGCGCCGGAGGTGAAGTTCGAGATCACGAAATCGTCGATTGAAAGCGCGAACGCGAGCAGCGCGGCGGAGATCACGCCCGGCGCCAGCAGCGGCAGCGTCACCGTCCGGAAGGTCTGCAGCGGTGTCGCGCCGAGGTCCGCGGCCGCCTCCTCGATCGCGCGATCGAACCCAATCAGCCGCGACCGCACGACGATCACGACGAAGCTGATCGAGAACATGATGTGGGCGATCAGCAGCGACTGGAATCCCAGATCCACCCCGTAGACCACGAACATCGAGAGCAGCGCGGCGCCGATCACGATCTCGGGCGTCGCCATCGGCAGCACGATCAACAGGTTCGCACCCCGGCGCCCGAGGAAGTTGTGGCGAACGAGCGCCAGCGCCATCATGGTCCCGATCGCCGTCGAGATCAGCGTCGACAGGGCCGCCAGCTCGAGCGAGGTCAGCATCGCGTCGTTGAGCTCGCTGATCGCGAATGCGTTCTGCCAGTACTCGAGGGTGAAGCCGCCGTCGAGCGCGAAGTTGAGCCGGTCGCGCGGGGTCTCGGCGAACGAGTAGATGGCGATCACCGCGATCGGGATCAGCATGTAGCAGACAGCCAGGCCCGCGAAGATCAACAGCGCCTTCTCGCGTAGCCACTCGAGAGGCGTAGCCGATCTCCGCCGCTGTTGAGGCGGCTTGTTCAGGGCCCTCATCGCGCGCTCCCCTCGGACTCCTCGTCGCCCATGAAGGCCTGCGTACCTGCGATTCGGATGTATACGAGGACGACCAGCAGCACCGCCGCCATCATCAGGAACGAGAGCGCCGCCGCCTCCGGGTAGTTGCGCTCGAACAGGTAGCTGGACTGGATCTTGTTGCCGATCATCGTCGTGTTGGTGCTGCCCAGCAGCGCCGCGTTGACGTAGTCGCCGAACGCGGGGATGAAGGTGAGCAGCACGCCGGCGACTATCCCGGGCGCGGTCAGCGGCAGGGTCACCTTGCGAAACGCGGTCCGCCCGGAGGCATAGAGGTCCTTCGCGGCCTCGATCAGCGCGGTGTCCACCCGTTCGAGGCTGGCGTAGATCGGCAGGATCATGAACGGGAGGAAGTTGTAGGTGAGGCCGGCGATCACGGCGCCTCCTGTCGCCAGCACCCGTCCGTCGTCGGGCACGATCGCGAGGAACTTGAGGATGTCGACGATCGGGCTCGCGTCGGCGAGGATCGTCTTCCAGGCGATCGTGCGGATCAGGTAGGTGGTGAAGAACGGGGCGATCACCGCGAACAGGAGGATCAGCCGCCAACGCGGGCTGACTTTGAAGGCGATCGCGTATGCGAGCGGGTATGCGATCAGCAGGGCGAAGAACGTCGCGGCACCGGCGTACAGGAACGTGCGCACCATTTGCCCGCCACGACCCTCGAGCGCGTCGGGGAAGTTCGACCACGCCCAGTCGAACGTGAACCCCTGCTGGAAGGTGCCCGAACGCAGCGCCAGCTCGCCCATGAAGTACATCGGGACGACGAAGAAGAGAACGAGCCAGATCGCCCCGGGCCCGAGGAGGACGTAGGGAACCAGGCGCCGGCGAAGGCTCATCGCTTAAGCGAAGACGGGTCGCATCGGATGGCTTCGCCGGCGCCGATCCTCGCCTCAGCCGGAGATGACCTCCTGGAACGCCTCGGTCACCTCCTGCACGTCGGCGTCGTCGCCGGGCGGCTCGGGCTGCGGGGTGCACGGCGTCAGGAACTGCTCGTCGGGGAAGATCAGGTCGCTCTCCGCGAGCTCCGGGTCGCGCTCGGCGAGGAGCTCCTGAACGCCGGCAACCGGGGTGACGTAGTTCACGTACTCCGCGATGTCGGTCTGCACCTCAGGCTCGTAGGTGAAGTTCATGAACTCCAGCGCCGCCGCGGTGTTCGGCGCGCCGGCGGGGATCACCATGTTGTCGAACCAGAAGATGCAGCCCTCGTCGGGCATCCGCCATTCGACCCCCTCGCGCCCGATCAGCGAGGCGTCGCCCGACCATCCGATCGCGGCGACGACATTGCCGCTGGTCAGGTCCTCGGTGTACTCGTTGCCGGTGAAGCGGCGGATCTGACCCGAGTCGGCAGCCTCCTTGAGCTTGTCGATCTCGGTCAGCCAGTCCTCCTTCGTCGCCTCCTCCGGATCGATGCCGTCGGCCTTCAGCATCAGGGGCACGGTGTCGCGCATCTCGGTCAGCATGGTCACCTTGCCCTTGTACTGGGGGTCGAAGAGGTCGTTGACCGAAGTCACGTCGGGTGCTTCCTTGGTGTTCACCCAGACGCCGGTGAGCCCGCCCTGCCACGGGATCGCATAGCTTCGATCGGTGCCGGTGGTCTCGAACTGCGGGGCGATGTTCTCCTCGACCGTCGCGATGTCGGCCGGGTCGATCTCCTGGAGGTAGTCGAGGTCGTACATCTGCCTCGCCATCCAGTCGGTGACGACGAAGATGCTGCGGTCGCCGGACTCGCCCTGGTCGAGCAGGGGCTGGACCTTGCCGAAGAACTGGACGTTGTCGTTGACGTCCTCGATGTACTTCACCGAGACGCCGGTCTCGTCCTCGAACTCGGCGATCGAGCCGTTCTTGCCGGGGTCGATATAGCCGGGCCAGTTGGAGATCGTCAGATCCCCCTCGACCGAGCCGGACTCCGCGGTCGTCACCTCTTCGTCGCTGCCTCCGCCGACCGTGTCATCGCCGCCGCAAGCGGCGATCAGCAGCACGGCCGCCATCGCCAGCATGGCGCCTGCCAGGCGCCAGATCGTTGGGTTCCGGTCGTGGTCCCTGCCTGTTGTGCTGCTGTTCACGCTGCCTCCTCGGCGATCTCGGTTTCTGCTTGCGGCTGCTGAAGCTGATTGTGAACTATATGGACGTGCTCGGGCGACCATGCGAGCCTGACCGGGGCCCCGCCTCCGGGTAGGCGGGAGCGCTCGGCCTCGTTGGCGTTCGGCACCAGCGCCGTCATCCGCACATCCCCCGGCAGCAGCACGACGATCTGCGTCGCCGTGCCCAGGTACACCGAGGCCTCGACAATCCCCTGCACACTCGGTCCCTCGTCGGGCCCGGACGCCCCCGGACGCGAAGAGGAGGAGGCCGGTAATACCGTCAGTTTCTCGGGGCGGACCACCACGTGGCAGCGGTCACCCGCGTGGAAGCCGTTGGTCTCGGCGTCGAACTCGACGCCGCTGTCGAGCCGCACCCGGCCGCGGCCTCCCGCCGCGGCGGTCACCTCAGCGGGCATCAGGTTCGAGACGCCGATGAAGCCGGCAACGAATGTCGTCGCCGGTCGCTCGTAGACGGCCTCGGGGGCGTCGACCTGCTCGACCCGGCCCTTGTTCATGACCGCGATCCGGTCCGACATCGTCAACGCCTCCTCCTGGTCGTGGGTGACGTAGACGAATGTGATCCCGACCTCGGTCTGGATTCGCTTGAGCTCGATCTGCAGGCCCTTGCGCAGCTTCAGGTCGAGCGCCCCGAGCGGCTCGTCGAGCAGCAGGACCTTCGGCTGGTTGACCAGCGCGCGCGCCAGGGCGACGCGCTGCTGCTGACCGCCGGAGAGCTGGTTCGGGCGGCGGTTGATCTCCCCCCTGAGGCCGACCCGATCGAGCTCGGCCTCGACCCGCCTGCCGATCTCGGCCGCGGCGATCTTCTGGCGCTTGAGGCCGAAGGCGACGTTGTCGGCGACGCTCATGTGCGGGAACAGCGCGTAGCTCTGAAAGACCGTGTTGGTCGGGCGTTTGTGCGGCGGCAAAACGGCGACGTCGGCGCCTTCGATCTGAATGCTGCCAGCGGTCGGCTGCTCGAACCCGGCGACCATCCGCAGCGTCGTCGTCTTGCCGCAGCCCGACGGACCGAGCAGGGTGAAGAACTCGCCCTGGCCGATTTCGAGATCGAGTTCGCGAACGGCGACGAGATCGCCGAAGCGCTTTGTGACGCCATCGAGACGCACGCTCGGCTCGCTCACGCCGCTCCTCTCCCGTTTAGACAACGTTCTTCGTGCACGGACGCCGCTCAGGCTAACTGTGAAGTCAAGCCAAGCGCAAGGGGCGATTGTCCCAAAACGTCGAACGGCCGTTGTACGATCAGTATAAGAACGACCTGCGAAGTTGAACCGAATCCAGGTTGTCGGCGGCCCGAGCGCCGGGTAGTGTTGTACGGAACGTCAGATCCTGTGGAGCAGAAGGCCTAGAGGCCGAGGAGGAGCGAACACTGATGGCAGCGACCGATACCGCGCTCAGCACAGCAGCGGGAACCGATCTCCAAGAGGCGGCGAAGCGCCATCTGTGGATGCACTTCACCCGAATGGGCGCCTACGCCGACGGTGCCGAGGTGCCGATCATCGTCCGCGGCGAGGGGCCCTATGTCTATGACGATCACGGCAAGCGCTACCTCGACGGCCTCTCGGCCCTGTTCTGCGTCAACGCCGGCCACGGGCGCACCGAGCTCGGCGAGGCCGCGGCGCGTCAGGTTGCCGAGCTCGACTTCTACGTGCTCTGGAGCTATGCGCACCCACGGGCGATCGAACTCGCCGAGCGGATCGCCAATCTCGCCCCCGGCGACCTCAACCGCGTCTTCTTCACCTCCGGCGGCTCCGAAGCCGTGGAGTCGGCGATCAAGCTCGTGCGCGCCTATCACCAGCGCACCGGCAATCCGCGCAAGATCAAGTTCCTCAGCCGCGAGGTCGCCTACCACGGGACCACGCTCGGGGCGCTCCAGGCAACCGGGATCACGGCGCTTCGCACCGACTTCGAACCGCTCGTGCCGGGCGGGATCAAGGCGCCCAACACCAACAGCTACCACTGGCCCGAAGGCCGCGACCCGCTCTGGGCCGCCGATCAGATCGAGGAGAAGATCATCTTCGAGGGACCCGAAACGGTCGCCGCGGTAATCCTCGAGCCACTTCAGAACGCCGGCGGCTGCATCCCGCCCCAGGAGGGTTACTTCCAGCGAGTGCGCGAGATCTGCGACCGCCACAACGTGCTCTTGGTCTCCGACGAGGTGATTTGCGCCTGGGGCCGGCTCGGCCACTACTTCGGCTGTGAGCGCTACGGCTACCAGCCCGACATCATCACCACGGCAAAGGCGCTGACCTCTGCATATGCGCCGATGGGCGCGATGATCGCCTCCGAGAAGGTCTACGAGCCGTTCTCGTCGGGCAAGGAGTCGTTCACCCACGGCTTCACCTTCGCCGGCCACCCCGTCGCGGCCGCGGTGGCGATGGCCAACCTCGACGTCTACGAGCGCGAGGATATCTGCGGCCACGTTCTGCGAAAGCAGGATGAGTTCCGCTCGATGCTCGATGGCCTGCGCGACATCCCGATCGTCGGCGATGTCCGCGGCGATGGCTTCTTCCACGCGATCGAGCTGGTGCGAGATCAGGAGACCAAGGAAGGGTTCACCGACGAGGAGTCCGAGTGGCTGTTGCGCGGTTACCTCTCCGGCGAGCTCTACGGCCGCGGCTTGATCTGCCGCGCCGACGATCGCGGCGACCCCGTGATTCAGCTCGCGCCGCCCCTGATCTGCGACACCGAACAGTTCGAGGAGATCGAAAACGTCTTGCGCCCGGTCCTCGAGGAGGCCTCCGACCAGATGCAGAAGCGCTGAGCGGCTGACGGATGCTCACCGTCGGCGCATTGGTTGGTGAGTGCGGGCTGAAGCTCGCCGCCGGCGACGATGCGGCAGCGAGCCCGGTCCGCTGGGTGCACATCTCCGAGCACGAGGACCCGACGCCGTGGCTGTCGGGCGGCGAGGTGTTGCTGACCACCGGCTACAACCTCCCGACCGCGGCAACGCAGCGCCGCTACGTCGAGTTGCTCGCCGGCAAGGCGATCGCCGGCCTTGGCTTTGGTATCGGCTTCGACCACAAGCGCCTGCCTAAGGCGCTGCTCGAGGCGGCAAAGGCAGCCGATCTGCCGCTGTTCGAAGTTCCCTACGAGATGCCGTTCATCGCGATCAACGAACGCGCGGCCGCCCACCTCGTCAACGAGCAGTTCAACGTCCTTGATCGTGGTGCGCAGGTACACGAGCGGCTCGAGCGGCTGGTGATCGAGGGCCGAGGACTGGAGGAGATCCTCGCCTCCACCGGCGCCGCGATTGGTGGCGCCGCCATCGTCTTCGACTCGGCCGGCCACGAGCTTGCAAGGGCGCGGAACGGCTCCTCACCTCGATCCGACGATGCCGCGGCGCTTTCGGCCGAACTCGCTGCCTTCTTTCCTAACGGCTCCGTGGCGCCGTTTGCTCCGGAGGCGCTCGCCAGCCGCGCGCTTGCCGTTCCGGTGCCTGGGCGGCGGGCAGGCGAAGCAGTTGCGTGGCTCGCCGTGATCGCAGCCGACTCCGAGCTCGGCGATTTCGAGCGTCTGTGCGCACGTCAGGCCGCGATGGTGGTTGGGCTCGAGCTGATGCGCGAGCGGATCGTGCGCGAAACCGAGCGCCGGCTCGCGGGTGACCTGCTCGCCGACGCGTTGGGCGACCGCCTCGAGGTCGAGGAGCTTCGCGGCCGGCTGCGTCCGTTCGGGATCGGTGGCGATGCTGCTGTCTTGGTCTTCGAGCTCGACGATCCGCCCGGCGCTGAGGCGACGCTGGAGGTGGCCCTCGCCGATGCCGGCGTGCCGGCGTTGGTCGCCACAAGTGCGGTTGCCGGCAAGCCGCTTCTTTGTGCGGTCGTCGACACCGAGGACGCCGACGCTCTCGACACTGCCCGTCTCGCGCGCGAAGCGCTCAACGCCGCGCCGGGGCGAAGCGGTGTCCGCGTCGCGGCCAGCCGGCCGGCGAGCGTCGGGGCACTGCGCCGTGCCTTCCACGAGGCGCGCTGCGCGCTCGAGGCAACTTCGGTGCTTGACGGCGACGCTCCCGACGTCGCCTCGCACCGCGACCTCGGCGCCTTCACCCTGTTGCTCTCGCTGCAAGATGACGACGCACTTCGCCTCTACAGCGATGGCCTGCTCGAGCCGATCGAGCGCACCGAGGGCGAGTACGGCGGCGAGCTTTTGCGCTCGCTCGAAGCCTTCATCGAAAACAACGGAAACTGGGAGCGCGCCGCGCGCCGGCTCTACTGCCATCGCCACACGCTTCGCTATCGGATCCGAAAGATCGAGGAGCTGACTGGGCGCGATCTGGGTAGGGCAACTGACAGGATCGAACTTTGGTTGGCACTGCGAGCAAGGGAGCTAGTCCAATGAAAGTTGGAGTTCCGACGGAGATCAAGCCGGACGAGTACCGGGTCTCGATCACCCCGATCGGTGTTCGCGAGCTGTCCGAGCGCGGCCACGACGTGCTGATCCAAAAGGGGGCGGGTGAGGGAAGCGCGATCTCCGACGCCGACTTCGAAGCACAAGGCGGGCGCGTCGTGCCCGGCGCCGAGGATGTCTTCGCCGAGGCCGAGATGGTGCTCGGCGTCAAGGAGCCTCAGGCCGGCGAGGTCGCGATGCTGCGCGAGGGCCAGATTCTGTTCACCTACTTGCATCTGGCGCCGGCGCCCGACCTGACCCAGTGGCTGTGTGACTCGGGCGCGACCTGCGTTGCCTACGAGACCGTCGAGGACAAGCTCGGGCGCCTGCCGCTGCTGGCGCCGATGTCGGAAATCGCGGGCAAGATCGCGACCCAGGCGGGCGCGTTCATGCTCGAGAAGCCACTCGGCGGTCGCGGCATCCTGCTCGGTGGTGTTCCCGGCGTCGCCCCGGCGAACGTGATGGTGATCGGCGGCGGAGCGGTCGGCATGAACGCCGCCTTCATCGCGATCGGGATGGAGGCAGACGTTTTCGTCTACGACGTCTCCATAGACAAACTACGGGAGTTGGATGTCGCCTTTGGCGGCCGGGCTTCCACTGTGTTCAGCTCGACGCTTTCGGTTGAGGAGCGCCTGCCCGATATGGATTTGGTGATCGGTGGAGTGCTCGTTCATGGCGCTAGGGCGCCGCACGTGATCTCGCGCGCTCAGCTCGGGCTGATGAAAAAGAACGCTGTGCTCGTTGATGTCGCGATCGACCAGGGCGGCTGCTTCGAGACCTCGAAGCCAACCACGCACGGCGACCCCACCTACGAGGTCGACGGGATCATCCACTACTGCGTCACGAACATGCCCGGCGCGGTCCCGATCACCTCGACCTATGCGCTTACCAACGCAACCTTGCCCTTCGTCCTCGCGCTCGCCGACCACGGCGTCGCTGAAGCCGCCCGTCGCGACCCGGGCCTCAAGCTCGGAATCAACGTGGCCAAGGGCGAGGTGACCCATCGCGCGGTCGCCGAGGGCGTCGGAATGGGCTACGTGGCACCCGAGAAGCTGCTCCAGATCGGCGATTCCGATCAAGACGGAGCCTCGGCGGGGGCGACGGCTTCGCACGCGATTCCCGGCTGAGCGCGGGCTCAGTGGATAAAGAGACAGATAGATTCGAGAGATGGCAACGGTTACCGGCAGCAACTGCAGAACTTCATCGACGGCGAGTTCGTCGACGCTTCCGAGCTCGAGGACGTGATCAACCCATCGACGGGTGAGGTCATCGCTCGAGCGCCGGTTTCGGGCGCCGAAGGTGTCGACAAGGCTGTGATGGCTGCGCGCAAGGCCTTCGAAAAGTGAAGCTCGGCAACGCCGCGAGCTCGTTCCGAGGCAATGCTCAAGCTCGCCGACGCGATTCTCGAACACGGCAATGAATTCGCCGACCTCGAGTCGGCCGACGCCGGCAAGCCGCGCCAGGCATTCGTCGCCGCAAGCCGGTCGGCGTCGCCGGCCAGATCACCCCGTGGAACTACCCGTTGATGATGGCGATTTGGAAGATCGGCCCGTCGCTGGCAGCCGGCTGCACGAGCGTGCTCAAGCCGGCCGAGAACACGCCGCTTTCTACCTTCAAGTTGGCAGAAGTCGCAGCCGAGATTCTCCCTGCGGGCGTCTTCAATGTCATCGGCGGCCACGGCGACCCGGCTGGCGCAGCATTGGTCACGCACCCGAAGTCGACATGGTCTCGCTGACCGGCTCGATCGGCACGGGCAAGTGGATTGCCAAGGCTGCGGCCGACTCGGTTAAGCCGTGCACCTCGAGCTTGGCGGCAAGGCGCCGGTGATCATCTTCGACGACGCCGACCTCGAACTGGCAAAGGAGTTCATCGCCGCGACGGCGCTGTTCAACGCCGGGCAGGACTGCACGGCAGCGACGCGGATCCTGGCTTCCGACAAGGTCTATGACGACGTCGTCAACGGCCTCGCCGACGAGGCCATGGGGTACAAGATGGGCGACCTCAACGATCCCGACACGACACTTGGCCCGGTGATCTCCGAAAAGCAGCGTGGTCATGTCAGCGGGCTGGTCGAGCGGCGGCCAGATCACTCGCAGGTCGTCACCGGCGGTTCGGCCCCCGATGGCCCGGGTTTCTTCTACGAGCCGACGGTCATCGCCGACCTACAGCAGGACGACGAGCTGACCCAGAATGAGATCTTCGGCCCCGTGATGACGGTTCAGCGCTTCGATGACGAGGCGAAGGCGATCGAGTGGGCGAACGGGACTAAGTACGGGCTCGCGTCGTCGGTCTGGACCCGCGACACGGGCCGCGCGTTTCGCGTTGCCAAGGCGCTTCGATTCGGGGCCGTCTGGATCAACAACCACATCACGATGGCCTCTGAGATGCCCCATGGTGGCTTCAAGGAGTCCGGCTACGGCAAGGACATGTCGATGTACTCGGTCGAGGACTACACCGTGCTCAAGCACCGTGATGGTCAACTTGCAGCTGTAGGACCGTTAAGGGGGTCCTACGGCTTTCTGGCGCACGGGCCGGGCGAGAGCTCGGCCCGTTTCGCGTTCAGGCGCCGAGCAGGAGGCCGAGCTGGCGCGATTGCGCGATCAGGCTGCCGTTGGGCATCCACAGCTCACCGTCCTCATTGAAGAAGCCGTCGCGGATCAGGTGGCTGCGAAAGCGTCCGAGCAGCAGCGAGTCGGGTTGTGGCAGAGCGGCGCGGAAGTGGATTGTGAGGTCGATCGTCGGGGCCGGCGCAAGCTCATGCAGCCGCGGCCACGGCGCCGGGAACCAGGCATCGGCGAGCACTGCGATTGCGAGCGCGTCGATCGGGCGGCGCTCGAGCAGGCCGAGCCAGCCACCGGTCTCGGCGTGGTCGGAGCCCGTCCACGGGGGGTCGCCGAAGCGATGCTGCATCGACAGCCGCTCGGTGAACGGCGGCGGGTTGGGCCGCGGGAACTCCTTTGAGCCCTCCGCAGCGCCGGCGGCGGCGCGCGTACCACTATCGGGCGTTGGCTGCCGCTCGGCCGACGGTTGTGGCACCGGGCGCCTCGCCTCCTCGGGCGGCTCGACCTCGGGCATCGGCGATTCGTCGAAATGCGGCCCCCGCCACGGCATTGAGTAGGCGGCGAGCGCGAGCGCGATCAGCTTGCCCTCCTGTTCGAGACGGCCGCTGACGGTCGAAAGCGAGCGTCCTTGGCGCTCGACAAAGGCCCTCACCGAGACCGATCCGGCGCTGGGCGAACGCAGGAAGTGCACCGTCACCGAACGCGCCGTGCGCTGCGGGTCGTCGACGGCGAGTTCGAGGCCTCGCATCAGGATCGCCATCACGTAGCCGCCAAGCGGCCCCCGCGGTGTGTCCCAGCCGGGGTGGATCGCGCCGCTCCAGGCACCGTCGCCCGCAGCCTCGAGCGCGGTTGCGTCGTCGAAGCTCACACCCATCAGGCGCGGACTGTAGCCGCGCCCGCGAGTCGATCTGTGCGGGTGATCCGTTAGGAAGTGGGTAGAGAAGGAAGGGTAATTGACCATCGACGAAGGAGACTCATGACGAATGTAGGACTACTGGTGACGTTGGAAGCCAAGCCCGGCAAGGAAGACGATGTCAAGAGCTTTCTCGAATCTGGCGGCGCCATGGTCGCCGAGGAGCCGCAGACGATTGCCTGGTTTGCGATCCAGATCGGTCCCAGCACCTTCGGCATCTTCGATGCCTTCGAAGGCGAGTCGGGCCGCGACGCTCACCTCAACGGCAAGGTTGCCGCAGCGCTGATGGAGAATGCGTCTGAGTTGCTTGCCGAGGGTCCGAAGATCGAGAAGGTCGACGTTCTCGCTGACAAACTGCCCGGTTAGGGCGGCGAGCGGACACCTGCGCGGCATCTCGAACGGGCGACGATGCCGCCGTCCCACCGCCTTCGCCGATCCCCAGTCAACATCACGAGGGCGAGTGGGCCCCAGCGCTGCTCGGCTTCCGCGAGTGGAGGCAGGCGCGGCAAGCAACGGACATGTCGCAGGGCCGACACCGGCGCGGCGCTAGGCGGCACAGCGAGCCGTGGTTGAGTTTGTCACCCGTAGTGAGTGACAACGTCGACAACGTCCTGAGACGGGGCCTGCACCCGGCCTCCCTCACTGACTCGAGGGACCGGTCCGGCCTACGTCGAGCAGGCCGGCTACGAGATCTCCGAGAGCACCGCCGCTGCTGCGTCGCGGCCTGAGCCGATCGCCCCGTCCATGTAGCCGTTCCAGACGGTCGCCGTTTCGGCGCCCGCCCAGTGGATCGGCCCGATCGGCGCTCGCAGGGCGGAGCCGGTGTCGGTCCAGGCGCCGGGCGGCATGAACCCTCCATAGCAACCGCGCGACCACTCCTCGGCTCCCCAGGCGCGATCGACGTAATCAATCGGCTTTGCCGCCTCGGGGCCGAAGAAGCGCCCGAAGCACGCGGCGACGAGCTCGCGGCGCTCGCCCCAGCTTAGGTGTGGTGGTGGCCGTGCTTTCGCAGCCGCCAAATGGCGACGCCGGTGCACACCGCAGCGACCGCCGCGAGCCCGATCAGGAGAAAGCTCGGGCCACCGCCGTCACCGCTCGCGGAGCGAACCGGGTTGGCGTTCTGGGTGTCGGTGCCGGCGTCCTCGCCGGTGCCGGCTGGAAGCGGAGCCAGGTCGTACTCCTCGCTCGCCGCCGGAACGGCGACGGCGGATGCAGGCGCGACCGCAAGCAAGGCGACAATCAGGCAAGCGAGGATGTTCAGCGTTTGTCTGGCGCCGATGCGCCCGAGCGTCCCATGGGATTTCATCGATGACTCTGCGTTCGTCGGAGTGTTGTGGTGGACGTGCTGCAGCCCCGAACACCGAGCCCCACCCGGTTACAGACCAGACGTTATCCGGGTCGGCGGCGGCGCGCGACTTGACTACGGGGTTCTCGACATTTCGTCACAGGCGGGAGGGTCGGCGAAACCCGA
>CAJDUA010000033.1_pt1 | contig 38933 bp, 35 predicted proteins | sample 7390011 | NCBI WGS metagenome assembly CAJDUA01 (sample SAMEA7055673, study PRJEB34461) | soil metagenome | biome: terrestrial ecosystem; feature: Peninsula; material: soil | place: Antarctica | collected 2016 | reverse complement strand
CCCAGGGCATGCGGACCTTCGAGCGTCCGCTGCGCTTGGCCTGGGCGTCTGAGGACCGCTTCTTTCGCCTCGCCGACGCCGAGCGACTGGCGGCGATGGTCGCGGATTCGCGCATCGAAACTATCGCCGACGCTAAGACGTTCGTCCCGCTCGATCAGCCGACGCGCGTAGCCGAGCTGATCGCCGAGTTCATCGCCGATCGCTGAATCAAGTCCCGGCTGCGATCGAGCCCGGACTCGCGCTCATCGCGCGGCGAACCTAGACCTCCTGATACAAAGGCCCGTCGCCGCCCTCGGGCATGGTCAGCCGACCACCCTTGGCGTTGATCGCGCCGCACTGAACGCAGTTCGAAGCGGTCACGTGCACGTCGACGTCGGCCGAGGTTTCCTCGAGCTGATCTTCGGGAATCTCATACACCTGCGCCGGGCAAAGGGCGACCCAGGTCTTCGCCAGCTCGCGCGGCACGCGGCTTTGCACGCGGACGTGGTTGGGAGCGTCGTCGCGAGTCGCGTTGCCGGAGAGGAAGACCGAGTCGAGCTTGTTGAAGGTGAGCTCGTTGTCGGCTTTCGGATACGTCCTCGAGGCGCCGCCGTCGGCCATCGCGATTTCCGTGTCGGGCTCGTAGTCCCATTTGCCACCCGGGAACAAGCCCTTGGTGATCGTCATCGCGCTGGCGATCGCACCGCCGACGAAAAAACCCTTGGAGAAAGGAGCCCGCATGTTTCGCGAGTCGAAGAGATCGCGATCGATCGCTGACTTCCTCACCTTCTCGTCATAACCCGCGAGGTTCACCGAGTCGTTCTTCAGGGCCTCGATGATCGACTCTGCCGCATACATGCCGGCGTGCATCGCGTAGTGCACGCCTTTCAGCGTCGGCACGTTGACCATGCTGGCCGCGTCCCCGGCGATTGCCATCCCCGGGACCGAGAGGCTGCGAGGCATCGAGTAGTAGCCACCCGAGGGGATCGTCTTCGCCCCCCAGGCGACGCGCTTGCCACCTTCGAGCAGATCCTTGACGAAGGGGTGGGTCTTCAGCTCTTGCAGCGCATCGTGGCAGGAGAGGGTCGAGTCGGTGTAGTCGAGGCCGACGACCAAGCCAATGCAGATCTTGTCCTCGCCCATCGGGTAGATGAAGCTGCCTCCGAACTCATTCCATTTTGCGGCCTTGCGAAGCGGCCAGCCCATTGTGTGGATAACACGGTCGAGCGGCTTGGACACCTCCCATACCTCTTTTACCCCGAGCTCCCAGCGAACCGGCAGCGAGCCGTGTAGGTCGTAGTAATCGAGCGCTGCCTGGGTCAGGTGGCCGAGCGTGCCCTCCGCAAGCACGGTGGCTCTGGCGACGACGTCCGAGCCGGGCTCGAAGTTGCCGAGCTCGCCGCCGTCCTTGCCGCGACCGCGGTCGCCCGAGCGAATGCCCTTGACGATTCGATCCTCGACGAGCAGCCTGTCGGCAACCGTCTCGGTGAGAATGTAAGCGCCCTTCTCCTCCGCCTTATCGGCGAGAAAACGCGACAGCTTCGCGACCGAGATCACGTAGTTGCCGTGGTTGCGGAAGTTCGGCGGCATCGGCCTCAGCGGCAGCGCCGCCTTCTTGGTCAACAGATAGACCGCGTCCTTGGTCACCTCTTGATAGGCGAAGGGCCAGTCATCCGGGTCGAGATCCGGGAACAGTTCCTTCATCGCCGATGGCACCATGTTCGCGCCGCTCAACGTGTGCGCGCCGCATGCCTTGCCCTTCTCAACGACCGCCACCGGCACCTCGCCGAGCTGTTCCATCAGCTCCGGCTCGTCGGCGAGCAGGTCGAGCAGGCGGTTGGCGCACGCGAGGCCGGCGGGGCCGCCGCCGACGATCGCGACGCCTACCTCGATCCGCTCATCCTCGGGATCGGTCGGCTCGACGATCAGGCTCCCCTCGTCGAAGGGCGGCGGGAAGTTGATCGGCTCGACTGGTGCCCCGGCGATCGACACTGAGTTCAGCCGCCCTTCTTGGCCTTGATTGCCTCGGTCAGCTTGGGCAGGATCTTGTGCAGGTCACCGACCACGCCGAGGTCGCAGAACTCGAAGATCGGCGCGTTGGGGTCCTTGTTCACGGCGAGGATGCTCTCGGAGTTCTGCATCCCGACCTTGTGCTGGATCGCGCCCGAGATCCCGGCCGCTAGATACAGCTTGGGCGCCACCGTCTTGCCGGTCTGGCCGATCTGAGCCGCATACGGATACCAGCCGGCGTCGACGACCGCACGGGTCGCGGCGACGGCACCGCCCAGTGCGTCGGCGAGGTCCTCGGCGAGCTTGAAGTTGTCCTTCTCGCCCAGGCCACGACCACCACCGATGAGGATGTCGGCGTCCTCGATGTTGACGTCGGCACCACGCTGCTCACCGCGCTGGCGCATGCGCGCCTTTGTCGACCACTCCGAGAGCTCGACCTCGACATCGATGACCTCGGCGCTGCCACCAGTCTCTTTGAGGTCGAACGCGTTGAGGCGGCCGATGATGATGCCGGGCTCGCCGACGTAGCCGACATCGACGATCGCCGAGTCCTGCAGGACTGGGCGCTCGGCAATCAGCTTGCCGTCGGCGACCTTGACCGCAGTCACCTCCATCGTCACGCCGGCGTTGAGGCGGGCAGTGAGGCCGGCGCCGATCTCGAAGCCGAGCAGGCCGCCGCCGAACAACGCGTACGAGTAGCCATCGTCGGCGATCACCTTCGCCATCACGTCGATGATCGGCTGCGCGAGCCCTTCCTCGACCGCCTTGGCACGATGGACCTTTGCGGCGCCGTAGTTGCCCAGCGACGCGGCTGCTTCATCGGAGACGTCGCCGACGATGACCACGCCGGCCTCACCGCCCAGCTCTCCCGCGAGCTTCGCCGCTTCAGAGATCGCTCCAAGCGAGTTGTTGTTGAACTTGCCCTCACCGTCGTGCAGGGCGTAAACCAGGATCCCTCCCATTTAGATCAGCTTCCTTTCGTCGAGCCAGGCGACGATCTTCTCGACCGTCTCGGCCGTGTCCTCGTCCTCGAATACCTCGCCGGACTCCTTTGCGGGCGGCGGGTTCATCTCCAAAACCTGGGTGCGAGACCCGGCTGTGCCGACGCGGTCGCCCTCGATGCCGACGTCGCCGGTTGCCTTCGTGTCGAGCGGCTTCTTCTTCGCTCCCATGATCGCCTTCAGCGACGGATAGCGCGGCTCGTTGATCGCGTCACCGACCGAGATCACAGCTGGCAAGTCGATCTCGACCGTGTCGTAGCCGTACTCGGCTTGGCGCTCGCAGACGATCCTGCCGTCCTCGAGCTTGATCTCGATCACCTGGGTAAGCGACGGCATCTTGAGGTGATCCGCGACGACGGCGCCGATCGTGTAGCACTCACCATCGTCTGACTGCTGGCCGAGCAGGACGAGGTCGGGCGACTCGGGTTCGAGAACCTTCGCCAGGGCGTAGCCGGTGGCGGCGACGTCTGAGCCCTCGAGCGCGCCGTCGGTGAGGTGCACCGAACGGTCGGCGCCCAGGGCGACGGCCTTGTGCAGGGCACGCACGGCGGTCTCCGGGCCCATCGTCACCGCGATGATCTCCTCGACCTCTGCATTGCCGCCTTCGCGGATCTGCATCGCGGCCTCGATGCCATGGGTGTCGAACGGGTTGAGGTTCTTCTCGCCGGAGCGGTCGAGCCGCTTGGTTTGCGGATCGATCCGTTTTTGCACCGCGGCGTCCGGAACCTCCTTGACGAGGCAACAGATCTTCAAGTTGGGTCCTCCTTCGGGGGAACTGAAGCGGAAAAGCTTACCGAGCCGATCGCGTGTTTGACTGACCAGTCAATCGGTGGCCAATTCGGCGTGGCGCCTTTGACTCGACAGTCGCCACGCCGCCCCGCTCGCATCAGTCCGCTCAGGCCGGTGAACGCTCGGAAACCGCCGAGCGGATGAAGTCGATGATGTCGTCGGTCGACGAGCCGGGCGTGAACACCTCGGCGACCCCGAGTTGCTTTAGCTCGGGTATGTCGTCGGCCGGAATCGTCCCTCCTACCGTGATCACGACATCGTCGACTCCCTGTTCAGCGAGCAGCTTGGCAATCTTCGGTACGAGCGTCATGTGGGCGCCCGAGAGGATCGAAAGGCCGATCGCGTCGGCGTCCTCCTGAATCACCGTCGCGACGATCTGCTCCGGGGTCTGATGAAGCCCCGTGTAGATCACCTCCATGCCTGCGTCACGCAGCGCGCGGGCGATGATCTTGGCACCGCGGTCGTGACCGTCGAGGCCAGGCTTGGCGACGACGACGCGGATCTTGCGGCTCGATTGCTCGGCGTCGGTAGGTGCGGACTGGTCGTCGCTCATCGAGAGGAAGCCTAGAGCGGATCGGCCGAGTCCAGGGCCGCCGCCACGCGCTCGACGAGCCGTGGGCTCGCTCATGGGCGAACGGCAGCGTATCCGTAGCGGCCGGCGCTAGCTGCCGAAGTCCGTGAGCGAGCCGGTAAGCGCAAGCACGATGATGATGAGCGTCACCACCGCCAGCAACCCTGCCATCGCAAGAAAGGCAGGCTTGACGCCTTGGCGCGTGTCGTCGAGCGGGTGCACATGCTCGGTGTCGACCACGACCGGCTCGTCGCCGACGTCGTTGAGGCGATCTTCCTCGGAGCGGATGCGGGCGGCCTCCTCGGCCTCCTCCCGGGTGGCGTGGTTCGACATCGCCGAGTTTTCGTCCTCGCGGACGACGTCCCAGCCGTCGACCTCGTTGCGCACGACCCTGATCGCCATGGCGCGATGGTACCCCCTGACGGGGGCCAAAACGCAGACGTTAGAACTGCGGGTGCTCGGTGTAGGTGCCGAAAATCTCCTGCAGCGTGGCCACCATCTCGCCCTCCGAGGCCCGAACCCGCGCGGCGGCTACGAACTTCGGCATCAGGTTGTCGCCGGCGCTCGCCGCTCGACGCAAGTCGGCGAGCGCTGTCTCCACCTGGCCTTGATCGCGCCTCGATTTCGTCCTGTCGAGGCGGACCTTTTGGCGCTGCTCGGCTTCTGGATCGGCGCGATGAAGCTCCATCGGCTCCTCGTCTTCGAGGCGGTAGTCATTGACGCCGACGACGATGCGGCGCTTCGACTCGACCTCGCGCTGGAACGTGAACGCGGCGTCGGCTATCTCGCGCTGGGGAAAGCCGGTGTTGATCGCCGCGACCATGCCGCCGAGCTCGTCGATCTGGTTGAAGTAGTCATACGCCGCAGCCTCCATCTCGTCGGTGAGCTTCTCGATGAAGTAGGCGCCTCCGAGTGGATCGGCCGTGTTGGTAACGCCGGTCTCGTGGGCGATCACCTGCTGCGTGCGAAGCGCAACCCGCACGGCCTCCTCCGTCGGCAGCGCAAGCGCTTCGTCGAAGGAGTTGGTGTGCAGCGACTGAGTGCCGCCGAGGACTCCGGCGAGCGCCTCGATCGTCGTGCGCACTATGTTGACCAGCGGCTGTTGAGCGGTGAGCGATACCCCGGCCGTCTGGGTGTGGAAGCGCATCATCTGCGAGCGCTCGTCGCGAGCGCCGTAGGTGTCGCGCATCTCACGTGCCCAGATCCGGCGCGCTGCGCGGTACTTTGCGATCTCTTCGAAGAAGTCGATGTGGGCGTTGAAGAAAAAGCTCAGGCGCGGAGCGAAGTCATCGACGTCGAGGCCACGCTCGATCGCGCGCTCGACGTAGGTGAAGCCGTCTTTGAGCGTGAACGCTAGCTCCTGCTGGGCTGTCGATCCGGCCTCGCGAATGTGGTAGCCGGAGATCGAAATCGGATGCCAGCGCGGCATCTCCGTCGCACAGAACTCGACCATGTCGGTGACCATCCCCATCGCCGGTTCAATCGGAAAACACCACTCCTTCTGGGCGATGTACTCCTTGAGGATGTCTGTCTGGATCGTGCCGCCGAGGCGATCGGCGGAAATCCCGTTTTCCTCCGCGGCGACGACGTAGAAGGCGAGCAGGATCGCTGCCGGCGCGTTGATCGTCATCGAGACCGTGACCTCGTCGAGCGGAATGCCGTTGAACAGGGTTTCGACGTCATCGACCGTGTCCACGGCCACCCCTTCGACCCCCACCTCTCCAAGCGAGCGGCCATGGTCGGAGTCAAGGCCCATCAGCGTCGGCATGTCGAAGGCCGTCGAAAGCCCATGCTGGCCGGCTTCGAGCAAGTAACGAAAGCGCTGGTTGGTCTCCTCGACCGTGCCAAATCCCGCGAACTGGCGCATCGTCCACAGACGTCCGCGGTACATCGACGGATAGACGCCGCGTGTGAATGGGTGCTCACCCGGGTGGCCGAGCTTCTCGGCCGGATCGAATCCCTCGAGGTCATCCTCCGTATAGAGGGGCTCGATCGGATGCCCTGACACCGTCTCGAACAGCGCCTCGCGTTCGGGCTTTGAGTCGTAAAGCTCCGAGCGCCAGTGATGAGCGCGCGGGCGCGCTTCGGGCTCGATCGCCATCCGCACAGTGTAGATGCGGTGGGGCCGCTACTTCTTCTTTAGCTCTTGACCCGCCGAGCCAAACCGCGGCACCAGCTACTAGCAGCGCACGATCGCGTCGTTGTCAGCAGTCGGGCGGGCGCCTGTGGGCCCACGGCCGCTCGGCCTCGATCTGCGCCGCCAGCGAAAGCAAGGTCTGCTCGTCGTTGCGGCGCCCGACGAGCGTTACCGAGCGCGGCAGACCGCTTGCGCTGAAGCCCGCGGGCAGGGCCGCTGCCGGCTGGCCGGTGTGGTTCCAAATCGGCGTGAAGCAGTAGGTGCGCGACATCCCGAGCAACGTCCTCAGCGCCCCGGCACCCTCCCAGCGCCCGATCTCGATCGGCAGCTCGCCGACAGTCGGCGTCACGAGCACGTCGCAGCGATCGAAGACGCGGTTGATGCGCTCGGCATCGCGTTCGGCAAGTCGGCGGGCGCGCCGCACGAACCCAGGCCGATAGGCCGCGCCGAGCCGTCCGAAGCCGCGGGTTCTCGCCTCGAGACGCTCGGAGTGGGGTACCGCGGCGATCTCGTCGTGGACGCCACGCAGATAGCGCGGAATGAAGTTGTTACCCGCGAGGCCGAACTTCGGATCCTCGCGTTGGACCTGATGGCCGAGCGTGCGCAGCAGTTCTCCAGTTTCGGCGAGACCGGCGCGCGTCTCGTCGCTGACGATCGGCGGCATGATGGCGCGGGCGGGCTTGTCGGAGATCGCGATGCGCAGCTTGCCGGGCGAGATCCGTGCCGCGTCGGCGTAGGGGTGGTCGGGGGTCGGGGGCGCACCCGGCTCCCCCGCGCCGTTCGCCGTCGCGTCGAGAAAAACGGCGGTATCGAGCACGGTGCGCGTCACGCACCCGTGCACCGAAAGGTCCCACCAATGATCGGCTGGGACTATCGGCAAGCGTCCACGTTGGGGCTTGAGCCCGAAGAGGCCGCAGAACGCCGCCGGGATTCGAATCGAACCGGCCCCATCGGAGGCGCTGGCAGCGCCAACGAGGCCGGCGGCGACGGCTGCTGCGCTACCGCCGCTGGAACCACCGGTCGAGCGCTCCGTGTCCCAAGGGTTTCGGGTGATACCCCAGCGCTGACTCTCCGTGAAGCCGCAGATCGCAAGCTCTGGAAGCGTCGTCTTGCCGATGATCACCGCGCCCGCCGCGGTCAGCCGCTGCACTAGCGGGCCGTCGGTGATTGCGGGGCGGTCGAAGGCGCCCGTACCGAAGGACGTGACGACGCCCTCGACGCCCTCGACATCCTTGATCGCGATCGGTACGCCGAGGAGGGAGGCGCGGTCGCCTTCGCCGGCGGCGATGCGGCGGTCGGCAGCGTCTGCTTCGGCCAGGGCGCGCTCGGCGAGTACGACGGTGAAAGCATTGAGCTCACCGCCGAGCTGATCGATGCGCTGCAGGTAGAGCTCGGTCAGCTCGCGAGAGCTGATCTCTGCGCCGCGGATTAACTCCGCTTGGCGCGCGATGCCCGCGAAGGCGAGGTCCGAGCCGTCCACGGCGCGATCCTATTCGAGCCGCGTCCACGAACCGGCGCCCTGCGCCGGGCGATCGTGCTGCCCGCTCCGCCGACCGCGGCGGCGACCAGTGTCGCGCCGGCGATCGCCAGTCGGCGCCCGAGGCGCTCGAAGCGCATCACCCGCCAGTTGCCCTCGCGAGCGATTCGCGCCAGCTCGGCGTCGGGATTGACCACCACTGGGTTGCCGACGGCGCGCAGCATCGGTAAATCGGACGCCGAAGGTCGACGGCGTAGGCGGTGCCGATGCCACCGTCCATGTAGAGGACCCGGGCGATCAACTTGACGATCTCGTCTCCGGCGGCACTGACGATGAACGTAGATCGCCCGGCGTCCATATGTGAGTGCACCTCGTCGAGCATCTCCGGGTACAGGCGCGGCAGCACCCGGGCGAGCACCTCGGGCGCCATTCGCGCCAGGTCGCGCTCGGAGACGCCGATCAGCAGACGCTTAATCTCGCCGAGCACCCTCTCGGTCGCCTCGTTCGTCGCGCCGCTGATGCGAAAGCGAATTCCGTCGACCGCCCAGTGCGCCATCTGACGCCGACTGATGAGCCCGGCGCGCATCGCCGCCCGCGCCCAGGGTTGACCGGACGAACCGGCGATCAGGGTTCGGTCGAGGTCGAAGAAGGCGGCGGAGCGCCTGTCTGCGGGCGCCGCGCTTATGGCGCGGCCACCTCCAGAACGATCGCGTCGCCCTGACCACCGCCCGAGCAAATGGCCGCGCAACCGATCCCCCCGCCACGACGGCGTAGCTCATGCACGAGAGCACCGACGATACGTGCCCCCGACGCGCCGATCGGATGGCCCAGCGCGATCGCGCCACCATTGACGTTGACGGCGTCCTCCTCGACTCCGAGCATTCGCAGAGAGTTCAGGGCGACCGAGGCGAAGGCCTCATTGATCTCCCAGAGGTCGACGTCGGCGGCCGACGTGCCGATCTTGTCGAGCGCCTGCTGAGCGGCCTTTGCCGGCGTCCGTGCCAGGTAGGCAAAGTCGTCGGCGACCTGACCGTAGGCGAGCACCGTTGCCAACGCCGTTGTGCCGTTGGCCCGTGCCCACTCGTCCGAGGCCACGACTACGGCGGCGGCGCCGTCGTTGACGCCCGGGGCGTTGCCGGCGGTGTGCGTGGCGTCGTCGCCACCGACCGCCTTCAGCTTGGCCAGCGTCTCGAGCGTCGATTCGGGACGAATTGCCTCGTCGGTTTCAACCACGGTCTCGGACTTGCGGCTCTTGACCGTGACCGAGACGATCTCGTCGGCAAGCTTGCCGTCGTCGGTTGCCTTGGCGGCGAGCTGATGCGAGCGCACCGCCCAGCGATCCATGTCGGCACGGGTGATCTCGAGTTCGTTGGAAACCTCACTCGCCTCGTTGATCATCTGCTTGTCGGAAAAGGGGTTGGTGAGGCCGTCGTGCGTCATCGCGTCGACAGTGGGCTTGTCGCCCATGCGAAAGCCAAAACGCGCGCCCGGCAACAGGTACGGAGCGCTCGACATCGACTCCATGCCACCGGCCACGCCGATTTCGAGGTCGCCCGCGCGAATCGCCTGATCGGCGATGCCGATCGTGCGCATCCCAGAGGCGCAAACCTTGTTCACCGTCTCCGAGGGGACCTCCTTCGGAACGCCCGCCTTGATCTGGGCCTGGCGTGAAGGAATCTGACCCTGGCCCGCCTGGAGCACCTGGCCGAAGATGACTTGCTGGACGCGGTCGGCGTCGACGGCGGCGCGCTCCAGCGCTGCCTCGATTGCCTTTCCTCCGAGCTCGGTCGCGTCCTGCGAAGCGAAGGCTCCGCCCATCTTTCCGAACGGAGTTCGCGCGGTGGCGAGGATGACTGTCTTTGACATCGGAGCTTTCTGCTTCGAGCGGCGAGTGGGTCTGAGGCCGCGGAGGGTCCAGGGTCCTCGGAATGCTAGAGAAGCCTGACCGACAAGCGAACAACCGCGGATAGACTCGGCCGCCGTGAAGCTGGCATTGACCTCCGAGCCGATTGCCGACGTCGGCTCCGACCTGGTCGCGTTGCTGCTTGCCGACGGCGACGAACTTCCCGGCGAGCTCAAGCAAGCTCCGGGGGCGGCCGACGTGACAACGGCGAGCGGGAAGCTGACGCTGCTTCGCCCCAAGTCGCCTTTGCGTGTGCTCGTCGTCGGTCTCGGTCCGCCAGACGGGATCGACGTCGAGTGCCTGCGTGTCGCCGCCGCGCTTGCGACCAAGCAAGCCGGATCGCACGAGGCTCGGTCGATCGCCTGGGTACTGCCGTCGCTTTCCTCGGTTTCGACGCCGGAAATTGCAGGCGCGCTCGTCGAAGGCACGACGATGGCGGCGTGGAGCTTCGATCGCTTCCTCTCTCGCGATCCCGACGAGCCACCGTCCCCCAAGCTCGAGCAGATCGAGATGGTCGTCTCTGCGGCCGAGCGCGATGCGGTCGGCGTCGAAGCCGAGGCCGCGCTCGTCGCCGCCGTGGCGACTAACCGTGCTCGCGATCTACAAAGCCTGCCCTCGAATGAGCTCGACCCACAAGCCCTGGCCAAGCGCGCCGAGGAGATCGCGGCGGCGCACGAGAAAGTCAGCGTCGAGGTCCTCGACCGGGAGGCGATCGCTGGCGCGGGCATGGGCGGCCTCGTCGCCGTATCGCAGGGCACCGCAGCCGAGCCCCGGCTAATCGCCTTGCGCTACGGCGGTGGCGGTGGCGGCAAGCGCTACGGGCTCGTCGGCAAGGCCGTCACCTTCGACAGCGGCGGGATCTCGATCAAGCCTTCCGAGCACATGGAGGAGATGAAGATGGACATGTCGGGCGGCGCCGCCGTGCTCGAGGGCTTCGCGGCTATCGCCGAGCTCGGGCTCGAGCTCGATCTGGTCGCGGTGATCCCTTCAACCGAGAACATGCCCAGCGCGACGGCGATAAAGCCCGGCGACATCATCACTCAGCTCAACGGCAAAACGGTCGAGGTCAACAACACCGACGCCGAGGGGCGCCTGATCCTCGCCGACGCCCTCACCTACTGCGTGCGCGAAATGGGCGCCGAACGCATCGTCGACATCGCCACGCTGACAGGTGCGGTCGTCGTCGCACTCGGCTCGACCTACGCGGCGCTGATCTCAAACGACGACGATTGGGCTGCCACGGTCGCGTCGGCGGCGGCGGCAAGTGGCGAGCTCGCCTGGCGACTGCCGCTTCACCCCGAGTACAAGCAGCTGACCAAGGGGACGATCGCCGATCTCACCAACGCCGCGGCCCAGCGCAAAGCGGGGACCATCTATGCCGGCTCCTTCCTCGAGGAGTTCGTCGACGAGACGCCGTGGGTCCACCTCGACATCGCTGGAACGGCATGGGACACTGGCCGCGAGTACGTCGGCAAAGGGCCGACTGGTTTTGGTGTCCGGCTGCTGGTGCGCCTGGCTCGAGAGCTCAGCGCATAGATGCGCCCAGGATCATGCCCGGGTAGAGCAGGTCCGCGAGAATCTCCTCGTCGGTGAGTGAAATGCGAATTGGCTCGAGCGTGAGTTTCGTCATGCGTTTGCCTCCTAAAGAGTTGCTTGACGAAACGCACGTTAGCGCGACGGGTTGCTTCATGCAACCGAGTGTGCCAAGCTCACACAGAGATGCTTAAACGCGAGTACGACCAAGTCTGCTCAATCGCCCGCACGCTCGAGGTACTCGGCGAGCGCTGGACACTGCTGGTGATCCGCGACGTCTTCAGCGGGCGCCGGCGCTTCGATCAGATTCAGGAGAACCTCGGCGTCGCGCGCAACGTGCTCTCGACTCGCCTCGCCCGTCTCGCCGACGAGGGCATTCTCTACAAGCGCGCGTACCAGGAGCACCCGCCGCGCTATGAGTACTTCCTGACCGAGAAGGGACTCGACCTTTGGCCCACCCTGATCTCAATGCTGCATTGGGGCGATCGCCATCTCGCTGACCCCGAGGGGCCACCGATGCTGATCCGCCACAAGGATTGTGGTGGGCTGGTCGACGAGCGCGGCACGTGCGGCGAGTGCGGCGGGCGTCTCGATGCTCGCGGCGCCTACACCGAGTACGGGCCCGGCGCACCGGCGCAGTGGCGCGAAGCCGCCTAGCTCTAGTCTCCAGCGCCGCTTGGACTTTCAACTCACAGACGAACATCGGCTGTTGCGCGACACAGTCCGCGACTTCGCTCGCAACGAGGTCGCACCCGTGGCCGAGGAGCTCGACCGGACGAAGTCCTTTCCCTACGAGATCGTCGCCAAGATGGCCGGGCTCGGGCTCATGGGCATCCCCTTCCCGGAGGAGTTCGAGGGCGGCGGTGGCGACACGCTCGCCTACGTGCTCGCAGTCGAAGAGCTGACGCGGATCGACTCATCGGTCGCGATCACGCTCTGCGCCCACACCTCACTTGGAACCCAGCCGGTCTATCTCTTCGGCTCCGAAGAGCAGAAGGCGCGCCTGCTGCCGGATCTGTGCTCGGGACGCAAGCTCGGCGCGTTCGGCCTGACCGAGCCCGAGGCCGGGTCTGATGCCGGTAACACGAAGACGCGGGCAAAGCTCGACGGCGACGAGTGGGTGATCGACGGCGCCAAGCAGTTCATCACCAATGCCGGCACCGAGATCTCCGGCCACGTCGCAATCACCGCCGTCACCGGCGAGAACGAGATCTCCAACGTGATCGTCGAAAACGGCACGCCGGGATACGAACAGGGCGAGCCGTATCGCAAGATGGGATGGAATGCCTCCGACACACGGCCGCTCAATTTCACCGACTGCCACGTGCCACAGAGCAACCTGCTCGGACCCCGCGGTGCCGGCTTCAAGCAGTTCCTGCATATCCTCGACATCGGCCGCATCGGTGTCGCCGCGATGGGCGTCGGCCTGGCCCAGGGAGCTCTCGACGAGGCGATCGCCTACGCCAAAGAGCGCCGCGCATTCGGCAAACCGATCTCAAAATTCCAGGCGATCCAGGCGAAGATCGCCGATCTCTCGGCGCAGATCGAGGCGGCGCGGCTGCTCACCTACCGCGCCGCGCTCGAGAAGGATGCAGGCACCTCGTTCACGCTCACCGCCGCCCAGGCGAAGCTGATCACCGGCCGGCTCGCCGTCCGCGCAACGGAGGAGGCGGTGCAGATTCACGGCGGTTACGGATACATCGAGGAGTACCCGGTTTGCCGCTTCTATCGAGACGCAAAGATCCTCACGATCGGCGAGGGAACCGACGAAGTGCAGCAGATGGTGATCGCACGCCTGCTCGGCTGCTAGCTGATCCTCCCGCGCAAACCCGCTCCGCATCTGGGATCTCCCTATTTTGCGGGTTCGTTCGGATCGGCACGAAGATGCGTCCGCTAGTCGTGCCTAAACTTCGCTTCGAGAGTTCCTGCCCCCGACACAGAGAGTGGTTAGGTGGTCGATGGGAAGCATGGAGAGCGACGCGCGATGGCAACAGATCGCCTCACTGCGCGACGAGATCGATGATCAGGCAGTCGTGGTGATCCCAATCTGCGTCAGCCGCCTCGACGGCAAGGCCCACAACCTCTCGCCGAAGGCGATGCGATTCGCAGAAGCACTTTCCTTCTCGGACGGCTGGTCGCGGATCTCAGCAGCGCGCAGCCGCAGGCTCGCGGCCTGACACGAGCTAGATTCGGATTTAGAAACGCTAACGCGGGCGGGCGCCGGCGTCGTCGTCGGCTCTATTGAGCAACTCGCGGGCGGCGGTTGCTGGATCGGTTTCACGGCGCACGACGCGCTCGAGCATCCCCGCCCACTCCGGATCGCTCGTCGCCTTGCGCTCGAACTCGCGGCGCATCCGCGCAGCCGCGATGCCGAGGACTTCGGCCCGCAGATTGCGCGCTCGGCGCTCGGCCAGCGTGCCCGCCTCGGCGATGTGGGCGCGATGAGCGTCGAGGGTCTCGAGCAGCTCGACGATCCCCTCCCGCCTCACAGCCTCGGTTCGCACCACAGGCACCTTCCACGGACGCGAAGGACCAAGCGCGAGCACGGTCGTGACCTCACGGATCATCGTGTCGGCAAGCGGGTGGTCGCTCTTGTTGACGACGATCACGTCGGGGATCTCCATCACGCCGGCCTTCAGCGCCTGGATCGAATCGCCCGAGCCCGGCATCAACGCGAGCACCACGGTGTCGGCGTGGTCGACGATGTCGATCTCGCCCTGGCCGACGCCCACGGTCTCGAGCAGAATGTCGTCCTTGCCTGAAGCATCCATCAACAGGGCGGCCTGAAGCGCGGCCTCGGCCAGCCCGCCGAGCGAGCCTCGCGTCGCCATAGATCGGATGAAGATGCCCGGATCTAGGAAGTGGTCGGAAAGTCTGATGCGGTCACCGAGAACTGCCCCTTGCGTGAACGGGCTCGACGGGTCGATTGAGAGCACACCGACCTCGCGGTTGGCCTTTCGCAGCTCGGTGCAGATCGCTCCGATCAGGGTGCTCTTGCCGACCCCTGGAGGACCTGTGAGACCGACGATGCGTGCTTCGCCGGTGCGCGGGAAGAGCTCAGCAACGAGACGGTCGCCCTCGGGGTCGCGGTTTTCGACAAGGCTGATCGCCCGGGCCAAGGCGCGCTTTTCACCTGCGACGAGGCGCTCGGCGAGCGAATCTGCGGTCTGCTCGGTTGCCTCGGCCACGGCGGCTGACTGTAGTGGACAGTCTCCCGCCACGACGACGGCTCAAGGCGTATCTAGATAGGTGGTAGCCCCCCGGCGGGATGCGCCCCTAGAGTGCGCGCCCGATGCTCGCGACAGTGCGCTTTCTCGCCCGCAACAAGATGCTCAACAGGCGCTATGCCCGCCTGCTGTGGCGATATCTGTGGCGGCGCCTATTCACGCCCGCGGGCTGGCGCTGGCAGACCGACGGTCCGGTGTTCTTCGGGAAGGGTCTCGAACTCGAGATCGGCAAACGGGGCACGGTGCGCTTCGGCCGTTTCGTTTGGATCGGCGACGGGACGAAGATCCGCTGCCATGAGGGTGAGGTCGAGATTGGGGCGAAGACGGTGATCGGGCAGGAGTGCACGATCTCGGCGTACCGCCTCGTGCGAATCGGTGAGCAATGCGTGATCGCCGACCGCGCCATGTTCATCGACTTCGATCATGGCGTCGTCGAGGTCGAGCGACCGATCCGCCTCCAGGGCATCTACATGCGCAACGTCGAGGTCGGCTCCAACGTCTGGGTCGGCTACGGCGCCTGCGTCCTGCGCGGCACGAGCGTCGGCGACAACTCAATCCTCGGCACTGCGGCGGTCGTCACCCGCGACATCCCCGCCAACGCCGTCGTCGCCGGCATCCCGGCCCGCATCCTGCGCATGCGTGACGCACCGCAGCAACTGCGCTGGGCGCACCCCGTCGAGCCCGACCCCGACGCCTGGACCACCCTCAAGCGTTAGCCGGTTCGCCGAGCGGCAGCTGGCGACCAAATAGGGGGACGAGAGCTGCCATTTTGATTTCGCTTGCGTTTCGCGACTCAATGTACGAACATATGTTCGTGCCGTACGGCCCTTCTATCCTCCACGCCGACGCCGATGCTTTCTTCGCCTCGGTCGAGCAGCGCGACAATCCACGGCTGCGAGGACGGCCGACGATTGTCGGGTCAGGCGTCGTCATGGCGGCGAGCTACGAGGCACGTGCGTTCGGTGTGCGTGGGGCGATGAACGGCTCCCAGGCGCGTCGGCTGTGCCCGCAGGCGGTCTTTGTCGAGCCGCGCTTCGAGGCCTACGTTGAAGCGAGCAAAGCACTATTTCAACTCTTTCGAGAGACGGCGCCGGCGGTTGAGGGATTGTCGCTAGAGGAGGCATTCCTCGACGTCAGCGGCCTCGAAATGATCTCAGGCTCGGCGCGCGAAATCGCTGTTCAGTTGCGCCGCAATGTCCGCGAGCGGGTTGGTCTCGCAGCAACGGTCGGCGTCGCCAGGACCAAGAGCCTCGCAAAGATGGCGAGCCGCGCCGCTAAGCCCGACGGCCTACTGGTCATCCCCCCCGATCGTGAGCTCGAGTTTCTCCATCCCCTGCAAGTTGCAGAGCTATGGGGAGTCGGCGTAGCAACGGCGACCAAGCTCCACGACAGCGGAATCCAGACCGTCGGCGAGCTCGCCCACGTACCCGAGGCCGCGTTGATCTCGATCGTCGGAAAGGCATCGGGACGCCACCTCCATGCTCTCGCCCATTGCCGCGATTCCCGGCGCGTTCGCACCGGCCGGCGCCGGCGATCAATCGGCGCACAGGCCGCGCTTGGCCGCTCACCGCGATCGCGCGAGGCTGTCGCCTCCGTGCTCGTCGCCCTGGTCGATCGCGTTGCCCGGCGCGTGCGCGCTGCCGGGCGCGCCGGCCGCACGGTGGTACTGAGGCTGCGCTTCGACGACTTCAAGCGCGCGACTCGCTCTCGAACCCTGCCCCAGGCAACAGCGACGACAGCGACGATCCTCGCCGCGGCGAGGTGGCTGTTGGCGTCAGCGCAGCCGATGATCGAGCGCAGGGGACTGACGCTGATCGGAGTGACGGTGACGAACCTGGATCCGGCCTACGTCGGCGTTCAACTGCCGCTGCCCTCAGAGCGCGGCACCTCCGCCCTCGACGCCGCGGTTGACGATCTGCGCTGTCGCTTCGGCCCGAACGCCGTGAAACGGACGGCGCGCGGCAACGATCGGAGGTTTTCCCCGTACCTCGCGCCCGACGACTGACCACTGCTCGGGCGCCCAGAACTGCGAAGAAACGGCTTAGGCGCGCGCGGCGTCGCCGACGAGCTCGGCGTAGACCTCGGCAGTGCTGACGGCAACATCGGCCCAGTCGAAGCTGAGGATGTGCTCTGAGCCCTCGGCAACGAGGCGGTTGCGAAGCTCGGCATCGGTGAGCACGCGCTCGACCATCTCACCCAGCGATTCGGGGTCGCGGGCGCGAAAGCGCAGGCCAACCTCACCGTGGGAGACGATCTCGCGCAGGCCGCCAGTGTCGGCAACGATGCAGGGACAATCGGAGGCCATCGCTTCGAGCGCGACGAGCCCGAACGGCTCGTACAGCGAGGGAACCACGCAGACGTCGGCGATGCGGTATAGCGAGTGCAGGACGTCGTCGCCGATCCAGCCGAGGAAGGTGCCGTGGTCCATGAGGCCGAGCTCGAGCGCTTGAGCTTTCAGCTCCTGTTCGTGAGTGCCCGAGCCGGCAACCAAGAAGCGGGTTCCGGGGACCGCGTCGATCAGCCGCGGCATCGCTTCGAGCGCGAGCTGAAAGCCCTTCTCGTAGACCAGCCGGCCGATCAAGAGCACGAGCTTTTCCTCGGGTGCCGCGAACTGCGAGCGCAGCCGTCGCAGCTCGTGCTCGTCCTCGGCCTGGAGATCCTCGGGATCGATCCCGTTGGGGATGACCGAGACATGGTCCTCGTCGACGGCGAAGATGTCGACGATCTGTTCGCGCATGTAGTGCGAGCAGGCGATGACGCGGTCGGCGCGGTTGGTGATCCAACGCTCAACACCATGGATGTGGCTTTGCGGGTGCTTGTCGACCCATCCCTGATGGCGGCCGTGCTCGGTCGCGTGAATCGTCGCCACCAGCGGTGCGTTGAAGCGACGCGCGAGATGATCGCCCGCCATGGCCACGAGCCAGTCGTGGCCGTGGACGATGTCGAAGTCGTAGCGGTCGCCGAGCTCCACACCCGCGGCGAGCATGTCGGCGTTCATACGCTCGACCCAGGCGACGAACTCGCCGAGGTCGGTGGGACGCTTGGGCTCGCGAACGCGATGCACGCAGACGCCGTTTACGACCTCCTCCTCAGGCGACTCCTCACCACCACGAGTGAGTACGTGGACCTCGGTCTCACCGGCGAGATTCTCCGAGAGCTTTCGCACGTGGCGCGCGAGGCCGCCCTCGATCAGAGGCGGGTACTCCCAGGAGAGGATCAGGACTCGGTTCACGGCAATCGAAAGTCTTGTGGTGTCGGTTCTAAGGCTCAAGTAGCGGGCTCAGGCTCAGGTCCGGCGCGAGATTGCGCAGGCGGGCGTCTGGTGGATTGGAGGCGGAGTTTATGGCCTCGAGCAGTGCCTCGGCGTGGCCGGTGGCGCGCTGGTAAGGGTAATCGCCCGCCTGGCCTCGGCGGTCGAGGAAGGCCCAGTCGCTCGCCTGTAGCGCCAGCAGCTCGCGGGTTGCCCGCATTGCAGCGGGACCTTCGACGCCCATGCCGAGGCCCCGCAGCAAGCGCAGCTCGAGCCGGCGCGCGGCCCAGGCCATATCGGCCACAGCAGGCGAGTCCCACGTGCTCAGGTCCTTGCCCTCACCCCAGCTCGAGCGGCGCAGCGGGCGCAGTTCGGGTGTATGGCGAGCCGCAGCCTCACTCAAGCTGACGAGTTCGATGCCTTTGCCGGCGGCAAGCTCGAGCACGCGCTCGAGCCAAATCGGCCCCTCCCACCACCAGTGGCCCAGTAGCTCGGTGTCGATGGCGAAGACGAGCAGTCCGCGGCGGTGACGATCCGCTGCGAAGCGCTCGAGGCGTTCACGCACCGAAACCACGAACTCCTCGGCCTGTGTGCGCGCCCTCGCCTCGGCCGCCTCGGGTTGGTAGGGGTCTCCCGAGATCGCCCAAGGCCGAGCGCCACGAAGCGACTTGCGATGGAAGTCCGCATAGAGCGCGTCAGAGGGATAGCCGTCGAGTGACCACAACCATGAAATCGCCTCCCAGTCGATCGTGAACGCCGTCGTCTCGGCGGCCGCGACAACCGGTGAAAGCGCGGCAAGCGGATCTTCGTAGGCGCTCTGGTCGGTGCAGAACCACTCGATCCCGGCCTCGGCAAGCAGTCGCTCGAGGCCCGGCTCGTAGGCGCATTCGGCGAGCCAGAAGCCGCGCGGCTCGCCAAAGCGCCGTTGGTGCGAGCGCAGGCCGGCGTCGATCTGGAGCCGGCGACAGGTCGCGGTGGCAAGCAACGGCAACACCGCGTGGGTTGCGGTCGAGGGTATTAGCTCGACGCGGCGCGCGCCTGCCGGTTCCTGAAACAGCGAAAGCAGGTCGCCGCGAGACTCGAGTTGGGCCAGGACTCGCTCGTATCTGCGCGCCTCCGCCTCGCAGGCCGCTACCAACGGCGCCTCGACATCGCCGACATCGGCGCGGCAGGAGCGGATTCGATACTCACGCAGGAACTCGAGCAGGCGCTCGCGCACGCCTTCGGCCTCGAGCTGGTCGGCGAGCACCGGGGTCACCGTCATCGTCAGCCGCTCGGCGAACTCAAGCACCGGCGCGTAAGAGCGGATCAGAGCGTCGAACAGCCACTCTTCGCCAAACGGATAGGTGCCAAAGCCCTCGACGTAGGGCATGTGGCTATGAAGGACGATCGCCAGCGAACCAACGCCGTCGGCCTCCTGCGCAGCGGATCCGGCGCCGGCGGGCCCGCCTACCCCTGCCGTCACCTGCGACAGACCGCGATGAAGTCGAGAGCCTTGTCGAGGTCACACTCGACCTCGGGCTCGAGCTTGAAGTCGCTCGCTGCTATCGCGGGCACGAAGCGGTCGTAGAAGGGCTTGGTGACTCCGACCGCCTTGTGTACGCGATCCCAGCCGAGGTCGATCGCGAGTTCGTGCAGGCGCAGCTTGCGAGCGTGAAAGAGGCCGTATAGCTCGACCCGCGAGAAGCACGGTGCGAGCAGACCGCGGTACTCAGCGGCGGTGTACTCGCGAAGATGCCACGGATTGTCGGACTTCTTCGCACCCGCTGGCGCCAGCGTGAGCCGGTTGGGGGTTGAGACGTAGCTGACGGGCGCCGCGCGGGCAAATCCGTCGAGTAGGGCTGCCGGCTCGTGGACGTGCTCGATCGTTTGCAGAAAGACGATCGCGTCGCACGGACCCTTGTACGACTCCACCAGCGCCCGCTCGAAGCCTACGTTGGCTGCCGTGTAGCGCAGCTTGGCGTGCTCGTGGGCCTCGGGGTTGGCGTCGACGCCTACGACCTCCGCCGCAGTCCGGGCGAGGACGTTGGTGCCGTAGCCCTCGCCGCAAGCGAGATCGGCGACGCTGAGGCCGCCGACGGTGGCCTGGATCCACTCGTAGACGGCGAGGTGGCGCCGAAACCAATAGTTCTCCTCGCGCACGTCGGGCAGGGTGCGCTCCCCGGTGAGGGGCAGCGGCGGAACACCTGGCGGCTGGTTTTCTTGAACGTGGCTGTTCACGAAGCAGGCAGCATGCAGCATGGTCACTGCCCGGCGCCATCTAGTCTTTCCGCGATGCCTGCCGCCGCGAGCGCTACGCCCGAGCACATCAAGAACGTCAACACGCGCTACCACGATGCCGCCGCGGGCGAGTACGACGCCAAATGGGGTATCGACTACGGCGAGATCGGCATGGACCAAGTTCGCGCCAAGATCGTCAAAGCGCTGGGTACGGAGCCCGAGGCGCCGTTCGGCGACGCGCTCGAGATCGGTTCCGGAACCGGCTACTTCTCCCTCAACCTGCTTCAGCTCGGTCTCGTCGAGCGGGTGACCGCGACCGACATCTCCCCCGGCATGCTCGGCGCGCTCGCCGCCAGTGCCGAGCGCCTCAGGCTCGATGTGGCGACTGCCTGCACGGAGGCCGAGACCCTGCCCTTCGCCGATGCGAGCTTCGACCTCGTCTTCGGGCACGCGATCCTTCATCACATCCCCGACCTTGGCCGGGCCTTCGCCGAGTTCAACCGTGTCCTGCGCCCCGGAGGGGCGGTGGTCTTCTGCGGCGAGCCTTCGCGAAACGGTGACCGCATCGCCGTCGTCCCCAAGCGGGCCGGCCGCCTTGCCGCCCCACTTTGGCGTCGTGTGGTCGGCGCCTCGGCGCTGCCCGAAGATCGCTTTTGGAGCGGCGACGGCCACGAGCTCGAGCCCGAGGTCGACGTTCACGCCTTCGCCCCTACAGAGCTTCGCGGCCTTGCCGAAGAGGCCGGCTTCGGCGCGGTTCATCTGCGCGGCGAGGAGCTCGTGGCCAACGCCTACGGTTGGTGGCTACGAACACTTGAATCTTCGGCAGAGCCCGATCAGGTGCCGTTCTCATGGCGCCAGTTCGCCTACCGCAGCTATGTGGCGCTACAGCGCGTCGACACCTCGGTGCTCGAGCCCCGGCTGCCGGCCGAGCTCTTCTACAACCTCGTTTTCAGCGCCCGCAAGCCTGCGTAGCGCCGCGCCCTAGCCGAATGTAAAGGCGTAGCCCCTCACCCCGGGCTCGAAGCGAAGCTCGAGCGAGTGCTCACCGGCTTTGGGCAGGTCGACGAGGCGGTAGAGGCGCTGCTCATCGATGGTCGCAACGCCCCCACGAACATCGTCGCCGGCAAGACCGTCGGAAATCGGCTCGCCGTCGAGGAGCACCTCGACGTCCGCCGGCCCGTCCTCGGCTCCCAGCACCAGGAAGACCCGGCGCGCCTGAAAGGAGAGCGACAGCGTCGAATCACCGGCCGAGGCGGCCGATTCGCGATCGACCGCCCACCTGCCACCGTAGGCGAACTGGTTGAGGTCGAGCTCTTCAGCGGGGGGTGCCTCATAGTCGCTGGAGCCGGGCTGCGGCGGATCAATCCAGCCCTCAGCGCGCTCGGCGCCGAGATAGGTCTCGGGCGAGCGCAGGTTCGGATCGATGCGTTCAGCCTCCTGGCGCGGAGCGCCTTGGCCGAGCTCGGCGTCGCCCGCCTCGGCTAGCAGTGAGCGAATCGCCTGCTCGGTCTCCTCATAGCCACCCTCTCCGAAATGTACGTAGCGGACCTGCCCATCGGCGTCGATCAGGTACTTGGCCGGCCAGTACTGGTTGGCAAATGCATTCCAGGTGCCGAACTCGTTGTCTTGGACCACTGGGTACTCGATGTCGTACTCGTCGATCGCGTTGGCGACGTTGTCGGGGTCGCGTTCGAAGACGAACTCCGGCGCGTGCACGCCGACGATGGTGAGGCCGTCGTCGCGGTACTCCGAGTCCCACGCGCGCAGGTAGGGAAAGGTGCGGATGCAGTTGATGCAGGTGTAGGTCCAGAAATCGATGAGGACGACGCGATTCTCGTCTGTGAGGCCGCCGATCGTCAGCGGCTCCGCGGTGTTGAACCACATCCCCGGGTCGACGAACTCCGGCGCGGGGCCGTACTGGGGCAGTGGCTTTCCAGCCACGGCCTCCTCCGCCCCGCCCTCGACCGATGCATGTGCGTTGCCACTGAGCGCGGCGAGATCGTCGGAGACGGCGCTCGACTCCTGCAGGCCCGCGGTCGGGTTGACGAGCACCGACGGCAGGTCGTCGGCGATCGCGTTTTGAAACTTGAGGTCGAGGTCGGCCGTCATCGCCAGCGCAACCAGGACCATCACCGCTCCGGTGCCGGCCTGAATCCAGGCGCGAAACGGTGTCAGGCGGTGCGCCAGCCGCCTGCCGCCGAGCATCAGCGCGTAGAGGACAACGCCGGAGCCGACCGCATAGGCGAGCGCGACCGCGAGCTTGCCGGCTGTGAAGTCCTGGGCGGCCGAGACCGTGATGATTCCGGCCAGGATCGGCCCGGCACACGGCGTGTAGACGAGCCCGAGACTGGCGCCGAGCAGAAGGCCCGAGCCGAAGCCGTTACCGCCCACGCGTGCCGGCCCTGGGACGATGCGGCTGCCAAAGGCCTCGATCCGGTCACCCAGGCCCGGGATCAGGAGGGAGACCCCGAAGACCAGCAGTGTGACGATGGCAAGGGTGCGCACGATGTCGTCGGGAAGCCCGAAGGCGTCGATGATGTAGACAACGGCGACGGTTGCGAAGGTGAACGCCGCGACGATGCCGGTGACGACGCCTAGCGGCCTCCGCCTTCCGCCGGTGGCGCCTGCGCCGAGCACCGCGGGGAGGACCGGCAGCACGCACGGCGAGAGCGCGGTCGCGGCGCCCGCGACGAGCGCGAACAGCATCAGCAGGATCATCTAAAGGCCAAATTCTGACGAGTCATCGACTTGGTACTCAAGCGCGGGCGGCTTAACGAGCTATTACGGCCGCGCGAGCCCGGGCGATCACTGCCGCCCGGGCCATTGGATTGCCGAGCGGCAGCAAACGTCCCATAAACGGACGCTCGCTGCCGCTCGCCTTGGTGTCCTGGCTACGGTGCGCCGGTGAACCGCGAGGCTGATGTCGTTGTCGTGGGTGCGGGCTTCGCCGGGCTGGCGGCGGCACGCGCCCTCGCTACGCAGGGAGTCGACGTTGTCGTCCTCGAAGCGCGCAACCGCGTCGGCGGGCGAACTGTCAACGCGTTGATCGGTGGCGGCCAGGTCGTTGAAATGGGAGGCCAGTGGATCGGTCCGACGCAGGATCGCGTCTCGGCGTTTGCCAACGAGCTCAGCGTCGAGACCTTCCCTACCCATACCGAAGGCGCCAATCTGCTTCGACTCGACGGGCGTCTGCGCCGCTACGAAGGCACGATCCCACGGCTCGGCCCGCACGTCCTGCTCGATGTCGCACGGACACTTCGCAGGCTCAACCGGCTGACCGCCAAGGTCGATCTCGAGGCACCATGGGCGTCGGCACACGCGGCCGAGCTCGATTCGCGCAGCCTCGCCGAGTGGCTGGAGCGGACGATGCTGACCGCTGCGGCGAAGCGGCTGATGCGGGTCGCCGGGCGCACGATCTGGGGCGCCGAGCCTGAAGAGCTCTCGCTGCTTCATGTCGCCTTCTACCTGCGATCCGCCGGAAGCTTCGAGCTGCTCACAGACGTCGAAGGCGGCGCCCAGCAGGACCGTTTCGTCGGCGGCTCACAGGAGGTCGCGATTTGTGCGGCAGGCGAGCTCGGGGAGCGGGTGCACCTCGATGCCGCCGCGCGGCGAATCGAACACAGCCCGCACGGCGTCCTCGTTGAAACGGAGACCATTGGGGTGCGAGCGCGCCGGGCCATCGTCGCGATCCCGCCGGCGCTCACGACCCAGATCGAGTTCGAACCGCACCTGGCGCCGGCTCGCCTGCAGCTCGGACAGCGCATGGCGCCCGGCTGGCTGGTCAAGGTCAGCGCCGTCTACGACGAGCCGTTCTGGCGCGCCGACGGCCTCTCCGGCGAGGCACTCAACGAGCCGGGACCGGTGACGATGACCTTCGACAACTCGCCGCCTGGCAATTCGCCGGGCGTACTCGTTGGCTTCATCGGCGGGCGTAACGCCCGCGAGTTCGCAAGGCTTGACTCATCAGAGCGGCGGCGGGCCGTGCTGGATTGCTTCGAGGCACTCTTCGGCCCGCGGGCGCGCGGCGCCGAGCAGTATCTAGAGCTCGACTGGGCCACCGAGCGCTGGAGCGGCGGCGGGCCCGTCAGCAACTTTGCCACTGGCGGCTGGAGTGCAGCGGGGCCCGCGCTTCGCAAACCCCTCGGTCGAGTCCACTGGGCTGGGACCGAAACCGCCACCCGTTGGTGCGGCTACCTCGATGGGGCGGTCAGCTCCGGCGAGCGCGCCGCCGCCGAGGTCCTCGAAGCCAGCTAGCCAGCTAGCCAGGTCGCACGGCGTCAGCCGACGTCCCCGCCCGGGCGCCGGCAGCGAAACAACTTCGGCTCGCCATCGATTCCCTTGAGCTTGCGCGCACCGGCGAAGGAGAAGTCGTAGGCGTCGCCGAGTTCGTCGTGAACCTGTTCAGAGACGAGGACGCTTCCGGGGCGCGCGATCGCGGTGATCCGGCTGGCGATATTGACCGGTCGCCCGTACCAGTCACCGCCGCGAGGCACGGCCGTGCCCGAGGCTACGCCGGCGCGAAGCAGGGGGAAATCGTCACCCTCGGATTCTGCCGCCTCGATCAGGTTCAGCGCGACGCCGACCACCGCATCTGCCTCTGGGCCGACGAACATCGCCGCGTCTCCGATCAGTTTCACCAGCCGAACCGGGGGCTCGGCAGCGGCGGTCGCGATTGCCGTCAGGCGGCCGGTAACCGCCCCGAGCTCATCTGGGGGCAGTCGCTCTCCCAGTCGCGTGAACTCGACCATGTCGGCGAAACAGACGACCGCCTCTTGCGCAGATGCGATCGAACCGCGAGCGCTCTCGCCAGAGGCGATCGCGTCGTGGCGAATCTGCTCGCGCAGGTGCAGGTTAAGGGTGTAGCCGAGCGATTCGCTGATCATCGGGGTAAAAGCCTCCGCTGCCCCCGCCAGGCGCCTGGCGACCTCGTACTCGTCATCGCCGTCGTCGAGGAAGGTGGTCGCGATCAGGGTGCGGTTGGCGGCGGCGAGCTGGCTCATCGTCATCCCGAGCACTCGGGCGACCTCGAGGATTCCCTCCTCGGAGAGTCCCCCCTCGCGCAGGAACGCCACCCGCTTGGCCGCCTCGAGGTCGCGCTCGGTGTAGCCCGGTGAATCGGGCGCTCGAAGCGCCAGCCCCAGCGCGCGCCACTGCTGATCGAGAAACTCGCGCGGCAAGCCCGACTTCTCGGCTATCTCTTCGGCGCTGTAGCGACCGCCGCCGCCGGCGAGCATGCGCTCGACCGGCAACAGAGCCAGGCGGCCCTCCGCGACCGCCTCGGAGAGCTCGGCGAGCGAAACGCCGTCCTCGGCGAGCTCGGCGAGGAGCTTGAGACGAGCATCGCGCGCTTGGCCCTTGAGGCCGTCGGCTAGGCCCTCGGCCTCGAAGTCGATCGATTTGCTCATTCGCTCATCTCGGCCGCCATTGTGGCGCTCTTACAATCAAGGCATGGGCACCAACGGTCTTGAGCTTCCGATCTTCGAGCTTCCGCTTGTGCTCCTGCCCGGCGAGCTGCTGCCTCTGCATATCTTCGAGGAGCGCTACAAGCGCATGGTGACGAAGTGCCTGGACGAGGGCGAGCCCTTCGGCGTCGTCTTTCGCGACGACGACCGGGGCGCTCGGCGCGTCGGCTGCGAGGCGCGGGTAACCGAGGTAACCGAACGCTTCGACGACGGTCGCCTCAATATCGTCGTCACCGGCGAGCGTCCCTTTCGCGTTCTCGACCGCTTCGAAGCCGACGAGTACCCGGCGGGAGAAGTCGAGCCGGTGGCGATGTCTGTCGACGACGAAGCGGTGAGGGAGTCCGATGGCGCCACCGCGGCGCGCGAGGCATTCGCCGAGTTGGTGCGGCGAGTTGGCGGCGAGGATCCCGAACCGCCCGAGCTCGAGGCACTGGACTCGTACGGCATCGCCGCCCGGGTCGAGCTTGCGGCCGAGACCAAGCAAGAGCTGCTCGAGCTGCGCTCTGAGCCCGAGCGCATGGCAATCCTGGCCAAGGCACTGCAGGCGCTGATCGTCACCCTTTCGCGCTCGCGCGAGATCGCCGAACGTGCGCGCATGAACGGCAAGGTGGTAATCCGGTAGCTACGCAGTCGCTACCGCTCCGCCACGCCGGGGATCCCCAGCGCCGACGAGCTCACCGGTTTGCGGTTCGCGCGCGACCGCGTGCACACCACCGAAGAAGACGTTTCGAGCGGACCAGCGCACGACCTGGTATCCCGACGTTTCGAGGCGCCCCAGCGCAGCTTCGTCAATGCCCGGCTCCGCCTGCACGGCTCCCGATTCGAAGTGAACGCGCGGCGCCTCCACTGCCCCGGTGACATCGAGCCCATCGCAGAGGAGCCTCGCAATCGTCTGCAAGATCGCCGAGCGAATCCGATTCGAGCCACCGCTGCCGAGCCCCGCCTCGAAGGCGCCATCGCGAAGAACGACCGTGGGCGACATCATCGAGGGGAGCCGACGCCCCGGCTCGAGGTGATGGAAGCCGAGCGGGTTCAAGTCCTGCTCGCCAAGCATGTTGTTGACGTGCATCCCTGTGCCGGGCACGATCAGACCGGACCCAGTCCCGTTCGAGCATGTGACGCTCGCACAGCACCCATCGCCGTCGACGGCGGTGATGTGTGTGGTCGAGCCGAGTCGATCGGCCGAAAGGAAGCGCGCGGAGAAATCGTCCTCGTAGAGGCCGGCGAGAAACTCGGCCGTGCGGGCCGACTGCGCCGCCTCCATCGCGCCGACGATGTCTTCGACCGTTGAGGCGCCCTCACTGGCTCGACTGAGCAGCTCGAGCGCAAAGACGATCAGCAACCCGCCCGGGGAAGGCGGCGGGTTCGTCAGCACCTCACGCCCTCGAAAGCTCGCTCGCACCGGCACCCGCGCGATCGGCTCGTAGGCCGCGAGATCGCCGGCGGCGAGGGTCCCGCCGCGCTCGCAGACCCACTCGCCCACGCGCCTGGCGATCTCACCCTCGTAGAAGGGTTTCGCGCCTTCGGCCCCGAGCAGCTCGAGCGCATCACCGAGCTCGGGGAAGCGAAAGAGCTCGCCCTGTCGCAGCATGGAGCCCCCGGGGGCATAGATCGCTGCCGTCTCTTTGTAGTGCGTCAGGATCGGCTCCAGGATCTTCAGGAAGTAGGCCTGCTCGGAGTTGATCTCGACCCCGTCGCGGGCCAAACGTGCGGCTGGTTCGGCGAGCTGTGCCAGCGGCATGCTGCCGAAGCGGCGTACCGCTTCGACGAGTCCGGCGGGCGTACCGTGAACGCCGCAGGAGGCGGCGCCGACGTGAAAAATCTGGGAAGCCTGTTCGTTGAAGTAGATCGGAATCGGAACCAGCTCCGACGTGCGATCGGCTCCCGATCTACCCGGAGCGGCAACGAAGAAGTCGAGCACGACCGTCTCGGCGTCGTTGTGGACGAGCATGTAGCCACCGGCGCCGAGGCCGGTGAGCGGGCTCTCGGTCACACAGGAAGTCATCACCGCGGCGACCGCAGCGTCGACCGCATTGCCACCCTCGCGCAAGACCCGCGCCCCCGCCTCGGCGGTGACCGGATGCCCAGCAGCCACAACTCCACGAGCGCTCATGCGCTCAGGCTAATGCCGGCGCGGGAGGTACTACCGGCCGGGGACGTATTCCGGGACGTCGAGCTCGAAGTCGAGCGGCCGATCGGCGCGCTTGGTCACCGTTGGCTGCCGCTCGCCGCGCCGGGGCTGGGCGGAGGAGGTGCCGATCTCACGGCGCTCACCGGATTTAGCGCTGTCGGCGCGGCGCCCCTGGCCGTCGAATCGGGTCGCGATCACCGTGATCCAGACTTCGTCGTCGACCGAGTCGTCGACGTTGGCGCCGAAAATGATGTTGGCATCGGGATGCGCTGCCTCCTGGACCGTCTTCGCCGCCTCCGAGACCTCGAGCAGGGTGAGGTCGCCGCCGCCCGTGATCGAAAGCAGGATCGACTGCGCTCCCTCGACCGAAGTCTCCAGCAGCGGAGATGAAACGGCGCTCTCGGCCGCGCGCACGGCGCGGTTGTCGCCTGAGCCCATTCCGATGCCGAGCAGGGCGCGGCCGGCGTCGCGCATCGTCGTGCGCACGTCGGCAAAGTCGAGGTTGATCATTCCCGGCAAGGTGATCAGCTCGGAGATCCCCTGCACGCCCTGGCGCAGGACATCGTCTGCGACCTGGAAGGCTTCGACCATCGTCGTCGTCTGCGCCAGCACGCTGAGCAAGCGCTCATTGGGAACGACGATCAGCGTGTCTACCTCGGTTGCCAGGGCGTCGATGCCCTCGCTCGCCTGGGTCGCGCGGCGACTGCCTTCGAACTTGAATGGCTTGGTGACGATGCCGACCGTGAGCGCGCCGACATCGCGCGCGAGACGCGCGATCACGGGCGCGGCACCGGTGCCTGTGCCGCCGCCGGCGCCGCAGGTAACAAAAACCATGTCAGAGCCCTTGAGCAGGCGCTTGATCTTGTCCTGCTCTTCGAAGGCGGCGCGGAATCCGAGCTCAGGATTGGAGCCGGCTCCGAGGCCGCGGGCGACGCCGCTGCCAAGGTGAACGGTGACGTCGGCGTTGGACTGCTGCAACGACTGCAAGTCGGTGTTGACGGCCATGAACTCGACTCCAGGAATGGCCGCGTCGACCATGCGGTTGACCGCGTTCACGCCGGCGCCGCCGACGCCGATGACGCGGATCACGGGCGAATGCGGGGTCGGGTCACCGATCGAGTCGTAGCTCGAGTAGCTCGGTTCGTCGCGGCCGTAGGCGGGGCCGTCGGCGTCGAGATGGTCGTCGGAGAAGATTCGCGAGAGGCGCTCCTTGGCGCCAGGGGGATCGGGCCGCTCCTCGGAGCGGTAGCTGGGCTCGGGATCGGGCGAGTGTGCGGGCTCGTCGTCCTCCGTTTGATCGAAGAATGCGGAATCCTCAGGCTGCGATGCAGGCGGCGGTTCCGACGCGGCCTCGGGCGCAGAAGCCGAAGGTTCCTCGCGCATGACGTTGGTGTCGTCGGCCGAGCGCCTCCCGGGCGACGGCGCCTCGGGCGGATCATCGGGATCGACGGTCGAGCGAAAGAGGTCGGCGAGCGGGCCTTCACGCATGCTGGCCCGCTTCTTACGCGCCATGTTCGAGGACCTCCTGGGCAAGCGCCCGGTAGTAATCGGCGGCGTTGCTCTCAGGATCGTACTTGAGCACGCTCGCACCGCGAACCGGCGCTTCCGCGAACTTGATCGTCTTGCGGATACGCGACTTGAACACGAGCTCGCCGAAGTTCTCCTCGAGGATCTCGACCGCCTCCTTGGCGTGCATCGTGCGCGAGTCGAGCATCGTCGGCAAAATGCCCTCGATCTGGACCCTGGGGTTGAGGTTCTCCTGGATCATCTCGAGCGTGTTCTGAAGCTGCAGCAGCCCGCGCATCGAGAGGTACTCACACTGAACCGGGACGATCACCTTGTCGGAGGCGGTGAGTGCGTTAATCGTCAACAGGCCCAGGCTGGGCGGGGTGTCGATGCAAACGAAGTCGTAGTCGTCGGCAACTCCGGCAATCGCCTTCTCCAGCGAACGCTCGCGGCCGATCTGCGTCGACATCGCGATCTCGGCGCCGGCAAGGTCGATCGAGGCGACGGCGATGTCGATCTCCCGCGTCTGGATCACTTCAGACAGCGGGATGTGATGGACGAGCACGTCGAACATCGACTTCTCGACCAAGTCCGGGTCGATTCCCTGGCTCATCGTCAGATTGCCCTGAGGATCGAGGTCGATGCAAAGAACGTCGTGGCCGGATTCGGCAAACGCGACCGCGAGGTTGAGCGTGCTCGTCGTCTTCGCTACACCGCCCTTTTGGTTGGCGAAGCTGATTACCTTGGCGCGCCGACCGCTGGCTTCAACTTCCCCCCCGGGAGCAGGCGAAGGGGTCGCCATCCAGGGCCTGGTTCGCGGTGATGCGAAGCTCGTCGGGATCAATCTCGGGCGGCATCGGCGGCGCCTGCTTCGGCGCGCCCTCGGCGACGGGCGCGGACGCCGGCTTCGCTTCAGGCTCGGGCGCCGGCGTCGTAACGACGGGCTCGGAGACGACCGGGGCCGGTGCGTCGACGACGGGCTCTGGCTCGGCCACCGGCTCCGCTACAGCCGCTGGCGCATGCGGCGGCTCAGGCGCCTGCGGCGCGACCTCGTCCTTTGGCTCGACCGCAGATCTACATCGGACCGGGTGGATCGGTTGAAAAGTCCCATACGTTCGCGACTATTCGCACGCGCTAGCACGTTTCCTTCTCATGCACAGGGCGCTTCGCTGCAGTTCGAAGTCAGCTGAGCTTCAGGCGCGGCCAATACGATCCTCACACCGGTGCTCGAGTTGCTCGACAAGCGCCTCGTCGTCGTCACAGGCAAGGGGGGCGTGGGCAAGTCCACGGTGTCCCTTGCCCTGGCGCTCGCCGCCGCACGCGCCGGCAAGCGCACCATCCTCTGCGAGGTCGCTTCCCAGGAGCACCTCTCTCATGTCTTTCACCGCAACGAGGTCGGCTTTCGCGAGGTCGAGATGGAGAAGAACCTTTGGGCGATCTCGATCGATACCGACGAGTCGATGCGAGAGTACGTATTGCTCCAGGTCAAGGTCAAAGCGATGCGCGACCTGCTGTTCAAGTCACGCCTTTTCACCTACCTCGCCGCGGCTACGCCAGGCCTCAAGGAGCTCGTCACGATCGGCAAGATCTGGGAGCTGGCGCTCGACGACCGCAAGGTCAAGAGCGGCCGAAACTACGACACGGTGATCGTCGACGCGCCCGCCACCGGACACGGCGTGGGCTTCCTTCAGACGCCGCGGACCTTCGCCAACATCGCTCGAGTGGGGCCGATTCGCCATCAGGCCGAGGTGCTCGACAAGTTCATCCGCAATCCGAAGCGCACCGGCGTGGCGGTCGTCGCACTGCCCGAGGAGATGCCCGTCAACGAAACGGCAAGCCTCGAGCGCGAGCTGGCGAGCGTCGTCGGCCTCGAGGTCGATCACATCTTCTGCAACGGGTTGTACCCACAGCGGTTCAGCGCTGCCGAGAGCGTGCGCATAGAGACGGCGGCCGGCGCCGACGACGATCTCGTTCGCGCGGCGTGTCGCGCCGCCCTCGTACAATCGCGCCGCGCCGACGCTCAGCGTCAGCAGCTCGCTCGCCTCGAGGAGCTGGCAACGGCCCCGGTGACGACATTGCCGTTTCTGTTCGAGCCCGAGATCGGCGTCGAGCAGATCGGCGCTCTGGCCGAGCGGATCGGGGTCTGATGCCTTCGGTTGCGGAGCTGCTCGACGGCAAGCGGATCTGCATCTGTGCGGGCTCCGGCGGCGTCGGCAAGACGACGACCTCGGCCGCGATCGCCGCCGGGATGGCCGCTCGCGGAAAGCGCGTCGCGGTGTTGACGATCGACCCCGCCAAGCGTCTCGCGGACTCGCTCGGCCTGCCCGAGCTCGGCAACACCGAGCGCCAGATCGATCCGAGCCTGTTCACGCAGGCGGGCGTCGATCCCGGCGAGGGCGAGCTCTGGGCGATGATGCTCGACGCCAAGCAGACCTTCGACGAGGTCGTCGAAAAGCACGCGCCGGACGCCGAGACGCGCGAGCGCATTCTCTCCAACCGCATCTACCAGCAGCTCTCGGCGGCCCTGGCCGGTTCGCAGGAGTACATGGCGATGGAGAAGCTCTTCGAGATCCACGCCGAGGATCGCTACGACCTGCTCGTCCTCGACACGCCCCCGTCGCGAAACGCGCTCGACTTTCTCGATGCGCCCAAGCGCCTCACCCAGTTCATCGAGGGACGCGCGCTGCAGGTCTTCATGAAGCCGACCGGATTCGGCATGAAGGTCTTCGGCCGCGGGACCTCGATGATGTTCTCGATCTTGCGGCGGGTCACAGGCGTCGACCTGCTCGAGGACCTCGCCGAGTTCTTTCAGTCGTTCAGCAGCATGGTCGGCGGCTTTCGCGAGCGCGCGAAGCGGGTGAACGAGCTCCTCGGCAACCCTGAAACCTCGTTTCTTGTCGTCTGTGGGCCGCAGGACGAGCCGATCGCCGAGGGGCTTCATTTTCATCAGAAGCTCGCAGAAGCGCAGATGCCTTTCGGCGGCGCGATCGTCAACAAGGTCCACTACGAGGGCGAGCTGACCGGCGATCGCGAAGAGCTCGTGAAGCAGCTGGCGGGGACGCTGGAAGGCGACCGCGAGCTCGTGGAGCGCGTTGCTGCCAACTTCGACGACTTCGCAGCCCTATCTGCACACGACCGGCGCAACGTCGAGCGCCTGGCGTTGGCGATCGGCAGCGAGGCGGTGATCGAGATTCCCTATCTCGAAAGCGACGTTCACGATCTCGCGGGCCTGATGGAGGTCAACCGCTACCTGTTCGCATCCGGAGCCGAAGAACGCACACAGATCGCGGCTTCGGCCTGAACTGTCGCTGAGGCGAAGCTTCAGAACGGTCGAAGCCACCGAGCATCACGCTCGGTGGCTTCGCCGGCTCTTCTTCCTGGGGTGATCGGAGGAAGTCCTTGGTACGGAGGATTCGTCAGGTGACCTCGACCTGGTCGTCGACGCGGGCGCGTCGCGTGCGGTCGTAAGCGATCTCGCGCACGCTCCACTCGGTGGTCTCCGGCGCGGGGAACAGTCCGGCAACGCGATCGTGGTGGGCCTGGCGTTCGGCGCGCGTCTGCTCGATCAGCCTCAACACCGGGCTCGGCGGGCGCTCATGGTTGCGCTCGTACTCGAAAGCGGACACGGCGGCCGGTTCTGCTGGCTTGGAAACCAGCTCTAGCGAGCTCGTCGGCGGCTCCTCGTGCGGTGCCGGCGCAGGCTCAGGTTCGCTGTTGAAAAGGCTTCTTGCTCTCTCGATCACCATGGACTCCTCGGGCTCGGGGCTCGGTTCGGGTGAGATTCGCGCATCGAACTGCGACACCTGCTCGGAACTGACTTCCGCGTCGATCGTGCGCTCGAGCTCGTCGATCAGCTCGAGCTCGTCGTTGACGAACGGCTCGTCAACGGGCATCGCGATCGGCTCGAGGTCCCACTCGGTTGTGCCACCGCGCTGCTCAGCGACGCCATCGCCGACGGCGAGCCCGTCGGCGAGCAAGATCTCGTCGGCAGTCGCGCGAAGGTCGGAGCCGAGATGGCCGGCGGCAGCGTCTTTGAGGATCGCGCGGGCGAGGTCCTCGAGTACAGCTGCTGTCTCGGCCGGAGTCGTTGCGCCGCGACCACGCGAGGGCTCGCCGCTGTAGAGCTCGCGCTCGAGGCCGATGGCGCGATCGACGACAGCCTTGACCTCGCCGCGGCGCTCGGGCTCGGCACAAAGCGCCGCGACTCGCATCGGCAGGCCGAGGTTGGCGGGGCCGCCGCCTTCGAGCAGGAAGCGAAGGGAGAGAAGGTGGTCGTTGAGAGCCTCGACGACGACGTTGCGCTCGAGGCCCGCCTCGAAGCGGTTGATCGCACGGCCGAGCACGACCGGAAAGCCGGGCCGTTCGGCAGCTCGCCGCTGAAAAGGTGTACCGGGGGTGCCCAGAGCCCGCGAAAGAGCGGACAGGTCGGCTAACTCAGGCGCCGTCAAGCGATAGCCGCCGGGGCGTTGGCGACCAGCACCGGTGGCGATGCGACGCCAGCGGTCGCCGGTGATACGCGTCCAAGCGTGCGGCCCGAGGCCGACGCCACCGGCCTTGAACAGGCGCAGAGTCGTGACCAGGCGCCGAAAGGCTTCGACTGCGGCGATCCCGGGATCGCCGACCCCGTCGTCATCGGTAACGGCGACATCGACGCGGGCGACCGCGAGAAACGCTGGTTCCCACGGCGAAAGGCCGAGGCCGTCGCTTGAGCGGGCCTCGGATGGGACGTCGACCGTATCGGCTCGCACGATCGAGGCGGTATCGAGGTCGAGGCGAGAGATCGGCATCTGCAGCCCACGCAGCGGCACGCAGACCTCGATCTGCCCGTCGTCGACGTCGGCGCCGGCTTCGAGCTCGTCGATGGCTAGCTCGAGACGGTCGTCATCGACGGAGAAGTCCGATACGCCCATCCAGAGGCGACAGAGAAAGGCGATGCCGGCTAGCTCGGCGCGCTCGTTTGCGGACGAACAGTTCCGACTGTGGCTCGTAGCGACAAAGAGGTGAACCAGCGCCAGGCTCGTGGACCACGTATGGAATCTCCTCCCCTGCCGCGATCAGCTCGCGCAGACGCTCGGAAGCGTCTCGCGCCATTGTCTCCAGCCCTTCTCTCACCACCAGATCGCGCATGGCTGGTGAGTTCGCCCGGCCGACAGGCGGTCCTGCCCTGCAAGGCCGCTTGCAGCAGCTAGTGAGTTACGAGGGTGCTGGAGGCGCTTCGCTGCGACTCGACCAGCCAACGGCGACCGTATAACCGCATCTCCTCGATCAGCGGCACGAGGGCGCGACCCTTTTCGGTCAGCACATACTCGACGCGCGGCGGGACCTCGGGGTAGGTGTGGCGAACGACGATGCCGCAGTCCTCGAGCGCGCGCAGGCGCAGCGAGAGCGTGCGTGGGCTGATCCCCTGGAGTGAGCGTTCGAGCTCGCAGAAACGGCGGTTGGAGTCGGCCAGGTCACGAATGACGAGGAGGGTCCATTTGCCGGAGACGAGCTCCGCGCAACAGCCGACTGGACATGGGGGATCGCTCATTTGCAGTTCTCCGCTGGGACGTGACGCGCCCGAACACATTCAGCGCCTAGAGCGCCCCAGCTCTCGACCGAGTATAGCCCACGCTTCACGAACTGAAGTGGCTTTGAGGTACTGGTCAGCCGAGCCCGAGCGGAGCGGCCGCTGGCTCAGGCTCTTCGTTCATGACCTGCTCGATGCCGCTGGAGCGCTGGCCCCGGGCTTCGAGCATGAGCTTGAAGTCGTGCGGGCTCGATGCGGCTTCGAAGGCAACATCATGGTCGACGTTGCCGGCCATGACGTGGTGTAGCAGCGCCTGGTCATAGGTCTGCATCCCGTAGTACTCGCCCTCGGCGATCAGCTCGGTCAACCGTCCTGTTTCCTGCGTCTCGGTCGCGTCCAAAGTGTGCAGGGTGGAAAGCACGAGGTGGCCGGTCTCTGCGGCCGAAAGCGCCGTGCGCACGGTCTCCTCGTCGCGCATCTCGCCGATCAGGATCACGTCGGGATCCTGGCGGAGCACGCGTCGCATCGCGCGGCCGAAGCTTTCGGTGTCCTGTCCGATCTCGCGCTGGTTGACGATCGAAGTCTTGTCGCGGTGCAGGTACTCGATTGGGTCCTCGAGCGTGATGATGTGGCGGGCCTGGGTCGAGTTGATGTGGTCGACCATCGCCGCCAGAGTCGTCGACTTGCCCGAACCCGTGGTCCCGGTGAGCAGGACGATTCCGCGCGGCTCGGCGGCCAGGGTTTGGATCATCGATGTCGAACATCAACCCCTTGTATCGGCGATCTGAACCAGGGCTTGAGTCGCGCACCGCACACGTCGGGTCGCATCAGCGCGGGCGCGAGGGTCCAGGCTCAGATGAGAGGGCGTTGCAGGAGCTGCCCGAGCAGTTCTCGAGCTCGCCGAGAAGCGTCCCCAGCACCTGGCGCGCCACGGCGTAGGACCGGCCGCGATCAAGGCTCTCGAGCTCGAAGGGGTCGCGGCTGAGGTCGTAGAGCTCGACGTCGGTCGTGCGGCCAGCCCCGATCGGCAGCTCAATCGCCTCGGCTTGCGAGCCGGCGGAGGCGCGGCGGTGCTCGATATAGGCGTAGCGCGCCGTGCGAACCCCGACGTAAGAGCGCGCCTTGAACGCTCGTCGCGACTTGCGCACGTTGTCGCGACCCTCGATCAGGATCGCGCGACCCGCCGCAGGCGGCCCGCCCGCGACCTGAACAGCCAGCGAGTTGCCGTCGATCGTGCGGGTCGACTCGGCGGGGACTCCGACCCCGGCGAGGTCGAGAAGCGTTGGGGCGAGATCGATGTTGCCGACAGGCGCCCGCGAGACCACGCCGGGAAGGATTCCAGGACCGCTCAGGTAGAGAGGCACCTTCAGCGCCTCCTCGTACGGCCGGTTCTTGCCCGCCTTGATCCGATGCTCGCCGCTGAGCTCGCCGTTGTCGGTTGTGAATACGAGGATCGTATTTTCGAGTTGGCCGGTCTGCTCGAGCGCACCGACGATCGACTCGATCGACTCGTCGACGGCGAGCAGCGCTGCGAGCGCGCAGCGGTAGTTGAGATCGATCGCCTCCAAGTCCCTGGGCCCAAGCGGATCGCGGCGCTGTAAGAACGGAGGTTTGTCGGAGAGGTCCCCCTCGTTGAACGACGGCGGCCGCGGAACCCTGGCGTTGGCGAAGCGCGTGGCGTGACGCGGGGCCGGAATCGCGCTTTGGCGCCCGCCCCGAGCGGCTGGTTGGCCGATCGAGCAGCGCCGCCCCGCTTGGTCGTTTCGCCCGAGGCCGTCGTGGGGCGGGTGGTAGGCAAGCCAGAGGAAGAACGAGCCCGGGGTGGTCGCCTGCTGAGTGATCAGCGGCAGCGCGTAGTCGCGCGTTAGCACGTCGGTCTGATAGTCGCGCGGAGCCGACCCGTAGTGACGGGGACTGCCGTCGGGTTCGAAAATGTCGAAGTCATAGAAAGACGAGAGTCCCTCTCCCCCGGCTCCGACGAGGCCGTGCCAACGCGTCCAGCCCGGTGGCGCGTTGCTCGGGGTTCGTAAGCCGTTGAGCCACTTGCCGGCGAACGCCGTCTCATAGCCCGAAGCCTGAAACCATGTGGCAAGGTTGCGACGCGGGTCGATCAACGCCGGATAGCCACCGCCGCTCTTGGGCCCGTTGCCGAGGGTGCCGTGGTTATGGGCGTACTGGCCGGTGAGAAAGCTGGCTCGAGCAGGGCAGCACAGCGGATAGCTGGCGATCGCATTCTCGAACGTGGCGCCGCGGCGGCCGATCAACCGCTGCACGGAGGGCAGCGCCTTCATCAGCCCGGGAGCTTGGTCGTCGGTCATGACGACGATCACATTCGGACGCACGGCCGGACCGGCGGCAGCGCTCGACCCAGCGGCGGCGATACCTACGATCAAGGCGGCAAGCGCAAGCGCCACCGCAGCCGCGACGTGACGGCCGGAGTTGGAGGTCCCTGCGAGGATCGCGAAACCCTAGCGGGGTCGAAGGCCCGGTCTCGTCAGCACGTTCGGGGCGGGCGTTGCGTCATCGAGGTACCAGTTGCTGGCCGCTGCCTCGAGCTGCTGCTCAAACGACGACTCGAGCCTGTCGGCCGAGAACAGCGAGCCTTGCGGGCCGGTCCACAGATGCCACTGCGCGACATCCGAACTGACCGAATCGGGAGCGCCATCGACGGTCACGCCGGCGGGGTGCCAGGCCTGCGAGCAGCGTGAAAGCTGAGCGTCTCATCTAGTTCCAGCCGGCCGCGGCGCGGCCGGCCCTGAGCCCTACGCCACTTCTCGAAGCTTCTGTGCCTCTGCCAGAGACTGCAGCTTCTTCAGCGACTGGTTCTCGATCTGGCGAATGCGCTCGCGGGTGACGTTGAAGGTGCGCCCGACCTCGTCGAGGGTTCGGGGGTGCTCGCCGCCGAGCCCGTAACGGAGCTCGAGCACGCGGCGTTCGCGGTAAGAGAGGTTCTCCAGCGCCTCGCGCAACGCTTCTTTGGTCAGCAGATCCGCAGCGCGCTCGAATGGCGACTCGGCCTTCTCGTCGGCAATGAACTGGCCGAACTCTGACTCCTCCTCATCGCCGACCGGCTTCTCGAGCGAAACCGGCGCCTGCGCCGAACGCTTGATCTGGTCGACCTCATCGGGATCGATGCCGGTGACCTCGGCGATCTCGTCCGGGGTGGGCTCGCGGCCGAGCTCGGTGACGAGCTTGCGCTCGGCACGACCGATCTTGTTCAGCTTCTCGACGACGTGGACCGGGATGCGGATCGTCCGCGCCTTGTCGGCGAGCGCGCGGGCGATTGCCTGGCGGATCCACCACGTCGCGTAGGTGGAAAACTTGAAGCCCTTGCGGTAATCGAACTTCTCGGCGGCACGCACCAGGCCGAGGGTGCCTTCCTGGATCAGATCGAGGAAGGGCAGTCCCTGGTTTCGGTAGTTCTTGGCGATCGAGACGACGAGTCGGAGGTTCGACTCAACCATCTTCTGCTTTGCGTCGAGGTCGCCGCGCTCGATGCCCTTGGCGAGATCGACCTCCTCCTGAGCAGTAAGCAGGCGCACCTTGCCAATGTCCTTGAGGAAAAGTTGAAGCGAGTCTGTCGTCATGTCCGGCTTCAAATCGAGCGCGGCCTTGGAGCGGCGCTTACCACGCTTGGGCTCGGCGCGCTCGGCGTCCGGCGAGGCCTTCTGCGCGGGGTCGACATCGTCGATCATCTCCACGCCCTGACCCTCGAGGTAGCCGTAGAGCTCCTCGATGTCGCTTTCGTCGACGTCAACTTCGGCCAATGCCTGCGCGACCTCTCCATAAGCGACGACCCCTACGGCCTGGCCCCGGGTGACGAGGTTCTTGACCTCCTCGAGCTCCTGCAGTTCAGTGATCAGCATTGGTTGGTTACGTCTTCCTTCCTTGTCAGGTGATGCGCCTTTAGTCCCCGGTGCCCTGCAGAGCTCTAGTGCCGGGAAGTGCGCGAGCGCGTGATCGAATTGTACTGCCGTATTAGTTGGAGTCAACGGCTCATTCGCTATTTGCGGGGGGATTGCGGCGTTCGCACGAGCGCGTGCAGTGGCCGGAGAATCTTCAACACCACTTACCCGGCGCCGGTTACGCGCAATCGCAACGCGCGCGTCCGCCGATCGCGCTGGAATACACGGCGTGGACGATGAACCCGTAGCCGCAGGCGAAGATCCCGCGCAGCCAAGCGAAGCCGAGCGCAGGAGCGTTTTTTCGAACCTGCCCAGCTCACGCC
>CAJDUA010000010.1_pt1 | contig 40845 bp, 40 predicted proteins | sample 7390011 | NCBI WGS metagenome assembly CAJDUA01 (sample SAMEA7055673, study PRJEB34461) | soil metagenome | biome: terrestrial ecosystem; feature: Peninsula; material: soil | place: Antarctica | collected 2016 | reverse complement strand
CCGGCGTTGGCGCCCGCCATCCTGGCTGTGGCGGCTGCGCTGGAGCAACTGGTGAAGTCGAATCACCGAGCCAAGTTTAGCCATCGTAAAGCTTCCGCCCTACATTACGTAGGACTTGGCGCCGACTATGTCCTCCGCGATCACGATCAGCCTCGACCCATTCCTGAACATCGGGCCGATCACGATCGCCTGGCACGGCCTCACGATCGCTCTGGGCCTGATCGTCGGCGGCTGGCTTGCGCTGCGCGTCGCGCGCGAGCGCGACCTCGATCAAGATCTGACATTCAACCTGGTCTTAGTGATCGCGCTCAGTGGGATCATCGGAGCCCGTGTCTTCTTCCTGATCGAGAACGATGCCGGCGCCTTTCTCGATCCGGGCGAGTTACTCGGCTCGAACGGCTTCTCTTTCTACGGCGGGATCATCTTCGGCGTTCCGGCCGCAGGCCTCTACCTGTGGCGAAAACGTCTCCGTCTCGGCTACCTCGATGCGCTCGCGGCGGGGTTTCCACTGGGTATGGCCATCGGCCGCGTCGGAGACGTGATCAACGGCGAGCATTACGGACCCGTCTCTGATCTCCCCTGGGCTGTGCGCAACACGCACCCCGACGCCGACGTTCCCAGCAACGCGCTTGCCTATCACTCCGGCGGCCTCTACGAGGTCGTTCTAGCGCTGACCATGTTCGCCGTGATCTGGCCGCTGCGCCGGCGCTTTACGCACCCCGGATCGCTGCTCTGGACCGTGATCGCTGCCTACGCCGCCGGCCGCTTCCTGATGTTCTTCGTGCGTAGTGACAGCACCGATCTCGTCCTCGGGCTCAGCGTTACACAGTGGACTAGTCTCGCTCTGGTCGCGATCGCCGCGGTCGGGCTGAGCCTCAGTTTCCGCGATCGCCAGGCAGCCACGTCCTTGCCGGACGACCAGAGCTGACTACGTGCGGCTCGCGGCCGTGCGGTGAAGCCCGATGCGACGAGCCAAGGCCTTCGACTGTTGCAAGCGAGTCGCATCTTCTCGAGCGACCACCGCGCGGTCATGAACCTCCAGCAACGACCAGCCCAGGTCGAGAAGGGAATCCTGACATGCGGCCATCGCCTCAGCTTCAGAGATCGGCAGCTCCATGGTCGCTCGCAACGTCGACATCGTTGCTACGGCGAGACACGCTCTTGCCAGGAGGAACCGCCATCGCTGGAGGTGAGGATCGTGGCGTCGGCAAGCGCCGCGTAGAGCTCGCCGCCGTCAGCGGCAGTAAATGCCGCCGGTTGCCCACCGATTGCGCCGACCGGTTCCCAGCTCTCCTCGGGATCTGCAGCTCGGCGAACGTCACCGCGAGCGTCGAGCAGAAAGAGGGCTTCAACCTCTGGCCAGGCCAAGAGCCCGACATCGCCTTCGAGCGGCATCCAGGTGCGCCCGTCGTCGGTGCTCAATGCCAGACCACCCTGGGTGGAGGCGATCAGGCGCTGAGGATCCTTCGGATCGACTGCCAGGTCGATCAATGGCGCCGGTGGAGATCTCCCGCTCCACGTTTCACCACCGTCGCTGCTCACCATCAGCTCGCCATTGGAGCCGTTGTAGCCGTACACGCGGCCGTGCAGGGAGCGCAGGATGTGAAAGTCAGCTTCACCGCCGAGCGAGATCTGCTTCCACTGCTCACCTGCGTCACTGGACTCGATCAGTCCCAGGCTCGTCGGGCCCGCCTGGTTCGGCGCCGGATGACCTGAACCGAGGAACTCATCGGGGCCGACGACACTGAAGCCCATCGTGTCCTGACCGATCTCTCCCACGGGCTCCAGCTCGCTCGACGCCTCGGTCGAGCGAAAGAGCCCTGAGTGGGTGGCGATGAAGAGGGCTCCGTCGCGGGTTGATCCCGAGGCCATGGACGTGGGAGATCCGTGCGGATGCTCGTGCCGTCGTATCGCTTCGCTCCCCTTGTCCGCCGCATGCCGTGAACGCCGCGGCACTCGTCGGACTCATCGGCCGGTTTCAGACGATCTGCACGTTACCCCTAGGGGGTATGGTAACCTGATTGAACCGTGGCCAATGAGACCAGCACGCTCGACCTGGCTGTGCAGGGAATGACCTGCGCCTCCTGCGCCAATCGCATCGAGCACAGGCTCAACCAGCTCGAGGGCGTCGAAGCCACTGTCAATTACGCAACCGAGCAGGCGAGCGTCCGCTTCGACCCCGCGAAGGTCGAACCGGAAGATCTCCTGGGGGCCGTCGAGGCCGCCGGGTACGAGACCGAGCTGCCGACCGGATCAGACGATGAAGCGCCCGAGCGCGACGAGCCGGATCCTGAGCTCGAAGGCCTGCGCAAGCGGTTGATCGTCGCGGCCGCGCTCTCGCTGCCGATCCTCCTGCTGGCGATGATCCCGCCGCTGCAGTTCGATTACTGGCAGTGGCTCAGCTTGCAGCTGGCGACCCCGGTGGTCCTCTGGGCCGGCTGGCCGTTTCACCGCGTCGCCTGGCAGAACCTCAAGCACGGCACGGCCTCGATGGACACGCTGATCTCGGTCGGGACCCTGACCGCCTATCTCTGGTCGGTGGTCGCGCTGTTCTTCCTCGGCGCCGGCGCGCCCGACATGCGGATGACCTTCGAGCTGATTCCCGAGCAGGGCGGCGGCACCCAGGAGATCTACTTCGAGGTCGCCGCCGTCGTCACCACGTTCATCCTCGCCGGGCGCTACTTCGAGGCTCGGGCCAAACGCCGGGCCGGAGCAGCACTGCGGGCCCTGCTCGAGCTCGGGGCCAAAGAGGTGTCGGTGCTGGAAACCGACGGGGCCGAGCGACGTATCCCGGCTGACCAGTTGGAGCCAGACCAGGCCTTCGTCGTTCGCCCGGGAGAGAAGGTGGCGACCGACGGCGTGGTCATCGAGGGCCGCTCGGCCGTCGATGAGTCGCTGCTCACCGGCGAGTCGGTGCCGGTGGAGGTTGGGCCCGGCGACGAAGTCACCGGCGCCACCGTGAATGCCGGCGGCAGGCTGGTTGTCCGCGCCACGCGCGTCGGCGCCGATACGGCACTGGCGCAGATCGCAAGGTTGGTCACCCAGGCGCAAACCGGCAAGGCGCCGGTGCAGCGGCTGGCGGATCGCATCTCCGGAATCTTCGTGCCCGCAGTGATCGCGCTCGCGGCTGCCACCCTCGGCTTCTGGCTCGGGGCGGACGTCGAAACGGCCTACGCCTTCACCGCGGCGGTCGCGGTTCTGATCATCGCCTGCCCCTGCGCGCTGGGACTGGCAACGCCGACCGCGCTGCTGGTCGGCACCGGGCGCGGCGCCCAATTGGGCTTGCTGATCAAGGGACCCGAGGTGCTGGAATCGACCCGGCGCATCGACACGATCGTTCTCGACAAGACGGGAACTGTGACCACCGGCAAGATGACCCTGCATGAGGTCGTCGCGGCAGATGAGGTCGAGATCAGCGCGGCACTTCGGGTGGTAGGCGCCCTGGAAAACGGCTCCGAGCATCCGATCGCTCGTGCGATCGCCGACGCCGCTCGCCGGCACGTCGACCAGCTGCCGACGCTCGACGGCTTTCAGAATCACGCAGGCCTGGGCGTTCAAGGCACCGTTGAAGGTCATTCGGTGATCGCCGGCCGGCGCTCCCTGCTGGCCGCTCGCAACTTCGATCTGCCCAAAGAGCTCGAGCGGGCGATCGACGCCGCCGAAGCGCAGGGACAGACGGCGATCGCCGCCGGCTGGGATGGCGAAGTCAAGGCGATCTTCGTCGTCGCCGACCAGATCAAGCCGACCTCCGCCGAGGCGGTCGAGCGACTGCGCGGCCTGGGCCTGCACCCTGTGTTGCTCACCGGTGACAACCACGCGGCGGCCGAAGCGGTCGCGGCCAAGGTCGGCATCGACGAGGTCATTGCCGAGGTGATGCCGGCTGACAAGGCCGAGATCGTCAAGCGCCTCCAAGCCGAGGGCCGGGTCGTAGCGGTGGCCGGCGACGGGGTCAACGACGCCCCAGCCCTGGCTCAGGCAGATCTCGGGCTGGCCATCGGCACCGGAACCGATGTAGCCATCGAGGCCTCGGATCTGACCCTGGTTTCCGGCGATCTGCGGGGCGCCGCCGACGCCATCCGCCTCTCCCGACGGACGTTGAAGACGATCAAGGGCAACCTGTTCTGGGCCTTCGCGTACAACGTCGCCGCACTGCCGCTGGCGGTGACCGGCTACCTGAACCCTCTGGTCGCGGGCGCAGCAATGGCCCTCTCCAGTGTCTTCGTTGTCTCGAACTCGCTGCGGTTGCGGGGCTTTCAGGCGCTACGCAACGAATAACCGCAGGGCTATGCCGCGCCGAACTCCGGTCGGTTCTAGGCCGCCCAGGAGAACGGATTGGCGAAGCCGGACCCTCCCTCAAAGGCGAAGTCGATGCCGAACGCGCTTACGCGCGACTTGGTCGCGCGGGCGATTGTGAGGTCTTCGCCCGCCGGGTGGAAGATGCCGACGAGTCTCGCCGGCTCGCCGTTCTCCTTGCCGAAGGGCACGATCTCCATGACCTCCACCTCGCCGTCGTCGCCAACCTTGATCCGGTGGGTGCCGTTCTCGTGCGAGACCTCCATCGGCACCCGTTCCAGCCCGAGCTGCTCTCCAACCAGCGGCCCGAGTGCCTCCATCGGCCCTCCGAGCTGGCCGCCGAATACCGCGCCGAGGCGATCCGCCTGCTCATCGGATGCCTTGTCATCGATCAGCACACCGAGACGCCAATTGCCCTCACTCATAACCTTCGGGGTGTCGATCATCGCGGCGACCGTCAGGCCGCTTACGTCGACGCCGTCGATCTCACCCGACTCGACTTGGAAGACGAGGAATGCGTTGCATCGATCGCGGTCAGCACCGAGATCCAATGACACTGTGCACGGACAGGGTACGTCGCAGGAGCAGTTCTCAAAGTACTGGCCGTCGATCTTCCAGCTCATACCGTCCTCCCGGTCGTTTCGCCGAGTCTCTCACCGCGGATCACGCGAGTCAAGAACCTGGGTCGGAGACGCCCTGCGGATGTCCTGCATGTGAGTCCGAAACGGGGATTGACAAGAGCCCGGACGAGTGCTTGTGTTGGCGCAGCGGGCCATCCACTCACCAAGGGAGACGGTATGAACAACTACGCGATCCTTCGCCGCAGCGGCTGGAGGTCACCGGGCGATCTGGAGGATGCGGCCGCTCGTTCGACGAAAGTTGGCGACGAAGAAATGTCTGACGACATCCGCTGGATTCGAAGCTACGTGCTCGACGAAGACGGCGGGTCCGTGGGAACCGTATGCATCTACCAGGCGTCCAGTCCGGAGGCGATCAGAGACCACGCGGGCCGCGCCGATCTGCCAGTCGACGAGATCATCCCGATCATGGACACAGTGATCGTCAGGCCGGATCCCAGCTAGCGTCGCAGGCCGGCCACTCAACGGTTCGGCCTGGAGGTAGGGAAGAGTTGTAGCGCTCCTGTCCTGAAGTCTCCGGCAGAGCCGGATCGCACCCGTTAGGGCAGGAGGTCGAGATCCTCGGCCGCGGCCCCGTCAGTCGCCTCGCGTAGCTCCGCCAGGCCCTGCTCGCGGGTCTTGACTGGCTGATAGCCGAGCTCCTTGCGCGCCTTCGAGATGTTGATCGTGCACTCCTGCGAGGCGAGCCAAAATGCCAGTCGTGTTACGGGCGGGGCGCTGTCGCGCCGCAGCAGCTTCCACATCCCCTCGAGCGCTGGGGCGGCGAGCCGCGCGACGATCGGGGGTGCGTCGCGCTCCTCTGGCGTCACACCGCGCGTGGCAAGCAGGTCGGTTACGAAACGCCGGAACTCCACCGGCTCGCCGTCGTGGACGAAATACGCCTCTCCGGGCCGGCCTCGTTCGGCTCCCAGCAGCAGCCCCTCGACAACGTTGTCGACGTGGCTCGTTTCGGTCAGGTGACGGCCGCCGCCGATCCACGCGAAGCGGCCCTTCTCGACCGCCCCAAGGAGGCCGGGCAGGATGGTTGTGTCGCCCTGGCCCCAGACCAGTCGCGGCCGGATCACGACGGTCTCGAAATCATCGTTGTTCGCAGCACGCACCCGCTGCTCGGCCATCGCTTTGGTCGCCGCGTAGTTGGCTCTCGAGTCGGGCCGAAGCGGCGCCGTCTCATCGACGTTTACGAGCGGCTGGCCGACCATCAACGCCGCCTCGGTCCCGACGTGAACGAAACGGCGCACTCCCGCCTCGCGGGCGCCGCGCAGCGCGTTCTCGGTGCCGATGACGTTGCCGCGCACGAACTCCTCGCGCGGACCCCACTCGAGCACCGCGGCTGCAGCGTGGAAGGCCATGCCGCAGCCCGCCGCTCCGTTGCGGATCGAATCGGCATCCTCGAGGTCGCCCTGGACCGGCTCGGCGCCGAGGCCACGGAGCGTCGCCGCCGAGCTCTCGGAGCGTGCAAGCGCCCGCACCGACCAGTCCTCAGCAAGCAGCCGCCCCACCAGCGCCCCGCCGATGAAGCCGGAACCCCCGGTTACGAACGCCGTTCGGGTGCCTTCCACGCGCCAAACCCTATCCAGGCAATGCGAACAACCCCACCTCGAGCTGATCGCCCAGCCAACCGATACGCCGGCGACCCGCCAAGAACCACCGGTTCAGAAGATCGCCCTCCCCTACCCTCGTTCCCTTGAGCGCTCACTCCGATAACGGCTCTGGGCTCCAGGCCCCGGCCAACGCCCTCCAGATCGAGAATCTCATCAAGCGTTACCCCACCGGGGTCGAAGCCCTGCGTGGCGTTTCACTCGACATCGAGCCAGGGGAGTTCTTCGGCCTGCTGGGCCCCAACGGTGCGGGCAAGTCAACGCTGATCCACTGCGCGACCGGCCTTGCGCAGCCAACCGCCGGATCGATCCAGGTCTTCGGTCATGACGCAATCGATAACTACGGTGAGGCTCGCCAGGCCGTCGGGCTCGCGCCTCAGGAGCTCAATCTCGACTGGTTCTTGACCGTCGCGGAAACGCTCGACTACCACGCCGGTTACTTCGGCATGCCCAAGCGCGAGCGGCGAGAACGCGCCGCCGAGCTGATCGAAACGTTCTCGCTCGGCGACAAGCGAGACGAGCGCACCCGGACGCTCTCCGGCGGGATGAAGCGTCGCCTGATCCTGGCGCGTGCGCTTATGCACCGCCCGCGCCTGCTGATTCTCGACGAGCCGACCGCCGGCGTCGACATCGAGCTGCGACTTGAGCTCTGGCAGTACGTCCAGCGGATCAACGCGGAGGGAACGACGATCCTGCTCACCACGCACTATCTCGAAGAGGCCGAGCAGCTCTGCGACAAGATCGCCTTCATCACCGATGGTCAGATCGCCGCTCAGGGATCGACCGCCGAGCTTGCGGGTAACTACGGCGTCGCCAACCTCGAGGACGCTTACCTGGCTTTGGTCGGGCGCAACGAACTCTCGCGCTCGCGCGTGGAAGAGGTGGTTACGTGAGCGCGACACAAATCCGCTTCTTTACGTTGTGGCGGCGCGAGATCAACCGCTTCATGAAGATCAAGAAGCAGACGATCGGCGCGCCGCTGCTTGAGACCTTCCTCTACATCTCGGTCTTCGGCGCGGCGCTCGGCTCGCGAATCGACCAGCTGCAGGGGATCGACTACGTCATCTTCGTCATCCCGGGGCTGATCATGATGGCATGGGCAATCAACTCGTTCTCGAACAACGCCTCTTCGATTCTTCAGCAGAAATTCCAGGGCGCGATTCAGGACCAGCTCTCCTCGCCGGCATCGCCGCTCGAGCTGCTGCTGGCATTCTCGCTCGGCGGCTTCATGCGCGGCTTCGTCGTCGCGGTGTTGACATTCACAGCCGCCTCTTTCCTGGTCGACCTCCCGGTCGAGCACATCCTCGTCCTGATCCCGGCTCTGTTCTTGGTCGGCTTCTTTTTCGCCCAGGTCGGTGTGCTGATCGGCATCCGAGCCGAGCAGTTCGACGACGTCGCCATCGCCCAGACCTTCGTGCTCACGCCGCTGATTTTTCTCGGCGGCGTTTTCTATTCCGCCGACCTGCTTCCCGAGCCGTTTCAGACCCTGACCCACTTCAACCCGGTCTACTACATGATCAACCTCGTCCGCTACGGCTTCCTCGACGTTACCGAGGCCAGCATCGCGTTCTCGCTCCTCGCCCTGGCAGCCGCGACTGCCGCCCTGTTTGCGTTCAACCTGCGCTTGTTCGTGACGGGGTACAAGCTGCGGGCCTAGGTCATCTCGAGAGCAAAGGCGACGCTTAGCCTGTGGTCGCGCCGGGCGGAACGCCGAGTGCCCGGGGCAGCCACTCGTCGACCGCGGCCTTCACCGAAGCAAGATCGCTTTTGAGGGAGTGATGACGATCGGACCGATGAACCTAGCTCGAACCGTCACGCAAAACCGCCGCGTTGTCGACCGCCAGCGCCTCCTGGCTGTTGTTGAAGTAGACGAGGACGTCGGTTGTTGCACGCCAGGCCGCGATCCTACGTCTCCAGGTCGCGAGCTCGGCCGGCGAATAGCCGCGGCTGCTGGAGCGGCCGCGGTGCATGCGCACGTAGGTCCAGTCGGTCGTCCGCACGTGTTTTTGGAAAGAGAACTCGGGATCGTCGGCGACCGCGAGCGCCGCTTTGTGACCGCGCAAGAGCGAGTAGACGTCCTCGGTGAACCAGCTCGGGTGGCGAAACTCGACCGCGTGGCGACCCGGCGCCCGAGCGCGGATCGCCTCCAATGCAGTGTCGAGACGATCGTCATCGCGCTTGAAGCTCGGTGGCAACTGCCACAGAATCGCCTCGAGCTTTCGCGCCTTGGCGAGCGGCTCAATCGACTTCAAGAATCGCTGAACGTACTTTTCGGGACTGTTGAGACGCTTGATGTGGGTGATGTAGCGGCTCGCCTTGACCGTGAAGCGAAACTCGGGCGGCGTTTGTGCGATCCAGCCGTCGACGGCCTCGGCGCTGGGCAGCCTGTAGAACGTGTTGTTGACCTCAACCGTTTCGAACTGGTCCGAATAGTGGGACAGCCACTCGCGCTGGGGCATCTTCGCCGGATAGAAAACACCGCGCCAGTCGCGGTACACCCACCCCGAACATCCGACTCTCACCGGCCTCACCGCGGTGCGTCGGTCCCCAGGTCGCGAATGGCCTCGGCAAGGCGCTCGGCAAGCTGATCGCGAATCGCGCCACCGGCTCGATCGTGCGCATCACCCGTGCGCACCTCGACGAGGTTCACGGCCTCGATCGGATCGCGCTCGAGGTCGTAGAGCTCGTACTCGGGCGAAGCTGCGCCCGCTGGGTCGAAGTAGCGCGCGTACTTGTGGCTCGCGGTTCGGATCGCGCGTACCCGATTGGGCTGACCGGGAGCCTCCTGCATCGCGGTGCCGGCCTGGTGATCGTCATAGGTGAAGTTGATCGACTTTCTCACTTGATGGGCAACCGTAACGCCACTACCGCGCCAGCGAGCGGGCGCTAGACCCCCTGTCGCTCCGTCCTCCATCTCGGCATTGCTGGAACACGGAACCGGCGCAAGCAGCCCGGCGGCAAGTCAGGCGGGAGCTATCTCAAAGCATCGGAAAACTGTTGGCGTTGGGGCGCGCCCAAGGGCTAAACACCGTCTGGCCGCTGCTAACTTTATGAGCAGGCCGCAACGTCAAGCGGCCGCCCTCAGTGCCGGCGTCCGCTGCCGAAGCGAAGACTTATGCGCCCGTTTGGGCGTCAGCCACCACTACACGAAGGAACAGCATGCGTAACCAAGCCGTCCTCACTGACGCGGTACAGGCTCCGCCGCCTTCGCATGGTCGGCTCGCGCTCGCCGTCGGCTGCGAGGTCGGTTTCGAGGCAACACTGCCAACGACCGCCGTGATTCAGGTCGCGCCCGCCCTCGATCCATCGGCCGCATGAACGCCGAGGAAGTGAAGCGCCTCGAGGGCGAGGCGCGATACGCAAACGATCGTTTTCGGCTTTACCGCGCTCGGGCCTACTCCGGCCGACCCACCAGTCCCGGTCGCTTTCGCGAGCTCGAGCGGGTGAGCGATCAGGCCGAGACAAGACTTCGCGCTGCCAAGGCGCGCGCTTCAAGCGAGAGGAAATCGTCCCCTACCCAAGGAGTCAGATGACAAGCACGGTGACGACGGCACAAGCCGTTGAATATGAGATCCCGGCCGTAACGGACGCCGAGCGTGCGGTGGCAGACTTGCTGCCGATCGCACAGAACGGAAACGGCGATGGCCATGCCAAGGCGCTCGAGTCCGTTCCACTTTGGTTTCACACTTTCGCAGTCGGCGACACGTATACGTCCGGTGTTGCCCGCGACCATCGCTACCGGGTGCCGTTTCTGCCCGAAAGCCTCGAGGGCCGGCGGGTCCTCGACGTCGGCGCATTCGACGGCTTCTACTCATTTCTCGCCGAAGCCCGCGGGGCAAAGCGGGTCGTCGCCGTCGATAACGAGCAGTACGTCGACTGGGTGCGCGCCCGTTGGGGTGTCGAACTTGACGGCGGCGAGGGCTTTCGCGCAATCGCGGGCCTGCTCGACTCCAAAGTCGACTACGTACGCCTCGACGCGTTCGATATCGCCAGCCTCGAAGAGGACTTCGATTTCGTCCTTTGCTTTGGAATCCTGCACCGCGTCGAGAACCCCGTCGGTCTGCTTCGCATCCTCGCCGAGCGCCTGGCGCCGGGCGGAGAGCTGCTGCTCGAGACCTACGGCGTCAGTGATTCCGCGCAGTCAGCGGGAATCGAAGTTCGTCGCTCCGGCGACGTTTATGCCCGCGACGATTTCGTCTACTGGGGCTTCACCAGCGAAGGCCTCACCGGCCTGGGCAAAAACGCCGGCTTCTCCTCGGTAGAGGTACTCGATGAGCCAGTCATCGACAGCCATCCCCGCATCATCGCCAGACTCACCGCCAGCGAGTAGGCAAAATACTTACCCGGGTCGTGACATCTTGGTCACGACCCGGTGACGAGACGGTAACACCGGGGTACGTTTTGCCTGCTGGCATACGTGTATCGCGTCACCGCTTCTGATCGCGCACCGGCTCGGTCGGGCCTACGGCCCCGACTCCTCCGTACAAGCCCTCGAGACAGCGCTCACCGGTGGGGTCGAGGCGTTCGAGACCGACGTTTGCCTCACCGCCGATGGTGAGCTCATCGTCTTGCACGACCCGCTGCTGATGCTCGGGACGACGCTCTCGGGCTGGGCGCATGAGCACGACGCGGCAACGATTACTTCCGCGCACCTGCGAAACCGCGAAGGACGGGTCACCAGCGCCCGTCCGATGATGCTCGAGGACCTGTTGGCGCTGATTCCGGCAGGTAAACGGGTACAGCTCGAGATCAAGGCCCACGCCGACCCCGAGCTTGCCGCGCGCACTGCTCGGGCGCTATGCCGGCGATACCGCCACGAGCAGCACCGCATCGAGGTGATCAGTTTCCATTCCAGTGCTTGTGCGGCCGCTGCGGCACACGGCTATAGCTCGCGCCTGATCGTCTGGACCGATAACTCCCCGGAGCAGATGGCTGCCTGGGCGCTGAGAAGCGGTGTCGGGGGCATCTCTGTCGAGCACTTCCTGCTTTCGACGCACCTTGCCCATGTGCTGCGCGACGCCGGGCTCACGATCAACACCGGCACGATCAATGAGGTGGAGCTCGCGCTGCGGGCGATCGAGCTGGCGACACCTGATGCAATCTGTAGCGACCGGCCGATCGAGCTGCGAGCCGAGATCGAGACGGCGGCCGCGGGTGAGGCCGAGCGGCCGAGGCTGAGCGGCGCCCGCGGCTAGTAGCGGCCGGTCGGCGGGTAGGCCGGCTGCGATATCGGACCAGCGCGCTAGCCTGAACTTGATGGGCAGGAAACGGCGAGCGGCATTGCTGCCGAGCGCGGTAGCAAGTTTCGTACTCGTGGCAGGGATAGTGCTCGGCCTGGCGCCGGGCACGCCGGCGCGTGCGCAAACGGCGGTGCCGCCGAACTTCATCGTCGTCATGACCGACGATCAGACGCTCGAGGCAATGCGTGTGCTGCCCCAAACGCAGGCGTTGATCGGCGCCGCAGGCGCCACCTTCGAGCAGTTCTTCGTCTCATTCCCACTCTGCTGTCCCTCTCGCGCCAGCTTCCTCACCGGGCAGTACCCCCACAACAACCGCGTGCTCGAGAACTATCCGCCGGCCGGCGGGTTTCAGGCACTGAACTCCGAGGAGACGTTGGCGGTTTGGCTCAATCGAAGCGGTTACTACACAGGCCTGATCGGCAAGCTAATGAACGGCTACAACACGAGCCCGGTCGGCGTGCCGCCCGGCTGGAGCGAATGGCACGGCGAGAAGAGCGAGAACCGCTACTACGGCTACGACCTGCTCGAAAGCCAGGGTCTGACCACATACGGCGACCGCGAGGAAGATTTCACGGATCCCGCCGATCCGGCCAGCTACTCGACCGACACCTACACCGCCAAGGCCGTTGACTTCATCCAGCGCCGCGCCGTCGCGCCCGAACCCTTCTTCCTCTGGGTTTCCTATAACGCCCCGCACAGCGGTTTGCCAGACCCGCCCCCGGAAGTTGACAGCCGCTGCCGCGGCAATGCCAAGCCCGCGGTCAGGCACCTGAACGCGTTTGCGAATCAGCCCCTGCCGGTCTCGCCGAGCCTGAACGAAGTCGACCTCTCCGACAAACCGCCGTCGCTTCGCGATGCCGCCACGCTCACGCCCCAGAAGATCGCCGAGATTCGCAACATCTACACCTGCGAGCTCGCCTCGCTTCAGGCCGTCGACGAGGGCGTCACAGACATCGTCGACTCGCTCACGGCGACCGGTGAACTCGCCAACACGTACGTCATCTTTACCTCGGACAACGGCTTCTTTCACGGCGAGCACCGGATCATCTTCGGCAAGAACCGCTTCTATGAGGAGGCGACGCACGTGCCGCTGATGATCCGCGGGCCCGGCATCGCGCCGGGATCTACCGTTCAGGAGTTGACGGCAAACGTCGACCTCGCCCCGACGATCCTCGACGCCTCGGGAGCCACGGCTGGTATCCCACAGGACGGGCGCTCGCTGTTGCCCCTGATCGAAAGCCCGCAGCCACGCCTTGGCCGCGAGATCCTCTTCGACACCAACACCTACAAGGCGATCCGCAATCACCGCTACGTCTATGCCGAGCATTTCGCCCGCCGCGACAAAGGAGCCCGCGAGCTCTACGACCTCGATCGCGACCCTTTTCAGCTCGACAGCCTCGACAGCGATCCCGCCTACGGCGACGTCAAGCGCGCGCTTGCCGACCGTCTCGACAAGCTTCGGCGCTGCGCCGGCGGCGAATGTCGAGAGCGGCCGAAGCTGAAGCTCAAACGCACGGGCTCGGGCGGCTGCAACCGAGACTTCGTCTCGGTCACGATTACCGGCAACGACGCCGATGCGATCAAGCGCGCGCGCTTTGCCGCCGGCCCCCGCGGCCTGCGCACCGATCGCCGCGAGCCCTTTGACGCGAGCCTGCCGACGCGCAGGGTCACCGCAACGAGGGTCGAGATCAGGGTCGTGCTCGAGGACGGTCGCGAGGCCGGCTTCGGCCGCAGGCTTTGCGCTGAGATCAACTAGCGCGAAACTCTCTGGCCCGCCGCCGCCAAACCCGACCGCCGGAAATGAGACCTTCGGCGACGTCTTCGACCCGTTCGAAAAAGGCGCGGCGACGGCCAGAAGCGAGCCCTGGCGATCGCGCGCGCCGGCACCGGCGTTGCGGTCGCGGCAAGGTCGATCTGCTCCCAAAGGCGGGTCCCCACGCAGAGCAGATACTCATCGGAAGGCGTCGGGCAGAGGCGACGCTCGAGGTAGTTGCCTCCGACGGCAACGGACACAGCGACAGGGTCAGGAGGCAGGTCCTGCCGGTTCGTGATCCGCGCTAAGCAGTCTTCGTCTCCCTAGCGCAGCTTCGCCATTGGCGGCGACGCCACCTCGAGTGCCTTCTGCACCAGGCCCGATCAACAGCGCAAACGCTGCGGTGCCGATGCCGACCGTGCCACCGAGCGCGATCGTCGCGGCGCCGATGTCGAGCGCGCTGTTTTCGGCAACGCCTCGGCCAGAACTGTCCACGGCGAGTTGCCGAGCTCGGCGGCCACGATCATTGCCTCGCCCGCACCGAAAAGCCAGAGCCCAACCAAAAGCAAAACCAGGCGGGCTGAGCCTGGGCGCCAAAGGTGTCGGCGGAACATGCCCCGACGCTAGCCTCATCGGCACGGTCTGCGTTTCTCACACCCCCGCGACGGGCATTCGCACTTAATGAGTTTCGTTTCCGATATAAGCCTGGCGCCAGAGGTGGTCACACGCGAGCCGGTCGAGGGCATCCTCGGCGCAATCGGCAACACGCCGTTGGTGGCGATGCGCCGTTACCTCTCGCGCCCCGATATCGACGTCTGGGCAAAGCTCGAGGCGGCAAACCCAGGTGGCAGCGCGAAGGACCGTCCCGCAGCGAGGATGCTCGCCGACGCGCTCGCGACCGGGGTCATCGCTCCCGGCTCCACGGTAATCGAGTCGACCTCGGGCAACATGGGAGTCGGCCTCGCTCAGGCGTGCCGCTATCACGGCCTGAAGCTGATCTGCGTTGTCGACACTCGGGCGCACGAGACCAACGTCCGCACTTTGCGCGCGCTCGGTGCTGCCGTTCGGGTCGTCTCGCGCCCTGACCCTGAAACCGGGGATCTGCTCGCAGCGCGGTTGAAGCTGGTCGCACAGCTGTTGGAGACGACACCGAACTCGTTTTGGCCCGACCAGTACGCGAACGCGTCCAACGCCGCAGCCCACGCCCGCGGAACGATGCGCGAGATCGACGAAGCGCTCGACGGCGATCTCGACTACCTGTTCGTCGCGACGAGCACCACGGGAACGATGCGCGGCTGCGTCGACTACCTGCGTGAGCAGGAGCGCGCGACCGAGGTCGTCGCCGTCGACTCGATCGGCAGCGCGCTATTCGGCGGCGTCCGTGCCCCACGCCGGTTGCCCGGGTTCGGTGCCGGAGTCGAGACCGAGCTTTCGCGAAACGCCGAGTTCGACGAACTCGTGCGCGTGTCAGATCTCGAATGCGTGATCGGTTGCCGGCGCCTCGCCGAGCGCGAAGCGATCCTCGCCGGGGCCTCGTCTGGAGGGGTGGCGGTGGCGATCGAGGCGCTGGCGCCCGTGATGGCGGCCGGTAGCCGCTGCGCCGCGATCCTTGCTGACGGCTCGGCCGGGTACCTGGGCACCGTCTACGACGACGAGTGGGTCGAGTCCGAGCTCGGCTGCAACCCCGCGCGGCTGAGACAGCTCGTCCAAGGCCGCGACTTGGCCGCCCCGGCGGCCTGAACCGGGGCGCCCGTCGAGCCCGGCCCGCCGATCGTGTCGCCGCATCGCATCGCCATTGTCGGCTTCGGTCCCAAGGGTCTGTTCGCGCTGGAGCGCTTACTTCACTATGCGTCGGGTGGCGGTTCGCCGGCCAGCCTGAAGATCGATCTCTTCGAGTCGCACCCCGTTCTTGCTGCCGGCCCGGTCTACGACCCGCGCCAGCCCAGGTATTTGCGGATGAACTTCGCCGCCGAGCAGGTCGACATGTGGCCGGCGTCCACCAGGGCCGTGCCGGCACGAGAAGCGCTCTCCTTCTCGGCTTGGCGAGATTCACAGGAAACACCCGAGCGTGAGGAGTACCCGCCGCGAGCGCAGGTCGGCCGCTATCTCGCCGACGGTTTCGACACCCTTCTCGCCCACGCTCCGGCTGGGGTCGAGATCGAGCTGCGGCCTGCTTCGGTTCGTGCGATCCGTCGAGAGCCGAGTGGCTGGAGAATCGCGACCTGCGACCCGGCAGCCAAAGACCCAAAGCACGACATGGCGACGGCGAGAACGCGCACTACCTACGACGAGGTTCTCGTCGCCGTCGGTCATCAGCCCCGATGGACGCAAGGCCTCGACGTCGCCTGGCCGCATCACGCCCCGCTGGTTCCATCAGTGTTTCCAGTGAAGCGTCGGCTCGGACCCGAGCCTGATCGGCCCTCCCGCTTGTCCCGGGAGATCCGGGAGGGCATCGCACCCGGGTCGATCGTTGCCGTTCGCGGCTTCGCGCTGACGTTCATCGATGCCGCCCTGGCGCTAACCGAAGGCCGCGGGGGCAGCTTCTCCGAGACTGCGCACCCATACCGCCTCGCCTATTCACCCGCGAACGGCGAGGCCGCTGCGATCGTGCCCTTCTCGCGCAGCGGCCGGCCGATGCTCGCGAAGCCCAGTCCGAGACAAGCCGCGAACTTACCCGCGCTCGAGGCAATCGCCGAGCCGGGACGTCGCCGTGTCCTCGCCCTCGCCGACGGCTTCTCGGTCGAGCGCGACCTGATCGCAATCGTTGACGCAGTCGCCGAAGAGAGCCTGATCGCGGCCGCCGGCGCCGATCGCGCACCAGCTGAAGGTCCCACCGCTGAGCTCGAGCGCTCGTTGGCAATCGCGGTGGGCGAGGAACGACCGGACATGCAATGGGCGCTGGGGCATGCCTGGCGAGCCGTGTATCCGGCGATCGTCGCGCGCCTCGGTGGCGACGGCATTGTCACGAGCGAGTGGCCTCGCTTTCGCGTCCTCGCGGCGCGGATGGAACGCGTCGCGTTCGGTCCGCCTGTCGTCAACGCCGCCAAACTTCTCGCCCTGATCGATGCCGGTCGCGTCGACGTGAGCCACCTACGTGGCGAGATCACCAGCGATTTCTCCGAGACCTCGATTACCTCGGCGGCTGGTAGGCGCGAGGTCGACGTTGTCGTCGATGCGGTTCTGCCCGGTCCAGGCGCAATCGACCTGCGCAGCGAGCTGCTCGAACAACTCGTCGCCGACGGCCACGCCCGCATCGCTCCCAGGCGGCGTGGACTCGAGGTGAACGAGGAGGCAGCCTGCATCGGCGCCGACGGAAACCATTCCCCCGGCCTCGCGGCGATCGGTCGGCCGACGGAGGACTCGGTGATCGGCAACGACACCTTGAGCCGCACGCTTCACCCGAACGCCGATCGATGGGCACGAGGGGTCGCCGAGCGCTGCGCCGAGACAGTAGCTGGGGCAACACTCGCATGAGCGAGTTGCGTCGGCAAGCGAACGAGCGGGGATTGCGTGCCGGCTGCAAAGGGATCGTGCCGCTAACCGCCAGGCTCGAGCAATGGCAGATCGACCTCTTCGAGAGGCCCAAGGACATATCCACGTGGCTCGACCTTCACGGCTCGCCGCTGAACATCATCGATCCCGCACCAATGGCGAGAAACTCCGCCGAGCTCGAGGACGTTGCCCGACGCTTCGATCTCGACTTCAGGATCTATTTCGCGCGGAAGGCAAACAAGGCGCTGGCACTGGTCGACGCTGCGCACGATCTCGGCCTCGGCGTCGATGTCGCCAGCGAGCAGGAGTTGCGGCAGGTGCTCGGGCGCGAGGTGCCGGCCGACGACTTGGTCGTGACCGCGGCGATAAAGCCGACGCGGCTGCTCGAGCTGTGTCTGGAGTCCGGGGCGACAGTGGTCGCCGACAACTCCGACGAGCTCGACCTGCTCGTGCGTCTCGCGCAGCGCTCAAAAAACGCCACACCCGTCGCCCTGAGGCTCGCTCCCCGGGTAACGCAGCAATGGCTGGAAACGCGCTTCGGATTACCTTTCGAGAATGCGGTTGCCGCCGGCGACCGCTACCGAGACGGCTTGGGAGATTCCGTGCCAGGGATAGCCGGAGTCCACTTCCACCTCGACGGCTATCTCGCCGGCGACCGCGTTGCGGCGATTGCAGAAGCGCTGGAGCTCGTCGACGCGCTGCGGGAACGGGGACACAGACCCGGCTTCATCGATATCGGCGGTGGCATACCGATGAGCTACCTCGAATCCGAGAGCGAGTGGCGGAGCTTCTGGGTCGAACACAAGAACTCCCTGCTCGGCGAGCGCGAGGCGCTTACCTTCGACAGGCACGGCCTCGGCCTCACCTCGCACGGCGGCGAAATCGTCGGCCGGCCCAGCCTCTATCCCTACTTCCAACGCCCGGTGCGCGCGGAGTGGCTCGCGCAGGTCTTGAGCGCGTCGCTGAAAGTCGGGGGCGTGCCCACAACGGTTGCCGACGCGATCCGCTCCCGCCGACTCCAGCTTCGCTGTGAACCCGGGCGCTCCTTGCTCGACGGCTGCGGTGTCACCGCCGCGAGAATCGAGTTCAGAAAGCAGCGGCTCGATGGAACTTGGCTCATTGGGCTGGAGATGAACCGCACTCAATGCCGCTCGACCTCCGATGACTTTCTCGTTGATCCGCTGTTGTTGCGACCCCACGAGCGCGTCCCGGCTGAGAACACAGGCCAGATCGAGGGCTATCTCGTCGGCGCCTACTGCATCGAGCGTGAGCTGATCACATGGCGACGGCTGAGCTTCCCAGCCGGCGTCGAGGTCGGCGACGTTGTCGTCTTTCCCAATACGGCCGGATATCTCATGCATATCCTCGAGAGCAGCGCGCATCAGATCCCGCTGGCGCTCAACCTCGTCGCCCGCCCCGAGGGCACCGCGACGCTTGACCCGATAGACGCGCCCGGGCTCAGCTCAACGGCGTCTCGTCGAGAGCAGCCCTGAGCGCGGGCAGCGACTCGTAGACAGAGACCGCTCCTGCCTCGCGCAGCTCCGTCTCGGAGAATCCACCGGTGAGCACCGCAACCACCTCCAGCCCGGCGCGTCGGGCCGCTTCGATGTCCCAGGTCGAGTCGCCGAACACAACTGCCGAAAGCGTCGCCGCCTTCTCGACCGCCGCAACAATCAGATCTGGCTCGGGCTTGGTCCGTTCGACGTCCCCAGAACTGGTGTAGTCGTGGATCAGACCCTCGGCGCCGAGGAGCTCGATGTAGTGCTCAACCTCTTCTTCGCTCGCCGAGCTGGAGAGAACCACTGGGTGCCCGCGCTCGTTCAGCTCGACGAGCAGGTCGCGCGCGCCCTCGAACGGCCTCACCTCTTCGATCAGCTCTTGGTAATGCGTTTTCTCGGCTTCGCGGATCGCATCACCGCATCGGTCTTCGATCTCGTCACCGGCGATCGACGCCACGAGCTGTTCGCCGCCCATACCTATGTGACGATGCACGCGCCAAAGTGGCGGCGTCACATCGTTGTCGCGAAAGCCCCGGTACCAGGCGATCGCGTGCTGATAGTTGGAGTCGACAAGGGTTCCGTCGACATCGAGGATTGCGGCGTGGGTCATCGCAGGCCCCTACCCGCCCAGCCGACTGCGACTCGCGCCGATCGGGTGAAGTTCGGTCTAGAGCGCGGGCGCTGCGACGCTAAGGGAGCATTGGCGATGGCGGGATCCGCGTTTGGCCGACGACCTCGCTGATCACCATCCCGACCTCGTCGACGAAGCACCACGACCAGTCCTCACCTCTCAGTCATATGATCGCCGGCACCGCGGGAGAGGACGAGAGCAGGTGAACGACACAGGATCGCCACAGGGATTGCGCGGCGCCTGGGCGCCGTTCGTGATCGCGGCGCTGATCTTGCCGACGACGGTGGGCTTCCTCGTTGCCGGGCCGAGTCTCGGGCTCGCTCTCGGCGCCCTAACCGGATTCGTGCTGATCTGGGTCGCAGCCCGTCGGACCCCGGGAGGCATGATTGAAACGCAGACTCCGAGCGATGGCCGACGCCACGTTCTCTTTGTAGTCGGCCGCGAAATCGACGACCCGAAAGTGCTCGAGGCGGCCGCCCGGTCGCACGGCGTCGGCGTCGACGGTGACGGTGACGTCGTAGTACGCGTCCTCTCCCCCACTCGCAGCAGCGTCCTCGATCGGTGGGCGGGGGATCTTCGCCGTGGTCAAGCAGAGGCTCAGCGCCGGCTCGTGATCACCATTGCCTCCTTGGCCACCGCCGGGGTCGAGGCCGAGGCGCGGGTGGGCGACGTCGACCTCGTACAGGCCGTCGAGGACCAGCTACGCAGCTTTCCGGCCACCGATGTCGTCCTCGTCACCGGGTCGGACGTGGACGACCCAGAGGGCGCCGCGGCGGCGGCAGAACTCGAAGGGCGTCTGCACCAGGCGTTTACGCGAATTGCGGGGTGAGCCTGGCGACCTGGCGCTCGAGCACGTCGAGACGCACGTGGGAGAACATTCCGTAGCCGGGCGGCGGGTCGTCGAGATCGAGGTGATCGGCGACCCAGAAGCCGCGCTCGCCGTAGAGCAGACGGGCGCAGCCGCCGGCTGCCAGCGGTTCGAAGGCCGCGGAAGTCAACTCGGCGACCGCCTTTTCCAAGTGTGCTGTCACCGGCTCAAGGCGCCTTTCATCCCATTCCGTCCAATCGCCGCCGCGCTCGCCGTAGGAGGTGCCGTCGCTGTGGGCGACGAAGCCGGCCGCAGCGAGCTCCCGCGCGCGAGCAAGCTCTGCCTTGCGGGCGCGGATCGAGCCTTTGAACGCGTCCAGGTCCTCATAGAGATCGGGGCGCAAACGAAGCGCAAAGCGCTTGACACGGCCCGATGACTTGTAACCGCGGCGATGCTGATCGAAGCGGATCTCCGGCTCGCGCGCGCTCGAACCGACGTACACCCAAGGAATCCGAGGATCGCGTCGCCGGCCCGCTTCGCGGGTGAGCTCGATCACGTAAACGCGCGAGGGCATGCCTTGCCTGATTCGACGCCGCGGGTCAACGGGCCTGCCACGCTCTTCAACGCTCGGCGTCTGATTTGCCGAGTACACCTCACAACCGCGCGCCGCGCCGCGTTTCATCTCCATGAGCGCTTTCGACGCCGTATCTGCCGCCTACGCCCTCTTCGACACGGCGATCGGTCGCTGCGCGATCGCTTGGAGCGGCGAGGGCGTGGTGGCGATTGAGTTGCCGCACACCGACGAGCGCCGCACCCGAGCCGGTCTGCTGCGTCGCACACCGGGCGCCCCCGAGGCGGTGTCGCCGCGGCCGGCGTGGACGGCAATAACGGCGGTCACGGCTCTCCTGGACGGCGAAGCTGAGAATCTGCGCTCGATCCCGGTCGACTTCGCCGGTGTGCCGGCGTTCGATCGCAGCGTCTGGGAGGTGGCACGCACGATCGACCCGGGCGAAACGCTCACCTACGGCGAGATCGCCAAGCGCATCGGTGCTCCGCGACAAGCGCGCGAGGTCGGCAAGGCGCTCGGGCGAAACCGCTGCCCGATCATCGTCCCCTGTCATCGGGTCGTCGCTGCCGGCGGCGGACTCGGCGGCTTCTCGGCGCCGGGCGGCACAGCCACCAAGCGCCTCCTGCTGGAGATCGAGCGCCGCCATTCCAGCGGTCCCGCGTCGCTGTTCGACGCCGTCGCTTAGCGCCCCGCGTCAGTCGTCTTCGATGCGGTCGCGAAACGGTGCCGCCGGCTCGACTGTGGCGCCGAGGCCGTAGGCGAGGTCACCCAGCATGTGGTCGGAGGTGACAACGCGCAGCGTCTGCGGGTTGGGGTCGTCGCGGACGCGCCGCACGATCTCGTGGTCGGCCGCGTTGGGCCCCGGCTTTGGCGCGTGGCCGATCTCGATCACCGGTGAGCGCAGCGGCGGGCGCGGCTTGCGCTCGAAGATCACGGTGACGTCGTCGCCGCTGGCCGCCGACCAGCGCTCGAGTCGATCGACCAGCCGTGCCATCGCCGCGTCGCGGTCCTTCCACCAGCCGTCGGACCGGCAGCCGATCACGTTCATCCCGTCGATCAGCAGGCGCCGCGCCATCTTCGGCCTATCGGGTCTGTCCGAGACCCGAGAGCAAGTTGCTCCACGAGCGCTTGCCACATCGCTGGCACTTGCTCAGCGAGTGGCGCAGCGTCGCCCCACAGGAGCGACACACCGGTTGCTGCTTGACGATCTGCTTCATCTCACTCTGCCTTCGTCGCTGCCGCAGGCTAATCGCGAATGAGGCGCTGGAAAACCTTCTTCACCTTCGGCTCCGCTGTCACCTTGAGCATCGCACCAGCCTATCCTCCGCGGCGATGGCGGTTGCGACGATCGGCCGCTATACAGAGGAGATCCTCGACATGGTCGATCTGGGCGAGGTCGTCGACACGCTCCCAAACGACGGTGCGGCGGCACTTTCTATGCGTGGAGCGTGACCCCGAGGCGTGCCATCGCTCGCTGATCGCTCAGCGGCTGGCCCAGGGGTTCGGCCTCGAGCTGATGCATCTCAAGCCCTGAGGGGAGCTAAAGGCCCGGGTAGTGGCGCTTCTTGAACGGCCCGTTCACTAGGCCTGCCTTGACGTCCTTGCTCCAGCCGGGACCTTCGGCGCCATCGTCGGGCTGCGAGGTGTCGAGGCGAAGGCCGGCGATCACGAGATACATGTGGCCGGAGTTGTAATAAGCGGTGATCCAGCCGCCCTTGCCGGGCTCGCCCCACTTACGAAAGTCGCCTGAGGGAAGCGGCGCGTCGAGGAGGTCTGCGCCCTTGGGGCCGAGCACGTAGCTGGCGGTCCCTGAACAGTCGTAGCAGCGCTCCTTGTGCCCGCCGCCCAGGCAGTAGCCGGCGTCGTCGATGCTGTTGGCGGCGGCAATCGCCTTCTTCACAGCAGCGGGCGCGCTGGCGGGAGCGGCGGCGAGGCCGCTGGGTAGAAGCTTTGCCCGCTCGCCGGCGACCGGCGCAGGGGCTTCCTCGGGGTCGACCGTCGAGGGACCCACGCCTCCCGCCGGACCGGCGAAGGCAGAGGTGGGCAGGGTGAGGGCGACAGCGGCCAACCCCAGAAGGAACACTAGCTTGAGGCGAGGGAACGACGTAGGCACGAGTTTTCCGTCTCCTTTGTCTGCCTACGGGGTTAGCTGACGGGCTGGCGCTTAAGGAGAGCGCCCCCACCTAGAAAGGTGAGCTGGCCCCAACTACTTGGGTCCCCCGTTCCTCGCCCATGAGGGGAGAGGATTCGGCACGGGTCACGAACGAGCCGGAATATACATAACCTGGCGGCGTTCGTCGCCGGTATCGCCCCGCGCGGGTCCGAAGCCTCAGGCTTTGTTCTTCGGATCGCGCCAGCGCCGTTCGAACGGCAGGCGCCAGCGCCGCGGCGCAATCAGTTCGCTGATTCCGTCGGGACCCCACGATCCCTTGGCGTAAGTCTGGACCTCGGGCGGCGACTGCAGCAACGGCTCGGAGATCTCCCACAGCCGCTCGATTCCGTCGGCCGTTGTGAACAATGTCCGATCGCCGTTCATCGCGTCGCGGATCAGGCGCTCGTAGGCCTCGAGCGTGTCGTCTTCGCGATCGACATCGGTGAGCGAGAACTGCATGCTGGCCTTGTCGAGTTGCATCCCGGGGCCCGGCTTCTTGCCATAGAAGGAAAGCGAAACGCGCGAGGACTCGTCGAGGTCGAACGTGAGGTGGTCGGGCCCGTAGGCGCCGACGCCACAGCCCTCGGGGAACATGCTCTGGGGCGGCTCGCGAAATGCGATCGAGATGATCCGTGCGCCCTCGGCCAAGCACTTGCCGGTGCGCAGGTAGAAAGGAACCCCGGCCCAGCGCCAGTTGTCGACCTCCGCTCGCAGGGCGACGAACGTTTCGGTCTTCGAGTCGGCCGCGACCCCGGACTCCTCGAGGAACCCCTCGTAGGAACCGCGGACGACGTTGTCGGTGTCGAGCTGCTGCAGCGAGCGAAAGACCTTGTTCTTCTCCTCTGTGATCGGACCCGGCGCCAGCGCCGTTGGCGGCTCCATCGCGACGAAGGCAAGGATCTGAAAAAGGTGCGTGACGACCATGTCGCGGAAAGCGCCGGTGCCGTCATAAAAGCTGCCGCGTTTGCCGACGTCGAGCGTTTCGGGCACGTCGATCTGGATGTGATCGATGTGATTGCGGTTCCAGATCGGCTCGAACAGGCCATTGGCGAAGCGAAGAGCGAGGATGTTCTGAGCCGCCTCCTTGCCGAGGAAGTGGTCGATGCGAAATATCTGATCCTCGGCAAAATCCACATGAAGCAGGTCGTTGAGGCACTTGGCGCTGGCAAGGTCCGTGCCAAACGGCTTCTCCATGATCACCCGCGAACGCTCGACCAGATCGGTCTTGCCAAGCTCCGAAACCACATCGGCGGCGGCGGCCGGCGGAATGCTCAGGTAATGCAGCAGGCGAGGATCGTCGAGCTCGGACCGTGGCCGAGAAACTGCCGCCTCGAGGCCGCCGACTCCAGAGCCCACCGAGGCGTAGGTAATGCGTGCGACGAACTCCTCGAGCTCGTCGTCGGTCATCGGATGACGAGCGTACTCGCGGCAGGCGTCGCGAACGATGGCGCGATAGCGATCGTCATCGAGCTCCTCGCGGGCGACGCCGATCACGCGAAAGTCGGGCATGAGCCCGGCCTGAGAGAGATGGAGCAGACCGGGCAGCAGCTTGCGATGAGCCAGGTCGCCCGTGCCACCGAAGAGAACGATCACATGAGGATCGAGTGGCGGCAGCTTCTGCGCCGGCGCGTCGCGTGGTGTCGAGGTGGTGACCTCCATCGGGCGGCACGCTATCGGAGCGTGAGCACTACGTCCGACGGGGATGACGCGTGCTAGCGAGGAGCAAGAACGCGAGAGCTACCGCGTGACGACGGCGTACGGTCTGCCTGTGAGCCGCGACAGCGACGACCGCCAGACACTGGCCGAGCTCGAGGCGAGGCCGTTGGACCTGCCCCTCGGGCTCGAGCTCGAATGGCTCGGCGTCTCGGGCTATCGCCTCAGCTACGAGGGCAAAGACCTCTACATCGATCCGTACGTCTCGCGTGTACCGCTTCGCAGTCTGCTGCTGCGACGCTGGGCTCGACCCGACCCGCAGATGCTCGACCGCTGGCTACCGGCACGCGGCGAGGCCGTCGGCGTGGTGGTTGGCCACACCCACTTCGACCACGCCGTCGATGCACCGGCGCTGGCGCAGCGCTTCGGCTGTCGTGCCTTCGGCTCGAGCTCGCTCGTCACCTTGATGGGCCTGCACGGGCTCACCGATCGCGCGGTCGAGATCGAGCCCTATCGCGTCTACGAGCTCGGCCCGTTCGAGGTCAGCTTCACACCGAGCGCGCACTCGAAGCTGGTTTTCGGCCTCGCCGTCCCCTACGACGGGGAGCTCACATGCGAGCAGCTCGACGGCCTTTGCCCCAGCGCCTATCGCTGCGGCGAGGTCTATGGCATCCGGATCGAGGTTGCTGGGACGAGCTTCTATCACCAGGGCAGCGCCAACCTCGTCGACGACGCGATCCGCGGTGGTCGCGTCGATGTCTTTCTCGCCGGCATCGCGGGCCGAGGCTTCACGCGGAACTACTGGCAGCGGATCCTGCCCCGCCTCGATCCGCGGCTGGTGGTACCGACCCACTACGACAACTTCTTTCGCCCGCTCGACGAGGAGTTCGAGTTCGTCAAGGCTGCGAAGCTGGCGCGGCTTCCCGACGAACTGGACGTGGCTGGCGCTGATGCGTCGCTCGCGGCCCTGCCGCGGCTCGCAAAAGAAAGTTGAAGAGAAAACCGCAACGCATGCGTCCGAAGAGGTTTAGTACACCTGTACCGAAGAGGTCGCCGGCGCCAAGCGCCGACCGGCAGGATCAAGGATGAGAGGCGAAGGAATGCGTTTGACTCGTGCAGGTAGCGTCGCAGTGGTTGCCCGTTCAAGCCGTTTCGAGGTAGCGGTTGCGGTATGTCCCTGAAGCATCAAGCGCTGACCGCTGCGGCCGTTGCAGCGACCGCCCTCTCGGCAGTCGCGGTTGCGGCGGGCGATTCTCCGGAGCCCCAGAAACGGGCAATCAAGACCGTTCAGGTGGGCGACGACTACTTCGCGCCGATCTCGCTCAAGGTCAAGTCGGGTGGCAAGGTCAGGTGGAACTGGGTGCCAACGAACCTCAACACCCACAACGTGATCCTTACCAACAAGCACCCTGATGGTGTCAAGCCCTCCGACTTCATATCGGTCAGTGGCTCGACTGGGGTCAGGTTCAATCGCAAGTTCGAGGTGCCGGGCAAGTACGCGTTCGTCTGCACCTTCCATCGCTCCGTTATGAGACTGGACCTCAAAGTAAGGAATTAGCCTCAACAACGTCAGCAAGCCGCGCCCGGTGTGGTTCACGAACTACGAACCAAGCTGAGTCGAAGGCAGCGCCGCCGATCGGGAGGCGTTCGGATTGCAGGCGCCCAGCCGGGCGCCGGGTCGTACGGTATCTGACCAATGAGCCGTAGATCAAGGGCGCCGGCAGTCGGCCTCGTGCTTGGCGCGATCGTCTCGGTTCAGGTAGGCGCCGCGGTGGCGACCGAGCTCTTCGAAGAGTTCGGCCCGACCGGAACGGTGATGCTGCGCCTCGCGTTCGCCGCGATCGTCCTGATGGCGATTTGGCGACCGACGGTTCGAGGCTTGCGCCGAGCGCCGCTTCGCGATGTGATGCTCTTCGGGATCGTCCTGGCGGCGATGAACACGAGCTTCTATCTCGCACTCGACCGGATTCCGCTCGGCATCGCCGTAACGCTCGAGTTCGTCGGCCCGCTCGGCGTCGCGTTCGCTTTCTCGCACCGCCGACTCGACCTCGTCTGGGTGGCGCCGGCGACCAGCGGAATCCTGTTGCTCTCGCCGTTGCCCGGGAGTGATCTCGACGCGCTTGGAGCCGGCCTGGCGCTGCTCGCCGGCGTCTTCTGGGGGGCCTACATCCTGCTCTCGGAGCGTGTCGGCCGGGCATTTGAGGGCGGCGACGGGCTCGCTCTGTCGATGACACTTGCCGGCCTGCTTTTGCTCGGGCCCGGGATCGCAGACGCTGGCGACGCGCTGCTCGACCCGGCGCTGTTGGTGGCTGGGTTCGGTGTCGCGTTGCTGAGCTCGGTGATCCCCTACTCGCTTGAGATGGAGGCGCTCCGACGCCTACCCCTTGGCATCTTCGGCGTACTAATGAGCCTCGAGCCTGCGGTGGCCGCCGTGGTCGGCCTGCTCGTGCTCGAACAGGGGTTGGCGACCAAGGAGGTGCTGGCAATTACCCTCGTCGTCGTCGCCAGTCTCGGCGCGCTCAGCAGTAAGCCGCCCCCGGCCGAGGCTTGATCCCGCCGTGCCGACGGCGTCGGCCCGTAGGTTCTTGCGACCGTGAGATCGCTGCTCTCAGTCCTCGCCACCGCTGGCGTCTTGGCACTTGTCGCCTGCGGCCGTGACGCGGAAGAGCCTGCGACCGATTCGACCTCTACATCGACCACCGTCCTGCGATGCATTGCGCTTCGCGCGCGGATTATCGCCGTCGTTGGCGGCGAGGACGATTCCGGCGGTGCAGGCGAACGCGATCGAGGCCGCCGCCAACACACGCAGCACGACCGAGCGCGAGCGGCCGTCGCTGTTCACGGCGGCGTCTCCTCACGGCGCTCCCAGCCGCGGCAGCTCGCAACCGGAACCCGCGGATAGCGTGGGAATGCCGGGTTGGTGCGCGAGCGCTGACAGAGTGAGAACTCCGAGCCGCGCGTGTTGCGGATCACGCGCTGATGAGCACAGGTGTCGCACAGCCCCGCCGAGGATCGTGCCATCACTCAAGTATTGCGCGTGATCGCCAAGGCGGCAAAGGCGCCCTGCCACACTGCGGCCGTGACCGAAGGCAACTCGAAGCGGCCCACCGCTGGGCGCGTGGCGCGAACGGCGCGACTCGGCAAGGTCGCCGCGGGGGGCGCCGCGCGCTGGGCCGGCGGCCGCCTCGACGGCCGCGGCTCGGAGGACGAGCGCCAGCGTCGGCGAGGCGACAGGGTGGTCGCCACGATCGACTCCTTGGTCGATCAGCTCGCGGTGATGCGCGGAGCGGCGATGAAGGCGGGGCAGGTGCTCTCGACCATCGAGTTCCCCGGCCTCGAGCCCGACCAGTCGGCATATCTCCAGGCCCGCCTCGCCTCCCTTCGCGACGACGTTCCCGCCGTCGGATGGAAGGACATGCACAAGGTCCTCACTGCCGAGTGGGGTGCAGAGCCCGAGACCGTGCTCGAAAGCATCGAGCACGAGCCCGCCGCCGCGGCAAGCATCGGTCAGGTCTATCGCGGGCGCTCAAAGGAAGGTCGCGACCTCGCCATCAAGGTCCAGTACCCGGGGATAGCCGACGCGGTCGAGTCGGACATGCGAAACCTGCGCATGCTCTCCCCCGTCCTGCGCCGGCTGATGCCCGGGCTCGAGGTCAAAGACGTGTTGGCCGAACTCGCCGAGCGGATCACAGAGGAGTGCGACTATGAGCTCGAGGCCTCAAACCACCGCCGCCTTGCGCGCTATTGGCGCCGCCACCCTTTCGTCCGCGTACCCGATGTCGACACCGCGATCAGCCGGCGACGCGTGATCGTCACCGACTGGGTGGACGGCGCCAGCTTCGAGCAGGTGGCCGAGCGTGACGAGGCCACCCGCGACCGCTTCGCCGAGATCGTTTATCGCTTCTTCTACGCAAACGCGAGCGAGCTTCACCTCGCCCTCGGCGATCCCCACCCGGGCAACTACCTGCTGTGCGACGACGATCGCGTCGCTTTCTTCGACTTCGGCATGCTTCGCCGCCTGCCCGAGGAATACCTCTCGCGTGAAGCGCGTGTGTTTCGAGCGATTCGCGATGGTGATGGCACCGCGCTCGTTCAGGCGATGCGCGAACTCGGCTACCTACCCGGCCCCTCTGCCGAGTGGGACGCCGCGGTGATGCTCGAACACATGCGTCTCGCCGGCTGGTGGTTTGCCGGCGACGAACGGCTGCGCCTGGCGCCCGACGACCTCTGGCGCGGAACCGAGTCGTTGCGCACCGCGTCGGGCGAGCAGATGATCGATCAGATGCGGCGGATGACCCTGCCGCCAGAGGCCCTGCTGTTGCGACGGATGGAGGGCCTGTTGTTTCAGATCGCCTCAACGGTGCGAGCCGAGGCCGCCTGGGGACCGCTGTTGCGAGAGCTCGTCGAGGGTGGAGAGCCCGTGAGCGAGCTCGGCGAAGAGCACCGGAGCTGGCTGGCCGAGCGAACGTCCTAGCCCGGCTTCCGATACTTCACTTTCTATAGTAAGGGTCCGTTATGGTCACCCTCCGACGCCTGTTCGCCTTCCTACGTCCCTACCGGCGTCAGGTGATCGGCTCACTTGCCTTCGCCTGGGCGGCGATGGTGATGACGGTGACGATCCCGTGGCTGGTCGGCAAAGCCGTCGACGCGATCAACGAAGGCACCCGCCCCGATCTACTGCCTTTGGCGCTCGCGATCGTCGGCGCCGGCATCCTGCGGCTCGGCCTGACCTGGGTGCGACGCGTCGTCGCCGGCAAGGTCTCGCTTGCGGTCGAGTTCGACTTGCGCCAGCGCGTCTACGGCCACCTGCAGTCGCTCGAGCTCAGCTTCTTCGACTCCCAGCAGACCGGCCAGTTGATGTCGCGAGCGACGGTCGACCTGCAATCGATCCGTTTCTTCTTGGGCTACGGGCTGATCTTCCTTACACAGAGCTTTCTCACGATCGCCTTGGCAAGCGTCGTCATGTTTGCGATCAAGCCGTGGCTGGCGGCGCTGGCGCTGTTGCCGGTGCCGTTCGTCGTTCTCGCGGCGGCCCGCTTCAACCGCCTCTCGCGCCCTGCGGTACAGGAGGTGCAGCAGCGGATCGCCGAGCTCACCGCCGAAGCCGAGGAAAGTGTTTCGGGAGTGCGAATCGTGAAGGCGTTCGCGCGCGAGGATCACATGCTCGAGCGCTTTCGCCTCTCCGTCTCGCGGGTATTCGACCAGAACGTCTACTCCACGCGGTTGCGCGCGTTCTACTCGCCGATGCTCGGCTTCATCCCCAGCCTTGGGCTCGCAGTGGTTCTCTACATCGGCGGCGTTCAGGTGATCAACGACAACCTGACGCTGGGCGAGTTCACCGCCTTCTATACGTACCTGATGATGCTGATGGGGCCGATGCGCGGCCTCGGTATGGCGCTGGGCATGGCTCAGCGAGCAGTTGCCTCGGGTAATCGCCTGTTCGAGATCCTCGACCGCCGACCGACGATTTCGAGCCTTCCAGACGCTCCTGCTCTGCCTGATGGGCCCGGTGCGGTCGAGTTTCGCGGCGTCACCCTTGGCTACGCGGGCGCCGAGCCCTCGTTGGTCGATGTCGATCTCGCGGTCGAGGCGGGGCGCACCGTCGCCTTGGTCGGCCCGACCGGGTCGGGCAAGACCAGCCTTGTGGCGTTGATCGCGCGCCTCTATGACCCTGGCGCGGGCAAGGTCCTCGTCGACGCCGCCGACGTGCGCTCGGTCGACGTTGAGTCGCTTCGCGGCCAGATCGCCTTCGTCGCCGACGACCCCTTTCTCTTTTCAGCCTCTGTCGCCGAGAACATCGCCTACGCCCGTCCCGACGCCACTCGCGAGCAGATCGAGACCGCCGCGCGCCGGGCCCAGGCGCACGACTTCATCACCCGCTTGCCCGATGGCTACGAGACGATCGTCGGCGAGCGGGGTCTGACGCTCTCGGGCGGACAACGCCAGCGCGTGGCGATCGCCCGGGCGCTGATCGTCGAGCCCCGCATCCTGATTCTCGACGACGCCACCTCGTCGGTCGACGCGCGCACCGAAGAGGAGATCAAGAAGGGACTGCTCGAGGTGATGGCGGGCCGAACCACATTCGTCGTCGCCCACCGGCTTTCGACGATCTCGCTGGCCGACGAGATCGTCGTCATGGATGCCGGCAGGGTGGTCGATCGCGGCACGCACGAGGAGTTGTTGGACCGATGTCCGTTATACGCGGAGATCGCCGAGTTCGGCTGCGAGGATGTCGTCTTCTTACAGCGCGACCTCGACGAGCGCGAGGCGCTGGCGGGGCTGTGAGCAGCCGGCTGACAAATGGCAACAACGGCCGCAAGCGCGACACGGATTCGGTGACCGAGCGCGATCCGGAGACGCAAGGCTCCGAGCTCGCCGCCGAGACCGAAGATCAGACAAATCAGCCCGGCCGCCTCGCCGGAACATTTCTCATGTTCCGCGACATCTGGCGCCTGATCCGCGGCGAGGATCACCGCGCCCGTAAGGTGCGCTGGCTGCTCGGCCTGCTGCGTCCCTATCGCAAGCAGGTGGCCTTGATGATGGTCGCGCTGCTGATCGCGACCGCGGCCGCGCTGGCGCCGCCCTATCTCGCCGGCCGCGCCATCGACAGCGGCATCAGAGCCGGCAACCAGACGGCCCTGGTGATCATCGTCGCGATCTTCATCGCCTCGGTGGCGATCTATTGGGCGGCGTCCTATGCGCAGACTTACTTGGTCGGATGGGTCGGCCAACGGGCGCTTCAGAACCTGCGTGAGCGCATCTACGTCCACCTTCAGAAGATGTCCATCGGCTTCTTCACCCGCCGACGGCCGGGTGTATTGATCTCACGCATGACCAACGACGTTCAGGCGCTCGACAGCCTCGTCACCGACGGCATCGTGACACTGTTTTCGAGCGTGCTCACGCTTGCTGGGGTCGTCGTCATCCTCGTCGCACTCGATCTCGAGCTGGCGCTGGTCACGTTCGTCACCTTCCCGATCCTGATGATCGGCAGCATCATCTTCCGCGTTGCTTCCGCTGACGCTTACCGGCTTACCCGGGAGAAGATCGCCAACATCACCGCCTACCTGCAGGAAACGCTGTCGGGCGTGCGCGTCGTGAGGTCGTTCGGGCGCGAGGCCCAGCACGTCAAGCGCATGGACGAGCTCAACGAGGAGAACCGCCTGGTCAACCTGCGCACGGTCTACCTCAACGCCTCCTACTTCCCGGCGGTCGAGTTGCTTTCTGCGATTGGAACGGCCGCGATCATCCTCTACGGCGGCTACCAGGCGATCGACAACCAGATCGAGATCGGTGTAGTCGTCGCATTCGTGGGCTATCTCGCCCTGTTCTTCGACCCGATCCAGCAGATCTCCCAGCTTTACACGACCTACCAGCAGGGCATGGCGGCGCTCGACAAGATCTTCGACCTGCTCGACACCGAGCCCGACATGGTCGACCGCGACGACGCCCTCGATCCGGGCCAGCTGCGCGGCGAGATCGAGCTTGACGATGTTTGGTTCTCATACGCGCGCGGTGGCGATGCGACGGGGGCGGAGCTTGCCGAGTTCAGGCTCGCCGAAGCCGCAGACGAAGATCAGGTGCCCGAGGCAGGCTGGGCACTCGAGGGCATCGACCTGCACGTGCCGGCGGGTCAGACGGTGGCCTTGGTCGGTGAAACAGGAGCCGGCAAGTCGACGCTGGCGAAGCTCGTCGCGCGCTTTTACGATCCCCAGCGCGGCAGCGTGCTGGTCGATGGCAACGACCTGCGCGACCTGCGCACGAGCGCCCTGCGCCGGCAGCTCGGGATCGTGCCCCAGGAGAGCTTTCTCTTTTCGGGCTCCGTACGCGAGAACATCGCCTTTGGTCGGCCCGACGCCGAACAGGCGGAGATCGAGGCGGCAGCGCGCGCGGTTGGAGCGCTCGAGTTCATCCAGCGCATGGAAAAGGGATTCGACACCGAGGTCGGCGAGCGCGGCGCCCAGCTCTCAGCCGGACAGCGCCAGCTCGTCGCCTTCGCCCGAGCCCTGCTCGCAGAACCGAGGATCTTGATCCTCGATGAGGCGACGTCGAATGTCGACGTGCGCACAGAAAAGGTGATCGAGGAAGGCCTCGACCGATTGCTACTCGGACGAACGGCGCTCGTCATCGCTCATCGCCTCTCGACGATCCGGCGCGCGGGCCGCATCATCGTGCTCGAGTACGGGCGGATCATCGAGTCGGGCACCCATGACGAACTGCTCGACGCCGGCGGCCGCTACGCCGAGCTTTACGGTGCCTGGGCCGAATCGGCTACGGGCTAGCGACGCAGTCGCGGCAGGTGCGAATACGACCTGCCGTTTCGTAACGCGTTGCCGGCCGGCAGAAACCTAGCCGCAGGCGAGGCTTCTGACGGAGTTGGTCAGGGCGTGACGCCGCCGGAGCCGGAATTCGTGGGTGCGTCGGTGGGTGCGGGCGTGACGGGGGCGGTGCCGCCGGCGGTGTCCGTGGGTGCGGGCTCGACCGGCGTTACCGTTTCGGCGGGCGGGGTCACCGGGGCCTCGGTCACCGTATCTGTGCCGGTCGCCGTGTCGGTGGCGACATCGGTTGCGTCGGCATCGCCGTCGCCACTGCCGCCCGTCTCGGTGCTCTCGCCCACCTGCTTGAGGTCCCCGCAGACCTCGAAGCCGAGGTTCCTTGCCGCCTTTTCCGCCTCTGCCTGAGCCTCGGCGATCGCGGTGTCGAGCTCAGCGACCTGGGTGTCGTCACCGCGCTCGCTCGCGGTGATCAGGTCGCCGTAGTCGACGGCCTGGTCTTGAAGCGCACCGAGAAACTTCGCCAGCTTGTCCTCGCCGTCCTCGCCCGGTGCCAGCGAAAGCGTCTGCAGCGTTGCGACCTGGCTTGTCAGGATCTGCCCCTTCTCGGCAGCCGCGGCCTCGGCGTCGGAATCGTCGACTGCCGCAAGCGCCGTATTCGACTCGAGACACACCTGATCGGCCTGAGCTATGTAATCGGCGAGGGGAAGCGGCGTGACGCCGCTCGCCCCAGTGGCTCCTGAAAGGGGCTCTGCGGGAACAGCTTCGTCATCTCCGCCGCAACTGCGAAACAGCAGCACGAGGACGATGAATGCGACTGCGACCGCGCTGAGCGCGACCAGGCGCCTGCGCTGGTAGATGTCCATGACCGGAAAGAAAGTAACAAAGCGCTCAGGCGTTCTCATGCAATCGCAGGGCGCATGGGTATTGCCTGTCATCGCCGGCTTACGTGGAGTTTGGCCCGATCTGCGGTCGGATGCCGCATGCGAAGCGGCCGTGAGTACCAGTCTCGGTTCGGGTTCTTCAGCCGATGAGCAGAGCTGCCGATGGACCCAGCGTGGCCGGTGGGACTCAGAGATTGACGGTTGGCGCGACAGCGCCAAGGTCACCGACGGCGGCTTCCTACGTGTGTATCGCTATGAGGCGGAGCGAAATGACTCGCCTCCGGAGGCGCGGGAATAGCTGGGGATCAAGGACTCGAACCTTGACTACGAATACCAGAAACTCGCGTGCTGCCAATTACACCAATCCCCATCGATTTGCCGGGCTAGCGTACCGAGCCAGCCGCCGCCGATGCCAGCTATTTGCCGATCGATTCCAGCTCTGAATTGACGTCTGCAAGTGCGCCCTTCGCACTGGCGACGTTCGCCCCGCTCTCGATCAGCGCGCGAGCGTGCAGCAAATCCTCGGAACGCCCGACCGCAAACGTCCCCTGTACCGCCCCCTGCTTCAAATACCAGGCACTGAACGCGCCCGCGCCACGATCGCCGCGAAACACGACCTCGTCCCACTCAGCCGCGGGGCCGACGTACTCGAACCCAGCCCAGTCGGCCAGATCGCTGAAGAAGTAGGGCAGCTCGCGATACGGCTGACCGTCGCCGAGCATGCCCCGGGCGGCGTGGCGCCCCTGCTGCAGGGCCACATCCCAATGCTCGACGCGTAGCCTGCGCCCGTGGATTGCGCTCGCGTAAGAGCAGCAATCGCCGGCAGCGAAGATCCCCGGCACCGAAGTTTCAAGCTTCGCGTCGCAAATGATCCCGTCGCCGACCTCGAGCCCGGCCCGCTGGGCCAGGATCGAATCGGCGCACACCCCGGCGCCGACGACGACCATGTCGCCCTCGACTGTCGTGCCGCTCTTGGTCACGATCGTCTCCACGCGCCCGTCGCCCTCGAAGGCTTCGAGCTCCGCGCCGCCGACTACCTCGACCCCGTTCGACTCGAGCAACTCCTGACACCAGCGGCCGACCTCGGCGCCGAAAGTCCGCGACAGCGCCACGTCTTCCATCATCACCATCGTGCAGCGTGTACCCGTCGCCGTCAGCGAAGCCGCGACCTCACTGGCGATGTAGCTGCCGCCGATCAGGACCACGTGCTCGGCAGTCTTGGCCTCCTCGCGAATCGCATCCGAGTTGCCAAAGGCGCGCAGGTAATGGATGCCCTCGAGCTCCGCGCCTTCGACCCGCAGGATGTTGACCATCGCTCCCGTCGCCAGCAGGGCCTTTTCGAAGCGCACCTCCTCCCCACCCTGGAGCTTCGCCGTCCTCGCCGCAGGGTCGAACGCCATTACGCTCGTTCGCGTCTGCAGCTCGACAGAGTTCTCGTCGTACCAAACCGGTGGGTTCACATAGGCGTCGGAGCGCTCGGCTTCTCCGCGCAGATACTCCTTCGACAGCGGCGGGCGCTCGTACGGAGGCTCAGGCTCGCGGCCGACCAGCAGGATCGAGCCGTCGGCGCCGCGCTTTCGCAGCTCGGAGGCGCAATAGGCCGAAGCCATGCCGCCGCCGACGAGCAGGTAGTCGACATTCCTCACGAAGAGGATCCGTCGGGGCCGAAATACGCGGTCAGATCCTCCTCGACGCTCGGGTCGAGCACGGCGAGGATCTCGTCACCGGGCTCGAGCACCGTGTCGGCATGGGGTACGAAGCCCGAGTCGTCGCGCAGCACCGAGATCAGCAACGTGCCCTCGGGCATGCTGAGATCGCCGACGCGCTGACCCGCCGCCTTCGAGTTCGCCGGCAACTCCATCTCGATGATCTCGAGACGCTGCTCGGGCAGGTCGAGCAGGTGGACGAGCCCGTACTCGGGAACCTCGTGCTCGATCAGGCGCAAAATCAAGTCCGTGGCCGAGACCACTGGTCTGATCCCGAGCAAGTCGAAATGCTCGCGGTTTCGCGGGTTGTTGACGCGGGCAATGATCCGCTCGACGAGGTACTTCTCCTTTGCCACCTGACAGATCAGCATGTTGTCCTCGTCGTCGCCGGTGACCGCGATAACCATGTCTGCGCGCGAGATCCCCGCCCGCTCCAGCACCCAAAGCTCGGAGGCGTCGCCGTACTGGATGTTGTGCTCGAGCTCCTGCTCAACCGTGAGGTAGCGCTCCCGGTTGTTTTCGATCAGGGTCACCTCGTTGCCCTTCTCGAGCAGCTCGCGAGCGAGGTTCCAGCCGACTTTGCCGGCGCCGACGATGATGATGTAGAGCCGTACAGTCATGCGATCTCAACCGCGGCCGTCAATCTGCGTCCTCGTGGTCGATCGCACCCACGCGCGGCCCTCCGCCGGCGCTGCGTTCGGCTGCGGCGAGCACCTCCTGCTCAAGCATGTCGATCGCGACCCGCGTCGGGCAGATCGTATGCAGCCCTTGAGACTCATACCACTGGGCCCTGTAGGGGTCGAGCACTCGCGCGATCACGGTCGGCACCTTGAATCGGCGCTTGGCGAGCTGGGCAATGATGATGTTCGTGTTGTCGCCGTTGGTCGAAGCGATGAAGACGTCCGCGCGCTCGACCCCCGCGGCGGTCAGCGCCTCGATTTCGAGCGCAGTACCAACCGTGAAATGACCGCCCACGTCCTCCCAGGGCTTGTCGAGTGTGATTTCCAAGCGCGCATGCGACTCGGGATCCTCGTCGAGGCACGAAACCTCGTGTCCCTGCTTGAGCATGTTGCGCGCAACGTTGGAACCAACCCGCCCTGCGCCGACGATCAATACGAACATTGCGCGTGATCTTAGTTAGTGCTCAGGCCCATCGACTGCGCGATGGCGCAGCGTCGCCTGAGCGCTTGGCGCGACGCTGGCCGACTCGCGCCGCGAGCCGTCGCTGAGCGGCGCCGTCACCAGCACCCGGCACGGCGCGCGGCGCAAGACGTACTCGGTCACCGGCCCGACCTCGGCCGGCCGCGAACCGCCGACGCCGCCGAGCACGGCGCCGCCGCGAATCTTGGTCGGCGGCTCAGCCCCCATAACGATCATCTCGACGCCGCGCTGGCGCGCTGCCTCGACGATTCCCGCGCCGACGCTACGCGCCCGCACCACCGACGTCAGCACCTCCACCGTGTCGTACTCCTCGCCCACTTGCTGGGCGCGCTCGAGGGCTGAGTTGGCACTCGCCGCGCGCGCCGTCGGCGGCGGCGAATCAAGCGGCACAGTCAACGGCAGATCGACGACGAAGATCACTTCGAGCCGCGGCGACACCTCCCCCTTGATGTCGGCAGCATCTGCCAGGCGACCGGCAGTGCCAACGATATCGTCGTCAAGCTTCGACCCGAAGACGGGCACGAGTATGTCGCCGTACTCAACCGACGGCTTGCCCTTGACCAAGGCCTCGGCCGGCACCTCGATCCGCCGCGTCAGCGTTGTGCCCTCGACGCCCTTGCGGTAGATCACGTACCCGACCAGCCCAAAGAGCATCCAACCGCCGCCCACGGCGGTCGCCGCGCCATGAAAGACGACGACACTGAGCCATGCGAGCGCGGTCAGCGCCGCCGCGACCACAGCCGGTAGTGGCAGGCGGACACCGCGGAAGTCGAACTCGAAGGGAATTCGAAACGGTCGCGGGCGATCGGGCTCTGAGATCCTCAGCTTGATGATCGAGACGTGTGCGATCGTGAACGCGATCGTCGCTCCGAAGGCGAAAAGGCCGCCGAGCAGCTCGACGTCTGTCGGCGTCACCAGGACGAACGCAAAGAACGCTGCGAGGAGAATCGCCACGTGTGGCGTACGCCAGCGCCGATTCAGCTTTCCCAACCAGCTTGGGATCTGGCGGTTGGTGGCCAGCACGTAGACGTGGCGCGACAACCCGAGCATCGCCGTGCTCGCCGCCCAGATCAACGCCACCGGGACTACCAAGACAACGGCGATCTGCATCAGGTCGGCGACCCAGGGTGGGTCGAAGCTTTGAACCACGCCAAGCACCGGGTTCTCGATGAAGGTCGTTCCAAGCGCAGTCTCCGCGCCCCCGTCGGCCGACACCACCGGCAGCGCCATCAGCGCCACGGCAGCGACACCGAAGTAGATCAGCGGTACCAGCGCAGCGGCTGCGACCACGAGCGTGCGCAGATCCCGCGGCGCACCGCGCACGTCAGGGGCGAGCTGCGCCGCTGCCTCGATTCCGGCGAAGGCCACGGTCGCGATCACCCCCGCGTAGATCAGGTCGCCGAAACTCGGGTTGCCGACTGAACTCAACGGGTTGAGCTCGGTTGTCAGCACGTCGAGATCGAACGAGGTCAGAAGCCCGACGACGATTACGGCGAGCAGCAGCGTGATCCCGGCCACCGCCACCACTGTGAGAGCACGCTGCTGGCGCACCCCGGTGAAGCCGCGGATCGTGATTACCGCGGTCAGCCCGATCACGATCGCCGCAACCACCAGCTCGCCGCCGGCGTCGTTGAATCCCGACCAGATCGGGGTCAGATAATGCGGCACCGAGATCGCCGCGAGGGCGATCACGATCATGTAGTCGATCAGGATCGCCCAACCGGCGACGAAGCTGATCAGCTCGTTCTTGAAGGCATGTCGGGCAAAGGTCGCCGAGCCACCCCGCTCGGGCACCATCGCTTGCCCCTCGACGTAGGTGAGGGTGTTGAGCAGGAAGATCAGCCCCACAGCGAGGAAGATGACCGGCGTCAGCCCCAGGCCTCGACCGGCGACGAGGCCGAGCGAGAAATACAGTGAAAAGCCGACCGCGGAGAAAGCAACAGCAAACAAAACCGGCACCCCGAGCCACCGGTTTCCCAATGGGGAACGACGCTCGTCGGTGCCGAACGGGTCGCTCATCCCTCCCCCTCCGATCGGCGCAGCGACAGGTACAGGCGCCCGGCGCCGAGGCCGGTGAAGATCAACCCGATCCAGAAGCCGAATGCTGTGACGCCGCCTCCCCTGGCAAGCGTCACGGCGACGATCGTGACCCCGAAGCCGATGATGATCACGGCGAACAGCCGCGTCACCCCTCGATAGACCTCGTCGGGCGCCGGCCTGCTCATCGTGTCGGGATCACTTCTACGGTCGACCCATCGGCGTGCTCGGCCGGATGGGCCGAAACGATCACTCGGCAGGGCCGTTTCGCCAGCACCGTCTGCAGCGTCTTCCCATACAGGGGCGCACCATTGCGGTAGCGCAGCGACATCACAATCGCGGCGGCGTTGATCTCCCGAGCCTCGTCGACGATCGCTTGACCAGCCTGGCCAAGTCGCACGTGCTCGACGTGGCCGCTGACGCGCTGACCGCAGATCAGCTTCGCCTGCTCGATCTTCGTCTGCGCGCCGCCCTCCTGCTCGTCAAGTTCCGCATCGAGCGGCAGGTTGGCGGGCACCGTCACGAGCGAGAGGACGTGGATCGCGCGTCGGCGGGCCGCCGCCAGCAATTTCGCCGTCGCCACTGCTTCAGAATCGAAGGGGTCGTCCTCGTCGAAGGCCATGAGCACGCTCCTGTACTCGACCTCCTCCACCCCCAGCGGGGTCAGGGTGCCGGCGACCATCCAGCCGCCGCCGGTGGCCAGGACGACGGGGTCGAGCGCGACCGCGACGATGAAGGCACCAAACGTCCCGAGGCCGCCGATGACCGCCATCACCGGCACCTGGGTCCCACCAATGCTGAAGTTTCCGGGCACCTTCCACATCGGTGTGCCATCTGCCGATTGCGGCCGCCCCGCAAGCGGGTGCAGCTTGCGCAGGCGGATCAGCGAAACGTGAGCGACGGTGAACGAAAGCGTCGCCCCGAAGGCATAGATCGTGCCGAGAAATGCCGTTTCGCCCGGCGCCATGACAAGCATCGCGACGCCGGAGAAGACGATGATCGCGATGTAAGGGGTCTTGAAGCGCGGGTGGATCTGGCGCAGGAAGCCCGGCAGCTGGCGGTGCTGACCCATCGAGAAGGTCAGCCGCGAGAGCCCGATCAGAGCCGCGTTGGTGGCAATCAGAAGGATCACCGCAGCGAGGATGCCGACGTAAGTCTCCATTACGTCAGTCAAGGCCGGACTGAGGCCGATGTTCTCGACGATGCCGAGCACGGGGTCGTCGGCGAAGGTCGTTGCGAGCTCGGTCGTGAACTCCCCGTTTGCGCCTTCGACCACCGGCATCGCCGAGAGCGCGATCGCCGGCAACAAGGCATAGAGGCCGACCACCGCAAGGACGACGTAAAGTGTCCCCCGTGGGATCGTGCGCGATGGATCGCGTGCCTCCTCGGCCATGTTCGAGATCGTCTCGATCCCGGTATAGGCGACCATGCCGACCGCGATTCCGAGCGCGAAGTCGCTCCACGACGGCACGGTGCCGAGGTCGACCTGGGAAACCAGCAGATCAGCGTTGAAGACGAGGGCCAAGCCGATGATCACGAGCACGATCTGAGTCAGCAGGTCCGCGACCGCGAGCACGAGGTTCAGCCTCGCCGACTCCTCGGTGCCCTTGATGTTGAGCATTGCCAGGGCCGCAATCAGGCCGAAGCCGAAAATGACGTCGCCCGGTCCATCGCGCAGCGGATCCCAGAAGACGCCCAGGTAGTGCGGGACGAAAAACGCCGAGATCGCGACAGTGACGATGTAGGTGAGCATCTGAGCCCACGCCGCGAGAAAGGACGCGAACTCGTTGAACGCGTGCCGGGCGAAGCTCGCTGAGCCCCCGGCTTCGGGGTAGAGCACGGTCGCCTCGACATAGGTGGCTGCGGTGAAGGCGAAGATCAGCCCGGCGATGACGAACGTGACCGGCGTCAGCCCGAGGGCATAGAGCGCGACGATGCCGAGCGCGTAGTAGATCGACGAGCCGACGTTGCCGTAGGCAGCCGAGAACAGCGCCCCCGAGCCGTGGACACGGCGCAGCGCCGCTTCGCGTGGATGCCTCTCAGCCAATCAGGATCCGACTATACGGGCGCGCTGGACGTGACCGGGGCCAACGTCTGCAGGCGTCGGACAGCCGAGCAGCACCAGCGCCAGTTCGATCTCCGCCCGAAGCAGCTCCAGCACGTGCAGCGCCCCGGCTTCGCCGGCCGCGGCGAGGCCCCACAGCGGCGCCCGGCCCGCGAGCACGGCCTTCGCGCCAAGCGCCAAGGCGGTGACGACATCGGTGCCGCGCCGGATGCCCCCATCCATCAGCACCTCGCAGCGGCCGTCGACTGCTTCGACCACTACGGGGAGGATGTCGAGCGTCGCGGCGACGCCGTCAAGCTGGCGCCCACCGTGGTTGGAGACGACGATCGCCGCGGCTCCATGGTCGACGGCAAGCCGTGCATCGTCGGCGGTCTGGATTCCCTTGACGAGCACG
>CAJDUA010000008.1_pt1 | contig 41139 bp, 44 predicted proteins | sample 7390011 | NCBI WGS metagenome assembly CAJDUA01 (sample SAMEA7055673, study PRJEB34461) | soil metagenome | biome: terrestrial ecosystem; feature: Peninsula; material: soil | place: Antarctica | collected 2016 | reverse complement strand
CGACAAGCTCGCAAAGCAGCTTCGTGCCCATGATCGCGATCAGCGCCGCAACGGCAAGCTCGCCGGAACCCGGATCCGCCAGCAGGTCGGTGAGCTCGATCGCAAGATCAAAGCTCAGGTCCAGGCGCTCGAGAAGGGGATCGAACCGGAGCTGGTGTCCGAGCGGATCGGCGAACTGCGAGGTGAGAAGGAGGCGCTCGAAGACGCCCTGGCGGGCATCGGTGCCGATCGCCAGGAGGCCGAGGACGAAGAGCTGACAGAGCAACTCGCCCGGCTCCCTGACCTGAGCAAGGCGCTGCGAGAAGCACAGCCGTCGATCAAGCGGCAGGTATTCGGGTCATTCGACCTGCAGATCGCCTACGACAAGGCTGAGCATCGCGTTGAACTCACAGCGACCGTGTCGGAGGCCGTCGCCGATGCCTTCGAGAACGCGGAAGTCCTCCTGGCGGAGGGCCCCGAGGTGGTAGTGAGAGACATAGCGGGGGCAGGATTTGAACCTGCGACCTCCGGGTTATGAGCCCGGCGAGCTACCTGACTGCTCCACCCCGCGGCGTGTCTTTCAAGTTAGCAAGGTGGGCGCGGAAATCGGCAGTCGGAGTGACTGTGGACGGCGTTAGTCGCCGAACTCGAAGGTGAAGTACGAGGCCTCGCCGCGGCACTCCCACGTCCCGCCGAGGGCGGCGCCGGAAATGCGCGCGCAATCGAAGTCGCCGATGCGGAACTCCTTACTCACCGACTTGAGCTCGGCCATCGCGGCTTCGACTGCGCCGCAGTCCGCACCGTAGGAGATGACGGCGACGATGTTCGGCGGCGACTCTGCACCTTGGCAGCGCTCCATCGGTAGGCCAGTCGTGTCCTCGACGCTCGAGGTGGTCATCTCGGTCGTGCTGGTCGCTTGGGTCGTGCTCGTGGTCGCTTCGGTCGTGCTCGTCGCTGCGGTTGTGGTCGATTCCGAAACCGACGTGGTGCCCTCCCCCGCCTCGCCGGATTCTTCGTCGGAGCCACAACCGGTCCAGAGCAACATGGTGGCTGCGACCAATGCGGTGACCGGCCTGAAACACATAGTCCCTACGGTAACCACCTGCGGCGCATTTCGTGAGAGGGTTGCGCGATGACTATCCACCACCTCAGCTGCGGGTCGATGTGCCCATATGGCGGCAAGTTCATCAGCGGCGAGTCGGGATCGGCGGAGATCGTCTGCCACGTCCTGCTGGTCGAAACCGCGGACGCGCTCGTTCTCGTCGACACGGGCCTTGGCACCGAGGACGTCGCCCACCCCTTCCGCCGCCTCGGCCCACCCTACGCTGCCGCCTTTCGCCCCAAGGCGCTGATTGGCGAAACCGCGCTTCACCGCGTCCGCAATCTCGGCTTCGACCCCGCCGACGTCCGACACATCGCCTGCACCCACCTCGATCTCGACCATGCCGGCGGCCTGCCCGACTTCCCCGCGGCCGACGTGCACGTGTTGGAGGCCGAACTCGACGCTGCGATGAAGCCCTCGCTGCGCGATCGCGCTCGCTACCGGAAGAACCACTTCGCCCACGGCCCACGCTGGGCGGCGCACGGCAGCGGCGGCGACAACTGGTTTGGCTTCGAGACCATTCGCATGCTGCCCGGCGTCGATCCCGAGCTCCTGCTCATCCCCCTCCCCGGCCACAGCCGCGGTCACACGGCGATCGCAGTCAACGACGCGGCCTCTGGCCAGTGGCTCCTGCATTGCGGCGATGCCTACTTTCACCGCAGCGAGATGGGGGCGCCGCCGAGCTGCCCTCCCGGCCTTGGCGTCTTTCAAACCGCGGTCGCTGCCGACAATGCGACGCGAAAGCAAAACCAAGAGCGCCTACGCGAATTTTCCCGCGATCACAGCGACGAAGTGCGGCTGTTCTGCGCGCATGATCCCGTCGAGCTGGCGCAGGTGGCGGTTTAAAGCCCGACCGTGCGAGCGCGTCGGCCGAACGCCACCAGCGCATAGAGTCTGCGAATGGCCGATCGCGGCAGCGTCCTCGTCACCGGCAGCTCCACAGGCATCGGGCGCGCCTGCGCACTGCACCTCGACCGCGCCGGTTTTCAGGTCTTCGCCGGTGTGCGCAAGCTCGAGGACGGCGACGCCCTTCGCGGCGAGTCCTCGAAAAGGCTCGAGCCACTGATCATCGACGTCGCCGATGGCGACTCGATCGTCCGCGCCGCCGACCGTATCCGCGAGGCGACCGGCGGCAAGCTCGCCGGCCTCGTCAACAACGCCGGCATCGCCGTCGGTGGTCCGATCGAAGCGTTGCCGCTCGACGACCTGCGTCGCCAGCTCGAGATCAATGTGGTTGGCCAGGTTGCCGTCACGCAGGCGTTCCTCGAGATGATTCGCGGGGCCCGCGGTCGCGTCGTCTTCATGTCTTCTATCGGCGGTCGCGTCGGGCTGCCGTTCATCTCTCCCTACAACGCATCCAAGCATGCGATCGAGGCGATCGGCGATGGTCTGCGCCAAGAAATGGTCCCTTTCGGAGTTGAGGTCTCGTTGATCGAGCCGGGCGCGATCGCGACCCCGATCTGGGAGAAGGCCGACGCCGACGTGACGCGTGCTCGAGCAGCGATTGGCCCGGCGGTGAACGAGCTCTACGGCGAACGCCTCGACCAGCTCGAAGCTCTCGCCGCCAAGAACGCCAGAGCCGGGATCCCCGCCGAGCGCGTCGCGGAAGCGGTCGAGCACGCGCTCACCGCCGACAAGCCGAAGACCCGCTACGTCGTCGGTCGCGACGCCAAGATCCAGGCGCGGGCGCGGGCACTCGTGTCCGATCGCACCATGGACAAGCTGATCGACCGCGAGTTCAAGAACGCCTGAGCGCCGCCCGCTCAGGCTGCCCGGCGCAGGCGCCGGCTGCGCACGGTACGCGAGCCGATCAGCTCCTCCCAGTCGTCGGCGTCAAGCCGGTAGGGCTCGGACGCGCCGAGGAAGTCGCAGATCACAGCGGCGAGGCCTTCGGGATCCTCTAGGTGAGGGAAGTGCGCAGCCCGCGGCAGCGCCTCGAAACGGCTATGTGGGATCGCCGCGGCCGCAGCGCGACCGTGCTCGATCGGGATCGTTCGGTCGCGCTCGCCCCAGACGACCATCGTCGGCACCGGGCCGAGCAGGTAGAGGCGATCGACGGCGCTGACGCGCTGGCCGCGAAAGTCGATCACCGAGCGCAGGGTCTGAAGGAAGGCTCTGCGCTGACCGGCGCCCTGTAGTGGGCGCAGAGCGCGCACGACCGCGTCGAGATAGGCACTGCGTCGCGAGCCACGGCGTTCGAGCTCCCCCGCGATCCAGGCCAGCGCCGCCAGCACACGCGGACGCGAGGCAAGCGCAACCGTCCCCGACACGCCCGGCATCGCGGCGACGCGCAGCAGCGGGCTGACGTCCGACCCGAGCCCGCCGCTGGACACGAGCACGAGGCGCTCGACGCGCTCGGGGAACTGCCAGAAGAACTGCATCGCGATGCCGCCGCCGAGCGAGTGACCGACAACCGTGGCGCTGCGGATCCCCAGCGCCGCCAGCAGGTCGCGGATCGCGGCCGCATGGGCCCCGATCGAGTAGTCGCCGCGCGGGGTGGCCGAGTCGCCATGTCCGATCAGGTCGGGCGCGATAACGGTGTGTGTCTCGGCCAGGCGCAGGGCGAGATCGCGCCAGTGGCGCGACGAGTTGATCATGCCGTGGATCAGCAACACCGCCGGGCCGCTGCCGGCCGTGCGGTAGATGACCTCGTGTCCGTGTAGGTTCGCCTGCCAGGCCTCGAAGCCACTGTCATCGGGACTGCTCTCCATCCGCGCGCACCTTAGATACTGGCTCGCCATTGGCGCACGCAGGGGGACGCCAACTAGCATGCGCGGCTTGCGCGTAGCTGTGATCGACATCGGGACGAACTCGACGCGCCTGCTCGTCGCCGATGTCGCCGACGGACGGGTGCACGAGGTCGAACGCCACTCAACCGTGACCCGCCTCGGCCGCGGCGTCGACACGTCAGGCCAACTATCGAGCGACGCGATCGAAGACGTCTGCGAGGCGGTCGGCGCCTACATCGACCTCTACAACGGACTCGAGGTCGACGAGGTCCGCGCGATCGCCACAAGCGCAGTGCGCGATGCAGAGAATTCCGCGATGTTTCTCGCCGAGCTACGCGAGCGCTTCGCCCTCGACGCGCGCATCCTCGACGGCGACACCGAAGCGCGGCTCACCTATATCGGCGCCTGCGCCGAGCGCGCGCCCGCCGACAAGACGCTCGTCGTCGACATCGGCGGCGGCTCGACCGAGCTCGTCATCGGCGACGGCCCCGACGTTGGCTTTCACGCCTCGATTCAGGCCGGCACCGTGCGCCACACAGAGCGTCACCTCGGCCACGACCCGCCCGAGGCAAGCGAGCTCGAGGAGCTCGCGGGCGACGTCGGCGGGCTCGTTCACGAGGCGCTCGAGGGTGCTGCGATCGCACAAGCAAACGAGGGCATCGGCGTCGCCGGCACCCCGACTTCGCTGGTCGCGATCGAGCAGAAGCTCGACCCCTACGACCCGGACCTCGTCCATGGTTCGACGCTGACACTGGCTTCAGTTCAGCGCATGTGCTCGGAGCTCGCCTCGAAGTCGCTGGCCGAGCGCCTCGAGGTCGTAGGCCTCCATGCGGGGCGAGCGCCGACGATCGTCGCCGGCGTCGTCATCTTGATCCAGGTGATGCGCGCCTTCGGCCTCTCGGAGATCGAGGTCTCCGAGCACGACATCCTCTACGGGGCCGCGCTCGAGACTCTCGGCTGAGCGGTCCTAGCAGGGGCCGCTGGGAACGAGGTCGCGCATGAGGAAGATCTCGCAGAAGATGGGCTTGGGCACCAAGTTTTCGCTGACGACCCCGAAGCCCGCTTCGCGCCCGGCAAGCTCCGGGTGCTCGATGAAGCGATGGACGACCGCGACATCGACGCGATTGACGCGGCGCAAAAGATCGTAGATCTCGGCCAATGCGGTCCCCTGCTGGGCTTCAAAAAAAGCGTTCTCGCCGGCCGAGGAGACGCCGAACTCGGTTGCCCACATCGGCCTCGAGGCGTCGCCGAACTTCCTCATCACGTTCTGAATCTTTCCGAGGTAGACGCGAACGTCGGTGACGTAGTCCTCGTTCGGACCGACGCCGGGGTAGGGATGGATGCCGATCGCGTCGGCCTGCTGAGCGGCGCCGAGTTCGTAGAGGCGCTCGAGGAAGTTGCTGTAGCCGATCGCCTTCGTGTCGGAGTCGGCGTGCGGAGAGAGTCCGCCGCTGACCACCGGCATCCCCGGAACCTGACTGTGAAGCGCGCCCGCCACCTCCTTCAACATCTTCGCGTAGAGCTCGGGCTCAGGCCAGCCACCCCAGAACCTCGGGTAGTTGGGCTCGTTCCAGACCTCGATTCCGATCGAGTCGGGATAACGCTTGGCGGCGGCGACGGCAAACCTCGCCATCTCGTCGTAGTGTGATTGTGCGGGGCGGATCTCGTCGTTGCCTGCGCTGCACACGCCTGGGTTCGGCTGGGCCCAGCAGGGAGCGCCAAGGATCGACCACAAAGGCTGAATCCCGCGGGCCTGCAACTTCGCGTAGAGCAGGTCGGTCCCGTACCAGTTGTAAGAACCGGGGCTGGCTTCGACGCCAGACCAAGTCAGGCCTGTGCGCGCGATCGTCGAGCCGGACTTCTCGAGCTGATCGATCGCCGCGGTCGGCACGGGGGGCTGCTTGATGTTCCGGCAGGGGTCGACGAACCACCGGTTGCCCTTGCGCTTCCACCTAGCCTTGCCGGCGCAGTGGTAAGGCACCTGCCCCGCATACTCGCCCTCGGCTCGCCAGTAACAAGTCCAGACCGAGTAGTTGATGCCGCCTTTGCTCTTGCGGGGCCCGCAGCGGCTGATCTTAAGTTCTCGAGATTGTGCGGCCCATCTGAGTCCTCTATCGGCGACGTGGTTCGGTTCCTGAACCCAGCTGGACGAAAATTTCACGCACGCCGCGCCGCCTCTGATGCGCGATCGCGCATCGAGATACAGGTGTAGGCTCGCGGTCGGTGACTGACCAAAGCGTGCATTTCCGCACCTGTCCCTTCTGCGAGGCGACGTGCGGCCTTGCGGTGACGATGCGAGGCGACGAGGTGGTCTCCGTTCGCGGCGACGACGATGACGTCTTCAGCCGCGGCTTCATCTGCCCGAAGTCGCAGGGGCTGAAGCAGCTCAACGAGGATCCCGACCGGCTCACCACCCCGCTCGTTCGCCGCGATGGGGAACTCGTCGAGGCGAGCTGGGAGGAGGCGTTCGACGCGATCGACGATGGACTCTCGCGCGTGCTGGCCGCGGGCGGGCGCGACGCCGTTGCCGTCTATCTCGGCAACCCCGCTGCACACAGCCTCGGCGCCACGCTTTACGGCGCGCCGTTTTTGAAGGCGCTCGGCAGCAAGAACATCTACTCGGCCTCGACCGTCGATCAGATGCCCAAGCAGCTTTCGGGCGGGTTGATGTTCGGAACCGGACTAAGCGTCCCGGTGCCCGATGTCGACCGCAGCGACTACCTGCTGATCCTCGGCGCCAACCCGCTTGTATCCAACGGCTCGCTGTTGACCGCACCCGACATGCGCGGGCGCATCCGCGGCGTGCGCGAGCGCGGCGGCAAGGTCGTGGTGATCGATCCGCGCCGCAGTCGCACCGCGCGTGAGGCCTCTGAGCATCACTTCATCGTTCCCGGCACCGACGCGCTGCTCCTGTTCGCGCTGGTCAACGTGCTGGTCGCAGAAGACCTCGCGGCTCCCGGCGATCTCGCCGAGCACGCCAACGACGCCGACGCGATCGCCGGGCTCGCCGAGCCGTTCATGCCCGAGGCCGTTGCGGGGCCGTGCGGCATCTCGGCTGCGGCGATCAGGCGGATGGCGCGTGAGCTGGCAGCGGCCGAGCGGGCCGCCGTATACGGGCGTATCGGCACGACGACGCAGCGCTTCGGCACCGTCGCGAGCTGGCTCGTCGACGTGATCAACTATCTCACCGGCAACCTCGACCGCGAGGGCGGCGCGATGTTCCCCCTTGCCGCAGCGGCGCAGCGAAACTCGGCCGGCTCAGGGCCGACGGGACGCGGGGTCGCGGTTGGTCGCTGGGCGAGCAGGGTGAGCGGGCGCAATGAGCTCTTCGGCGAGCTGCCGGTGGTCGGACTTGCTGAAGAGATTGCCACGCCAGGCGAGGGCCAAGTGCGTGCCCTGGTGACGATCGCGGGCAATCCACTCGTGTCCACTCCGAACTCGGCGGCGCTCGAAAGCGCGGTCGAGACGCTCGATTTCATGGTGTCGCTCGACATCTATGTCAACGAGACGACGCGCCACGCCGACGTCATCCTGCCCTCGCCCGAGCCGCTGGCGAAGGGCCATTACGACACCGCGCTTTACCAGTTCGCTGTTCGCAGCGTGGCCAATTACTCGCCACCTGTGATCGAAACACCGCCGGGCCAGCTTCAGGAATGGGAGGTGATGCTGCACCTAGCCGGCATCGCCGCGGGACAGGGACCCGAAGCCGATATCGAGGCCTGGGACGAGCTCGTGATCCGCACCCTGATCGGCCGCGAGGTTTCGCTCACAGGCTCGATGATCGAGGGGCGCGACCCGGAGGAGATCGCAGCCGCGCTCGCCAACCGCCGCGGTCCCGAGCGCCTGCTCGACTTCATGGTCCGCGTCGGTCCGTTCGGCGAGGGCTTCGGCGCCGATCCGGACGGCCTCACCATGGACCGCCTCGAAGCCAACCCGCACGGGATCGACTTCGGTGCGATGCGCCCGCGCTTGCCCGATGTTCTGCGTACGCCGTCGGGCAAGATCGAGCTCGCCCCCGCGGAGATCGTCGCCGATCTGCCGAGGCTGGAGGCCGAGCTCGCCGCAGCCGTGCCGCGAAACGGCCACATGGTGCTGATCGGCCGCCGACAGCTTCGCTCGAACAACTCCTGGATGCACAACCTGCCGGCGCTGGTCAAGGGCAAGAATCGCTGCACCGCGCAGGTTCACCCCGACGACGCCGCCCGCCTCGGGCTCAGCGAGGATGGCCACGCCCGCGTGACCTCGAGCGTCGGCGAGCTCGTCGCCCCGGTCGAGATCACCGACGAGATCATGCCCGGCGTGATCTCGATTCCTCACGGCTGGGGCCACGACGCGCCCGACTCGCGGATGAGCGTCGCCGGCGAGCATGCCGGCGTCAACTCGAACCTGCTTGCGCCCGTCGCCGTCGACGAGCCCTCCGGCAACGCGGTGCTCAACGGGATTCCGGTCGAGGTAGTCGCTGCGGACCGTGCGACCGTCGTCGCCTAGAGCTCGAGCTCGTACTCGAGCAGCGTCTCAAATCTTCCACCGACGCGGTCGTAGACCTTTTGCGCGCGCTTGTTGTCGGGCATCGTGTACCAGAAGATCGATGCGGCCCCGAGGCGGCGAGCCACGGCTGCCACGGCCTCGATCAACGCGTCGGCGTGTCCGGCGCCGCGGGCGATTTCGGCAACGAACAGATCGTCGATGACCGCCACTGGCGTCCCGCTCAAGCTCGACCACTTCCATTGACTGTGGGCGAAGCCCACGACCTCGTCGCTGCGATCGTCAACGGCAACGAGTAGGAACGCCACGTCCTCGGGCACCTTCAGCGCCCGTCGGGCCATCCGCTCGAGCGACTCGTCGCTGGGGTTGGATTCGTAGAAGTCGCAGTAACCGCGAAGCAGCGGCATCAGTGCCGGCAGGTCCTCGACTGTCGCATCTCGGATGGCCATCAGTCGGCGTCGGGCAGCGCCTTTGCGGCGGCAGCGTCGAGCTTGAGCACGAGCTCAGCGTAACTGCCCTGGTCAGTCGTCGGCGAGCGCGCGGGCGAGGATGTCGCGCAGCATCTTCTGGTCCTTGCGCGAAAGCCGTCGAATCGGCTCGGGGGGCTCGGCCATACGACGGTTGAGCTGCTCGCGCAGCTCGCGCCCGCTTTCGGTGAGCGCGATCAGCTTTACCCGGCGATCGCGCTCAGCCGCGGTGCGCTCGACAAGGCCTCGCTCCTCGAGGCGGTCGACGATGCCGGTCATGTTCGAGTTGTCGCAGCGCATCATCGTCGCCAGCTCGCCCATCGGCCGCGGCTCGTCGAGGAAGCGCATCACGATCGCCTGTGGCGGCGAGAGCTCGAGCTCGTGGCCGGCGTTCATCAGCCGTGGCCGGCCGTGGTGAAAGAAGAGTTGGCCGAACAGCGCCCAGGCCTCACCGTCGACGCCCTCGATGTAAGGAGCCATGTCCTCGTAGCGGAATCCGGGGATCGGCGGATCGGGCTTGGCGCTGCTTACGGCTTTTGGGGGCACGACATCCACTGGAGGTGGATGATACTGTACTTTCTAGATAGTTGAGGAAGTCGAATATCTAGGAGTTCTTATGACGCAGGTCGAGCGCACCAGCATCGAGAACAACGGGATCGAGGTCGAGGGGCTAGTTCGCGAATTCAAGAAGGGCCCAAGAGCGGTCGACGGCATCGACCTCTCGGTTGCGCCAGGCGAGATCTACGGCTTTCTCGGGCCCAACGGTGCCGGCAAATCGACCACGGTCCACATGCTGACCACGCTGCTTCCCCCCACCGCAGGAACCGCACGCGTGGCGGGATTCGACATCGTCAAGGAAGGGGCCGCCGTGCGCGACTCGATCGGGGTCGCACTCCAGGAAGCGGCGCTCGACCCATTCCTGACAGCGCGTGAGCACATGCGCCTACAGGCCGGCATGCACGGCCTGCCTCGCGAGGCAGGCCGCAAGCGCGGCGACGAGCTGATCGAGCGCGTCGGGCTCTCCGACGCCGCCGAGCGCAAAGTCGGCGGCTACTCGGGCGGGATGCGGCGCCGTCTCGACCTGGCGCTGGCGCTCGTGCACGAGCCACGCCTGTTGTTCCTCGACGAGCCGACTACCGGCCTCGACGTTCAAAGTCGCACAGCGCTGTGGGATGAGGTCATGCGCCTTTCCGCCTCGCACGGAGTCACCGTCTTTCTCACCACCCAGTACCTCGAGGAGGCAGATGCCCTTGCCGATCGGGTTGGGATCATCGACACCGGCAAGATCGTCGCCGAAGGCACGCCCGACGAGCTCAAGGATGAGATCGGCCGGCCCTCGGTTGAGGCGTCACCGCTCGACGAAACCGACCGCGACCGCATGGCCGCGGTGCTCTCGCGCTTCGGTGAGCAGGCGCCCGCCTCGCCGGGCTCGCTCGCCGTGCGCCTCGCGGGCGGCACCGCACAGCTCGCCGAGGTCGTGCGCTTGCTCGACGCCGAGGGAATCAAGGTCGCCAACCTCGAGATCCACGCGCCTTCGCTCGACGACGTCTTTCTCGCCAAGACCGGCAAGCGCCTCGAGGGCGCGGGCGACGAAGCGGCGCCGGCGCCGACCGCCGACTTCGAGGCCGTGGCGGCGTGAGCAACGCGACAGCGACGCTCGATGCGGGCGGGCTGCCGCGCCCGCGCAGTGGCACTCTGAGCCAGATCGGCTACCTCGCTCAGCGCTCGGTGACGCGCACGCTGCGCCAGCCGGCGGTTGTCGTCTCGAGCATGATCTTCCCGCTGTTCTTGCTCGCGGTCAATTCGAGCGGGCTCAGCGCCGCGGTCAACATCCCGGGTTTTCCGACCGACTCCTATCTGACTTTCGCGCTCGGGCTGACGTTCATGCAGGGCGCGCTGTTTGCGACGATGGGTGCCGGCCAGGGCATCGCCGAGGACATCCAGCGCGGCTTCTTCAACCGCCTGCAACTGACACCGCTGCGAGGGCCGGCGCTGATCGCCGGTCAGCTCGCCGGCGTCGGAGTCCAGGGCCTGTTCCAGGGGCTCACGTACTTGATCGTCGGACTCGCCTTCGGCGCCAACCTCGAGGCTGGGGTCGCCGGCGCCATCGTGATCCTCATGTTCTCGATGCTGATCGCGATCGCCTTCGGCTCGCTCGGCCTCACGCTCGGCCTCCGCACCGGCAACGGCGAGGCGGTCCAGGGCGCGTTCCCACTGCTGTTCGTGCTCCTGTTCTTGAGCTCCGGCGCGCTGCCGCGAAACGTCATCGCGAACGACTGGTTCGAGGTAGTCGCCACGATCAATCCGGTCAGCTACATCATCGAGGGCATCCGCAGCCTCCTGATCAGCGGCTGGGACGGCGGGGCTCTGGCGCTGGGAATCGGTGTCGCTCTGGCGATTCTCGGCCTGGGTGTGTTCGCCGCAACCTTCGCCCTGAAATCAAGGATGGCGCGCACGTGAACCCGTTTTCAACCAACTTCGCCCGCGCCGCGCGCGTGATCGCCTGGCGCCAGCTCTTCGTCGTCTTCACCAAGCCGCAGTTCCTGTTGCCGCCGTTGCTGATGCCGATTTTCTTCTTCGTCGCCTTCGCCGGCGGGCTCTCGGCCGTGAGCCAAGCTCCGAACTTCGGCTATCCCGACTACACGACGTTTCAGTACATCTTCGTGCTGATGCAGTCGGCGGTTTTCGGCGGCGTCTTCGCCGGCTTCTCGATCGCCTCGGATTTCGAGAACGGCTTCGCCCGGCGGATGATGTTGGCGACTCGCAACCGCAACGCGATGATCGTCGGCTACGCGATCGCGGCTCTTGTGCGAGCGCTATTGGTTTGGGCGGTCGTCACCATCGTCGCCCTCGCCTCCGGCGCCGAGATCCTCGGCAGCGGCATCGACCTGGTCGGCATCTTGGCGATCGCGATCTTCCTCAACATCGCCGCGCTGCTGTTTGCCTGTGGCATGGCGATGCGGCTGCGAACGATGCAGGCAGCGCCGCTGATCCAGCTGCCCGCGTTCCTGCTGATCATGACCGCGCCTGTCTACGTGCCGCGGCCTCTGATCGAGGGGTGGGTTGCGACAGTGGCCGACTTCAACCCGATGACGGCGATGCTCGAAGCCGGGCGCAACCTCGTCATCGGCGCCCCGGCCGAGGTGCTCCTCGCCCTCGGTGTTGCCACCGGGCTGATCGTCGTGATGTCGATATGGGCGTGGACGGGGTTGCGACGGGCTGAAGCGGCGGGTTAGGCGAGCCGAGCGAGAAAGTGGTGGCGAGTTGATTCGGGACCCCGCCAACGGCGCTCGACGACTTCTTCTGCCATAGCCATAACAACGCGTCGAGCCCAACCGATTCAGCCAAAGCCGTCCGAACGTTCACCTCATTGCTGCCGTTTCAACCCGGCTCCGCGCCATCCTCCCCCCGCAACCTTCTCGGCAAATACCCTGACGCACCATGACCACCTACGAAACGATCACTCTCACCACTGATGCCGGCGCCGCCCGGATCACCCTCAACCGCCCCGACTCGCTCAATGCCTGGAGCTCTCAGCTCGGCCAGGAGCTCGGCGATGCCGTCAACGCCGTTGGCTCCGACGACGCCGTGCGCGCGGTGATGATCACCGGTGCCGGGCGGGCCTTTTCTTCCGGCGCCGACCTGCGCGAGCATGGTCCCAGCGACGGTGGCGTGCCCGACCTCGGAGCCCGACTGCGCGACATCTACAACCCGGCGATCCTGGCGATCCGCGAGCTGCCCAAACCCGTACTCGCATCTGTCAATGGCCCGGCCGCAGGAATCGGCTGTGCCCTGGCGCTTGCCTGCGATCTCGTCATCGCCGCGGAGTCGGCCTACTTCCTGCTCGCATTCGTCAACATCGGCCTCGTCCCCGATGGCGGCGCCACCGCGACTGTCGCCGCCCGTGTCGGCGCCTCGCGCGCGGCCGAAATGGCGATGCTCGGCGAGCGCATCGACGCTGCCACGGCACTCGAATGGGGGCTGATCAACCGCACCGCCCCCGACGACGAGCTCGGAGTAAAGGCAGGCGACCTGCTCACCAAGCTCGCGACCGGTCCAACCAAGGCCTACGCGGCAACCAAGTGGCTGCTCAACCGCACGCTGTTCGCGGACTTGGCCGCTCAGCTCGACGCCGAGGCCGACGCCCAGCGCGAGCAGGGAAGGACGGCGGATTTCATTGAAGGCGTCATCGCCTTCGCACAGAAACGGCCGCCCAGCTTCTCGGGAAGCTAACGGCCGTTTTCGGGTGGGTGCGTTTGAGCGTGATGCGGTCGTAAATCACCCTGATTGGCGCGAGCCGCTCGACCGCCTCGGCGCCGAACTGCGTAGTCGTAAGTTGGAACTACTTGGGGCCCTTGCCCGGTTTCGGGCCTTTATCCGGCTTCGAATCGTCCTCGAGACCAGCATCGGCATAGGCGGCGTCGAGCTCGGCCTGAACCACCTCGGTTTGGTCCGGGTATTCGAGGCGTTGCTCCAGCAACGGGATTGCCTCCTCCGGCCGACCCGAGAGTCGAAGTGCCTGGGCGAGGTTGAAGAGCGCGAAGTTGTAGGTGAGCTCGTCGCCCGAGCCCTCGAGCGCCGCAACGGCTTCTTGCAGGATCGGCACGGCCTCCTCAGGATTGCCGGCATCGATCAGGTCCTTGCCCTGCGCGTCGAGCGCGGCACCGTCCACGGCGGCACCGTCCACGCCAGCTGTTTGTTCTTCAGGCGTGGTGGTTTCGGTCGTTGAAGTCGTCTCGGTGGCGGGCGTCGCGGCTGCGTCGGGTTCGCTGCCGCCGCCTTCGCTCGAGCCCTTACCCGAGGAAGCGCCCGCGCCCGGCGCGCCGGAACCGCCGCCGGAGCCCGAGTCGTCACCGCTCAAGCCGATTGCGAGGCCGACTCCGAGCACTGCAGCGATCGCGCCGACCGCAAGCAATCCGGGGACGTAGCGACGCGCTGAAGACTGGCGGGAGATGCCGGTCGAACTGGGACGAAACGGCAGCGGCGCCTCGGCGGTGGGCTCCTCCGAGTTTGCGGCCTCGCGCGCGCTCGTGACCTCGTACGCGCGTGTATCAGTGCCGGCCGGCGGCTGCCCTAGCGCCTGCTCGAACATTGCCAGCGCGGCGATCGCCGAACTCGGGCGAGCCGCCGGGTCGGGATCGCGCAGGCGGTCGGCAAGTTCCCACAGGGGCCCGCCACCTCCATCGCGAGCGGCGGCGGCGAGCACGACGCCGAGCGCGTAGAGGTCGGAGCGCTCGCTCGCCGGGGCGCCTTGGCGGACCTCAGGCGCGATGTAGCTCTCGGTCCCAATCACGTGACCGGTGCGTGTCAGAGAGGTCGCGCCGACAGGCTGAGCGATGCCGAAATCGGTCAGGCGGGCGCGTCCCTCTTCGTCGATGAGCACGTTTTGAGGCTTGATGTCGCGATGAAGGACGCCTTCGGCATGCATGTGACGCAGGGCCTCGAGCAGATCGCGGGCGAGGCCTTCGCCCTCAGGCACGTCGCCGGCGCTGATCCGGGCCGCGAGGTCGCCGCCCTCGACGTACTCCATGACCAAGTAAGGGCGCTCGCCGGCGCCATAGTCCCAGACCCCAACCAGGTTCGGATGCTTTAGCGATGCGGCGGTGTGGGCCTCGCGCTTGAAGCGGGCCAGATATTCGGGCTCGGCGGCGATGATGTCGGAGAGCACCTTCACCGCGACCTCGCGATCGAGACGCTCGTCAACGGCGAGCCAGACGGCCGCCATGCCGCCGTGGCCGAGCCTGCGCTCGAGACGGTAACGGCCGGCCAGGGTCCGCCCAGCAGCGATTATCGGAGCTTCATTCACCCCTCAATACTGCCCGATCAGCGCCCGCCCTAATCCCAGTGGGCGAGGCGCTCAGTGAGCTTCAGTCACGGCGCGGCGCTTGCCGCCGCCTTCTGGAACGCCGTCCACGAAGGCTTAGCCTTGAGGTTCTTGTCGAACAAGCCGGAGGACGGACACCAGGCGCAGATCTTCTGCTTCGAGTCGCGCCAGCTGAACCAAGTGACGTTCTTGATCTTGAGCTTGCTGATCGACTTCGCAAAATACTTGTAGACGTCCGTCACGAGCTTGGCCTGGCCCTTCTTGCCCACATTCAGCGGGTTGCCGCGCTCGGCCGATCCCGCACCGACCTCAGTGATCCAAAGGCCTGACGCCGTGTCCTTCGCGCGCTTGACCTCTTTGCTGAAGCGCAGAACCTGGTCTTTGACCTTTGGCAGCCCCGCGCCATAGGGGTGCACGGCAACGCCGTCGAAGTCCTCTTCGACGCCTGGCACCTTGTAAAAATCGGCGAGGTAGTCGGGGCCAGGTACGGCTTTTCTCGAACCGTCGAGTGAGGGCATCCCGCCGAGGATGATCTGCGCCGCGGGGTCGCGGCTGCGAATTGCGTCAGCGGCGCTGGACAGCAGCTTCGCGTAGCCCTTGGGCGACGGCTTCGGCGCGTAGAAGGTTTCCGAGTTCATCTCGTTCCAAATCTGCCAGTTGCGGATCGGCAGCATAGGTACCTCGGGGTTGAGCGTCCAGAACTCGCCCTCGGGGCCGTATCGGGCGACGGCATCTCCGACGAACTTGTTCCAGGCCGCTAGGCCGGCGGCCTTTTTCACCGGGTAGATCGAGCACTTCGCGCCCTTGCACTTCGCCCCGTCGAGCGTCGATGCCCACAGCGGCGTCGCGAAGATGAAAGGCAGCACCTCGATTCCGTTTGTAGCGGACTCGCGGACGACGCCGTCGAACTCCACCCAGTTGTAATCGTCGGCCTCCGATGGGTCGATCGCGGCCCAGTTCATGATCGCGCGCAGGGTTCCGACGCCGCCTTCACCCATCAGCTTGAACTCCTCGGCGGCCAGTGCCGTCTGCGAGGAGATGCCATAGAAGCTGGCCGGTGGTGCGGCCTGTGCGCTCGCTGCGGTCAGGGTCAGGGCGACAGCGAGCGCCGCGGTTGCCAAGGACAAGTGTTTCGCAGCTCTTTTCAATTTCTTCATATGTACCCGAACACACTAGCGAGCCAAGGTTGCGGTCGCGCCACTCGCAAGTTATGCCCAGCGCAACGACGGCGCGCCGTCAGTTGAACGCTCGTGCATGCCGCCGCTTGCGGCGAGTGCGTTGCTCACTCAGCTGCTGGCGCCTCGATCTCGCGCTTGAGGATCTTGCCGGTCGGCCCCTTGGGAAGCTCATCGACGAACCAGATCTGACGCGGATACTTGTATGCGGCCACCTGCTCTTTTACGTGCGCCCGGAGCTCGTCCTCCGAGCACTCGGCGCCCTCCTTGAGCGCAACCGCGGCTCCGACCTCTTCGCCGAGATCGTCGTGGGCAACGCCCACCACGGCCACCTCGCGCACCGCGGGATGCTCGTACATCACCTCTTCGATCTCGCGCGGGTAGACGTTGTAGCCGCCACGAATGATCAGGTCCTTCTTGCGGTCGACGATGAAGAAGTAGCCGTCTGAGTCGACCGTCGCGATGTCGCCGGTCTTGAACCAGCCGTCGTCGTCGATCGCGTCGGCGGTCGCCTCGGGCCGGTTCCAGTAGCCCTTCATCACGTTATGCCCGCGGATCACGATCTCGCCGGGCTCGCCCCCGGCGACCTCGTTGCCGCTGTCGTCGACGACCTTCATCTCGACGCCCTCGATCGGCGTGCCGATCGATCCTGGCTTGCGCTCTTTGTCGGGGTGGTTGAACGAGGCCACCGGCGAGGTCTCCGAGAGGCCGTAGCCCTCGAGCACTTTGCAGCCGAAGGCCTGCTCGAACGCTTTCATCACCTCGACCGGCATCGCCGAGCCGCCCGAGGCGCAGACCTCGAGCGAGGAGGTGTCGAACGAGTCGCGATCGGGGTGATTGAGCATCGCCGCGTACATCGTCGGCACGCCCTGGAACACGTCGACCGTGTCGCGCTGGATGATCTCCAGCGCCTTCGCCGGGTCGAAGCGCGGAATCAGGGTCAGCGTCCCGCCCGCCGCGATGCAGGTATTGAGGCCGCAGGTCTGCCCGAAGGAGTGAAACAGCGGCAGCGCGCCGAGGATCACGGGCTCGTCGGGAAGCGCGAACAGCTTCACCGCCAGCTCGACGTTGCGCCCCAGGTTCGAGTGCGTGAGCTCGGCACCCTTCGGCGTCCCGGTGGTGCCCGAGGTGTAGAGGATCACGGCCGTGTCGTCGCCGGCGCGATCGACGACCTCGAAGGAGTCCTCGTAGGAGCCCACCAGCTCCTCGAACTTGCCCGGCTCAACCAGGATGAGCTCGGCGTCTGCATCGGCTGCGCCTTGCTCGGCGGCCTCAGCGAAGCCGTGCCAGGCAAACAACACCTTCGCCTCGGGATCGGTGAGATAGAAGCCCACCTCGCGCTTTTTCAGCAGCACGTTCATCGGCACAACGACGGCGCCGAGGCGCAGCACGCCGTAGTAGATCGCGGCGAAGTAGGGGACGTTGGGGAGCATGATGCCGACGCGATCACCGGCCTCGATGCCCTTGTCGGCGAGCATGTTGGCGACCCGCGCCGAGGCGCGATCGAGCTGGTTGTAGGTGAGCTCGACGTCGTCGAGCTTCATCGCGACGCGATCGGGATGCTCGGCGGCGGTCGCTGCCAGGTTCTCGGCCAGGTTCATCGGTGCTCTCTCTCCTCGGATCCTCTAAAGCCAGTCGCCGGGCGGCTACCCAGCGTGAGCGAGTCTATTCCGCCGGCGTCGGATGCAGCCGAACGCGGTGGCCGCCGCCGAACCTGATCCCGCCGCTGCCTCAGCGGGCATACTGCCCCGCGTGGGGGCAACCGCAGCACCGCCCAAGCAGCTTCTCGCGCGCTCGGCGCTCGAGCTCGCCGACGCAATCCGCGTCGGCGAGGTCAGCTCGCGCGCGGTCGTCGACGCGCACATTGCGCTGATCGAACGCCGCAATCCGCAGATCAACGCGATCGTCGCCACCCGTTTCGAGCAGGCGCGAGAGGAGGCAGACGCCGCCGACGCTCGTGTCGCCGCGGCCGCCGATGGCGAAGCTCTGCCCGACTTTCTCGGCGTCCCCTGCACGATCAAGGAATCGTTCGCAGTTGCCGGGATGCCACACACCTCGGGCTCGCTCGATCGCGAGCATGTGGTCGCCGAGCATTCGGCGACCGCGGTCGAGCGGTTGGTCGATGCCGGCGCGATCCCGCTCGGGGTCACGAACACGTCCGAGCTGACGATGTGGATCGAATCGCAGAACCCCGTCTGGGGGCGCACCGACAACGCCTACGACGCAACCCGCACCGCCGGCGGCTCGTCGGGCGGAGAGGGTGCCTCGATCGGCTCCGGCTTCGCCCCGATCGGCCTCGGCGCCGACATCGGCGGCTCGATTCGCCTGCCAGCTTTCTTCAACGGCTGTTTCGGGCACAAGCCGACTTGTTGTCTCGTCCCCCACAGCGGCCATTACCCTGTGCCCAACGAGCGCGGGTCGACGCTATTTGGATGCGGGCCGCTGACCCGCCGCGCGGAGGATCTGATGCCGTTTTTGCGCGCGACCGCCGGCCCAGACGGCATCGACAGCACGGTCCGCGAGGTCGAGCTCGGCGACCCGGCCGACGTCTCGATCGAGGGCCTGCGCGTGGTGATCTCCGACGACGCGACGATTCTGCCCGTTTCGCTCGAGCTGCGAAATGCGCGCATACAGGCGGCCCGGGCGCTGCAAGCTGCTGGTGCCGACGTCGTCCGCGTCTCGCTGCCCGGAGTGCGCACGGTTGTGCAGCCCTACCTCAACGCGATGCGTGAGTCGGGAGCGCTGCGCGACATCCTCGTCGAAGGCAACGGTGGCGACCTGCCGCGATTCGGGCGCCTGCTCTCCGATGTCGCGCGTGGGCGCAGCCGCTACACGACCCCGCTGCTGATCACGCTCGCCAGCGAGAATGTCGCCAAGTACGCGCCAAAGGGATTCGAACGCCGCGCCGCCGCCGCCGAGCGCGCGATCGCGGCCGAAGTCGAGGACGCGATCGGCGACGGCGTGCTGCTGCATCCGCCCTTCTCCCGCGTCGCCCCGCGCCACGGGCGCACCATCGGGCGCCCCTGGACGCTGGCGCCGATGGCGCTTTTCAACATGCTCGGGCTTCCCGTGACCCAGGTGCCGCTGGGGCTGAACGAACGCGGCCTCCCCCTCGGCGTCCAGGTCGCCGCCGGACGCGACCGCGACCACGTCGCGATCGCGGTGGCGATCGAACTCGAGCGCGCCTTCGGCGGCTGGGCGGCGCCTACTCGACCGTGACCTCACCCTCCATGCCCTGCTCGGCGTGGTCGGCGATGTTGCAATACATGCGGTAGGTACCGGCGGCAAGGTCGACGGTGAGATCGGTGCTTGCGCCGCCCTCGACCGTCTCGCTGACCTCTTCGACGCCGTCGCCCTCGATCTCGAGGTTGTGCGGAATAGCGCCGTCGTTGATGATCGCGAAAGTCACCTCCCCGGCTGCTGCGCTTGCCTCGGAGGGATCGAGCGCGTACTCGGTCTCGGAGATGTCAATCGTCTCGCCGCCGCCGGAAGCGGTCGTCGAAGTCTCAGTCGCCGCGGTTGTCTCCTCGTCGTCGTCGCCGCCGCACGCCACGAACACAAGCGGTAGGGCGACGAGGCAAAGTATCAGGGCCAGGTGTCTGCGATGCACGGTTGCCTCCTCAGGCACGCTCGAGTTGGTCGCGACGATCGTCGCACGCTTGGGGCCGAAAGCAAAAGTTAATTCCGTGACGCGCCGATCCTCCGATCGTCGCTGCGCAGTCATCCGATCGGCCTTACCTGGGTTTGGCCGCCGCTACGCGGGTAAGGCTATGCCCATGTCAACTGCCACGATCATCGTTATCGCCATTGCTGTCGTCGTCATCATCATCGCCCTCGCCCTTCTGGCGCGGCGACGTGCGGCCGAGAAGGAGATCGAGCGCCAGCGGCTCGCCCAGGAGGCAAGCGCCCACCGCGACCAAGCCGACCGCAAGCTCTCGGCGGCTCAGGAGCGCGGTACCGAAGCCGAGCTTCATCGCTCTCAGGCCGAGGAGCATTCGGCACGCGCCGACGAGCATGCCGCAGCGGCAAGCGAGCACGCCGAGCAAGCCTCGACGCTGGATTCGCACAGCCAAGACGCCGGCCATTCCGCGGCGCTGCATGAGCAGGAGGCTGAGCAGCGCGAGGACAAACTGACGTAGCTCTCGCGGACGCAGGCGCCCCCACGGCCGGCGCCTGCGCCTCGCCAGCCGGCGCTCTCACGTCGGGTCTTCATCGCGATCGAACGGCGAAGCGGCAAGCGCTGGCGTCGCGTCGCTGACGATCTCGGCCTGTCGATCGTCTGGACCGTCGACGGCGCCGGCGTCTACAGCGCGCACTGGCAGGTGCCGCGCAAGGCTCGAGCGGGCCGTTACCGAATGGCGATCACCGCTAACCGCTACCGCCTGCGCTCGAAGGCCTTCAGCGTCAATCGCGCCGCCCCGGCGCAGGACACCGATCCGACGCACCCTGCCGCTCTGTTCGCCCCGATCACGAACCGCTGAGACGAACGACAGCCGATCGGCCACCTCCTCGGCTGTTGCTGCGGGCGAAGTCCCCAGGCCGATCTTTAGACGCGCGGATAATTGCGCTTCTCGCACATTCCCTAGCATCGCGGTCTCAACCTGAACAACCAGTCTTAGAGCGGCGCGTCGTAGAACGGGCGCGTCGTCGCGCTTAGGAGGCACGAAGTACACATGACGAGGATCCGGCAGAAGAACGTGACAGCGTCGAAGTGGAGCTCCAACGGCGAGGCGCTCGGCACGGCCGACCTCACCGAGGAGAAGAACAACGTATTCGGCGCGAACGTCTTTTCCGTCGCGGTGCAAGAGGACCGGCTCTCCAAAGACACCTTCAACAAACTGAAGTCGACGCTCGCCACCGGCGCGGCCCTCGACCCCGCTCTCGCCGACGAGATCGCCGAGGCAATGAAGGAGTGGGCGCTTGAGCGCGGAGCGACCCACTACACCCACGTCTTTCAGCCGCTCACTGGCCTCACGGCCGAAAAGCACGACTCCTTCTATGACCCCGACGGCGAGGGCGGCGCGGTCGCCGAGTTCTCGGGCAAGGAGCTGATCCAGGGCGAGCCCGATGCCTCTTCCTTTCCCACCGGCGGCATCCGCGCCACCTTCGAGGCCCGCGGCTACACCGCCTGGGACCCGACGAGCCCGGCGTTCATCCTCGAGAACCCCAACGGCGCCCTGCTCTGCATCCCGACGGCGTTCGCCTCCTGGACGGGCGAGGCACTCGACGCCAAGATCCCGCTGCTGCGCTCGATGGACGCGCTTTCGAACTCGGCGATTCGCGCCCTGAAGCTGCTCGGCGAGACCGAGGCGCAGCGAGTCTTCACGACCGTCGGCCCTGAGCAGGAGTACTTCCTGATCGACGAGCAGTACTACTTCGAGCGCCCCGACCTCGTCACCACCGGGCGCACCCTTTTCGGCGCCAAGCCGCCGCGGGGACACGAGCTCGACGATCACTACTTCGGCGCCATCCCCGAGCGCATTCTCGCCTGCATGATGGAAACCGAGACCGAGCTGCGCAAGCTCGGCGTCCCGGTCAAGACCCGCCACAACGAGGTCGCCCCGGGTCAGTACGAGATCGCGCCCGTGTTCGAGAACTCCAACGTCGGCTCCGATCACCAGCAGCTGACGATGCAGCTGATGCAGTCAATTGCTCGCAAGTACGGCCTCGTCTGCCTGCTTCATGAGAAGCCGTTCGCCGGCGTCAACGGCTCGGGCAAGCACAACAACTGGTCGATGGGAACCGACACTGGCCACAACCTGATGGACCCTGGTGAAACGCCGTCGCAGAACACCAACTTCCTCTTCTTCTGCGCCGCCGTGATCCAGGCCGTGAACAAGCATCAAGGTCTGCTGCGGGCCTCGGTCGCCGATATCGGCCAGGACCATCGCCTTGGAGCGAACGAAGCTCCTCCGGCGATCATCTCGATCTTCCTCGGCGCCGAGCTCGACAAGATCTTCGCCGCGCTCGAGTCGGGCAAGGGAGATCCGAACACGCCCGACTCCCTGCTTGGCCTGGGCACGCCGGTGCTACCGCGCCTGCCGATGGACGGCGGCGACCGCAACCGGACTTCGCCGTTTGCCTTCACCGGCAACAAGTTCGAGTTCCGCTCCCTCGGGTCGAGCATGTCGCTCGCCTTTCCGAACACGGTGCTGAACACGATCGTCGCCGAGGCGATCGACGACCTCAGCGAGAATCTCGAGGCCAAGATCGAAGCCGGCGCCGACGTCACCGGGGCCGCGCTCGAAACCGTCAAGGAGGCCTACGTCGCCAACAAGCAGGTCTGCTTCGGCGGCGACAACTACGACGAGGCCTGGCACACCGAGGCCGAGAAGCGCGGGTTGAAGAACCTGCGCACGACGCCCGATGCGCTGCCCGAGGTGCTGACCGAGTCGAGCGTCGCGGCCTTCGCCAGGTACGACGTGCTCTCCGAGCGCGAGCTCGAGTCGCGCTACGAGGTCTGGCTCGAGCAGTACATCGTCAAGGCCAACATCGAGGCAGAGACCGCGCACGACATCGCCAGCACGATGATCCTGCCCTCGGCAATGCGCCACCTCACGCTCTGCGCCCAGTCGGGCGTCGACGGGGCCGACCAGCAGGTGAGCGCCCTGACGGCGAAGCTGATCGCGGCCCTCGAACAGCTCGAGCGCGCCAACGCCTACCCCGACGGTGTCGAGGGACTGCAGCTCGCCGAGCACGCCCGCGACCACCAGCTCGTCGCCATGGTCGAGGTTCGCGAGGTCGCCGACAAGCTCGAGCGAGTAGTCGCCGACGACCTCTGGCCGCTGCCGAAGTATTCAGAGATTCTCTTCGTGAGGTAGCCCTGAGTGGCAGGGCGTGCGGGCGTTAACTCTGAGAGGCAGGGCGTGCGGGCGGCGGCAATTCCCGTTTCAATGAGTGGACAGCTCGTCGGCTTTCCGACGTTGCGACGAGTCTTTGCGTCCGGTCCAAGCGCTTTCTCAGCACGGCGATCGCCACCTCTGGCTCGTTGACAACTTGCCGATAGGTGAACCGAAGCACCTCGTAGCCGCAGCTGACAAGCCAGGTATCGCGGCGATGATCGTCCTCGAAAGCCGCCGCGCCGCGGTGATACCGGTAACTGTCGGTTTCAACGACAACGCCGAGCTCCCGCCATAGGAAGTCCGCGCGGTACGGGCCCAGCTGTGCGTTGACCTCCGGCTCCGAAACCCCATGGCGGCGGCAGAGGCGAAGGAAGATCGCCTCGAGTTCACTCGCTGTGCGGTCTCGCAGGAGCCCGAAGTCACCGATCGGAAGCCTGAGGAACTCGGCCTGACGAAGAGCTCGGCGCCGCTCGTCCGAGGTCGCGTGCCGGCTGAAGTCCTCGAGCGTGCGCCGGGGGCGAGTGACGGGAATGGTCTCTCGGATGGTGGTCTTTGCTTCTGTCAGTGAGGGAGTGCGGTGAATGGCGAGTCCGTTTCGCCGCTTTCGTCCGCCGCTGACTGGAACGGTGACGTGGATCAGGCCGCCCGCAGGCTCGAGCATTCCCCAGAGTGCGGCCGCGCTGCGATGGCTCAGCGCCGACCCGTCGCCGCAAGCCAGCGTTGCTGCTTTCCAGCGCCCTTTATGGGTCAGACCGGTGTGGCCAACGGCATAGACGCCACGGTGGATGCGGTGAAGTCGCCCGTGGGCGACGCGATAGGCGACGCCGTTGTGATCGAGCCCCGCCGCGTAAAGCTGCGCAATCGAGATCACCCCATGCTGGCGGGCGGCAATCTTCGCGATCTGCGCGTCGCATTCGACGCCTTTTGCTGCCATAGACATAACAAGGCGTCAATCCCATCCGATTCTCCCCGTATGCGGCACCGCAGGCCGCTTTGCGACACTGGGCGGGTGAGCGCCTCCACCGCCCCCAAGCTCTCGGTGCTCGACCTCGCGATCGTCGGCGAGGGATCGAGCCACGCCGAGTCGCTGTCCAACTCGGTCGATCTCGCGCGGGCTGTTGAACGCCTCGGCTATCACCGCCACTGGGTCGCCGAGCACCACAACATGCCCGGAATCGCCAGCTCGGCGCCGGCCGTGCTGGCGGCGACGCTGGCAGCCGAGACTGAGGTCCTTCGCATCGGCTCGGGCGGCGTCATGCTGCCCAACCACGCGCCGTTGGTCGTCGCCGAGCAGTTCGGCATGCTCGAGGCGCTTCATCCGGGGCGCATCGATCTCGGCATCGGCCGCGCCCCGGGCACCGACCAGATCACCGCGGCGGCGCTTCGCCGCTCGCACGACCCGCTGTCAGACGACGAGTTCCCGCGCCACTTTATGGAACTGATCGGCTTTTTCAAGGGCGAGTTTCCCGATAACCACCCCTACAACCAGATCACGGCCGTTCCCGGATGCGGCGACATGCCGGAGGTCTGGCTGTTGGGCTCGTCGGGTTACTCGGCGCAGCTCGCGGGGATGCTGGGGATGCCGTTCTCCTTCGCTCACCACTTCATGCCGCGAAACACGGACGCCGCCCTGCAGCTCTACCGCGAGCACTTTCAGCCCTCGGAGTATCTGGACGAGCCCTACACGATGGTCGCCTGCGCGGCGATCGCCGCCGGCGATGACGAGCGCGCCCGCTATCTCTCGCGGCCGGCGAAGCTCTCGATGGCACGGTTGCGTGCGGGCCAACCGACACGGTTTCCGACCCCGGAAGAAGCCGCCGAACACGAATTCTCGCCGCGTGAGGAGCAGAGCATCAGCGCGCTTTCCGGTTCGGCGGCGATCGGTGGTCCCGAGGCCGTGAAGGCAAAGCTCGACGAGCTGGCCGAACGCACGCGGGCCGACGAGCTGATGATCACGACGATGGTCCACGACCACGCCGACCGCATCCGCTCCTACGAGCTGATCGCCGAGCTCTACGAGCTCGACCAGCCGCAGCTCGCCGCGGCATACTCCTGAGCATGGGAATGCTCGACCTCGCCGATCGATCCTGGCCGGTGTTGCACCGGCTGATGGGAGCGCACACCGCGATCTACCGCGCAACCGGCGGCGCCATCGGCTCACGGGTTCCCGGCATCAAGGCAAAGATGCTGCTGTTGGACCACGTCGGCGCCAAGAGCGGCAAGAAGCGCACCTCACCACTGCTCTACATCCCGGCGGGCGGCGCCGGCGACGTCGCGATCATCGCCTCCAAGGGCGGCTATCCGAAGTGCCCGGCCTGGTATCACAACCTCAAGGCCAACGCGGACACCACCGTTCAGCTCGGTCGCGAGAAGCGCACGGTGCGAGCGCGCGAAGCGGTCGGCGACGAGCGCGACCGCCTCTTCGCCGATGCCGAGCGCAGCTACTCGGGATACTCCGACTACGCCGAGCGCACCGAGCGCACGATCCCGGTGATCGTGCTCGAGCGACGCTAGCCGGGCTCGGCGACCTTCGCCACAGCCCGCGCGTGGCGCCGCACCTCCGCGTCGCTGATCGCGCCCGGGCCGAGCTCGACCACGAACGCACGCTGCTTGAGCCGATGTCCCTGGTACCCGGTCGCGCTCCCGGGCGGTGACGGAAAACAGTCGTCAGGCGGCAGACCCGAGAGCCGCGCGTAGCGCAGCGCCACGTTGCGGCCGCGGCGGTCGCACGGGATCAGTGTGTTGCCGAAGGGCTGGTGGTAGTAGATCGTGATCTCGGGGCGAACTCGGCGCAGGAATCCACGCAGCGCTCGCGTCTCCGGCTCCGACACTGGCCCGGGGCCCGAGTAGTACCCGCTTGATGGCGGAATCGCCCGCCAGTTCCAGGCGAAGTTGCGGTTGAGGTCGACGCCGTGGGAGTTGCCGCGGGTGCCGGCGGCGACGCCGTCGGGATTGACAGTCTCGATCGTCCACAAGGCAACGCCGTCGAGGCGAGCGCCAACGCGCCGGCGCAGGCGCGCAACGACGCGCTCGCCCTGAGTCTCGTCGCCGTGGATCGAGCCGACTACCAAGACTGCCCGCTCGCTCGCCGGATCGCCTGACATCCGCGCTTTGATCGTTTCGCCGCGGACCGATTCGCCGATCGGTTGCGAGCCGGCGCCGCTGCCGAGCACGACAGCGGCGACCGCAGCGGTTACTACGAGGGCCCCGATGTCGCGCCGGCTTCCTCTGCCGTTCGCTCAGCCTCTTCGAGTCGCCGCTCGACGAGGTCGAGCCCGGCGCCCCAAAAGCCGGGATCCGTGAGGTCGACGCCGACGATCTCGCCGAGCTCCTCCGGCGGCATCGAGCCACCGGCGCGCAGCAGCTCGAGATAGGAATCGACGAAATCCTCGCCCTCCTCCTCGTAGCGTCGATAGACCGAGAGCGCGAGCAGGTTGCCGTAGGCATATGCGTAGACGTAGCCCGGCGTGTCGATGAAGTGCGGTACATAGGACCACCACGAGCCGTAACCGTCGTCGAGCTCGACCGAGTCGCCGAGCAGATCGTTCTGAGTCTCGAGCCAGGCGCTTTTCAAAGCCTCGACCGAGAGCTCGCCGATTTCTCGCCGCTCGTTGTGGACGCGCTGCTCATATCGATTCATCGCCACCTGGCGAAAGATCGCGGCGACGGCGCCGTCGAGCGAGTCGGCCAGAAGCGAGAGCCGTGCCGAGGCGTCGGGCGCGTCGCTGAGCATGCGCCCGAGCACGATCGACTCACCAAATATTGAAGCCGTCTCGGCAACGGTCAGCGGCGTCGCAAACTCGAACACACCCTTGGGCCGCGAAAGCGCGGCGTGCACCCCGTGGCCGAGCTCGTGAGCCATGATCAAGACGTCTCCGGGCCGCGAGGTGTAGTTGAGCATCACGTATGGGTGAGCCGTCGGCACGGCGTAAGAGCAAAAGGCTCCACCGCGCTTGCCGGGCGCCGGCGGCGCATCGATGTAGTTGCCGCTGAAGAACTCAGCCGCAGCCTCGCCGAGCTCCGCTGAGAAGCCCGAGTAACAATCGAGCACGAGATCGCGGGCGTCGCGGTAGGTGATCCGCTGTTCCGTTTGCGCGACCGGCGCCATCCGGTCGTAGTGGGCCAGTCTGTCGAGACCCAGCAGCTTCGCCTTCAGCCGATACCAGCGACGGGCGAGGTCGTAGCGCCCGACGACTGCCTCGATCAGCGCCTCGACCGACTCGTCTGACGCCTCGTTCGAGAGGTTGCGCGAGGCAAGCCAGTGCTCGTAACTGCGCAAGCGGTCCTTGGTCGCTTTATCGGCGATCAGGGTGTTGAAGATGAAGGCGCGGGTGCGAAGCCCGGGCTCGAGCGCTTCGGTGACCGCGCCGGCGGTGGTGGCGCGCAGCTCGCGGTCGGGTGAGTGCAAATTGGCCAGGGCCTCCATCAGCTGCACAGGCTCGTCAGATCCTGGGACTGCGACCGTGATCGACGAGGTCAGCTCGGTGAACAGGCGACCGAAGGCCGAGCGGCCGGTTACCGACGTCTCGGTGAGGATTTTCTCCTCAGGCTCTGAGAGCTGGTGTGGGCGATAGCGGCGAAGGGTGCGCAGGTGATGCCGACAGAACTCCAATTCGCCGGATGCGATCAGCTCCTCTGCCTGCTCATCGTCGAGCTCGTTCCACTCGAGATCGAAGAACAACAGCGCGGTCTGTAGAGCCGCACCGCGCTCGGAAATCTGTTGCAACAAGGCGCCGCGCTCGGGGCTTTGGGTATCGACGGCAAAGCCGAGCGAGGCATACGTGGCGGCGCGGCCGACCGCGTCGGAAAGGTCTTCGAGCTCACGCATCGCGGCGGCGAACGCCGGCGCGTCGAGCCTGGCGACGTTGCCGCGGTAGGTGTCGGCGAACTTCAAGGCCCGCTCTTGGGCGCCGTCGAGCAGTTCCAGAGCGCGCTTTTGGCCACCACCTTCGACCAGCGGCTCGAGGTCCCAGCGGGTTTCGGCGAGTTCGGTGTCGGGGGCCTGCGCCTGCGTCGATGTTTCTGTCGTCATCGAGGTACACCATAGGAACCCGTGCCGGCCGGCGGTGTCACACCCCGTTGAAGCTGATCTCCTGGAACGTCGCCGGGCGCGTCGTCAAGCTCGAGCGCCAGGCCGCCGCGCTCGAACGCCAGCAGCCCGATCTCGTCTGCTTGCAGGAAATCCGGCCCTCGACGCTGGGGCCGTGGCGCGCAGCCTGCGCCGAAATGGGTCTCTCGTATGTCGCCGAGAGCTCAGATGTGATGGCCAAGCGCCGTCTCCTCTGCGCCACCGCAAGCCGCTGGGAGCTCGCGACGCTACCCGCGGTCGGCGCGCCGTATCCCGAGCGCGTAGTTTCGGTCGTCACGCAGACGCCTCACGGCGAGCTCGAGCTGCACAACACCCATGTCCCGCCCGCGCCCTCCAACGGCCTGATCAAGGTCGAGACCCTCGAGGCCCTCTTCTTCGCACTGGCCCGAGGCAGTGACCGTCACCGCATCCTCTGCGGTGACCTCAACGTTCCCCGGCTCGAGACGGTCGAGGGCGAAGTGATCACATTTGCCGACAATCACCCCGAGCAGCTGCTGCGCTGGGATCGAGCCGAGCGCTGCCTGCTCACCGATCTCGCCGAATCGGACCTGCGCGACTGCTTTCGCCTGCTTCACGGTTACGAGCGCCGCGACGTCAGCTGGGTACTGAACACGCGCTCGGTGCGCAAGGCCGGCCACCGCCTCGACCACATTCTCGCCTCGCGAAGCCTTGGCGTCGTCCATTGCGACTATCACCACGAATGGCGCGACTCGGGGCTGTCCGATCACTCGGCCATGGAGGCGGTGTTCGAACCGGTCGTCGACGCTTAGCCGGGTTCGCGACGGCGGCAAGCGGCCGCTGCGCCGGCGCAAAGAAAAGGCCCGCCACAAGGGGCGGGCCTGATCAAAACGTTTGGTCGCTGCGAGGAGCGCTAAGCGGCCTTCGGCTCCTCGCCATCCTCGAGGCGCCGGCGCGCCTTGAGCACAGCAGGGACCGAGCACCGCACGACCTTGGCGATCTCGCCGTTGGGACGGTCGGGATCGCGATCGATCTCGAACTCGATCAAGGCCTGGGTGCGCAGCTTGGCACGATCCTCGAGGCTCTTGCCCTCGCCGTGCTTGGCATCGGCTTCCTCGGTCGCCAGCGCGCGGCGGCAGGAAAGACAGTGGGCAACGCCACTCTTCTTGACCCAGCCCGCGGGGGGGCCGCGGCGCTCGTGGCCGGGCATCCAGGTGGAGATCACGCCACAGCGGGCGCAGTGGGTCTCGACCGGTGCTCCGCGTCGACGAGTGGGCTTGGCGACGATGCGATGGGTGCCGGTATCGGGCGCTGACGGCATTACGACTCCTTGTGAGGCGGATAAAGTCCGAGGACCCCGACAGGCACTCACAGGCGCACGACGGAACGAACTCGGGGGTCGCGGGTGGCGACCCGGGGCCACTTAATCTAGCAAATCCACTTATTAGTAACTTGCGTTACATACTAGCGGCGCCTACGGCGGGAATTCCCGCCGTTTCGGCTCCCGCCTGACCCTGAGCGCGGCGAGCGGCCCTCGGAGCGGCTCTGCAAGCGGCCGTTGGAGGGTGCGGAGACGTGCTGCGGGCGGCCGTGTTCGAACTCCGTGGCGAGGCCGAGCATCTTTGCGATCTTGCGCATGTCGGCGTCGTCCTCGCGGGTGATGAAGGTGACGCCGGCGCCGTCACGACCGGCGCGAGCGGTGCGCCCGACGCGGTGGACGTAGGCGTCGCGATCGCCGGGGGCGTCGTAGTTGATCACGTGGGTGATGTCCTCGACGTCGATGCCGCGGGCGGCGACATCGGTGGCGACGAGGGTGTCGATATCGCCCGAGGCGAACATCGCAAGCGCCCTGCGGCGCTGGTTCTGACTCTTGTTCCCGTGCATGGCGACAGCGTCGACGCTCTTGCTCGAGAGTCGCTTGACGAGGCGATCGGCGCCGTGCTTGGTGCGCACGAACACGAGCGTGCGGCCACGGTCGGCGCTCCTGAGCTCCTCGACCAGGGCCGAGACCTTGCCGGCGTGGTCGACGTGCACGAAGCGATGTTCGACCTCGCTTCGGTCTTCCTCGACCGGCTCGTGCACGTGGCGCCGAGCGTCGTGGGTGTAGGCGCGAGCGACCTGGCCGGCAGCGGCTTCGAGCGTGGCCGAGAAGAACAGCGTCTGGCGATCGTTGGGCGTCTGCTTGACGATCCGGTCGACTGCCGGCTTGAAGCCCATGTCGAGCATGCGGTCGGCCTCGTCGATGACGAGGATGCGGATGTGCTCGAGCGTGATCGAGCGGCGCTGAATCAAGTCTTCGAGTCGCCCGGGGGTGGCGACGATGATGTGGGCGCGGGCGGCGCGCTTGGCCTGCTTTTCGATGCCGACACCGCCGTAGACGGGGGCGACCGAGAGGGCGCGAGCGGTGGCGACGTCGTGCATTTCGTCGACGATCTGCTCTGCCAGCTCGCGGGTGGGAGCCAAGATCAGCGCCGCGGCGCGGCGGTCATTCGATTCGACGCACTCGACCAACGGCACACCGAAGGCGAGCGTCTTGCCCGAGCCGGTGGGCGACTGGACGAGTACGTCGTGGCCATCGAGAACGTCCTCGATGACAAGTTTTTGTACGGCGAAGGGGGCAGTGATGCCGCGCTTCGAGAGGGCAGCCGCGACAGGTCGCGACACGCCGAGATCGGCGAACGTAGTCATTCGTGCAACTCCTATGTGAGTGGGTGGGAATCCTGAGACCCGGACGCACTCACGTGCACGGAAGAAACGGAACTCCGCGGGCACCAGAAACGGCAACCCGACGCAGCGACGGTAGCAGGTCTCCTCGAATTCTCCCGATTTGCTGGAACTTTGCCTGCACCGCGAGTCGGCGGTAAGCTAGTTACACCGCCGGTTGGGCCTTCGACCTACTCCTCCGCCCTGCACAGATCCCGGCCTCACCCGAGGGGAAGGGAAGAGGTAAGCCTTGAGCGAGCCAGCCACCGCGCCCACCACCAGTTCATCTGAAGTCGGAGAGGAAATCGCCAGGTCTTTGAGCTCGATCTGGCAGCGCCGTTCCGGGACCCGTCCCAGCGCCGCGAGCACCGAGATCGCAAACGACGTCGTTCGCTGCACTATGGAGGGTGCTGTCGGAAACCCGCCCCCCGAGCCCACCGAGGGCGAAGCCGCCCACGACGAGCGCATCGCCTCGCCCGACTCGCGCGAATATCGCCAAGAGGCAGTCACCGCCGTCGCCAAGCTGACTAAGCGCAAGGTCAAGGCGTTCGTCCCCAAGCGCGACGAAAAGACCGGCGCGGCCACCGAGACCTTCATCCTCGAGGCAAAGCGCGTCAACTACTAGTTGCGGGCGGCGAGCGCAAAGGGGCTGCCCTCGGAGTCCTTGCAAATTGACCAGCGCTCGCCCGGATGCACGATCACGCCGCCGAGCTCGGTGACGCGCTCGAGCGCCGTGGACATCGCGTCGACTTCGAAGTAGGGCAGCGAAAACGAGTCGCCGGGACCGCGACCCCGCTCGTGGACACCGACGGCAACGGCATTGTCGCCTTGGGTCTGCCAACCCGAGCCCTGGTCGTCGCTACGGGGCTCTAGCTCGGTCCCCAACACACCGGCCCAGAAGCGGCGGGCGCGTTCGGGGTCGTCGGCGGGGAACTCAACGAGTGAGGGGCGGGCGCCGGACATCGGGTGACCATAGCTCCCCTGTCACACTCATCGGCCGCTATGGCCCTTAGAGAAGACCTCCGAAACATCGCAATCGTCGCCCACGTCGACCACGGCAAGACGACGCTGGTCGACGCGATGCTGTGGCAGTCGGGGGCCTTTCGCGAGGGTGCGGACATCGCCGAGCGGGTGATGGACTCGATGGACCTCGAGCGCGAGAAGGGGATCACGATCCTCGCCAAGAACACCGCGGTGCACCACGGCGAGGTCAAGCTCAACATCGTCGACACGCCCGGCCATGCCGATTTCGGCGGCGAAGTCGAACGGGCGCTGACGATGGTCGACGGCATCCTGCTGCTGGTCGACGCCTCCGAGGGCCCGATGCCGCAGACGCGCTTCGTCCTGCGCAAGGCGCTCGAGTCGCGCCTGCCGGTGATTCTCGTGATCAACAAGGTCGACCGCCCCGACGCCCGTATATCCGAGGTCGTCGACGAGGTCTACGAGCTCTTTCTCGACCTCGACGCGACCGACGACCAGGTCGAGTTCCCGATCGTCTACGCCAACGCCAAGGCCGGATGGGCGGCGCTGAGCGTGGGTGATGTGGGCACCGATCTGCGCCCGCTGCTCGACCTCATGGTCAACCGCATCCCGGCTCCCGAGTTCGAGCAGGGCCACCCGCTTCAGGCACACGTCACCAACCTCGACGCCTCCCCCTACGTCGGCCGCCTCGCTCTTTGCCGGGTGCGAAACGGGACGATCCGCCAAGGTCAACGGATTGCCTGGTGTCGCTCCGACGGCACGATCGAGAACGCAACCGTGGCCCACCTCTACGTCACCGAGGCGCTCGACCGCGTCGAGGCGGACGAGGCCGGGCCGGGCGAAATCATCGCCGTCGGCGGCATCGAAGCGGTGACGATCGGCGAAACCCTTGCCGACCCCGACGAGCCGACGCCACTGCCGGTGATCACCGTCGATGAGCCCTCGCTTTCGATCGTGATCGGGATCAACAACGGCCCGTTGGCCGGCAAGGAGGGCTCGAAGCTGACCGCACGCCAGATCCGCGATCGCCTCGAGAAGGAGCTGATCGGCAACGTCTCGATCCGCGTCAAGGACACCGAGCGCCCCGACGCCTGGGAAGTCCACGGCCGCGGCGAGCTTCAGCTCGTCGTCCTGCTCGAGCTCATGCGCCGCGAGGGCTTCGAGATCGTCGCCTCGCAGCCGCAGGTGCTGACGCGCGAGATCAAGGGCAAGCTCTGCGAGCCGACAGAACGCCTCTCGATCGACGTGCCCGAGGACTACGTCGGCGTCGTCACTCAGATGCTGGCGCTGCGAAAGGGCCGCATGGAGCAGATGGTCAACCACTCCACCGGTTGGGTCCGCCTCGACTACCTGGCCCCCGCCCGCGGGCTGATCGGCTTTCGCACCGAGTTTCTCACCGAAACCCGCGGCACCGGGATCCTTCATCATGTCTTCGAGGGCTGGGAGCCGTGGGCAGGCGATCTGCGCACCCGCCCCACCGGCGCCCTCGTCTCCGATCGCCAGGGCCAGACCGCGAGCTTTGCGATGCACTCGCTGCAGGACCGCGGCTCGCTTTTCGTCGGCCCCGGCGAGGACGTTTACGAGGGCATGATCGTCGGCGAGAACTCGCGCTCGGACGACCTCGACGTCAACGCGACCAAGCAGAAGCACCAAACAAATGTCCGCGCCGCGAGCGCCGACATCCTCGTGCGCCTGATCCCGCCGCGCACGCTTTCGCTCGAGAACGCTTTGGAGTTCCTGCGCGAGGACGAATGCGTCGAGATCACGCCCGACAGCCTGCGGCTGCGGAAGGTCGAGCTGGCCAGGGTCGAGCGGGTGAAGCTGGCGCGCAAGGCAAAGCCGGCCAAAGACGAGTAGTCCCAAGCGCCTGCCGCGACGCGGGCGGCCGTCGTTCGCCAACATGCCCTTCGTGCGCAAACCCCCGAGCAAGCGGAGAATGATTTGACTACGAAGGCAGAGTTCGATGCACAGGAATGGCAAACGGTTCTCGAGGGCCCGGCGCTCGCTGGGATGATCGTTGTCACCGCGCAGCGCGGCGGCACGATTCGCGAGAGCGTGGCGATGGCCAAGGTCTACGTCGAGGCCCAGAAGGAGCACGCCGGAGTCGACCTGCTGGCCGAGATCGCAACGAAGCCTCCACAGCTCGAGGCGCGCGAGTTCAAGAGCGCCGAGCAACTTCGCACTGAGGGGCTCGAGCGGATTCGTAACGCGGTCGCGATCCTCGAGCCGAAGGCGACAGCGGAAGAGGTCGACGCCTACAAGCGCTTCGCGCTCACGGTCGCCGAGCGCGCGGCCGAGGCCGACAAGTCGGGCGGCTTTCTCGGCGTCGGCGGTGAGCGTGTCTCCGATACCGAGAGCGCTGCACTCGACGAGCTCGCCTCCACCCTCGGCATCGAACGTCAAGCACCGTCGACATCGCCTGCCGAGCAGGAGCCGCCGGAGCCGCCGGCCGAGTAACGCGTTTTGAAGGCCGCCCTCCTCTCCGTTCGCGCCTGGATCGGCCGCCATCCGGTCGCGGTCACCCTTGTCTGCACGCTTGCGGTTACCGCCGCGCTGGTCTACGGCCTCTGGGACAAGCGCGAGGACTTTGCCGACGCGTTTGGCAGCGCCTCCTTGGCCATCCTCGCCGCTGCCGCCGCGCTCCAGATCGTGTGGCTGGTGGCGCGCAGCGAGGCCTGGCACGTCTGCGTTCGCGGCGCCGGCGGCGACGTCGATCGCCGTCCTCTCTATCGCGCCTCGGCCGTCGGCTATCTCGGCAACCTCTTCAACAGCCACGTCGGTATGGGCATGCGGATCGCGGCCCTGAGGCGCTCCTCACCGCGCGACAGCCCCAAGATCGCGACCCTGATCACCGCCGAGATGCCGATCATCGTCGTCGAGATCGCGCTCGCGGCGATCTGCTCGTTCACCCTGATCGGCCCGCTCGGCCTGGCGTGGTGGGCGCCGGTGATCTTCCTCGCCGTCGCCGCCGCGATCTTCTACGCCGTGACCAAGCTCTCGCGCGGAAAGCAGCACGGCTTCTGGGCCGGGCTCGGGGTGATGCGCGGCCTGCGCAGCCGCTGGCTGATCATCGGCCTGGTGATGTTCGCCACCGGCGGCCAGGTGGTCCGCAACTGGGTCGTGCTTCACGGCCTCGGTGTCGACGTCTCGGTCTTCGACTCGATTGCCCTGCTGATCGGTGCCGCCGTGGTCGGCCTGCTCCCGGTCGGCCCGACCCTGGGCGTCACCACTGCGGTCCTGATCCTCGGCTCCAACGGCGTCGCGGTTACAGCCGCCGCCGGTGCCCTGCTGACCGCCACGGGGGCGGTCGGTGCCCTTGTGTTTGCCGGCTGGGCGTTGGCCGACGGTACCTGGCTGCGTTGGCGCAGGGGCAAAGGCGCGCCGGTCGAACCCGAGCCCGAGCTCGAGCTCGCGCCGATCGAGGGACCGGTCCCCGAACCGCTGCCCGAGCCGCACATGAGCCTGTAGCCAGCAGCCGCCGCCGGCCCGCGAGCGCCCGCTAGGTCCGGATGACTAGCGCTTTTCGATGCTGTGGACCTCGAAGACCTCCGGCTCGCCGGAGAATTCGATCCCAGCTTTGCTCAGCATCGGCATGAGGCGCTCGCCGAACGCCTCGAACTGCTCCCGTGAGTCCCAGATCTCACTGACCCGGAGATTCCCCTCCGAGCCGAAGCAAACGTGGTAATCGAGCCCGTCGGGAGGAAAGTCCACCCCGGCCTCCTCCAGCATGCGAGTGCTTTCGTCGTACTTCTCGGCAGTTAAAGAAGTGGGGCTGAAGCGGACGACGATGCTCATGGAAACCTTCCGGGTTGGGGTCGAACCGACCCTATCGCTATCTCGCCGGCGAAGCCGGCGCCGAAACGCCCGAGGGGCGCGCCCCGCGCCGTCGCATGACGCTAGAGACCTTGGAGGCTGCGCCGGCGCAGGCGCGGATCGGAGATGGCCGGCGGCGTGTAGCCGTCGTCGATCGGGTTCACGGTCACGCCCGGGGGCACGATCTCGTCGATGCGGTCGAGGACGTCGGCGCTGAGGCGGATCTCGGCGGCCGGGAGCTGGCCGTCGAGCTGCTCCATCGTCCGCGGGCCAATGATCGGCGCGGTCACGGCAGGGTGTTCGAGCAGGAAGGCGAGGGACATCTCGATCAGGCTCAGGCCCGCCTCCTCTGCGAGCGCCGCGAGCGCGTCGGCGGCCTCGAGCTTTGCCTGGTTGGCAGGCAGGGAGAGGTCGTAACGGGCCGGGATCATCGCGGCGCGCGAGCTCGACGGCGGTTCGGCGCCCTTGCGGTACTTACCGCTGAGCCAGCCCCCACACAGCGGGCTCCACGGCAGCACGCCGATCGCGTACTTCTCACACGTCGGCAGCAGATCGCGCTCGATCGTCCGCACGAGGATCGAATACGGCGGCTGCTCGCTGACGAAGCGCGCGTGCCCGCGCCGCTGGGAGACCGCCTGCGCTTCGACCACGGCCGAGGGCGGGAAGGTGGAGCTGCCGATGTAGCGGATCTTGCCCTGGCTGACGAGGTCGGTGAGCGCGCCGAGCGTCTGGTCGATGTCGGTTTCCGGCTCGGGTCGATGCACCTGGTAGAGGTCGATCCAGTCGGTGCCCAGCCGTCGCAGGCTGTTTTCGACCGCCTGAATGATCCAACGCCGCGAGTTGCCGAACGCGTTCGGGTCGTCGTCGTCCATCTTGCCGTGGAACTTGGTCGCCAGCACGACCGCGTCGCGGCGCCCGCCGGCAAGCGCCTTGCCGACGATCTCCTCCGACTCGCCGCGCGCGTAGACGTCGGCCGTGTCGATGAAGTTGATCCCGGCGTCGAGCGCGGCGTGGATGATGCGCACCGATTCGTCGTGGTCGCGCTCACCCCAAGCGCCGAACATCATCGTGCCCAGGCACAGGGGGCTGACTTCGACGCCGGTCTTGCCGAGGGGCTTGGTCTCCATGGTTCGAGCCTAGGGGATGGCCTTCGCCTGCTCGTTCGACGCCTTGTTATGGCTATGGCAGCAAAAGGCGTCGAGGCCGATGGCTGCTGCGCCCGCCCGCCGGCTCCCTTCGAGCCGTCAGACTTCGGCGATCTCGACCGCTGCGAACAAGCAACTCGTCGCCCGCTTCTACGCGGTGGCGATCAACGACCGCGACCCCAACGCCTGCGAGCGCTTTCTCGCCGAGGACTTCGTCCACAACGGCGAGCCGCGCGGCCAGGAAGGCCAGCGTCAGGCCGTCGCCTACTTCCTCGGCGCCTTTCCCGACCTGGCCCACACGATCGAGTTCACGCTCGCCGAGGGCGACCTCGTCGCCGCGCACCAAACCTGGCGCGGGACCCAGCGCGGACCGTTTCTCGGCGTCGCTCCGACCGACCGCGCGATCGAGTTCACGTCGACCGCGATCCTGCGGATCGAGGGCGATCGCATCGCCGAGGCCTGGGACGAGGTCGACATGATGTCGGCGCTGATGCAGCTCGGCGTGCTGCCGAGCGGCTGACGCACCGGCAGCGTGGTCGACGAGCTAAGCCTCGACGGAAACTTTGGCCGGCACGACGTTGGTGCGAGCCGCGCTGAGCACGCAGACGCGGTTGCGCCCGGCGCGCTTTGCCTCATAAAGCGCCTCGTCGGCCTCGGCGAGCACCGAGTCGAACTCGAACGGCGCTCCACGCTTGGAAGCGCTGACGCCGAAGCTCATCGTCACCTCGGTGCCGGGGAAGTTGTCAGTGGCTTAACTGCGGCGCGAAGCTGTTCGGCCATATCGATCGCGCGCACAAGCTCGGCGCCCGGAAGCAGGATCACGAACTCTTCGCCGCCGAGACGGTAGGAGAGGTCGAAGGCACGGAGGCTTTTGCGCATGACGTAAGCGACGTCCTTGAGAACGGCATCGCCGCCGGCGTGGCCGAGCGTGTCGTTGACGTTTTTGAAGCAGTCGAGGTCGGCGGCGATCACGGCAACGGGATCGCCGGTGATCACCGACTGCTGTCGAGCTCAGTCGTGCGGTTGGCAAGCGCCTTGCGGTTCAGCATGCCGGTGAGGGGATCGATCACCGCCTCGGTCCGGTGCTCGATGTCGGAGCGCATCAGCGGGGTTGTCAGGATTGCGACGGCAATGACGAGTGCGGCCGGGGCGATCACCACGGTCGGGTTGTCGAGGACTGCCGGCAGGTCGATGATCACGGGCACGGCGAAGACGAGCAGCAGGGTGAAGGTGACGCCGACGACGACCCCCCGCTACGAGAAGCGGGCGCTGAGGGTGACCACCGGAATCGCCAGCCAGGCCAAGGTCATCGAATCGACGTCGTTGACGAGAATGACGCTGACGGCGATCACGATCTGCGACCCCGCCCAGGCGGCAAAGATCAGGTACTCAGGCCATGAGATCCGGTCCATGAGGCGGTCGGCGGAAGCGAAGAGAACGCCGGCGAGGATCAACGGCAGCAGAGTCCAGTAGCCGACCCACGGTCCGCTGATCAGCAATCCGAGAGCGATGACGCTGAGCGCCTTGATCCGGATCGGCCGCAGACGGCGATCCATGTCGACCATGCGCTGGCGATCGGAGTGATCAGGCAAGAGCCAAGAGGGCTCGTCTGAGAAGTTGCCGATCGGAAGATCGTTAGTGGGGGCAGAGCGAGTCATGGGGATTCGGTGTCGAGACGACTGGCTGGCCGGGGGCCGGCGCGCCCGAGGATGCATGCCACGTGGTAGCGGCGAAGGTGAGCGATACGACATGCGTTCCTATCGGCGCGAGTTGGTGCTTGTCGTCACTGCTAGAACAAACGTCCACAGCGCCAGGGTGGCGCGCCCCGTGGCCGGGCGACCTACGATTGCCGATGCAATGCCTACCAGTCCTTCCAAAGCGCTCGGCGCGGTCGAGATCTTCTGCGAGCAGATGGGCGCGCAGGCAGGGGACGAGATGCGGCTCGAGTGCTCGCGCCGCGGTGCCACGATCACGATTACCCGCCACCGCGCGCCCGACCGGCCCGAGGTTGATTCGAGCTGGACCAGCCTCCGGATCGCCCAGCTTCGCTTCGACCTCGAAGCCGCCGCCTGGACCCTCCACTGGCTCGATCGCCACGACCGCTGGCACGTCTACGACGACGCGCCCTCGTACGACGACGCGCCCTCGAGCGAAAACGTCGACCCACTTCTGCGCGAGATCCGCGCCGACCCGAGCGGAATCTTCTGGGGCAAGCCGAGCGAGCGGGCGCGGGTGGTCGGCTGAGCCTCAGCTTGCGTCGGCAAACGCCGCACTGACGCTGCTGCCTAAGACTCGCGCTCCGACCGCTCTCGCTCGGCGAGCTTCTCCTCTAAGTAGGCGGCCTTGTCACCGCGCCGGCGGTGCTGGTCTTCCTCGTCGGGCACGGCGGCACCCGACTCGAGTTTGCGTTCTTCGGTCTTGCGATTGCCTTGCTTTATGCGCAGTTCGCGGGTGTCCGTGCTTTCGTCGTCCATCTGAGCCCTAACGCGCCTGGTTTGGGTTCGGGTGTCCGTGCTTTCGTCGTCCATCTGAGCCCTAACGCGCCGGGTTTGGGTTCGCGCCTTGAGTGAGATTCCTAGTGGTTGTCATGCAAATCATTGTGAAGCTTGGAAGCCAGAGTTCGCCAGCCGACCTGCGATGGGGTCGTATGGGGAAATAACGACGACATCCCGTTTTAGCGCTCACCACGCCCGCACGACGAACGCCCGCAGTCAGCGCTGGTCGAGTGCGGTCCATACGCCGTCCTGCTTGCGGTAGCCGAGCCAGACGGAGAAGATCTGCTTGCGCTCCATCCGCTGGCGCAGGCGCTGGACCTCGAAACCGTTGCGCGGCACGCCATGGCTCGCCTGGCGCCGCTCGCAGGCGGCGCCGGCTCTCGGCGGGGTGACCGGGTTCGCCGAGACGATCCACTTGCCGGCGGGCTTGCGGCAGGCGACCGGCCGCTCGCCACTGCAGGGCTTGGATCGCCAGCGGCCGAACGGCAGCGCCTTGCTGACGCGCTGGACCGCGCAGCGCCCGCGGGCGGGCTGTCCCGCGGCCCAGCTCCAGACGAGGGCCTCGAAGCGCGGATCCTCGGCGACGAGCTGGTCGAGGTCGATCAGGTCGACGCCGCAGCGGGCCATGCGGGCAGCGATCTCGGGGGTGATCCGGTCGCGTCGCTGGGCGCCGCCGCCCTGTGTGACGCCCTCGGTGAGTCGGGTGCTGTCCTCGAAGTAGCGAATCATCTTCTGCTTGTAGACCGGTCGCGTCAGATCCTGGTCGCACTCCGAGTATTCGCGGTAGCCGAGCGGACGCCCCTCCTCGTGGACCTCGCCCCAGTCGAAGACCGCGGCCGGCCAGCCACCGCCGGGCCCGCAGTCACTGACCAGGACCACTTGGGCACCGGCCGCGCGGACGTCGTCGCGGCTGAGGTCGAGCGGCAGGCCGGCGCATTCGCTGGGCGGCGGCTGAGGAGGCCTGAAGAGAAGCGTTCCGAGCTTCTGCTCGAGGATCGCCGCGGCGGCGTCATAGCCGGTGGCGTTCTCGAGCTCGTCTTGAAGATGGACATTGATTACCTGCTCGCCGTTGGCAGGGTCGCGAAGCCAGGCGACGATCGGGTCCAGCACCTGATCGAGCGTCGGCTCGTTGGTGCACCCGGCATGACCCTCGGCTGCTCCGCGGGCGTGGCAAACGACGACCGCCTTTCCGGATGAGCCCAGGCGGGTGAACCAGTGAACGTCGAGCTCGATGCTGCGGACGCCGAGATTGAGCTGCTCGACGATCGTGATCTGCTGGTTGGGGTCGCCGGAGGAGAGCGTGTCGCCGACCTCGGCCGGGCTGTTGAAGGAGTTGTGGGTGCCGACCCAGGGCGCGTCGCGGTAGCCGACGTCGCTCGAGAGCTCGTACTGCAGGGCGAGCGCCTGGCGGGCCCACTCCGGTCCTTCGGCGCGCTGAGTGGTCTCCTGGCCCGAGGCGCTGCCGATCAACGCTGAGGTCAAGGCCGCACCGGCGACGGCCAGCGCCCAAAGGATTCGTCCGTTCCTGCCCACGTCTCGAATCCTAGATTCTTCACGTGTGGCCGGCGCCGGTCGGGCGGCCGTCGGTTCCTCCCGCCCGGCCTGAAGGAACGCTCGCTACGCCAACACAGCCTTCCGCGGATAAACAACCTCAGGATCCGTCAGCACGTTCACCAACGCAGGCTTCCCACTCTCGAATGCCCGCTCCAACGCCGGCTGCAGCTCGCTTGGATGCCGCACCAGCTCTGCACGACCTCGTCGTAGCGCGTCGCCGGGCGCAGCGAGGCCGCGACCTCGTAGCCGTAGAGGAACCGCATCGGGTGGTACTCCAGCGCCCAGATCCCGTTGTTGCCGACGATTCCGACGACCGGCAGGTTGTGGCGGACCATCGTGTCCCATTCGAGGCCTGAGAAACCGAATGCACCGTCGCCCAGAAGACAGACGACCTGCCGGTCGGGGTGCGCGATCTTGGCGCCGATTGCCTGGCCGGGGCCGGCGCCGAGGCAACCGTACGGGCCGGGGTCCATCCAGCAGCCAGGCTGATAGGTGTTGACGACCCGGCCCGCGTAACTGACGAAGTCGCCGCCGTCGCCGATGACGATTGCATCGCGCTCGAGCATCTGGTCGAGCTCGCCGTAGATGCGTAGTGGGTGCAGCGGGGCTCGGTCGTCTTGGAGCTCGTCTCTCTCCCCCTCGCGCTTTTCGTTCTCCGACGCGCGCAGCTCGTCGACCCAGCCTCGGGTGCGGCTCGGCTCGGCATCGGCCGCCTCGCGCAGCGCGGCCAGCGTCGCCTTGATCCCCCCGACCAGCTCCATGTCGGGAGTCCGATTCGCGGTCAGCTTGTTCTCGCTC